>ERZ824978.812-NODE-812-length-39901-cov-5.861266_pt1 | contig 39901 bp, 35 predicted proteins | sample MGYA00519860_ERZ824978 | MGnify/ENA primary metagenome ERZ824978 (study PRJEB31778, sample SAMEA3449184) | human gut metagenome | biome: human gut; feature: human-associated habitat; material: faeces | place: United Kingdom | collected 2010/2012 ... | reverse complement strand
GTCAGGTCATCCAGGCGGGTGGAAAGACCTGGGACAAGCTCCCCGATCTGCGGCCTGGTGACGTGTGCGTTTGGGAGAGCAATTTGGCAATCTACGCCGGTAACGGCAAGTGGTATGACGCAGGTGGGCCGTTCCGGTCGAATACCAAGGATGGGTGCTACACCAACATCGGCCCCATCGCGCCGTACTACGACCGGACAGAGCCGGTCTATTATCTGGTGAGGGCGAAGGTATAAATAGAACGAAACAAAGCGCCTGGGGCAGTTCACAGTGCTCCAGGCGCTTTAATATTGTGCGAAAAAGTTGTGATTTTTGTGGAGAAATTTCACGTCTTCAATTGACACGTACGTGTCGTTGTGGTATAATAAAACCATGGAAAGGGGGTGGTGATAACGGGAAAGCGAGAGCTGAAAAAGACTCAGCCGAAAATCAACTGGCCGCAAACCTTGTTTGATTTCCTTAATAGCGGAACTGTCAAGGAGGTATTGACATGGGAATTTTAGGTTATGCTGGGGTCACTTTAATTATCGTTGCCTTTATTCGGCTGATTCGGGCAGCTGTGATTGCCTATAGAGGAAGGAAGCACACCGATGAGTGAAGCGAAGTATAAACGTCAAGCAGAGTATAACAGGAAAAACTATGTCCGCTTCCCGTTGGACTTGAAGCCCGATGTGCTGGAAGCCTACAAGGCTGCTTGCAAAGCCAATGGGACAACGCCGACCACGGAGATTAAGAAGTTTATCGTTGCTTATATCGAAGCAAACAAGCCCTCGGAGTAATCCGGGGGCTTGTTGCATATGATTAGCCAACAAAACAGCTAACACGAGTTGAGATAATGTTGATATATCAATGGTTTTGCGCTGGTGGATACTGCTCCACAGACAATTACCGCCCCAACCATTATTACAACACATAAACATAGCCTCCTAAAATCGTTTGTTCCGCCCGGAAGCACCGGGCTTCATTTCATCCTATGTTGCGGCGCCAAAAGGGTGCAGGCGGAAAAGAGAAACGTCCAACGGGATCAGCGCCGTTGGACGTTTCTGTATGCTGTTACTTATCCGGAGTCGGGTTGGAGATCAGATAGCTGAGGGTGAGCAGAGAATCGGCAAAGTGAATGCTCTCTACTGCGACATGCGGAGATTGAATATCAATTTCCGTGTTGGTGAAATTCCAGATACCCTTCACGCCCGCAGTGACCAGACGCTGTGCCAGGTCATGGGCGGCGTGCATGGGGACGGTGAGGATGCCAACGCTGATCTCGTGTTCAACCACAAAAGAGTCCAGTTCCGAAAGGGGAAGAACTGGAATGCCGTTGATCGCTGTACCGATAATGTCCGGATCGGTATCAAAGGCGGTCAGCAATTCAAAGCCGCTGTCGTGGAAGGGGAAGTTTTTGATCAGGGCGCGTCCCAGGTTGCCGGCGCCTAAGAGGACGGCGCGGTAGCCCTTGGTCATGCCCAGAATCTCGGAAATCTCCTTGCGCAGATCGGGGATAGTATAACCGTAACCCTGCTGGCCGAACTCACCAAAACAACTCAAGTCCTGGCGAATCTGGGAAGCGGTGACGCCCATGTAATTGCCCAGGGCAGAGGAGGAGATGCGAACGTGGCCTTCCTTATGCAGGTGATCCAGGGTCTGATAATAGCGTGGTAAGCGGCGGATGACGGCATTGGAAACCTTGCGTTTTTTCATCGTGTGTTGTGTTGCTCCTTTAGCCAAATTATCCTGCTTCTATTTTAATCTTATTTTACAAGATTGTCAACTTTTTAACGAAAAGATTTTGTAAATTTATTCACAATGTGTGTCAAAAGAGCGTTAGAAATAGATCAGGTCATCCTTGGGAGCCTGGCAGGGGGTGACTTGTGTGGTGTAGAGGACAGGGCCTTCACCGCCTAGAACCTTGAGGTTTTTGATACGCACCTGAGCGGTTACCTCTACCCAGTCTCGGGTCTTGAGCTGCTTCTGTTCCGGTCCGGTGCAGAGCATCCCCAAGAAGGCGGTGTCTTCTGCGCAGCAGACCATAGCGAACCGGCCGACTGCGTACATATTTCGAGGGAACTTGGGGGACTGTGCCACGATGCCGCGGAATTTCACCGTCATGCCCTCGTAGCGCTGGGGGTTGTCCATGCAGTCGGTGTACCAGAAGCCATAGTCGTCGTCGCTCAGCTCCAGCACCGGCACGTCCAAGTCGAAGGGGCACAGACCATTGTCATAGTTTTCCATCCGGTCATCGTTGTATTCCAAATACATCTCCGCCCGACGGTTGAGCATTTTCAGATTGCGCTGGCGCAGCTGTTCTACCAGTTCATCGGTGCAACGGTTGAAAACGATCAAATCCGCCTCCCGCAGCTGTTCCATCATCAGGCTTGCCATGTTCTTGGCATAACTGTCAAAGGTGGTGGCATCCACCACAGTGACGATCTGATAGAGCGTCCAGTGCTTGGGCAGGGCAGGCACTAGGTCGCCCAGCTGCCACATTCCGTTGTACTCTACCACCACCTGGGTGGGGTGGTATTCTTTCTCGATGGACAGCAGTTTTTCCTGGGTCAGTGCCTCTTTTCCGTCCAGATAGATCGGACGCACGTTGTGCTTGCCCAGGGCGGCCTCGTCATATTCTTCCTCGCCTTCCTCGCAGATCACCAGCAACGTTCGCTCGTCCTCGGTGAACTCCTCACCGGTGAGCATGGGGGCGATGAAATTGGTCTTGCCTGCGTCCAGAAAACCGCAGATCAAATAGACAGGAATGGGTTTTTGAGCCATATGGGCTACCTCCTTATAGAAATCCTCTGCCATCCGATAGGGACGGCAGAGGGAAACCGCTGTTACAGCTGGAACAGGGTCTGAATGTCCCCTTCCTTCAGCTGGGAACCGATGACGCACAGGCGGCCGGTGTAGTCGGCAGAGCCGCGGCGGAGCTCGATCTCACCGGGCACCATGTCAAAGTGCAGCCAGCTGCCGTCGGTGCAGGGGACGATGCCCTTGGCACGGAGGACAGCGCCATAGGCGCCGGTGTCCAACGCTTCCAGAGCGGTCTTGATCTCTGCTTCGGCGAACTTCTTGGGAGTCTCCATGCCCCAGGAGGTGAACACCTCGTCGGCGTCGTGGCCGTGATGGTGGTGGCCGCAGCTGCATACGCCGTGCTCATCGTAGTGGTGTTCGTGTTCATGCTCATGGTCATGGTCATGCTCATGATCGTGGCAGCAGTGGTCGTGGTCGTGATGATGCTCATGCTCATGTTCATGGTCATGGTCATGCTCATGGCAGCAGCAGCCGTCCTCGTGGTGATGGTGGTGCTCGTGTTCATGCTCCTCATGGAGCTGTGCCATCAGCTCCTCTGCCAGAGAGGTGCCGCCGGCCATGGCGGACAAGATCTGGTCGCCGGTCAGGTCGTCCCAGGGGGTGGTGACGATGACAGCGTGGGGGTTCTTTTCCTTCACCAGAGCGATGACCTCTTGGAGCTTGTCCTCTTTCATGTCCTGGGTGCGGCTGAGGATGACGGTGCCGGCGTGCTCAATCTGGTCGTTGAAGAACTCACCGAAGTTCTTCATATACATCTTGCACTTCTTGGCGTTGACCACGGTCACTGCGCTGCCCAGCTGCATTTCACATTCCTTGGCCACATCGCCCACCGCTTTGGCCACGTCAGAGAGCTTACCAACGCCGGAGGGCTCGATGAGGATCCGGTCGGGGTGGTACTGCTCCAGCACCTTCCGCAGTGCCTGACCGAAGTCGCCCACCAGGGAGCAGCAGATGCAGCCGGAGTTCATCTCGGTGACCTGGATGCCGGCGTCCTTGAGGAAGCCGCCGTCAATGCCGATCTCACCGAATTCATTTTCAATCAGAACGATCTTCTGGCCGGAGAAGGATTCCGCCAGCAGTTTTTTGATCAACGTGGTCTTCCCAGCGCCCAAAAAGCCGGAGATAATATCAATGGTTGTCATAAGGGTACCTCGCTTCTCATAATAAAAAAGATTCAACTTTTATTGTACCCTAAATGCGGGAAAAAGCAAGGGAAAAATACGGCCAAGGATAGGAAAAATACGTTTTCTGGCTCGTTTGTATCAGATGGCTACAGGCGAAACAAAAAGGGTCAGCTGCATTTTCGCAGCTGACCCTTGCGGTCGGCAGAAAAGGGATTACGGTACCAGCACGTCCTTCAACGCTGCCAGGCCGGTGTCCATCTCCTCCTGGCTGATGACCAGCGGTGGCAGCAGACGGATAGTCTTGGGGCCGGCGGTGAGCACCAGCAGGTTGTGGTCGTACAGGGCTTTGACCAGGGCAGAGCGATCCACACCCTCCTTCAGGACGATGCCGATCATCAGCCCCATGCCACGGACGGTGTCCACATAGGGGGAATCGAAAGCGGCGATGGCGCTCTTGAGATACTCACCCTTTTGGTTCACTTCCGCCAGCATGGCATCGTCCAGCTCGTCCAGCACCACATTGGCGCCGGCGGCGGCGATGGGGTTGCCGCCGAAGGTGGTGGCGTGGGTGCCCGGCCCCAGGACGTTCCGGCACTTTTCGCTGCACATGACCCCTGCCATGGGCAGGCCGCCGGCGATGCCCTTGGCGAAGGTCACCGCATCCGGCTGGATGTCATACTGCTGGAAGCAGAACAGGCTGCCCGTCCGGCCGACGCCGGTCTGCACCTCGTCTACCAGCAGCAGGTAGTCGTTTTCCTGGCACCAAGCGGCCAGCGCCTGGATGAAGTTCTTGTCCAGGGGCAGCACGCCGCCTTCGCCCTGGATCAGCTCCAGCATGACGGCGCAGGTGGTGTCGTCTGCCTGTGCCTTGACGGAGTCCAGGTCGTTGGCGTCAGCGTAGCGGAAGCCCTCGGTGAAGGGGAAGAAGTACTGGTGGAACACGTCCTGACCGGTGGCCTGCAAGGTGGTGATGGTGCGGCCGTGGAAGGAGTTGTGGAGGGTGATGATGGTGGAACGACCCATGCCGTACTTGTCAAAGCTGTACTTTCTGGCCAGCTTGATGATGCCCTCGTTGGCTTCGCCGCCGCCGTTGGCGAAGAACACGGCGGCCATGCCGGTGCGCTTGCACAGCTTTTCGGCTACCTTGGCGTAAGGCTCGGTGTAGAACAGGTTAGAGGCGTGCTGGAGCTTCTGTGCCTGCTCGCTGACCGCCTTCACCCAGGCGGGGTGGCCGTAGCCCAGGCTGGCTACCCCGATGCCGCTGGCGAAATCGGTGTAGACTTCGCCCTCCAGACCGTACAGGGTTGCGCCCTTGCCGTGGTCTAATGCCACGTCAAACCGGCCATAGGTCTGCATAGTATACTGATGATCTAACGCTTTTAATTCTTCAAAGGTCATGGGATACCTCGCTTTTCTCAGTCAGGTGGATTCGGTTACAGCAGCATGGTGCCGATGCCCTGGTTGGTGAGCATTTCGATGAGGATGGAGTGGGGGATGCGTCCATCCAGGATGAACGTCCGCTGGACGCCCTGTTCGATGGCACGAACGCAGCAGTCTACTTTGGGGATCATGCCGCCGGAGATGGTACCGTCCTGCTTCAGGGCGGGTACGCCGTCGATGGGCAGCAGGGGGATGAGGGTGCTCTCATCCTTGGGATCCCGCAGCAGGCCGCGGACGTCGGTGAGCAGGATGAGGTTCTCCGACCCCAAAGCGATGGCCAGTTCGGCGGCGGCGGTGTCGGCGTTGATGTTGTAGGAGCACTCTGCGTCTACGCCGTAGCCCACGGTGGAGACCACAGGGATATAGCCGTTGTCCAGGCAGTTGTAGATGATGCCCGGATTCACTTTGCTGATCTCACCCACCAGGCCGTACTTGGGGTTCTTCACCCGTGCCTCGAACAGTGCCCCGTCCAGGCCGCACAGACCGATGGCCTTGCCGCCCATCCGGTTCAGGGCGGCCACCAAGTTCTTGTTCACCTTGCCGCACAGCACGTCCTGCACCACGTCCATGGTCTCCTCATCGGTGTAACGCAGGCCGTCCACAAATTGGGATTCCTTGCCGATCTTCTTCAGCATGGCGGAGATTTCCGGGCCGCCCCCGTGGACAACCACCACATGGACGCCCACTAAGGAGAGCAGAATGATGTCGCTCATCACCGCTTCACGCAGTTCTTGGGAGATCATGGCGTTGCCGCCGTACTTGATGACGACAATCTTGCCGTTGTATTTTTGGATATAGGGAAGCGCCTCAATCAAGGTTTGGGCGCGGGTGAGGTAATCATTGGACAATCTGGGTCACACTCGCTCTCCGGAAAAGATTTTTTAGATGGAAGGGGAAAGATCAGGTACGATAGTCCCCGTTGATGCGCACATAGTCATAGGTCAGGTCACAGCCCCAGCAGGTAGCGGTGTAGTCGCCCTCGTTGACGTTGATGATGATGCTCACCTCATGCTCGGACAAGATTTTCTTGGCCAGGTCTTCGTCAAACTCCACGGCGGAGCCGTCCTTGCAGACCTGAATCTTGCCAGCGCTGGAGTAGAAGGAGGCGTCCACCCGATCGGGGCGGAAGGGGGCTCTGGAGTAGCCCATGGCGCACAGGACACGCCCCCAGTTGGCGTCTGCGCCGAACATGGCGGCCTTGACCAGCATGGAACCGACCACTGCCTTGGCCAGACGCTCTGCCGCTTCCTCGCTGCGGGAACCGCTGACCGTGCAGGTGAGCAGGTGGCTGGCGCCTTCGCCGTCGGCGGCGATGGCACGAGCCATATAGGTGCAGACGTACATCAGGGCGTCCTTGAAGATGTTGTAGTTGTCATCCTTCCAGTCAATGAGGGGGTTGCCGGCACTGCCGTTGCAGAGCACCATGCAGGCGTCATTGGTGGAGGTGTCGCCATCCACTGTCACTCGGTTGAAGGTGCGGGGCACCACTTCATGGAGGGCGGCGGTGAGCATATCGGAGGTGATGGCGCAGTCAGAGGTGATGAAGCAGAGCATGGTGCCCATGTTGGGGCAGATCATGCCGGCACCTTTGCAGATGGCGCCCAGGCGGACGATCTTGCCGCCGATGGTGGTCTCTACCGCAATCTCCTTCATGACGGTGTCGGTGGTCATGATGGCTTCCGCAGCGGACTGGGAGCCGCCGATGCTCAGGGCGGAGGCCAGAGCGGGAACGCTGTCCTGGATGGCCTTGATGTTCAGCTCCACGCCGATGACGCCGGTGGAGGCTACAGCGAAATCCTCGGCCTGACGGCCGGTGACGGCGGCTGCGGCGGCGCACATGGCTTCTGCATGTTCCGGACCATTGGGAGCGCAGGCGTTGGCGTTGCCGGAGTTGACGATGATGCCATGGAGGATGCCGTTCTCCAGGTGGTTCATGGTGGTGTAGACGGGTGCAGCTTTCACCCGATTGTTGGTAAAGGTGGCGGCGGCGGCACACTCACAGTCGGAGAGGATCAGCGCCAGGTCGTTCTTGTCAGGGCTGCTGCCAGCCTTTACGCCAGCGTGGATGCCAGCGGCAGTGAAACCCTTTGCGGCGCAGACGCCGCCGGAAATCTTTTTCATATCGCAATCTCCTTTGTATGGAAGTTGATGTAGGAAGGTCAAATCACAGTGCCAGACCGGCAGTCTCGTCAAAGCCCAGCATCAGGTTCATGTTCTGCACGGCAGCGCCGGAGGCGCCCTTGCCCAGGTTGTCGAACAGGGCGGTGACGGTGGTGCGATCTGCGCCGCCGCAGACGATGAGCTGCAAGCTGTCCTTGTCCGCCATGGTGTTGGCGGCGATCATGGGCTGGTCGTAACCCAGCTCTGCCACAGACACCAGGGCGCAGCCGTCATAGTGAGCCTTCAGGGCTTCCCAGATGTTCTCTGCCGTGGGCTTGCCAGGGAGCAGGCGATTTTGCAGCAGAATGGTGGTGGCCATACCTTTATAATAGTTGTCCACGATGGGGCAGAACACGGGCGGGAAATCCAGACCGGATACCGCCTGCATTTCCGGCAGGTGCTTGTGGTTCAGGGTCAGGCCGTAGATACGGGGGGAGAAGAATTCATAGGGTGGTTCTGGATCCTCGTACTCGGCAATCATGCCCTTGCCGCCGCCGGAGTAGCCGGTGAGGGAGTAACAGGTCATGGGGTAGTCGGTGGGGATGATACCAGCCTGCACCAGGGGCGCAGTGGAGGAGATGAATCCGGTGGCGTGGCAGCCGGGGTTGGCCAGGCGTTTGGTGGTGCGGATGGCGTCCTTCTGGGCGGCGGACAGCTCGGAAAAGCCATACGTCCAGGCCGGATTGGTGCGGTGCGCCGTGGAGGCGTCGATGACCCGCACGTTGGGGTTGTCGATCAGGGAGACCGCTTCCACAGAAGCAGCATCCGGCAGGCACAGGAACACCAGGTCAGCGGCGTTGAGCAGCTTTTTCCGTTCCGCCGCATCCTTCCGCTTGGATGGGTCGATGGACAGCAGGGTGATGTCCTCCCGATCGCCCAGCCGCTGGTAGATTTGCAGGCCGGTGGTACCCGCTTGGCCGTCAATGTAAATGGTAGGTTTCATGATAGGTCATCTCTTTTCCCAAAAGCGGCTTAGCGATGGTCAGCCACAAAGTCTTTGATGTACTGGATCTGACGGGTCACGTCGTCCTTGCTGGGGCCGCCGTAGACCTTCCGTTCGTGGACGCAGTGCTTCAGTTCCAGCGCTTCGTACACGTCGGAGTCGAACAGGTCGCTGATGGCACGGAAGTCCCGCAGGGTCAGAGTTTCCAGGTTCTCGCCGGAGCGGATGCACATATTGACCAGGCGGCCCACGATCATATAGGCTTCCCGGAAGGGCATCCCCTTCTTGACCAGGTAGTCGGCGCAGTCGGTGGCGTTGATAAAGCCGCCGGCGGCAGCCTTGGCCATGTTCTTGGGACGGATGGTCAGGGTCTGGAGCATGGCGCCAAAGACGGGCAGGCACATTTCCACCGTGTCGATGGCGTCAAAGACCGGTTCCTTGTCCTCCTGCATATCCTTGTTGTAGGCCAGCGGCAGCGCCTTCATAACAGTCAGCAGGGTCATCAGATCGCCGTACACACGGCCGGTCTTGCCGCGCACCAGCTCGGCCACGTCCGGATTCTTCTTCTGGGGCATGATGGAGGAGCCGGTGGAATAGGCGTCGTCCAGGTCGGCGTATTTGAACTCCCAGCTGCACCACAGGATGATCTCCTCGGCGAACCGAGACAGGTGCATCATCAGGATGGAGCAGGCGGAGAGGAATTCGATGGCGTAGTCTCGGTCAGAGACGGAGTCCATGGAGTTTTCCGTGGGCTTGGCAAAGCCCAGCAGCTTTGCGGTCATCTGACGGTCAACGGGATAGGTGGAGGTGGCCAGGGCGCCGGCGCCCAGGGGGCACTCGTCCAGCCGTTCCAGGCAGTCCTCCAAACGGGTCACGTCTCGGCGGAACATATTGGCATAGGCCATCATGTAGTGGGCGAAGGTGGTGGGCTGTGCCCGCTGGAGATGGGTGTAGCCGGGCATGACGGTGGACAGATTCTCCTCGGCCTTCTGAATGAGCACCTGTTCCAGATCCAGCACCTGGTTGATGATGGTGGGGATCTCCTCTTTCACATATAGACGGAAGTCCACGGCCACTTGGTCGTTCCGGCTCCGAGAGGTGTGCAGCCGCTTGCCGGTGTCGCCAATGCGCTGGGTGAGGATGGCCTCGATATTCATATGAATATCTTCGTTGTCCATGGTGAATTCTACTTCACCAGCCTCAATGTCCGCCAGGATGGCCTTCAGGCCGCTGATGATCTTATCCGCTTCTGCTTGCTCGATGATGCCCTGCTTGCCTAGCATGGTGGCGTGGGCGATGGAGCCGGCGATGTCCTGCTTGTACAGGCGGGCGTCGAAGTTGATGGAAGAATTGAAATTGTTGACCAGGGTATCGGTCTCTTTTTGGAACCGTCCAGCCCAAAGTTTCATAACGTATCGCTCCTTATTGGCTTAGATAAAGGGATTGCCGCACGGGTTGGGTGCGGCAATCTGCTTACTGTATGCGAAAAATAACTTACTTCAGCTTGCCCTGTTCCCGCAGTGCCTGCACGGTGGTGGGCAGACCCCACAGGTTGATGAAGCCGTTGGCATCCTTCTGATCGTAATCGGATTCATCGAAGGTAGCCAGTTCTTCGGAGTAGAGGGTGTAGGGGGAGGTCATGCCGGCGGGGATGATGTTGCCCTTATACAGCTTGAGCTTGACGGTGCCGGTGACATATTCCTGGGTCTTGTCCACAAAGGCGGACAGGGCTTCCCGCAGGGGGGAGTACCACTTGCCGTTGTAGATCAGGTCAGCAAAGACAATGCTCAGCTTTTCCTTCTCATGCATGGTGTCCTTATCCAGGGTCAGGGATTCCAGCATCTCATGTGCCTTATACAGGATGGTGCCGCCCGGAGTTTCATAGACGCCGCGATCCTTCATGCCGATCAGCCGGTTTTCCACAATGTCGATGATGCCGATGCCGTTCTCGCCGCCCAGCTTGTTCAGGGTGCGGATGACGTCGGAGGCCTTCATCTTCACGCCATCCACGGCCACGGGCGTGCCCTGTTCAAAGTCGATGGTGACGTAGGTGGGCTGATCGGGCGCTTGGAAGGGGGAGATGCCCATTTCCAGGAAGCCGGGCTTGTCGTAATCGGGTTCGTTTGCGGGATCTTCCAGATCCAGACCCTCGTGGGACAGGTGCCACAGGTTCTTGTCCTTGGAGTAGTTGGTCTCTCTGGTGATCTTCAGGGGCACGTTGTGGGCTTCTGCGTAGTCGATCTCCTGGTCACGGGAGACGATGTCCCACTCTCTCCAGGGAGCGATGATCTTCATGTCGGGAGCGAAACGCTTGATGGCCAGCTCGAACCGAACCTGGTCGTTGCCCTTGCCAGTGCAGCCGTGGCAGATGGCGTCGGCGCCTTCGGCCAGGGCGATCTCCGTCAGCTTCTTGGCAATGACGGGACGGGCGAAAGCGGTGCCCAGCAGATACGTCTCATACTTTGCGCCAGCCTTCACGGAGGGGATGATGACGTCATCCACCATCTCGTCGGTCAGGTCAGCCACGATGAGCTTGGAAGCGCCGGTCTTGATGGCTCTCTCCTCCAGACCTTCCAGCTCGTCCGCCTGGCCTACGTTGCCGGAGACTGCGATGATCTCAGGGTCATTGTAGTTTTCCTTCAGCCAGGGGATGATGATGGATGTGTCCAGACCGCCGGAGTATGCCAATACAACTTTCTTGATCTCTTTCTTGTCAGCCATGATAATGCCTCCCAAAATGTAAAACGAAATAAGATATACTAGAGAAAAATGTCCGCCTGAACAGGCTTCTGTTGAATTCGTGAGTCTAGGATACCACTCCCATATCAGAATTGCAAGCATAAATTTGCATAAAAAACCGAATCTCCCCCCGAAAAAACCGGTTAAATTGAAAGAAATATGTATAAATATACGCATATACTTGAATAGAAGAAAGAATATGCAGAATGAGACGGTACCTTCGGGAGAAAATACGAAAGGGGAGCTGGGAGGGTATGAAAAAACGGACGTTGCAGAACAACGTCCGTATTCTCAGTAAGACCGAAATTAGCCTTCCACGATTGCGCCCATGGGGCAAGCGCCAGCACAAGTGCCGCAGCTCACACAAGCGTTTTCGTCGATGACGTAAGCGCCGTCGCCTTCGGAGATAGCGCCAACGGGGCAAGCGCCTGCGCAGGAACCACAAGCGACACAGCCGTCAGAAATAACATATGCCATTTAAGTATCCTCCTCATTTAGTATATCGTTATTGTATCATGTCGCAGGAAAAAATCAAGAGGGAAAATCAACATTTTCAGTGTTTTTGAGAAAAATTTCACAATCCAGGATGTGGGAGGAATGGAATGAAGGTGGTATGGGAAAGCTAACTGAACGGAGGAAAGGGGGAGAACCGATGAAAAAGCGCAAACCGCTGTCCGCTCTGGGCAAAGCACAGATGGAGATGGCCGGAAGCCTGACGCCGGATTTGGAAGGGCAGGCGCACAGCCGTCAGCATGATGGCCGAGGCGTCCGCCAAGAGGGCATCGACTGGGGCCGGATGCATGACGATGACCGGAGCACCATCACGCCTCACTTGGGGCGCAAGGGCGGCGAATATTGAAAAAACCGCTCCAATACGCAAGGGTATTGGAGCGGTTGTTACATATTATAGTATTATAGCATTATAGTAGTGCAGTCGCTTACTTGATGGCTGCGGAGTGCGTGCGCACGGCGTTGAATTCGTCCATCATGTCCTGATCGGGAGCCGGAGTAATGAGGCTGACGATGACCATGAGGATGAGGGCAAAGACGAAAGCGGGGAGCAGTTCATAGATGTTGAACACGCCGCCCAGGGGCTTGATGGCGAACTTCCACACAAAGACCATTACGCCGCCGCCCAGCATACCAGCCAGGGCGCCCCAGCGGTTGCAGCGCTTCCAGAACAGAGCCGCCAGGATGACGGGGCCGAAGGAGGCGCCGAAGCCAGCCCAGGCGAAGGAGACGATCTGGAACACGGAGGATTCGGGATCCAAGGCGAAGATCGCGCCGATGATGGAGATGATCACCAGGGTCACACGAGCCACGATCATGGTTGCCTTGTGGCTCAGGTTGATGTTGAACACACCGCGGAGGATGTTTTCGGAGATGGAGGAGGAGGCGGCCAGCAGCTGACTGTCACAGGTGGACATGGTGCAGGCCAGGATCCCTGCCATGACCAGACCGGCCAGCAGAGCGGGGACGATGCCAAACTTGGACATGAACTGTGCGATGACAATGATGATCCGTTCCGGGTCAGTGACGGCGGAAATGGCGCCTTCATGCACCATGGTCAGGCCGATGACGCCGATGAAGATGGCCACAGCCATGGCGATAAAGACCCAGATGGTGGCAATACGACGGCTGAGCTTGATCTTTTCCGGCTTTTCAATGGCCATGAACCGGAGCAGGATGTGAGGCATCCCGAAGTAGCCCAGACCCCATGCTGCGGTGCAGAAGGTGGGCAGGAAGCCGCCATAGGAGACGGCAGAGTTGGTGGCTGCGTCATACATATGGGTCATGGACAGGTAGCCGTCCATGGAGGCGGCGTAGTCGCCCACGTTGCCGATGCCGCCGGCCTCACCGATGCCGAAGCAGACGATGCAGATCAGCGCCACGGTCATGACGATGGACTGCACCAGGTCGGTGGTGGAGGCAGCCATGAAGCCGCCGGTGGCGGTGTAGGCCACGATGACAGCGGCGGAGACGATCATAGCGATGCGATAGTCAAAGCCGAACAGGGAGGAGAACAGCTTGCCGCAGGCGGAGAAGCCGGAGGCAGTGTAGGGGATGAAAAAGACCACGATGACCAAGGCAGAGATGCCCAGGAGCAGATGGCTGTTGTCCTTGAAGCGGCGTTCAAAGAAATCGGGCACGGTATCTGCACCGATGTGTTCGGTGTAAGTACGCAGGCGCTTGGCCACAATGAGCCAGTTCAAATAGGTACCGATGCCGATGCCGAGGGCAGTCCAGGTGACGTCGCAGATACCGGTGGAGTAGGCCAAGCCGGGCAGACCCATCAGCAGCCAGGAGGACATATCAGACGCCTCGGCGCTCATAGCGGTGACCAGGGGACCCAGCTTACGGCCGCCCAGGTAGAAGTCGCCCACGGACTGGCTGGAGGAGTCGGCATACCGGAAGCCCAGGTAGAGCATGAATGCCAGATAGAGCACGATCGTAATGATAATGCAGATGTTGGATTGGGTGAACATGAATGATTCCTCTCTTTTCTAAACAAGATACTTCTATTCTAACACGAAGAAATAACGGAGTCAATAGGATACAGATTAGGAACTTTATTCTATACATTTTCAATTTAAATACATTATAAAGATTGTAATTCCAATGAAAATAAGCCGTACAAAGTAGTGAAAATTAAAAATTCATTTAGAAAACAAAACGATAGAAAAACAATGAAACAAATCAAAAACACAGCAGGCTGGAGAAGCCTGCTGTGTCAAGACATCGTGATCGGCTTTATTGGGGGATGCGCAGATAGTGCAGGAGCTTGGGCAGCATATCGGCGGAGTAGGCGGCCAGAGAGTATTCCCCGCCCCGTATGCACCAGTCGTAGATGAGGGCGCGCTCGCACATGGCGTAGATGCGGGAGAACTCGGCGGGAGAGACGGTATTGGCGATCTCACCGCGCTGCTGCCCCTCCTGAGAGATCTTGCGCAGCAGTTTATAATAGGTGCGTCCTTGGTCTAACAGATGCTTTTCTCCCATTGTGGTCAGCTGGGTGGCGTACATCCGGCTCATCAAGTCCACGGAAACCGTGTCCTCGATGACCTGGAACAGCTCTCGGTTGAGCAGCATCAGCTTGTCAAAGCTGTTCATCTCCGGATCGATCTCCTGCATCAATTCCTCGTATTTGTCGTCAAAAAGAGAGGAAAGAGAGGATAAGAGCGCATCTTTCCCGCTGAAATAGTGATAAAACGAACCTTTGGAGGTGCCGGATTCCAGGATGATCTGATCCACGGTCGTCCGGTCGTATCCCTGCTCGTAGAACAGCTTCCAGGCGGCGGTGACGATTTTGCGGCGGGTGTTGCGCGGGTCTTTTCTAGCCATGATTCTGAATCTCCCAACCGGACACGGTATGGGGTAGTGTCCGTTATTTCGTCTATTTTTCATTATAAAAGATTCTGTGAAAAACTGCAAGAGAAAAAGTGCTGTATCGCAAAAATCGTGACAATCCATGCTTTACAACGGGGGGAATTATATTATAATATGTGGTATACTTCTGCATTCGCATTGACTCGAAAGGAGCAGTGTCCATGAAATTTACAAAAATGCACGGCTGCGGCAATGACTATATCTATGTGGACTGTACCCAACAGCCCCTGCCAGACCCAAACGGCGTGGCGCGGAAGCTCAGCGACCGACACTTTGGCATTGGCTCCGATGGGCTCATCCTCATCTGCCCCTCCGACCAGGCGGATTTCCGCATGGCTATGTATAACTCCGATGGCAGTGAGGGCGCCATGTGCGGCAATGGCATCCGCTGTGTGGCCAAGTTCTGCTATGACAAGGGTCTGACGGACAAGACCGCACTCTCCGTGGAGACGAAAGGCGGGATGAAGTACCTGGATCTGACCGTAGAAAACGGTGTGGTCACCTGGGTCAAGGTGGACATGGGCGCCCCTTCCGTCCAGGCGGACGCCATCCCTGTGGTGGGTCTGGGCGATCCGGTCATCGGTCAGCCGGTGACGGTAGGCGGCAAGGAGTGGGTGATGACCTGTGTTTCCATGGGCAACCCCCACGCAGTGGTCTGGTGCGATGACGTGGATGGACTGGAGATCGAGAAGATCGGCCCCCTGTTTGAACACCACGAGATGTTCCCCGACCGAACCAACACGGAGTTTGTGAAGGTGCTGGATCGGCACAACGTCCAGATGCGGGTCTGGGAGCGTGGGGCCGGAGAGACGCTGGCCTGCGGTACCGGCGCCTGCGCCACGGCTTATGCCGCTTGGCGGAACGGGCTGTGTGACCGGAACGTGACAGTGCATCTCCTGGGCGGCGATTTGAACATTGAGATCACCGACGGCAGCATCTTTATGACCGGCCCGGCCACCACGGTGTTTGAAGGAGAAATCGACCTGTAAGGAGCGTTATGGCTCAGAAAGGATTTTGATATATGAAACTGATCGACCTGATTTTCCGTATGAATTATACTCTGCTCCAGGGCAGCCTGGAACAGGACATCACTGAAGTCATCTACGACTCTCGAAAGGCCGTTCCCGGCTGTATCTTCCTCTGCCTGCCGGGTGCGGTCACTGACGGCCACAAATACATTCCTGACGTGCTGGAAAAGGGCGCTGTGGCGCTGGTGGTGGAGCAGGACGTGAAGGTGCCGGAAAATATCACCGTGCTCAAGGTGGATAACAGCCGTGTGGCTCTGGCTGAGCTGGCCGCCGCCTGGTACGGCCATCCGGCGGAAAAGCTGACCACCATCGGGGTCACCGGCACCAAGGGCAAGACCACCACCACCTACATGATTCGGGGCATCCTGGAAAAGGCCGGCCTGCCCACCGGCCTGATCGGCACCATCGAAGCCATCATCGGTGACAAGCACATCCCTTCCCTGAACACCACGCCGGAATCCTTCCTGGTGCAGAAATATTTTGCGGAGATGGTGCAGGCTGGCATCCGCTATGTGGTCATGGAGGTGTCCAGCCAGGCTATGAAGCTCAGCCGTGTGGCAGGCTTCCAGTACGACTATGCCATCTTCACCAATCTGGAACCGGATCACATCGGCCCCGGCGAGCATGAGAGCATGGAGGAATACATCCAGTGCAAGGGGAGGCTTTTCCGCAACTGTAAGATCGGCATCGCCAACGCTGACGCCGACTACCTGGAACAGGTCATGGCCGGTCACACCTGCCAGCTGGAGACCTTTGGCATGGGTGAGAACGCCGACTTGCGTGCGAGGAACGTCCAGCGCATCCATCAGCCCGGTTACCTGGGCGTCCAGTACGACCTGGACGGCCTGGAACACTATACCGTCCATGTGGACATTCCCGGTGACTTCACCGTTTACAACTCCCTGGCCGCCATCGCCCTCTGCCGTCATCTGGGCATCGCCCAGCAGGCGATTTTGGACGCCCTGAACACCATCCAGGTCAAGGGTCGTTTGGAAATCTATCCGACCCCCGGCGACTACACCCTGATGATCGACTACGCCCATAATGCCATGGCGCTGGAAGCCCTGCTGACCAACATCCGTGCCTACGGCCCCAAGCGCATCATCTGTCTGTTCGGCTGCGGTGGCAACCGTGCCAAATCCCGCCGGTACGAGATGGGCGAGGTGTCCAGCCGCTTGGCTGACCTGACCGTGGTCACCAGCGACAACCCCAGAAACGAGGAGCCGATGGACATCATCAACGACATCCTGGTAGGCGTCCACAAGGCGGACGGGGAATATGTGACCATCCCCGACCGGAAGGAAGCCATCGCCTATTGTATGTCCATCGGCCAGAAGGGGGACATCATCCTGTTGGCCGGAAAGGGACACGAGGACTATCAGGAGATCAAGGGCGTGAAGTACCATATGGACGAACGGGACTTGATCGAGGAGATCATTGCTGGGAAGTAAAACCTAGCGGAGACAGGTTCACGTTTGGGTGATTCTGTGTGTATTTGATAAGAAAAACCACGCAGCGTGTTTGGTTCACGTTGCGTGGTTTTCTTGACATTCAACAGCATAACGAAGGGAGAACCCCCGGGGGACGCAGAGGTAAAATTCCCTCCTTCTACTCCTACCCGAACCGCCACCCCGCCTGTTGACAGGCGGAGCCTTCGCTAAAAAACCTGCCCCCGGCAGGTTTTTTTAACGCTGTGGGGTTCTCCCTCTTTTCGGCTTTGGCCGAAAATTCACCCTTATAAATCAGCAAAAACCTACGACCATGCCTGTTTTACAGGCATGGCCTACGCTAAAAACTTGCCGCTGGCAAGTTTTCTTAACGCTGCGGCGCTGACTGCGGTCAGCGACCAGGGGCTTTGCCCCTGAACCCCACTTCCTTTTCTTCAGAGAAGTAAAAGGAAGCGAAAAGAAGCTAAATGGTCCTGCGGGGCTTGATTTCCGATAGGTTTACGTCATTCCGGCTCCGCCAGCGCCAACGTAGGCGCCTGCACGGTCAGGGTCAAATTTTCTCCCTCTGCGTCCACGGTCAACCCACTCCCCGGGCACAGCTGCCCGTTCAGCAGCAGCTCCGCCGCCGGATTCTCCAGCGCCTGCCGCAGGTAGCGCCGCATGGGGCGGACGCCATAGGTGGAATCGTGTCCCTGCCGGGACACGGCGGCCAGTGCCTGCTGGGTGTAGGTCACGGTGATGTGCTGCTTTTGCAGGCGTTTCAGGGACTGGTTCAGCATCAATGCTGCGATCTCCTGTACTTCTTCCTCCGTCAAGGGCTGGAAGCAGATGATCTCGTCGATGCGGTTCAGAAATTCCGGTCGGAATACCTTGCGCAGGGCGGTTTGCAGCGCTTTTTCCGTGTCATCGGGCTGGGTGGGGGAAAAGCCCAAGGGGCGGGCGGCGGAGGCCAGCACTTCCGCTCCGGCGTTGGTGGTCATGATGAGGACGGCGTTGCGGAAGTCCGCTTTCTGTCCCTGGGAGTCGGTCAGAACCCCGTCCTCCAGGATTTGCAGCAGCAGGTTCCACACGTCCGGATGGGCTTTTTCCAGCTCGTCAAAGAGCACCACCCGATAGGGACGCTTCCGGATGGCCTCTGTCAGCCGACCGCCCTCCTCGTAGCCCACATAACCAGGGGGCGAGCCGATGAGCCGAGAGACGCTCTGCGCTTCCATATACTCAGACATATCCAGCCGCAGCAGGGCATCTTCGCTGCCGAACAGGCACTGCGCCAGACTCCGGCATAGCTCGGTCTTGCCCACGCCGGAAGGGCCGGCAAAGAGGAAGGAGCCGACAGGACGGTTTTCCTCCTGCAATCCGGCACGGCTGCGGCGGATGGCGGCGGCGAGGCTGTGGACGGCGGTCTTTTGGCCGATGACCCGCCGGTGAAGGGCGTCCTCCAAGTGGAGCAGGCGGCTGGCCTCGTCCTGGGTCAGGGCGGTCACTGGGATTCCCGTCCAGCGGGAGAGCACCTGGGCGATGGCGTCTCCGTCCACCGTCAGCGGGGCGTGGGTGCGGGCGGCTTTCCACCGCTCCTGCGCCTCCTCCAACTGGTGGCGGAAGCTCACTTCGGCGTCCCGCAGCAGGGCGGCCTGCTCGAAATCCTGCCCTCGGATGGCTTGCTCTAAGGCGGAGATGGTCGCCTTCCGCCGCTGTTCCAAATGGGAGCAGTCCTCCGGCTCCTTGGCTCCGCCGATCTTCACGCAGGCTGCTGCCTCGTCCATCAGGTCGATGGCTTTGTCCGGCAGGTTCCGGTCGGGCAGGTAGCGCTGAGACAGGGTTACGGCGGCGTCAATGGCCTCATCGGTGATGACCAGCCCGTGATAGGACTCGTACCGAGGACGCAATGTGGTCAGGATGGTTTTGGCCACGGCCGGAGTGGGCGGTTCCAGCTGCACCGGCTGGAACCGGCGCTCCAGGGCGGCGTCCTTGCGGATGAATTTCCGGTATTCCTCCTGGGTGGTGGCGCCCAGCACCTGAATCTCCCCACGGCTCAGCGCCGGTTTCAAGATGTTGGCTGCATCAATGGAGCCTTCAGCGCTGCCGGCGCCGATGATGGTGTGCAGTTCGTCCAAAAAGAGGATGATGCTGCCCACCCGCTGGACTTCCTTCAAAATGCGCTTCACCCGATCCTCGAACTCGCCCCGATACTTGGTGCCCGCCACAGTGGCGGGTAAGTCCAGCGCCAGCAGGGCGCAGCGGCTCAGGGCAGGCGGCACCTGACCGCTGGCGATGCGCTGGGCTAAGGCTTCCGCCACGGCGGTCTTGCCTACGCCCGGTTCGCCCAATAAGACCGGATTGTTCTTCGTCCGGCGGCACAAAATCTGAATGACCCGTTCCAGCTCCTCCTCGCGGCCGGACACCGGATCTAGGCGACCGGCGGCGGCCATCCGAGTCATGTCTCGGGTGAACTGCTCCAGGAGCCGAGATTCCCTGGGGGTTTCGTAGTCCTTCGCCCGTCCCCGATAGGGGCTGGAACCGCTGGACTCGCCGAAGGCGGCGTACAACCCGCCGTAGAGCTTGCGCAGATCGGCTCCGCTGCCGCCTAAGATGCGGGCGGCGGAGCCATCGCCGTCTCGCAGGATGCCGATGAGGAGATGCTCCGTCCCCACCAGACGGCTGCCCAGCCGTTTGCTCTCCTGGGCGGCGATCTGGATGATGCGGCGGCAGCGGGGAGTCAAGCCCATGGAGGGGCCGCAGCCACGGGTACCCACCCCCACCAGACCAGCGATGGCGGTTTGAACGGCGGTCTCCTGGATGCCTGCGGCGGTCAGGGCACGCGCGGCGGCGCCCTGAGACGCTCGGAGCAGTCCCAGCAAGAGATGTTCACTTCCCACATAGCCATGCCCCAGCTGGGCAGAGCTTTCCCGTGCCAGACGCAGGGCGTTCTGCGCCTGACGAGTCAAATCACAGCCTGTCATAATCCGTTCATCCTTTCCGTAAAAAGGGGTTACGGTTATTCTATACAGGTTTTTCCACCTTCATACCGAAAAAACACGACCTGCCAGAACAGGTCGTGTTTGATTTAGTGCAACTCGTCTTGGGACGCTTTGGGCAGATGTTTTTCCTCGTCCTCGTACACCTCGCCGGTGTTCTGGTGGATGTAGAGGGATTTTGATTTGGAATAGAGGATGTGCTGCTCGTGGTACAGCCCGCCGTAGCCGGAGAGCATATAGGACACGGCGATGGTCAGCGCCATGGGCACAAGCCCCACTCCGGCGAACAGCTCAAAGCCTAGGGCGATGGAGGTCAGGGGACAGTTGGTGACGCCGCAGAACACGGCCATCATGCCTGCCGCTGCGGAAAACGCCGGGGGTAATCCTACCAGCGGCCCCACCGTGCAGCCGAAGGTAGCGCCGATGAAAAAGGCGGGGACGATCTCGCCGCCGCGGAAGCCGGAGCGGAGGGTGAGGACGGTAAAGAGGATTTTCAAGAGGAACGCATAGGGCACCGCCTCTCCGGCGATGGCGCGGATGATGACCTCCATGCCGGCGCCGTTGTAGTCGGTGTTGCCCGCGGCCAGAGTGAGTAGGATGACCAGGACGCCGCCCACCACCACACGAACCCAGCGGTTGTGGAGAAAACGGCGGTATAATTTGCCCCCCTGCTCCATGGCTTCGCAGAACAGCGCTGCGGCAAAGGCACACAGGACGCCCAGCGCCAGCAGCTGCAACAGCACCAAGGGCGTCAGATGGGGGGCGGAGGCCAGGGTGAAGCTGGTGGCGGCGATGCCCAAGGCGCTGGCCACCCATTTGGCCACCAGGGCGGAGAGGAAACAGGGGACGATGGCGGAGTAGTACATGACGCCCACGCTCTCCACCTCCATGGCAAAGACGGCGGCGCCGATGGGGGTGCCAAAGAGGGCGGAGAAGCCAGCGGCCATGCCGGCCATGGTGATCATCCGCTCGTCTCGGTCATCCAGATGCAGCAGCTGCCCCAGCTTGTTGCCCATGCTGCCGCCAATCTGCAACGCCGCCCCCTCTCGGCCGGCGCTGCCGCCGGTCAGGTGGGTGAGGACGGTGGCGATGAAGATGAGGGGCACTTGGCGGACGTGGAGCTGTCGGGCATCTCGGACGGAGGCCAGGATGAACTCGGTGCCGCCGTCGTTGTCCATGTTCAGGACATGGTACAGCATTAAGATGACCAGACCGGCCAGGGGCAGGCAGAAGAGCACCCAGAAGTGCGCCTGCCGGAAGGCGGTCACTTGGGACAGACAGAAGGCGAAGGCAGAGCCAACCAGCCCCACCGTGCCGCCTACCAGCACGGACAGGGCGACCCACTTGCAGAATGCCCACAGGTCACGGTGCTGCCAATGATGAAACCGAGCCAGCTGGCCGGAGAAAAACATAGAAAACCCCTCCAAAACGATGCAAAATCCTACGGAATAGGATCATTGTAGCATAGTGGAGGAGGGTTGACAAGGGAGGGGGATGGTTTGCATGATATGGAAAGGGGGCTGCCGTAATGGCAGCCCCCAAAGTAGGAGTGCAACGAATACATCGTGCAAGATTAACGGATAAAGAGGGTGTTCCCATCCAAATCGACGGTGAGGACGGTGCCGGGCGCCAAATCCTCGGCGATGATCTTCCGACCGATAAGGGTCTCGATGGTGTGCTGGATATACCGGCGGAGGGGACGGGCGCCGAAGGCGGGGTCGTAGCTCTCGGCTACGATGAAGTCCTTGGCCGCTTCGGTCACTTCTACCCGAATCTGCTTGTCCTCCAGGCGCTTGTTCAGGCCAGAGAGCAGCAGGTCGATGATGCCATGGATGTTCTCACGGGTCAGCGGCTTGTAGAACACGATCTCGTCCAGACGGTTCAGGAATTCCGGACGGAAGGAGCGTTTCAGCAGCTCCTCCACCTGGCGCTTGGCCTCTGCGCTGATCTCGCCGTTGGCGTCGATGCCGTCCAGCAGGTACTGGCTGCCCAGGTTGGAGGTGAGGATGATGATGGTGTTCTTGAAGTCCACGGTACGACCCTGGCTGTCGGTGATACGACCGTCATCCAACACCTGGAGCAGGACGTTGAACACATCGGGGTGTGCCTTCTCCACCTCGTCGAACAGGACGACGGAGTAGGGACGGCGACGGACGGCTTCGGTCAGCTGACCGCCTTCCTCGTAGCCCACATATCCCGGAGGCGCACCGATGAGCCGAGAGACGGAGTACTTTTCCATGTACTCGCTCATGTCGATACGCACCATGTTCTTCTCGCTGTCGAACAGGGCTTCCGCCAAGGCTTTGGCCAGTTCCGTCTTGCCCACGCCAGTGGGGCCCAGGAACAGGAAGGAGCCAATGGGACGGTTGGGGTCTTGGATGCCGGCACGGCTGCGGAGGATGGCCTCACAGACTCGGTTAACGGCTTCGTCCTGGCCGATGACTCTCTGATGCAGAATGTCGTCCAGGTGCAGCAGCTTCTCCCGTTCGCCCTCCATGAGCTTTGCCACGGGGATGCCCGTCCAGCGTTCGATGATGAGGGCGATCTCTCCATCGGTAACACGGTCACGGAGCAGGCTGCGCTTCTTGCCCTCGTTGGCGATGTTTTCTTCCTCCGCCAACTGCTTTTTCAGCTCAGGCAGCTTGCCGTATTTCAGCTCGGCGGCCTTTTCCAGGTTGTATTCCCGTTCCGCCTGTTCCATCTGGGCGTTGGCCGCTTCGATGTCCTCACGGATCTTCTGCACCTTTTCAATGGCGTTCTTTTCATTCTCCCACTGAGCCTTCTTGGCGTTGAACTCCTCCCGCATATCGGACAGTTCCTTCTCGATGGTCGCCAGACGTTCCTTGCTCAGCTGGTCGTCTTCCTTCTGGAGGGCAGCTTCTTCAATCTCGTGCTGGATGATCTTACGGGAAATGACATCCAATTCGGTGGGCATAGAGTCCATCTCGGTACGCACCATAGCGCAGGCTTCGTCCACCAGGTCAATGGCCTTGTCCGGCAGGAACCGGTCGGTGATGTACCGGTTGGACAGGGTGGCAGCGGCGATGATGGCGCTGTCGTGGATTTTGACGCCGTGGTACACTTCATACCGCTCTTTCAGGCCACGGAGGATGGCAATGGTGTCCTCCACAGTGGGTTCTGCCACCATGACGGGCTGGAAACGACGCTCCAGAGCGGCGTCCTTTTCGATATACTGACGGTATTCGTTCAGAGTGGTGGCGCCGATGCAGTGCAGCTCACCACGAGCCAGCATGGGTTTCAGCAGGTTGCCGGCGTCCATGGAGCCTTCGGTCTTGCCGGCGCCCACGATGGTGTGCAGTTCATCGATGAAAAGCAAAATTTTGCCTTCGCTCTTGCGGACTTCGTTCAGAACGGCCTTCAGACGTTCCTCGAATTCGCCGCGGTACTTGGCGCCTGCCACCAGAGCACCCATATCCAGGGAGAAGATGGTCTTATCCTGGAGGCTCTTGGGCACATCGCCCCGAACGATACGCTGTGCCAGACCTTCTACCACGGCGGTCTTGCCCACGCCGGGTTCACCGATGAGCACAGGGTTATTTTTGGTCTTACGGGACAGGATGCGGATGACATTCCGGATCTCATCATCTCGACCGATGACCGGATCCAGCTTATTCTGCTTTGCCCGTTCCACCAGGTCGAAGCCGTACTTTTTCAGGGCGTCATAGGTCTCCTCCGGATTGTCCGAGGTCACACGCTGGTTGCCACGCACCTGAGACAGGGAGTTCAGAGCGGCTTCCTTGGTGATGTGATAGGTCTGGAACAGCTTTTTCAGGGTGGGGTCAGCGGCGTCGATGAGGCCGAGGAACAGATGTTCCACAGACAGGAACTCGTCCTTCATCTCACCGGCGATCTCATCGGCACGGGTCAAGGCACGATCCATGTCACGGGAGATGTAGACCTTGTCCGCCTCCCGTCCAGCGCCGCCCACCTTGGGCATCCGCTGCAGCTCCGCCTTGACGGCGGCTTTCAGGCTGGCGGGGTCAGGCCCCATGCTGGTGACCAGCTGGGGGATCAGGCCGCTCTCCTGATCCAGCAGGGCGTAGAGCAGATGTGCCTGCTCAATCTGAGGGTTGCCATATTCACGGGAGAGCATCTGAGCAGCCTGGATGGCTTCCTGGGATTTCTGGGTGAAGTTTTTTTGGTTCATATCAAAACCTCCTTTTCGGAGTAGGGTCCATCAAATGGAAATGTGGAACAGGGGACGGAATCCGTCCCCTGCTTCAGACAATGTCAGGCGCACGTTTCCGGAACGGTGAGCGTGCCAGGGCAGTCGGTGTATCCACCAGGCTGCAACCTTACCAAAATGCTTGTATTTTGGTGTCTTACTGGATCTCAATCCTGCGGCTGGCAGGAACTTCTTCTGTCTGCTTGGGCAGAGTCAAGGTCAGCACGCCCTTGTCATAGGCGGCGGTGATCTTCTCAGTGTCGATGCCGGAGACATCGAAACTTCTGGTGAAGGAGCTGGTGGAACGTTCGCGGCAGAGATACTTGCCTTCCTCGTCCTTGTCCTCCTTCTCGTTGTTGTGCTGTGCGGTGATGGTCAGAACATCGCCCTGAAGCTCCAGATGAATGTCCTCCCGGTCAAAGCCAGGCAGGTCAGCGTCCAGCACATAGTGGTCGCCTTCCTCACGAATATCGGTGCGGAAAGAGTCGAACTTGGGGGTGTTCATGTCACTGAAAAAGTGGCGGTCAAAGTTGTCAAAAAAGTTGGACAGGCTGTTGTTGCGTCCAAAGGGGGTCATGCTGTACATCATCATAAATGCTTCCTTTCTGAACCCGGTTTCTTGAACCTTAGGTTCTCTTTTCATCTGCCCATAATATAGAGCACAACTATGAACAAGTCATGAACAAAATATGAATTTTTAGCACTCTTTTAAAGTGAGTGCTAACGGAAAACGGAAAATGAAAGAAATCAAAGGTGAAAACAAAAAGAAAGATAGCAAACAAGATGAAAAAGTGCGAAAAAACGAGCGAAAAAAGATTGCTCTGTGGAATAGACCTTGCGCAGAAGGCAGCGCTCGAGTAAAATAGATGAAAAAGAAAAGAAACGATGAGGGAGAAGGAGTGTGTTACTATGCCAAGAGCGAGTATCAAGGCCAATGCCAAAGAGAACCTGCGGGGCAACTGGGGGACTGCCATTCTAGTCCTGCTGCTCAACTGGATGCTGTTATCAGCGGCCACAGGGGTCATGGTGATCGGGAAGCTGATCATCATGGGGCCGTTGGAAACTGGGGTGGCGCTGATCTATTTGAAATTATCCTACCGAGAACCGGCGGAAATTGGCGACTTGTTCCAGCCTTTTCAGAACTTTGTCAACACCTTCTTTGCCGGATTCTTGTCCACGATCTTCACCTTCCTGTGGTCGCTGCTCTTTGTCATCCCCGGCATCGTCAAGGCGCTGGCCTATTCCCAGGTCTATTATATCCTGTGTGACCATCCGGAATACACCGGTCGAGAGGCTATCGACGCCAGCCAGGAGATGATGCGGGGGCATAAGGGGGGGAGCTGTTCCTCCTCCAGCTGAGCTTTTTTGGCTGGTTCTTGCTGTCCTTCCTGACCTTTGGCCTGCTGTTGCTCTATGTCAAACCCTATTATCAGGCTGCTTTGACGGAGTTTTACCGTTATTTGAAGGAGACGCAAGGGCAGCAGGATTGGCAGCCCCAGCAGCCGGAAGGGGAGGTTGAACAAAACCGCAAGGTGAACTACGATCCGGAACAGTTTGAATGAACCGGTCGCTGATTTGGAAAGGCGTCGGCATCCTGTTTGCAGTGGTGGGACTGTATTTTATGATGCAGAGCATCCAGTTTTATGTGGAATGCTGCCGCCAGGTGGATTGGCCGATGGAGACTGCCACAGTGGTGGCGGTGGAGCAGCGGTGGGAGCGCAGCGGCATCCGGTCTGGCAGAAAGATGGTGTATGATGTGGATTATCGGTACACCGTCGATGGAACCGTCTATGCTGGGGAGATCTATGGCACGGTAGACAGCACCAAGCAGGTGGGCACCACCTTTCTGGTCAAGTACGACCCCGCCGCGCCGGAGCATTCCAACCATGTCCTGTCGCCCAGCGTGCCAAACCTCATCATCGGGGTGGCGGGTGCTCTATTCTTTATCCTGTTTGCTCTGGTCATGACCGGTGTGGTCAAGCTGAATCGAAGAACATCTTCCGTATGACGATACGGAGGATGTTTTTTGGTCTATATTTCGGTTGTGCTGGGGCGGACAATCCCTCAGTCAGCCATTGCGGCTGACAGCTCCCTTTACACAAGGGAGCCAGTTGAGCGTGTCCTCCAAAGAAATGATTTTATAAAACCTGGAACTCTCTCTTATGTAGGTGGAGGTGGCATGGAGCAAAATCTTCCAGCCTCCCCTGTGCAAGGGGAGGTGGCACACAGCAAAATCTCTCAGCCTCCCCTGTGCAAGGGGAGGTGGCACGGAGTGCCGGAGGGGTTGTCCGGCGAGCGTTGTTTTTTACAGCAGATCCTTGATGCCCTCGTAGACCCGAGAGACCACGTCCAGGTTGTTCATGGCGTAGATGTGGATGCCGTCGGCGCCGCACTCCATCATGTCCCGACATTGTTCGATAGCGTAGTCGGTGCCAGCCTTGAACAGACCGTCCGGATCGTCCTGCCACTTGTTCAGCAGAGCGCCGAAGCGGGTGGGGATGGTGGCGCCGGAGAGCTGAACCACATTCTTGATGTGAACCTTCTTGGCGATGGGCATGACGCCTACCGAGATGGGGGAGGTGACGCCGATCTTCCGAGCCAGGTTGGTGAAGCGATAGTAATAGGTGTTGTCAAAGAAAAGCTGGGAGACCAGGTGGGTGACGCCGGCTTCCTCTTTGATCTTCAGGTTCTGCACGTCCTCCAGCAGGCTGGCCGCTTCCGGATGATGCTGGGGATAACAGGCACCAGAGAGGCCAAAGCAGCCATAGTGCTTCTGGATATAGGCGGCCAGGTCGCTGGCGTGGAGGAAGTCTTTGTGCAGGGGCAGCTCTGGGTTGATGTCCCCCCGCAGGCACATGATGTTCCGGATGCCGGAGGCCATCAGGTGCTGGAGGTTGTCGTTCAGATCGGCCTCGCTGCTGCCCACGCAGGTGATGTGGGTCAGGGGCTCGATCTGCACCTCGTTCTTCACAAAGGCGGCCACCTGGGAGGTGGGGATGCCAGCGGTACCGCTGCCGCCGGCACTACAGGTGATGCTGATAAAGGACGGATCCATCTTCTTGGCCTCCCGCAGCAGATGCTGGAGCTTTTTCCAGCCCGGTTCCGTCTTAGGCGGGAAGACTTCCAGGGAGAGGACACACTTTTTTTGGGCGAAAAACTGACGAATCAACATGGCAAACTACCTACGGAGCACGCCCCGTTCCTTTCTTTTTTTATTTATAGTGATAATACGGCATAGTGTTAGAGCTATTATACGAGTTTTTTCCGGCAAAGGCAAGAAGAACCACCACAAATTTTGTGGTGGTTCTTGTGATCACAGATCGTCAAAATCGTCGAGATCAGAATCATCAGGAATAGAGTGATCGGAAAATGGATCGTCCGAATGATCTGGTGTGTCCGTTTTGTCCTCCGGAAGGGGCAGCTGATCCATCATCCGGATGTGCCGTGCCGGCGGCTCCACACCGCTGGCGTCCGCCTTGGGCTGGGCACGATTTTCCAGCCGAGCGTTGGGGTTGGTGCCATAATTGTCCACCAGAGCCGGATCACGGCCTTCGATAATGGCCATCATCTCCTGACCGGTGATGGTCTCCTTCTTGAGCAGATAGGAGGCAATTTTGTCCAGCATCTCTCGGTCGGTGAGCAGCGTATTCTTGGCGTCCAGGAAGCACTGGTTCAGGATCTTTTGAATCTCCCGATCTGCCAGGGCAGCGGTGTCCTGGGCGCAGTCCATGCCGTAAGCGCCGTCCAGGTACTGGCTCTTTACGGTGGCCAGACCCATGATGCCAAAGGTGTCGCTCATGCCGAACATGGTGACCATCTTCCGTGCCAGGTCAGTGGCGCGCTCGATGTCGTTGCTGGCGCCGGTGGTGGCGGTATGGAAAACCACTTCTTCCGCCGCACGGCCACCCAGCAGGATGCGGATGCGGCTGAAAAGTTCTTCCTTGCTGTTGAGGAACTTCTCCTCCTCCGGCGTCTGCATGGTGTAGCCCAGGGCGCCCTGGGTGTGGGGGACGATGGTGATCTTGCTCACCGGCTCCGTGCCCTTCTGACGGGCGGCGATGAGGGCGTGGCCTACCTCGTGGTAGGCGATGAGTTTCTTCTCCTGTTCGGTGAGCACGGTGCCCTTCTTTTCGGTACCGGCGATGACCACTTCAAAGGAGGTGAGCAGGTCGTTCTGATTGACCGCCTTGCGCCCCATACGGACGGCACGGAGGGCGGCCTCGTTGACCAGGTTGGCCAGATCTGCGCCCACGCAACCGGCGGTGGCCTGGGCGATCTTGTTCAGGTCTACGTCCTCCGCCAGCCGGATGTTTCGGGTATGCACTTGCAGGGTGGCCAGACGGCCGGCCAGGTTGGGCCGGTCCACGATGATGCGCCGGTCAAACCGGCCAGGGCGGAGCAGCGCCTTATCCAGCACTTCCGGACGGTTGGTGGCGCCCAGGACGATGACGCCCTTGGAGGGGTCGAAGCCGTCCAACTCAGCCAGCAGCTGGTTCAGGGTCTGTTCCCGTTCGTCGTTGCCGCCCATGCGGTTGTCACGGCTTTTGCCGATGGTGTCGATCTCGTCGATGAAGATGATGCAGGGAGCCATTTTGGACGCTTCCTTGAACAGGTCGCGGACACGGCTGGCACCGACACCCACGAACATCTCCACAAAGTCCGAGCCGGAGATGGAGAAGAAAGGCACCTTTGCCTCCCCTGCTACCGCCTTGGCAAGCAAGGTCTTGCCGGTACCGGGGCTGCCCACCAGCAGGGCGCCCTTGGGGAGCTTTGCGCCGATGGCGGTGTATTTGTCCGGATTGTGGAGGAAGTCGATGATCTCCTCCAGGGACTCCTTGGCCTCGTCCTGACCGGCTACGTCACGGAAGGTGACGCCGGTGGACTTTTCCACATACATCTTGGCGTTGGACTTGCCCACGCTGCCCAGTCCGCCGCCCATCTTGGAGCCCAGCATCCGAAAGAGGAAGATCATGGCCACCACCATGACCGCCATGGGCAAGAGATAGGTCAGGAGGAAATTGGTGATGGCGCTGTCCGATTGATAGGGGGTGTAGTAGGCCACCTTGTGTTGGTCGAACAGCAGCGCCAGGTCAGTGTAGTTCAGGGGGGCGGTGTAAAGGGTGGGCATCTCCGCTTTGGTCGGGTCTACGTCCTTGTCCTCAGCGTAATACTCTTTCAGCCAGCCCTGCTGCGCCTCCTTTTTCAAGGTGAAGGTGTACTTGTTGCTCTCCAGCTTTACCTCCTCCACCTTCTCCTCTTTGACCAGGGAGATGAAATCGCTGAATTTCACCTCGACTGCGTTGGCGGTGGAGGCGATGGAGAAAAAGTAGTTGATCAGGGCGGTGATGATCAGTGCCCAGACCACCAAGGAGATCAGCCCCATGATATTGGGGGAGTTCTTCTTGCCGCCGGAATTCTTTTTATTATTGTTGTTTAATTTCAAAGGCAATCCCTTCTTCCAGAGGATGAATCCATAATGTGTTTCTAATCTTAACATACGGGTTAGACAAATACAAGGAACGGATGGTGAATAAACTGTAAAAAACAGCGGGAAAAACAGGAAGCCTAGTGCTTTTTCTGCGTGGTTTTTTATGTTATAATAATCTTTATGTGTATCCATCCATACGCTGGCGGATGCCAGCGGAACCTGATAAAGTGAGTTGAAGAAACGATGAAAGAATACCGCAAACGCCCGCCTCAGCGGGACGCCGAAGCGGATGGCGTCATTGAAGGACGCAACGCGGTCATCGAGGCACTGCGTGCCGGTACCGCCATTGATAAAATTTATTTGGCCAAGGGAGATACAGACAGCGCCCTGGGTCACATCGCCAACACTGCCCGAGCCAACGGCGTGGTGGTGGTCAACGCCGACCGGCGGAAGCTGGACGAGATGTCCCGTACCCACGCCCATCAGGGGGTTATCGCCGTGGCCGCTGTTCGGGAATACGCCTCTATCGAGGACATCTTCCAGCGAGCGGAGGAACAGGGGGAAGCGCCCCTGATCGTCATCTGCGACGAGCTGTCCGACCCCCACAACCTGGGGGCGGTCATCCGGACGGCGGAGTGTGCCGGCGCCCATGGGGTGGTTATCCCCAAGCGCCGCAGCGCCGGTCTGACCGCCATCGTGGCCAAGACCTCCGCCGGTGCCGTGTCCCACATTCCGGTGGCACGGGTGCCCAACCTGACGGCGCTGATGAAGGAGCTGCAAAAGCGGGGGGTGTGGATCTTCGGCGCGGAGATGAACGGAACCACATCTCTGTATGAAGCGGATTTGAAAGGCCCTGCCGCCATCGTCATCGGCAGCGAAGGCAGCGGCATGAGCCGCTTGGTGGCAGAGACCTGTGATTTTACTGTCAGTATCCCCATGAAAGGGAAGATCAATTCCCTGAACGCCTCGGCAGCAGCGGCCATCCTGCTCTATGAAGCAGTGCGCCAGCGGCTGAACTGAGGGCAGAACACCGATTGAGGAGAGCCATGAAGGACGAAACGAGAAAAGATGTTCCTGCGGCGGAGCCAGAGCAGGAGACAAAGCGGATCCCCCAGCCGGAGGAGACGCAATATGATCTGGAAGAAATTTTAGAGGAAGCGCTGGAGGAGCAGTATACCCCGCCGACCCAGGAGAACGGGGAGACGCCGGAGCCGGAAGCAGACCAAGCCGCAGGCCAAGGGGAGGATGCGCCGGAACCGGAGGAGACAGCGGAAGGGGAACCGGAGGCGATCTCTGTGCCGGAGGCGGATGCCGAAGGGGAACAGGAGGAGACGGAGCGGTTCATTCAGGAGCAGGTGACCTCCGCCCTGGGGGACACCTACAGCGAGGAGACCCTGCGCAAGCAGGAGGAACGGGCGGCGCAGATGCGCAAGGTTCGTGCCCACCAAGAGGCGCAGCAGGAGAAAGCGCGCAGAAAGGTGCGGCGAAAAAAGGCGGTGGAAGCCACCGTCCGGAATTGGAAGCGCACCCTCATCCCCAAGTCGCAAGAGCCATCGGAGGAGGGAGAGCAGGGCAACGTCATCCAGATGCCTGTCTCCAAGCTCAAGCCCTTCCGAGATGTGATGGGGCGGGTGACCGAGAAAGCGCTGCACTATGCCGATGAGATGTACGAGCAGTCCGAGCCGCTGGATCCGGAGGAAGAACTGCAAGAGAAGTATATTCCCGCCACCGACGAAGAACAACCTGTCCGGCGGAAAAAGTGGCGCAAGGAGCGCAAGCCCCGCCGCCTCATCAAGCCGGAGGAGGATATTCCCCCCAGCGAGCTGGCCAAGCGGTACAGCAAGGGGCTGAGCAAGATGAAATTCCGCATCCGTACCCTGCTTATCCTGTGTGTGGTGCTGCTCTACCTGACCATCGCCGCAGACGGAACCCTGCCCCTGCCCCAGTTTTTCCAGGTGGAGACCAAGGTCACCGCTGGGATTTTACTGTGGGGCATGGGCGTAGCCTGCCTGCTGGGATTGGACGTGCTCTGGCTGGGCATCACCGCACCCAAACGGGGACGCATCGGGGCACACACCTTGACGGTCTGCGGCGTGGCAGCCACGCTGCTGGACAACATTTGGTATTGCCTGGTAGGACGGGAAGGATTGCTGCCCTTCTCGGCTCTGGCGTCCTGCTCGATTCTGGCCTGCCTGTGGGGGGTGTATGACCGGAAGAAGGGACTGGCCAAAGCCTGTGAGACAGCCAGTCTCTCCTCCTCCCCCTATCGGGTGACCTTGGACAGCGACAAGTGGGAGGGGCGCAGCGCCTTTTCCAAGGAGTCAGGCACGGCGGAACAGTTCGGTGCCCAGATTCAAAGCCCAGACGGCGCCCAGCGCATCCAGCAGGTGGCCGTGCCTCTGGTGTTTATCGCCGCCGTTCTCTTTGCCCTCATCACCTCGGTGGGACGGCTGCATCCGGAACGTATTTTCTGGTGCTTGTCCGTGGTCTTCACCGCTGCGGCTCCCCTGGCGGGGATGCTGGTCTACAGCCAGCCCTTCCTGCGCCTGACCAAACGGCTCAGCGGCACCGTGGCTCTGGCCGGTTGGGACGGGGTGCTGTCCATGGAAGGGGACGCCAATATTTTGCTCAAGGATGACGACCTGTTCCCCGTGGGCAGCGTCAAGTCCCAGGGCATCAAGACCTTCAACGGCACCCCTCTGGAACGGGTCACCGGCTGCACCGCCTCCATGATCCAGGCGTCGGGCAGCGGGCTGACCAAGCTGTTCAGCGACCTGGTACATATCCAGGGCGGCTTCTTCCGTCGGGTGGACTCTATGCACTACCATGAAGCCGGCGGCCTGGTGGCCACCATCCGTGGGGAGCAGGTCATGATCGGCACCGCCGGATTCATGACCGTCATGCACATCCCCCTTCAGCAGGGGGAATATGTGAAAGAGGCCATCTTCTGCGCCATCAACGGCCAGTTGCAGGCCATCTTCTCCCTGAAATACGAGCAGCCTCGCAAGATCCGCAGCGCCCTCCAGTCCCTCATTCGAGCGGGGGTGAAGCCGGTGCTGGTGACGAGAGATTTCAACATCACTCCGGCCATGCTCCACCGGCGGTTCCAGCTGCCCACCAACAAGATGGAGTATCCGGAGATCAAGCGCCGCTACGAGCTGTCCGACCCGGGACAGGCGCACAACCCGATTTTAGGCGCGCTGGTTCGTCGGGACGGGCTGGGCCCCTTCACCGAAGCCATCATCGGCGCCCGCCGCCTGCGGATGGTGGTGCGGCTGAACAACATCCTGTCCATCCTGGCTTCTGTGGTGGGCTTGGTGCTGGCCTTCTATCTGACCTTTATCGGGGCATTTTTGTCCCTTAGCTCCTTGAATATGCTGCTGTTCCTGCTGCTGTGGCTGGTGCCCAATCTGCTGATCTCTGTTACGGTGGATAAATTCTAAGAACGCAAACAGCAAAACGCCACGCCGAAAGGCGTGGCGTTCTAGTAGAACCAGTTAGATTTAAATGATAAGCCCGCCGTTGGGGGCGATGACCTGTCCGGTCAAAAAGCGGGACGCCGGAGAGGCCAGATAGAACACTGCCTCAGCGATGTCAGACGGCTGTCCCAGCCGGCCAATGGGCGTCTCCTCCTCCAGCATGGCACGGGCTTCCGGCGGCGCCATGGAGAGCATATCCGTGTCGATGACGCCGGGAGCCACGCAGTTGACCAGGATGCCGGAGGGCGCCACCTCCTTCGCCAGCGCCTTGGTGAAGGCGATGACCGCTCCTTTGGCGGCAGAGTAGGCCACCTCACAGGCGCCGCCCACCTGCCCCCACATGGAGGAGATGGTGACGATACGTCCGGCGTGCTGGTGGAGCATATGGGGCAGCACCGCTCGGACGGCATAGAATACCCCGCTGGCATCCACCGACAGCACCTCCGACCACTGCTGGTCGGTCACGTCCTGGAGGAGCATCCCCGGCAGGCTGATGCCGGCGTTGCACACCAGCACATCCAGATGGCCGAACCGTTCCAAAACTGTGTCCGCCATGGCGCTGACTTGGGCGGGATCGGACACGTCCCCGCAGACCGGAAACGCCCCGTTTCCAATCTCGTCACAGAGGGCGAAGGCGGCGTCCTTGGACTGAAAATAGTTGACGGCGACCTGATAACCGCCGGCGGCAAAACGGCGGGCAGTCTCCGCCCCGATGCCACGACTGGCGCCGGTGATGAGTACCGTTTGAGACATAACATACACGCTCCTCGTTCTTTCGTGGCTCTAGTGTACCATAGGGAACAGAGGGCGGCAAGGGTTCAGGAGGAACTGACATGAAACAACGCTATGACGTGATCTTATTTGACGCCGACCGCACCTTATTCGACTTCGATCAGTCCCAGCGCCTGGCGTTGGGAGAGGTGTACCGTGCCAATGGCATTGCGGAGACGGAGGAGAATCTCCGAACCTATGTGCATCTCAACGACCAGCTGTGGGCGCGGTTCGACAAGGGGGAGATCTCCTTGGAGGAGCTGGAATATGTCCGGTTCCGGAGCTTTACAGAAGCCCTGGGGCTGACAAATCTGGACGCAAACCAGCTCAATGGACAGTACATCGAAGCCCTGGGGCGCAACAGCATCCTGCTGCCGGGGGCGGAGGCGCTGTGCAAGGCGCTGGCGCCCTATTGCCAGCAGTACATCGTCACCAACGGCATCAAGGAAGCCCAGGAGGGGCGGCTGGAGCGCTCACCCATCCGGCAGTACATCAGGAAAATGTATATCTCCGGCGTCATGGGGGTTCGGAAGCCGGAGCGGGCCTATTTTGAGCTGGTCTACAAGGATTTGCACATGACCTGGGAGCGCTGGCACAGGACGGTCATCGTGGGAGATGGCCTTTCCTCGGATATCCAGGGCGGCGTCAACGGCCATCTGGACACCATTTGGTATAATCCCAAGCATAAGCCCAATGACACCGGCATCCGCCCCACCTGGGAGGCGGACTCCTTTGATACCGTCAAAGCGGTCATTCTGGGGCAGGTGTAACCGGCAAATTTCAGAATAAATGCCGAAAGATTGAGAAAATACCATTGTCAATCGGTAGAAAATGCAGTATAATAGCACAAGAATCATGCGTATTAGCAGACGTAACTGTCTGAGATGCTGAAAACAGGTTTAAGGAGAGAATGTAATATGAGCTATTCCGCCGCGAATATCCGTAACATCTGCCTGCTGGGTCACTCCGGCGTGGGCAAAACCATGCTTGCTGAAAGTATGCTGTATCTGACTGGTGCCACTGACCGCCTGGGCAAGACCGCGGACGGCAACACAGTCTGTGACTATGATCCCGAAGAAATCAAGCGTCAGATCACCATTGCTACCGCTCTGGCTCCGGTGGAGTTCGGTGGCTGCAAGATCAACGTGCTGGATACTCCGGGCAACTTCGATTTTAACGGCGACGTCCTGGCCGCCCTGCAGGTGGCTGACGCTGCCGTCATCGTTCTGCCCGCAAAGGGCGATATCTCCGTGGGCGCAGAGCGCGCTTACAAGGAGATCAAGGCGCGGAATCTGCCCTGCCTGATTTACGTCTCCAAGACCGACGAAGACAACGGTGACTTCAACGCTGTCGTGGCAAAGCTCCAGGAGAAGTTCGGCAACGCCGTCACGCCTCTGGTCATCCCCAAGTTTGAAGGGGAAAAGGTCGCCGGCGTTATCGACGTGGTGGGCAAGAAAGCCTACACCATGAACAAGAACAAGACCGTGGCAGAGGACGTCCCCGCTGACGCTGCCGACGCTGTGGAAGAATCCTACATGGCTCTGATGGAGAACGTGGCGGAGACCAGCGAAGAACTGATGGAAAAATTCTTCGAGGGCGAAGAATTCACCGCAGAAGAAGTGGCCGCTGGCCTGCGCGCCGGCGTTAAGGAAGGCTCCCTGATCCCCGTGTTCTGCGGCAGCGCTTTCTCCGGCCTGGGCACGGAAACCTTCCTGAAGGCTGTCATTGACCTGGTTCCCAACCCCGCCGAAGGTCTGCCCGTGGCAGGCACTGACGCAGACGGCGAGCCCATCGAGCTGACCGTAGGCGACGGCGATACTGTGGCCTTCGTGTTCAAGACCGTCTCCGACCAGTATGGCAAGTACTCCTATGTCAAGGTCATCAACGGCCCCCTGACCGGCGATGCACCGCTGACCAACAGCCGTACCGGCGACAGCGAAAAGATGGGCCGTATGTATATCATGCGGGGCAAGAAGTCCATCGAGGAAGTCAAGAGCATCGCCACCGGCGACATCGGCGCCATCGCAAAGATGGACAAGCTCAAGACCAACGACACCATCAGCGCCAAGGGCGTGGCTCTGAACCCCATCCCCTTCGCAGAACCCGTTTTCTCCAAGGCCATCGCTCCTAAGACCCGTGGCCAGGAAGATAAGATCGGCATCGGCCTGAACCGTCTGAACGAAGAAGATCCCTCCTTCTCCGTCACCAACAACGCAGAGACCCATCAGATGGTCGTTGCCGGCGCAGGCGACATCCAGCTGGATGTCCTGGTCTCCAAGCTCAAGAGCCGCTTCAGCGTGGAAGCAGTCCTGGATACCGCTCGTGTGCCTTATCGTGAAAAGATTCGCAAGACGGTGGAAAAGCAGGGCAAGTTCAAGAAGCAGACCGGCGGCAGCGGCCAGTACGGCGATGTCTGGGTGCGGTTCGAACCGTGTGACGAAGAAGAAATGGTATTCGCTGAGGAAGTCTTCGGCGGCAGCGTGCCCCGCAACTACTTCCCCGCTGTGGAAAAGGGTCTGCGTGAGGCTTGCCTGCACGGCGTCCTGGCAGGTTATCCCGTTGTGAACCTGAAGGCAGTCCTCTATGATGGCTCCTATCATCCCGTCGACTCCTCCGAAATCGCCTTCAAGACCGCAGCACAGCTGGCTTACAAGGCTGCTCTGCCCGAAGCAAGCCCCGTCCTGATGGAACCGGTTGGCGAGCTGAAGGTCACTGTGCCTGACAGCTACATGGGCGATGTTATGGGCGACCTGAACAAGCGCCGTGGCCGTGTTATGGGCATGGATCCCACCAAGGACGGCGACCAGATCATCACCGCTGAAGTTCCCATGGCTGAAATGAGCAACTATGCCATCGAACTGCGCGCAATGACCCAGAGCCGTGGCTCCTTCACCTTCCACTTTGTCCGCTATGAAGATTGTCCTCCCGCTGCACAGCAGAAGGCCATTGACGAAGCAAAGGCAATGCAGGAAGAATAAGTTTATTCTGACAACAAAGCGGTGTGGCATCTGCCACACCGCTTTCGCTAAAATGCAAGCATTTTAGCGAGGATTGCAGACTGGTGCATGCACTCACTGCGTTCGCACACTTACCAGTCTGAGAAGAGAAAAAACTGACGCGCATGTCGCCAGTTTTTTCAGATTGCACTTTATTCCGTCATCTGAGATGACGGAACTCTGTGAGACTTTATGTTACTTGTCGATAAAAACTACAACTAGTCGAAGTTAGAGCGGCGTGGTGGATTATGTGCCACACCGCTTTTCTTTCGGGAAAGGAGAAAAATATGTTCCCAGCAATGAGAAGATGGAAGCAGCAGCTGACCCAGCAGGCGTGCGTGGAGCTGCTGAAACAAGAACCCCGCGGCGTCCTGTCCCTGATGGGGGAGGACGGGTATCCTTACGGACTGCCCATCAGTTATTGGTACTGCGAGGCGGACGGAAAGATCTACTTCCACGGCGCCAAGAGCGGACACAAGATCGACGCCATCCGGCGCTGTGACAAGGCGTCCTTCTGCGTGTACGACCAGGGCTTCCGGCGGGAAGGGGAGTGGGCCCTGAATATCAAAAGCGTCATCGTCTTTGGCCGCATCCAGCCGGTGGAGGATGCACAAAAAACCGAGGAAATTTGCAGAAATCTCTGCGCCAAATTCAACGATGATCCGGCCTATGCCCAGGGAGAATGGGAAAAGTCCGGTGCCCACGTCCGCTGCCTGGCGCTGACGCCGGAGCATATGACGGGAAAGCAGGTCATCGAGTCCTGATTCGGACATCTTTGCGCAAAAATCTTTACAAAAAAGCGAATGGCTGACATAATGAGAGCAGTCAAAAAGGGGGCGTGCCGTATGGTTCAATGGGACAGCGTGGAGCAGTTGGAGCAGTATCAGCTGCACCAGCGGAATGACTTGCCCAAGCTGGGCACCGATTCCAAGTTGCTGGCGCAGTTTGCCACCCTCCACCGGCGGGAGAAGGTCTTGGATCTGGGCTGCGGCGTGGGGGTGCTGGGGGTGCTGCTGGCACAGCGGCAGAAGGAGCTGACCCTGGACGGCATCGACATCGTGCCGGAGTCGGCGGAGCTGGCCGATTACAACCTGACCGCCAACGGCCTGACCGGCACCATCCGCCAGGGCGACCTGAACCACTGCCGCCAGTGGGCGCCCCGCCCCGGCGGTTACGACCTGGTCATCTCCAATCCTCCTTATTTCGCTCCCAACACCGGCAAGACCGCCGAAGGCGCCCGCAAGACTGCTCGCAGCGAGACAGCGTGTACGGTGGAGGGGCTGTGTGCGGCTGCTGGCTGGCTGCTCCATCCGGGAGGGCGCTTTGCTCTCTGTTATCGGGCAGAGCGGCTGGCGACCCTGTTTTCCGCCTTAGAGGGCAGTGGAATAGCACCGAAGCGGCTCCAGCTGGTGCAGCATTCCCCTGCCCATCCGCCTAAGATCGTCCTGGTAGAGGGGGTGCGGATGGGACGGCCGGGGCTGAAGGTCTTGCCCACCCTGTTCGTCAACCAATTCAACGCCCAATGGAGAAAGGAGATCCCCCATGAAACTGCTCTTTAAACAGCGCTTTTTTTCCTGGTTTGACAGCTATGACATCTATGACGAGACTGGCACTGCCGTCTACACGGTGGAGGGCAAGCTCTCCTTTGGGCACCATCTGGAGATTCATGACGCCATGGGCAATGAAGTCGCCACCCTGCAAGAAAAAGTGCTGACCTTCCTGCCCAAATTTGAGATCTATCTGGAAGATACCTATGTGGGCTGCATCCGGAAGGAGTTCACCTTCCTGCGCCCCAGGTTCACCCTGGATTGCAACGGATGGTATGTGGAGGGGCGGTTCCTGGAGTGGGACTACCGGATTCTGGACGGCAGCGGTCGGCTGGTGGCCACCATCACCAAGGAGATCCTGCACTGGACGGACACCTATGTGATCGATGTGGAGCGTCCGGAGGATGCGCTGCTGTCGCTGATGGTGGTGCTGGCCATTGATGCGGAAAAATGCTCGCGGGATTGAGAAAGGACGTGTGAGTTTTGGCAGGAACTTTATATCTGGTGCCCACCCCCATCGGCAACCTGGGCGACCTGTCCCAACGGGTCATGGACACCCTGGCGGAGGTGGATTTCATCGCCGCAGAGGACACAAGGATCTCGGTGAAGATTTTGAACCATTTGGGCATCAAAAAACCGATGGTTAGTTATTACCGGCACAATGCGGAAACCAGCGGAGAGGCCATTTTAGGGCGTCTCATGGCCGGTGAGAGCTGTGCGCTGGTCACAGATGCCGGCACGCCGGCCATCAGCGACCCAGGTGAGCTGCTGGTGCAGAGCTGCGCCCAGGCGGATATTCCCGTGGTGGCCATCCCCGGCCCCTGCGCCCTTGTCACCGCCCTGGCGGTGTCCGGACTGCCTACCGGACGGTTTACCTTCGAGGGCTTTTTGGCGATGAACAAAAAAAACCGCCGGACGCATTTGCAGTCCCTGGCGGCGGAGGAGCGCACCATGATCTTTTACGAAGCCCCTCATAAGCTCTCCGCCACCCTGGGGGATTTACAGGATGCCTTTGGCGCTGACCGGCGCATCTCCCTCTGTCGGGAGCTGACCAAGCTCCACGAGGAGGTGCGGCGCACCACTCTGGGGGAAGCGGTGGACTATTATCGTGCCAACCCGCCTAAGGGCGAATTCGTGCTGGTGGTGGAAGGCGCACCCCACCAAGCGCCGGAGCAGATGACCCTGGAAGCGGGGGTGGAACGGATGGTGCAGCTGATGGAAGCGGAAAAACTGTCTCGGAAGGAAGCGGCCAAGCGTGTGGCGGCGGAGACAGGACTGGGCAAAAATGAGCTGTATCAAAAAAGTCTGGTAAATTGAGCGTAGGAAATCAGAGTGCCTGCATTTTCTAGAATAAAAAAAACGCCGTCTGTTGTGAAAACAGGCGGCGTTTTGGTTGGCGCTTTAGCATGAAAAACCCCCAGTTCTACTGGGGGTAGGGAAAATACTTC
>ERZ824978.811-NODE-811-length-39911-cov-5.703834_pt1 | contig 39911 bp, 52 predicted proteins | sample MGYA00519860_ERZ824978 | MGnify/ENA primary metagenome ERZ824978 (study PRJEB31778, sample SAMEA3449184) | human gut metagenome | biome: human gut; feature: human-associated habitat; material: faeces | place: United Kingdom | collected 2010/2012 ... | reverse complement strand
TGTAAAGAAGCAATGCACTTTGTTTACACTCCGGAGAAAAATCAGCTTTACGGATGGTTGGAGAAAAAAGAATCCGCTTACGCAAAGCTGCTTTCGCCCATTGCCGACCGGAAACATGTATTGTACGTACCGGAAATTGAAAATCCCGATTCCCTTATTTCCTTTTGCCGGAACTTTTCAATGCACCACCAGTGGAATAGTGGCTTTGTCATTACGGAAACTTACAAAGCAAAGGCGCAAATCCTTTCAGCAGTGCACAAGGTGGTAATTTTTCCGGCAGTACTGTTCCCGGAAATTCCAAGCTTCCTTGCGGAAAAGCTGATTCTTGAAAATATTCCCGGCAAACTTTTCAGTTCTTGCAAAACATTAAGCGACCAGTTCGAGGTGTGGCAATGACCGAGGACTTTGCATTCACCGCAGACGATTTGGTTGAAGGTAAGCTGTTGTTGCCTGATACGCGGATTGTCGAATTTTCGGTGGAAAACAACGCCGGGGAACTGGTAATACCGTCACGGGCTTACAATGAACTTACCGGAAGTACGGAAGTCGACTTTACCGGCTGGCAAATCGAAGGTACCTGGTATATCCGCGTAATCCCCGTGGAAAAAGGTATTGACGCAGAACCGGGCATTTCCCTTGATGAATACATGGTAAGGATGTATTTGCTCAAAAGCGATGGTAGATACTTTCCTTACGTGGGTACGCGTCCGGCATTCCCGATTTCCCAAACGCGAAACGCCCCATTGTTAGGGAACAGCTTCTTTGCTTCCGGAACGGAGCAGCTTGTTGCCGGAGAAGTCACTCCGGTAATCATACCGGCGTTTGGGGATTACCGACAATACGTGGGTACCGCCGAAATTTCTTCGGGTACCGAGGGTGTTTTGTACCAGTTCCAAATTTACCGGGAAGATTTGATTCTTTTCGATCAAATTCAAGATTCGTTAAATTTCCCGACTTCGGGCGAAAACCGTGGGAACATTTTCTATATTTCCCCGAACCTTATCGCCCGTAATTCCGAAAGCGACCACAAGTACACTTACTTCTGGCGAGTACGTGCCAGTTACAAAATAACCGATTCCGAAGGCAATCCTTACTGGAGTAATTGGAGTTATACTTTTCCGTTTACGGTAAACATCCCGCCGGGAGTACCCGAAAATTTATCGGTATTTTCTTAAATACTTCATATAAAAGCATAAATTCAAGGAGCATTAGGAAAATGACCGAAATTGATACCAACATTGAAAACGCCATTTTCAAGAACGGCGTAGCCCAGGAGGACAACGACTTCGTCCTCACCCATGACCAGGAAATGGCAGTAGCAAGGATTAAAAACTGGTATTCCCGAAAAGGCAGTTCCCCAATTTGGAAAAGGTATTTTGTACTTTCGGGTGCTGCGGGTACGGGAAAGACTTCTTTGATTCAATACATCATCAAAAATTTGAACGTAGCGGAAAGTTCGATTCTCTGTTGCGCATTTACCGGCAAGGCTTCGTTGAATCTTCAACGGAAAGGGAATAAATCTTCAACGCTGCATTCTTCCATTTACGAATGCAGCAGTGATCTCCATGGGAACCCGGTTTTCACCTTAAAGAATTACATTCCCTACAAGTTAATCATTGTGGATGAAGCTTCAATGATTTCCGAGGATATTTTCAACGACATTCTTTCGTTTGGAATACCGACGATTTTCGTAGGAGATCATTGCCAGCTCCCTCCAATTGAAGGCGATTTCAACATTATGAAAAAGCCTGACTTCACCTTGACTTCAATCCTTCGGCAAGCAAAGAAAAGTCCAATTATTCGGGCTTCACAACTCGCCATAAACGGAAAACCAATTCCCTACTGTGCCTTTGAAGGTTTCCGAAAGATTCACATGGAAGACCTTGAGGATTCCGACTTCCTCTGGGCAAGTCAAATCATTGTCGGAACCAATTCAACCCGAAAGGCGCTGAATCAAGTTTCAAGGGAAATTCGCAATATCCGCATGCGTACCCCGGTAAAGGGAGAGCGCATGATCGTATTAAGAAATAATCCCCATAAAAACCTTTTCAACGGGCAGATCGTTTACCTTGCCAGCGACCCTGTTTTTGATAAAGACTCCCAAAGTTATTCTGCCGAATGGGTTGATGAACTTGAACTGCTCGATCCGCTGATTACGATTTCTTCGAAGGTGAAGGATTTCCGTTTCCGCATGAAAGACCCTTATACCGAACCAAAAGACGTACCGCTTTACGAATATGTTTACCTTGACTTTGGTTATGCCATTTCCTGTCACAAAGGACAAGGCTCCGGCTGGGACAAGGTGATGGTCTTTGATGAAGGGTTTGGGTTTGATCTGGATACTCGTCGTCGCTGGCTTTATACCGCAATTACAAGGGCAAAAAAGGAAATCCTGATTGTTTCCAAATGAAAATGGAAACAAAAAATCCTCCGGAAGTTTTCCCCGGAGGATTTTTTGTTTAAGAAGATTTTGAAGAAACTTACTCTTCAACTTCCTTACCGCCGCGCAGCGAAACAAGCAGATTTTTCAAATCCTGTACTTTCAAATCCTGCACTTTGGTGAACTTGTTGACTCCCGGAGAAAGCCGGGAAACCTCGTTCCAATCCACCAATACCCGGAGCGGTTGCTCCTTCCGGGACTTGTTTTCGATATTACTGAGATTCCGCATCAAATCCAGCTTTGTGGCATCCGCAAGGATTGCATGAATACGCGCGGAAATTTTCTTTGAATCAACTTCCGAAGTACCTTTAAGGATTCTTTTGGCGAGCCAGGTCAGTCTTTGTCCAGCTTGCAGCTTTTTGTCGGTAAGGATATCGACAGCCTCGTCGCATTCCGCGCAGAAATCCTCGAACTCGTTTGCACACTCCTGAGGATCGTTAGAGGAAATGTTGAGTTCAAATTCGGCGCTGTCCTCGTCAACGACACCGGTCGCAACAATATTGGCACGCAGTTTGCGAGCTACCTTTCCGAGTTCTTCCGTTTGCGAATCGGTAAGGTTGCCTTTCAACGTCCGAAGTTTCGAAACGATTTTGTAAGCGTGATCACGAGCGGCTTCGATGGTTTTTTCCGGAACGGGAATGGTATCCTTTTCAAGCTCAATGCGATTTTCGAGCTGTTCTTGCGGGGTTACTTCCATTGTGAAAAACTCCTATGGTTAAGGTTAAGGTTAAGGTTAAGGTTAAGGTTAAGGCGCTTTACTTTCGGGGAAAATAAAGTTTTCCTGCTTTTCAGACGATTTGTAATTCATCTCCGACCTTATCAAAAAGGATTGTCGCCCCCGGATTTTCCTCAAAGAGAATTCGGTCTACGATTTTTTCTGTAATCATTGTCTGAACCAGTCTTTCAATGGGTCGACCGCCCATTTTCTCCGCAAAGGCTTTTTCAATCAAGAATTCCTTCGCTTCCGGAGTAACCGAAACCACTATTTGCTTTTCGGTAAGGTTATGGTTAAGGTTTCGCAATTCTTTTTCAAGGATCAAAGCAAGAGTTTCCTTACCGAGTTCATTGAACCGGAAGATTGCCGTAAAACGATTTCTGAACTCCGGAGAAAACGCCTTTTTCAACGCTTCATCCATAACCATACCTTTCCGGGAACCGCCACCGAAGCCAATTTGATCCAGTGCCGAATCAGCCTGAGCGCAACCAACGTTACTGGTCATAAGGACAATGGCATTACGGAATGAAGCTTCCCGATTATTGTTATCGGTAAGCCGACCTTCATCCATGACTTGCAAAAGCAGATTATAAATGGAGGAATCAGCCTTTTCGATTTCGTCAAGCAGTACCACGCAATGCGGATTCCGAATCAAAGGTTCGGTAAGCGCACCAGCTTGTTCAAATCCCACATACCCAGGAGAAGTTCCGATAAGCCGGGAAACGGAATTCTTTTCGCTGTATTCGGACATATCAAGCCGTACAAACCCAATTCCCAAAGCGGCAGCAAGCTGCTTGGCAAATTCGGTTTTCCCGGAACCGGAACTACCTACCAGACCAAACACGCCCAGCGGTTTGTTTTTGCTGGTAAGTCCTGCTTTGGCGAGTTTGATATGGCGTACGACTTTGTCAACTATTTCGTCCTGCCCAAAAAGGTTGCTTTTGATGGTTTCAGAAAGTCCCTTTAGAACGCTTTTCTCGCTGGCTTTTGCGGTTACGCTGGGAATGTTAGCGATTTTGCAAATGAGGTCTTCTACGTCCTCGGGAAGGGCCTTTTCGCCATCCTTAACGCCGGAACGATAACGACTGCCAATTTCGTCCATAACTTCGATTGCCTTGTCCGGGAAATATTGGTCAAGCATAAACCTTCCGGACAAATCGACAATGGCTTTCAGTGTTTCATCCGGAAACTGAATGCCATGAAACTTTTCATAAGCCGGACGCAACCCCTTCAAGATTTGAAGCGTTTCGCTTGGAGTTGGTTCGACAAGGTCGACTTTCTTGAATCGACGGGCAAGCGCCTTGTCTTTCAGGATGTGGCGTTTGTATTCCTCATACGTGGTTGCCCCAACGCAATGGAAATTACCACTCGAAAGATAAGGTTTCAGGATATTGCTTGCGTCCATGGAGCCTTCGGAATTTCCTCCGGCACCAACGATGTTATGGATTTCGTCAATGAAAAGAATGACGTTCGGATTTTTCAGTACGCTTTCAATGGTGTTCTTAAGACGTTCTTCAAACTCCCCACGAAACCTTGTACCGGAAATCATTGCCGCCAAATCAAGCGCCCATATCGAAAAATCCCGAATCGAATCGGGCACGTTTCCATCGACAATTCGCTGAGCAAGGCCTTCAATTACGGCGGTTTTCCCGGTACCGGGATTTCCTACCAGAATTGCGTTTGCGGAACGCTTTTTGTGAAGGATTTGAATAATACGTTCGGTTTCCATTTCCCGGCCAATTACGGCACTGAAACCTTCGCGCCGGGCTTTTTCGGTAAGGTTTACGGCATATTTCCCATTAAAGCTGTTACCAGTAATTCGGGATTCGATAAACTGGTTTACTTTTTCCTCCGTAATGTTATTACGCACCAGTGCGTAATGGGCAACGGAGTCGGCTCCATTCTTCAATAATGCTAAAACAAGGTGCTCAACCTTTGGATTTGCAGAACGCATTTGCGCAAATACCGCGCAATTTGCAAGGGTTTTTGTGAACTCCTGCGCCGGTAAAATGTCGGCAACGCTCTTTGCGTGTTCCTGCTGGTTGAGGACATTCAAAATAATCGATTTAATTTGGGAAATATCAGCACGGCAGAATTCGGCGATTTCCTGAAACCGCCGGTCTTCAAGGAGTACCCAGAGAATATGTTCAGGCAGTATGAAGGCATGAAGCTGCTGCTCCACTACCGCCTGAACTCTCTGCAATACCAATAACAATTCTTCGTTATTCATTTGTACTTTCTTTTTCGATTGTTACTTTTAAAGGGAATCCTGCTCTTTCGGAAGCCTTTGTAGCCAGCATTGCTTTTGATTCGGCAATCGACTTTAAATAACTCCCGACAATGGCGGAACCCTCGTTGTGAATTTTCAACATTTGCTGAAAGGCATCATTTTCCTCGAAATTGAAAATTTCTTTCAGTACGTAAACCACAAACCCCATTGGCGTGGTTTCATCGTTCCAGAAAATGACGTGCCAGTTCGATGGGTACTCGATTTTATTTGTCGTTTTCGTTTCCAGTTGCGTTTCCATTATTTTCGGTCTCCTTTTTGCATTCGTTTTTGATTAAACAGCTTTGGCACTCCGTAAGTTCTGAATCATATTCCCCAAGACAGTACCCCGGATATTCCTTTTCCATAGCTTTCTGCTCCGTGTGTTATTTTTCCAATTCCTGCGAATTATATGAAGTGCTTTGCCGAATTCGCAGAAAAAAGTCTTTTCCGTACTTTGATTCCGCGTATTCAAGGAACGGTTTGATCTGTTTCGGCCCTACAATGACAATGGGGTAAGGGAAGTATTGCAGCTTACGCCGACTCCGGTAATCCATAACGCCCTTGATTTCGTAATAAGTGCCTTCCACAATAAAATCCGGGCGGTAATACTTTACTCCACGCCGAAACGGATAAGGAAAGTTCTGCGTGTTCCTTACGATTTCCTTACCGTGGTCAAGGTGCCACATAAGGAACGCAAGTTCCCAGCTTGAATCAACCCAGAAATTCTTATACCATCCCCGGTGTGGTTGCCCACCGTTGCGAAACCATAAACTTTTCCGCATGATTTTTCTAACCTTAAATGAAAAAGCGCCTCTTTCGAGGCGCAGCAGGAAACCTTAAAAATGCTTTTTCCCGGTAAGTCGCTTTCTTACTGGTTCTGCGCAGGAAGCATAAAGTTCCCTTAAATCATACAAATGTTCTTCCTCGTCCCCAAGAATGCTCCGGAAGAGCCGGTGCGTGGTTTCGTCTTTTCCGCGTAAAGAATCCACACACGACTTGTAAAAGTCGATTGCGGTCTGCTCGGCACGCATGGTTATTTCGAGCTGCGTCTTTACGTCGCGCGTGGAAACCACTTCCCAGGGATTCGCAAAACGCTCCCAGTCCTTCGGATTGAAGATGGGGTGTCCCCCCAGTTCCTTGATCCGAAGCATGATTTTTTCGACGTGTTCCATTTCGTCTTTGGCATGTTGTTCGAATTCGGGATCAACGTCGAATTTGCCTTCACCACGGGAAAGATGACGGCAGACCCAGTATTGATAATAAGCAAGCCATTCATCCGCGAGAGCGGTATAAAGCAGTTTCAAAGAATAATCATTATCCATACGTTATGCCTCCGCATTTTTGAGTTATTGAAAATACAGTAAAAATAAAGTTTCAGTTCAAAATACGTTCTGCGCCAAACTTCTCTATTAGCGCGTAAAGTAATTGCAACGTACATAAACAATCCGTCAATCCCCGGTGGTTTGATTCATCGTAGGGAATATCGTAATGGTGACAGAGCCATTCCAGACTGTTGTGTTTATGTTCCAGTTTGCGCGAAATAACGTAAGTATCGATATGCCGAAAGTAGGAAAGGGAAACCCCGACTTCCTTCATTTTTGACTCGATAAACGGAACGTCAAACTTCGCGCCATTATGCGAAACCAGTGTTGCCCCTGCAAGGTATTGCGAAACTTTCGGTGCGCACTGGGCAAAGGTTTGTTTACCCTGCCGTTCGCAATCTTTAATACCGTGGATTTTCCTTACAAGGTACATCGAACTCCGACCGCCCCCAAAGAGCTTTGAGTATTTTTGAGTGATGATGCCGTTTTTTACTTCCACTACTCCGAGTTCAATGATATTGTTCCAAACCGGACTCAAGCCGGTTGTTTCAATATCCAGACAAACCATTCGAGAAGACTTCAAAACTTCCGGACATGCGTATTCCATGGTTTAATCTTCTCCCCGGCGAAGTAAGGTGTTGAAATTTTTCTGCGAAAACTGAAACCGCATTCGGTTAAAGAACTTTTCGAGTTCTCGCCAGTTCGGAGTCGGTTTCGGAATAAGCACGTTGATGTCGGTATGGATTTTCTTTAACTGGAAAGCGACTTCCAGTACGTCCTTGTAAGCAAGGACACGGGCTTCCCGCAAATGGCTTGGTTTGTATTCGCCCGATCGAATCTTTTCCCGAAAAGTTTCGTAACCATGCTTTGAAAGGTAATCGCGGAAATATTCCTCGGCTTTCTTGAAAATTCCTTCCACCGACTTGTACTGCTGAATGAGTTTACACCCAACAAGCGTACCGATTCCCGGTACTCCGTAAATGGTATCGGAAGTTGGCCCCGATTCTCCGGCAAGCGCCCCGACTTCAACCCATTGGTCGGCACAGTCAAGCCCGTAATGGGATTGCAGAAATTTCTTGTCGAGAAACTCCTTTTTCGAGGAATTGTAAATTCGCACCCCGTCCCAGAGAAGCTGGTAATAATCCTTGTCCGTGGTTACAAGGACGATGTCATCGAACTTACCGAGATTCTGTTTGCAAAAACTTCCAACAAGGTCGTCGGCTTCCTCGCCGTAAACACGACACTGCCGAATTCGGGTATAGGAAAGAAATTCTTCGGCGATTTCAAGCTGCCGGGAAAATTTATTCTTTTCGGACTTCTCCGCTTCCGAAAGAAGCTCTCTGGCTTCCCGACGTTCTTGTTTATATGCTTTAGGAATAATTCCAGCCTTGACTGCGTCGTTGGATATGCGGCTACGTTCCGCGTGTCCTCCATCCCAGCAGACGATCGTAGTGGTTTCCCAATCGTCTTTTTCGAATAACCGAACCAATGAGCAAAGGTTGATATAAAATGCGTAAAGGTACTTTACGGATTCCCCGTTTACGGTTAAATCGTAATTACCCCAGTTACCCTTGAAGAAGAAATTCGTACCGTCAACCAACAAAAGTCGCGTTTGCATAAAAACTCCATTTTAATGTTACTTTCTATTTTTATGAAGTACAATTCAAAAATAATTAAAAAAATGGCTTGTCCTTATTTTCGCCGCATTGTTGCACTTTGTACGGTGCTATATTCTCCTCTGATAGTTCCCCAGACCCCTTAACACGCCGTACAAGGTGCTTTTTATTTATGGCATTGGAAACTGGTCTTTAATCCACTGTGGCATTTCGGTACCCGGTTCGTAAGTATTTTGAGCCGTCCAGACGAGCATCCGCTTACGGTAAACACTTTCTTCCGGGGAAAGTAATCGAATTGTCCCGGATTTGACTTCTTTTTCCAAAAGCTTTCTGCAAGTGGTTATTACCCGGTTTACCATATGGTTGTAAGGTAACATTTCCCCATCGTAAGTGCAGCCGAAATTATTGTTTGCAGCAACGACTACCGATACCAGATCGTTTTTCCCGCAGCGACAAAGCTGCGGTCTGAACTCTTTAATTTGATTACCACAATGAGGGCATTCAAGAATGCCTTCTTCATTCAATTCCCAGTCGTAAACGACGGTACTGCAAACTTCACAAACCACCGGGGAATGAGTTACCATGTAAAGAGTATCCCCAGTGTGTTCGTTTTTCATCCAGAGCATTGATCCGTATTCGAACATGCTTTAACTCTCCAACACTTTAATTTCTTTTTTGTCCAAGTCGTCAATGTAAATGCCCTCGCCTTCCGCTAACTGGACTGGGAGAATTATAACGTTTCCCGCTTTTAACGACTTCTGGTAACGGGAATAGTTGATTTTCTGCATTACGGTTTCGATGGAGTCGACTCCGTCGGTAAACTCAAGCTTTGCGAATTCCCGTCCCGACTTTGCCCGGAAGGTTGAAACGCTCCTTACTTTACAAAGCATTCTGAAATGTTTGTTGGTATTCCGGTCGAGCGCTTCCCGAATGGTTTTCAAACTCGAATTTTCAGTAAAGAGCTTTTTGTATTTGACTTTCAAATCTTCTTGAATCGAAAAACCATTCAGCTCTTCAAACATGGTTTCAAGTTCAATCGGGGAAAAGGACGTTTTGATTTCAAAACAGTCGCTTTGTTCCATGTCCTCAAAGAATAATTCGACTCGCCGGGGTTTTCGGGATTGTTTGGCATAAAATTCGTGGTACCAGTTATAAAGGTATTCCCGTTCCCCAAAGCAATCCAGCGTCCCTCCGAAAACCAGAGTTTCAAACTTGGATTTGCCGAGCTTGGTTTTGTCCATAAAATCCGTAACCGAGGAATATGGACGATTTTCAATAACGGCGGTAACGTCGTTTGTTCCGAATCCCTTAAGGTTTCCAAGCGGTGCCATTAAGCCCCTTCATGGATAATCCACTTGTTTTCGGCGTAACGGACATCAGGAGGATAAACTCGGAATCCCTTTGACTGGCAATAACGGACTCTTTGATTAAGCCGGGCAGAAGCTCGTTCGGTTACGGTAAGGTTTGCGCACATGTACTGGAGTGGATAATACGCCTTGAACCAGAGTCCGACGGCGGAATACATGGCATATGAAAGTGCATGACTTGCGCAAAACCCATAACCGAGAAACGCCATAAGTTCATCAAAAAGATTTTCGGGATAACCGGGTTTGACTTCTCCGGAATCAACTTTTGGTTGACTTCCGGCAATGAACTTATCCCGCCATTTCTTTACGTCTTCGGGGTCGTGGAGCTTGCCTTTGTAAATGAGCTTCATGAATTTGTAAGCGTCATTCTTGTTCATTCCGGCAAGGTACATTGCGGCTTGCATAATGTGTTCTTGGTAAATCGGGAGTCCGTACGTATCTCCAAGATAACGCTTAAGGCAGTCCGGTACGTAAATGCCCTTTGGACTCATTCGACGTTTTCCAAACTCCGAATCAAACTTGTTTGAAAGTGCCGCCGGGCGCATAAGAGTACTTAATGCCGGAAGATCTTCAAACTTCTTGATTCCCTTCATGTGCTCGATGACACGTCCGGAAACGTCCGTATCAAACTGAAAGATACAAGTTGTGTCGTGTTCGTTCATCTGACTTAAGGCTTTCGGGTCGTCTATGGGAATGTCCTCAATACGAATTTCCTTGCCGGTGGTTTCCTTGATGAGCCGAATGGTGTGTTCGAAAATGTTTAGCTGATCGATTGCGAGAATATCAAACTTAATGAATCCCATTTGCCCAAGTTCACGGGCGGCAATTCCCTCTTGCCAACAAGTGACCAGTTTGCCTTCGGAATCTTTCCTTACCGGAAGCTGCTGCGTAAGGTCGAAGTCCGTAATCAAAACACCCCCGGCGTGTTTGCCCCAGGTTGTAATCGATCCCCGGAGCTTTTCAAAGGTTCTGCCCATTTGCGGATATTTTTGAAGTAGCGCTTCAAGACTCGGAAACATTTTCTTGAGCTTATCCAAAGGCAGCGGATTTTCGTCGTCGTCAACGTAAGAACGCATTTCCCCTGCGGTTACGGCGTTGATTTCTTCCATTGGGACTTCATAAAGCCGGGCAAGGTCTTTTAGCGCGGACTTGGTTTTCATAAGTCCGATGGTACCGATGGAAGCGGTGCAGTTCTTCCCGTAAACTTCCGCAAAATGGTCTTTAACAAGCTCTTTTTTTGTAGTTGCAAAATCACTGTCGACGTCCCTAATCCGGGCAATCTGAATTGTGACAAACAATCCCGATGGGATCGATGTCAAGCAGATTGCCCATTCCTCCAACTTCTTTTAACATTTCTGATTTCCTTTGCAATTCTTTTAACGGTATTGATTTTATCCTTTAAAAAATCACTTTCCCAAACAACTAACACTTTAACATTTAAGAAAAATTCAATATTGACATTTCGTTGGGCATCCGCTTCCCATATTGAAGAAGCTTTTACAGCCCCTCTTGGCAAATAAATAAGGTCGTCTGGTTTATATTTCTGAGGATTTGCGTGCCAAAAATCACCATTATATTCGACTGCCACATTATATTTTTCAATTAAAGTTCTAAGGAAATCACAATCTTGCGCCAAAATCGCTCAAGCCAACGCCTTCCTTTTTCTTGATTTCCAATAATCCTCGATCTTAAATATTGTTTATTTTCTTCTTCGGAAGTCGTTTCATTTTTTATATAATCAATACTTAACCAGTCCATTTGAATCTCTTAACCTTCTTCCGCAAACCCGGTAATAATGATGGTTTGAAATTGTTAAATCATAACCTTCTGAAATTCTTGAATAAGTTATTTCCCGAATATCGGCAAAAATATTTTCTTTTTTATCTAAAATCAGTTTATCCGAATTACAAACCAGTTTATTTACGGGTAACTCAACAATATTTGAATTACGAAAAACCGGGAAAACATGGTTATTCGTAACTTCAAACCAATATTCATTTCCGTCTTCCGGGGATCGGTAAACCAGTTTATAAAATTCTTTCAACCCCGTATTTATTTTTTCCAAAACGGATTCAATTTCCCCGTCATAGCTTATCACCAAATCTCCCTTTTTGATTTTGGAAATAAATTCGTACCCACTTTTCGTTTTTACGACCGTTTCTCCTGGAAAACAGCCCGAAACCTGCCCTCCGGACTTCACGATATTCACAAACCGTTCAGCATCAAGGAATCGCTCAAATAGAAGATTATGTTTGATCGGGTCGACGTTGGTGCAACCAATGCAATTCAAAACAAGACTTCCGGCAGCAGAACCTCTCCCGAAAGCCCCAAGTGAATGCATGTCGTTGCGATACCAGTTGAAGACTTCTTCAAGAATCAGAAAGTAATCCGCGAAACCGGCCCCAATGATGTTTTCGATTTCGTAATCGAAGCGGTCTTTGTATTCTTTCCCCTTCTTGTCATAACCACGGGCAAGGAATCCTTTCCAGGCACGTTCCCGGAGTTTCTCCGGGCCGTTGTCAAACTTCGGCAACCGAAGTGAGGTATCAATTTTAAGCGTTTCAAACTGCTCGAGAAGGGATTCAAGCGTCTGGTGGGATTTCAAATAAACGTCCTCGGTAAAAACCGGGGATTTCAATTTACGCCGAAACAAGGAATCGACTTCCTCTCGAGTGCGGTAATACATGCCGGGAGTTTCATCGACTTCGTAAAAGATACCGCCGCGCAATTTGGAAAGCTTTTTAAGAGTTTTAAATGCTTCCTCGTCGCTGGGGAGATGGTAATGCGAATTACATACCGGGATCATCGGAATGTCATACTTGGAAGCAAACTGAATGATTTCCGCGTTGATTTCTTTATATTCGGGATCATCAACAATCGTAAGAGCAAGGTAAACCGTGTCAAAAATCTTTTCGTAATACCGATACTTTTCCAGCGCTTCATCGTAAAGGCGATTGTAAATAAGGGAAGCGACTTCGCTGTAAGGAGTAGGCATTACCGCAACCACGCCTTTACCATGTGATACAATGAAATCGTCGCTGGTACGGGGACGCTTGTCAATTCCGTGCAACTGAGCATTGTTGTGAATCTGGATGATGTTGTAGTAGCCTTCGACCGTTTTTGCAAAAAGGTCGATGGGATAATCCATCGTAACAAGGTCGCGACTGGTTTCGTCCATTTCGGGGAGTGTCTTTTCTTCCCCGGTAAGGAGGTTCTGAACGTAAATGACTCCTTCCTTCGTGGTGTACCGAAAATTGTTTACGAACGCTTCCATTCCAAGGATCGGTATGATTCCTGCGGCTTTACAAGCAAAAAGCTGCTGTACCCAGTTGGAAACTTCGCAGTAATTGGAAACTGCGTAATACTTCTGGTTTCTTTCTTTGAGGAGCGGAATAATGGTTTTCGTATTTCCGAGCGCATGTTTCAGCGAAAATTCGTCTTTCTTCCCTAAATCAACAAACGGAGTCATCTTTGTGTCCTTTTGATTTTATGTATTCCAATACTTCCGAATCGATGTTGTGATGCTTTCCGACTTGTTCAAGACGTTCGATGATATCGGTGGATTCGGCCTTGAACTTTTCAAAGGCTTCGATGTACTCTTCCGAATCCTGCTGATCGGAAACGGTAATATCGGCGGTTTCGACTTCCGGGAAAGGAAATTCCTCGCATTTCGGAAAGAACTCTTTTATGTTTATGCTCCATTCGTTCATGAATGGAGTCATTTCGATTACGGCGGCTTTGGGTTTGCGTTTTTCCCGACTGGTTCGAGCAAGAGAACCCGGATTGTAGTAAACCGTGTTTTCAATTTCGGTTTGTTCAAAGCCGGAATGTAAATCCCCGGAAAGTACCAGAGCCGGTTTGATTTTACCGATTTTCCTTACATCGATTGTACCAAAGGAAGATTCCGCGTTGAAAAGCAAAGCGTGTACCACGGAAACCACCGGCTTGATGATTCGAGGATTGATTCCGCGTAAAACGTCGATACAGTCTTGATCGACGTGGGACGCAAACAAATAAACCGACTTCAATTCGACAAAGTCTTTTATTTCGATCAGTTTGTTATCGCATATTTGTTGAAGGAACTCAAGGTTGGAATTCCGGGAACTTGCCCGATTATAACCCATTAAGTCGTGTTGTCCCCAGATGAAGTAAGTAGGGATTTTGCTTTTCACGATAACGTCGCGAATTTGAAGGATCATCGGATAAGAGTACGACCGGTACTTATCAAACATATCGCCGCCGTGCAAAACAAACTCGCACCCCGAAGCGTTGAAATAATCGTAGCACTGTTTGAATTTGCTCAATACGCTTTCAAAGAAACCGTCCGTGCGAAACGAATTCCTTACTACGGAAAAATGCGTATCCGTAAGAAACCCGAATTTGCAGTTTGTTGGATTGTATGGCATAATTTATCGTTTTTTCTGTTTATGAACCGAAAAAGAAAATTCCGGAATTTTTATGGTTCCGGAATTTGCAAGTATAGATTCAACAAGTCTTGCCGAACGCGGAAAGACGTTCCTTCATGAGTAGCGAAAACCAGTCTTTCTCCCCGGAGTTTTCCGAAAGCACCTTGACTTCCGAATGATCCGCCCAGTGCATGATCTGCTCAAGTTCTGAAATGCTGAAATTCATTGTCTTCGAAAGAAACATTTGTTCATTCCGGGTCGCACTGAAAATCATGGTCACGTACGAGCCGTCGTCATAAAGCTGATAAAGAGTTATGCTTTCCAATTCATCAATCCTTCGATAAATGTTTCATCTTCCGCAGAAGGCAAGGCGATGTTTTCTGCAAAGCCGGAATTCCGGAATGCACAAAATCCCTCTTTCAACAGTCTTACCCCACTGGCATTACTTAACGCCATAACTGGGTCGATAAAACGAGTAAGAGTCGGTTCTTCCAAAATGAAGTTTAATGGATAACCGTTGTTTTCGGCATTTTTCCAACCAACGAATTCTTGCTCGTAACCCATGTTTATGAACCTTACGTTATCCGGAAAAAGCTCTCTGCATGAGTAGAACATTTCCCCTACGGCGTTGTAAGTGCCGACAGCGGAAATTACTAAGTTGGAATCCATGATGGCGTTAAAGATGATTTCTTTCTGATCCGTGTAATAACAGGGAAATTCTTTAACCGACTTTCCTGGCTTTTCAACCACGAAAACTTGATGATTGTTTCTTTCGAGCTCATGGCAAATGCCTTGCCCAACCTTTCCGTAACCGAACACGATGGCATTCCGGGTTTCCTTACCGTCATTGAAGAAAAGGTTCAGTTTTTCCAACGCCCGAATCAAACCATTCGCAGTGCCGTAACGAGTTTCATATTCCTTCAACCGGGAATTATCCACGCTCACAACGTTTTGAAAGCTGCTTCGATACTTTGTAACACCGCTGGCAGTAAGTTCAACCACGTCCAAAAAACGGGATTGAACTTTCTTCAATTCGGCTCCGCAATCGAAAACAAGATCGAATTCCCCAATATTTTCCGTATTCGTGTGTACGGGAATTCCGTGTTGTTGTAGAATCCCGATAACCCGATAATCAAAAGCCTTGTTATTGCAGAAGACTTCAAGATGACCACCTCCGGCAATAATCGCTTCGTACTTCAAAAGAGTATTGAAGAAAATCGGCGTAGCATCGAGAATCCGCTTCCCTTCAAAAGGGCGACTCGATTTAAAAGCGGCAATCTGGTTTATGAGGCAAGGCGCTTCGTTATGCCTGAAATACTTTGAAGTATACTTTTCGAACATTTCCGTTTTCCTCAATAATCAAAATGCAAGTATTTCCGAAGCGATTTCGTCCGGCTTCCGGGTTATGGCATCGAAAGCCTTGCATTCATAAAGACCAAGATTTCGATGCTTGCGAAAGGCAGTCTGTGCTCCTTCTACGCGGTCGACAATACCTGCTTGATTGATTTTCTTCCCACCGTTCCGGTATAGGACTCTTGACACTGAAGTATAAGGATTCGTATAAAGCAGAAATACTCCCACTTTGCGTTTGTGCTCAAAAAGCATTTCCATAAGAAATTTTGCGACATTTCCAAAAATTCCGGAAATAAGAATTCCTTCCAAGTAAATATCATAATCAGGGAAATCCCGTGATAGCTGATCCGCGAGATTGTATACCAGAAATGTTGTCTTAATCCCGTCGCATCCCCCACAGGCATTATCATACTTCCCGAGAGCAATGAGCTTTCTGGAAATAGAAATGGTATATTTCCCGAACGGATGTTCTTTGACCTCGAACTCGTCGCCAATGATATTACGCATAACAGTTGATTTTCCCGAACCGTTTGCGCCAATAATGAGGATTAATTTACTCATTTTCGAAAATCCTCAAAATTATAGGCGATTTCTTTGATTTCCTGCAATCCGAGAAACTGTTTCAATGCTTCTTCCTGTTCATCAGTATATTGGATAACGATTCGATTCCTTGTCGGATGATAAGCTTTCGCGTATTCCTCCGGGAAAGAAGCCCTTGACAATCCCGGTTCTGGAACAGCTTTCTCTTCCTCGAACAATGACTGCGAAAAATATTCCGAATTGCTCATTTCTCTTCTCCAAAAAAGTTTCCGCGATCCACGTACTTGTAGATGATATCGCCGTTTTCATCGACTTTGCAGTTTCCGTTTTCATCAAAGATCGGAACCAGCGACCCACGGAAAATTCTATAGGGAGAATTTCCTTTTTTCGGAGAATTCCAAAGATAACGCATATGATCAGCCATGGACATGCCGAAATAGTTCGCGCGGTTCTTTGTTGAGTTAGTATTCAACCCCTCTCCATTGACGTATGGGAAGTTTGAGAAAATCGTATTGATATCGTCAGCAATGTCAGAGTAATGAACAATACCATTCTTCTTTGCAATGCAGATGGCGTTTGTCATTTGCCCTCGGGAGTAGTTCCAGTCCTCTGACAATGCGCAGCAACATCCATTATGACAAGCGTCCTTGAAATCCATATCGGATACATAGAAGCGCATTCCGACTTCCTTGCAAGTTTCCATCATCTTCTTTACGAAGGGAGCTTTAACCTTGCGATTAAGCCGCAAATATCCTGATCCTATGGAATATCTACGATAGAACTTCACGATGTCAAACCCGGCAAGTCGGGAAATATGCTCAAACTTTTTGATTGCCGGAAGATTTCGGGTTTCAACGCAGAAGAACTCCGTTGAAACTGCCGTGGCTCCGGCATTGGCACAATCTTTGATAAGGTCAACGTAACCAAGATTGCTGATTCCGATAATGAAAGGACGAAGTCGAAGAGTAGCGCCCCCAGCATTGAGATTTGCAAACTTCTCAATGGCTTTGACACGCTTTTGAGGGGAATCAACTCCGGCTTCGATGATTTTTGCGTGGTCTTCCCGGTTGGTGATAATGGAAAACTTGCAATTCCACTTTGGATTGTCCTTGAAGAGCTCGGTATAACGGGAATCGTCAAGCCACCAGGTTCCTTTCGTGGAAAAGCAGATCGGATAATCGATTTCCCGGAAAAACCGAAGTAACTCCAACGTAACTCCATACTCCCGCTCAAATTCATCGAACTGATCGGAAAGTCCTCCCCATTGCATAACTTTGCGAGCTTTGACGTATTCCCCAAACTGACTGGAATCTGGTTCTAGGAAAATTTTCTTTACCTTATCGACGTTTACAGCGTGAACTTCTTTACGGAGATATTTCTCCTTCGCATTTCCAAGCCCTCTTTGGAATTGAGAAAAACAATATATACATCCAAAAGAACAATTTGAATAAGTATCAAAAGTCATTGGCATTGAGCAATCCGGGTACTCCGCAGTCCATCGAGGAGAATTATAATCATGGATGATAAGGTCGTTTCCCTTTTCAACCACGGGAGCGGTTTCGGAATGGGTTTCGTCATCCGGGGAATTGATGTCTTCTTCCATTACTATTTCATCTTCAGGATCGGTAAGAGATTCCAATTCGGCGATTCTGTTCATTTCTTCGTTACTGGAGCTGGAGAGTAGCATGATTGATAAGATCCTTGAGTTTAAATGAATCATTCTTATAGTAAGACGGAAGATTAAACATCTTCATAACACCGTCGAGTTCCTTTGGCTCGAAAACAACAAGAATGTAATCGTCCTTATCATTTTCATAAACGGCAGGTTGCTCATTCTGATGTTCGACAAGCTCTTTATAGTAGAAAGTATTTTTCTTTTTCCGAAGGAACGAGTACCCAACCAGTTCGTTAAGCAACCTTGCCTCTCCCGGTCCATAATTAATACATACATACAAGTAGATACGGTTGGACTCGACATTTATAGGTGGCAGGTAATCCGGTTCAATTTCGATGCCTTGCAGTTCCGACGGAAGATTCGGGAATTCCGTAAATTCCGTCATACGGTACATTTCAAAAAGATCCATACTTGTTGCCCGTTTCTTGTTATTTTTTGTTACGGTTTATACTTATGAGCCAAGTATAGAATCCAATTTAAAATTCACGTTCGAACTGGCTTTCGTACTGACTCAACTGAAATTCATAACGACGGCCTTCGATATCGTCCTGCCAGTCGAAATTATCCCGAATTTCATTTTCGATGTCCTCAAGGGAAACAGCATTCAGCTTTTCTTTGTCGATTGCACGGAGAGAACGTTTGTATCTCCGATGGCCGTCGGCATTGAAAACGGGAGTTTCCCTTACAAGGCTTATCGAGGAAATTTCGACGTCCTCAAGGTAATCAGTCCCATGGTCATAACAACGGCATCCCCAGTACTCGTAAGGGCCGATTCCGTCATTTCCAATCGTGTAATCAAAATCGATTTCAAAAGTATGTTCAGAGCCGTTTTTGCCTTGCACGTAAATTTCGATGTTCGCCATTTTCATATCTCCCTTTTTTGAGTTTGTTTTTCCTTTTTCAAGGGTATATGAAACGGTTTGGAAAATAAGAGAAATTTCTTATTTTCCTAACTGGATGTTGATATTTATTTGAAGGTTTTTTCCGTCGATTTTCTGCAAATCGATGTTTGCATTGGGAATTTTTTCGGTTTCGGGTTTCTTAAGGGTGATACCACTTTCTTCAAGGAGTTCCAGAAAATCCAGCGCGGAAAATTTTTCAAAGTCCTCGAAAAGGAACTTTTCGGGATTTCCACCGAACTTTTTAATCCATTTTGAAAAATGGTTTCGGCATTCGTGGTAAGTAAGGAGCGCTTCCGGAATTTGATTTTCCGGTAAATTTTCAATAAACCGGAAAATCCGAGTGTCCTTTATGATTCTGGTTATGGAATGGCTTACGCCAGGTTCTTCCGGTTTGATTCGGGAACGGATTTCAAGAATCTGCTCGGAAGGGTTTGAAATTTTTCCGAGTGCACTTTTGATTGCAACCCAGTCTGACCACGTATGACGCATTCCCGGAAAGCGGTAATGTGGTTTGATGTTGACACTGAAATTTCGATGGAGTTTCAATGCATTGATGAAATCGGAATTGCGGTAAAGTTTGCGATTATGCGTTACGTCTTCGACATAACGAATTGTCCCGAGGATTTCATTTCGGTTTTTCAATTCAAAACTGCCGGTGTAAGTGTAAATTTTTTCGATATCCATGATAAAGCTCCCTTCTTTTTTAATCAATGTAGACCCCAATTTCGGAACGGCAGAGTTCTTTCCATGCCTGGTACTCATGTTCACGTAACCCAGTGAAAAGCGAACGCTTTAAAGCCGCTTCCAGCGCCATTTTATGCGTATAAATTCTGGTAAGCCGAGTGTAAATGTCCATGACGTTGGAAATGGTACGCGTCGAAATGAGGGTCGTTACTTTAGATTCGTTAAAAAGAGAACGACTTGTACTTACGAAATCGAGGAAGTTTTCGGCAAGTCTTTCATCTTGGAAAGCATTGGCAATGATTTCCATTTCTGCTGAACAATTGAAATCGAACTGGTAAATTGCGGTAATTCGATTCAGAGTCGAATCATCCATAATGTTGTTCTGAGCGGTATAACCCATGGTGGATTCGCTTTCGGTACCCTTGCCTACGGTATTACCGGAAAGAATCATTGCAAACCCCGGATGGGATTTGACAACCCTTCCTCCATCCATGGAAATTTCAAGCGAACGGGACGCTCCTGCGTTTCTTGGGATTTCCATTACCCGATTGAACACCGAAAGAAAAACTCCCGGGAGAAGCGCTGCAAACTCGTCTAAAAAGAAAAGTCCCGGCTTTCCCGTAACAATGGGATTTCCGTTTTCATCGAGTATCTGGTTTCCATTTTCATCAAGCTGGGTACCTTCGATAAACGCCTTGTAAAGCGGCCCTTTCCGGAAAATGATTCGATTCTGAAGTGTCTTAAGGTCGATTTCAACTGTCTGTTCACCCAGGAAATCCCCAGTACACATGTCCTCACGTCCATTGACATGAAAGACTTTGCTGAAACCACACTGTTCTGCAATCTCCTTTACGAATTCGGTTTTACCGACTCCATGAGGTCCAGTAAGCAGAAGGTTTACCGAGCGGTTGTTTTCCCAGTCTCTTCCGCATTGGAGAATGCATTCGACTTCATGAATGAATTCGGGAAAATGATACTGGCGATTGAAGTTTTGAACCGGGGATTTCTTGAAGTCTTTGTAGTTTCCATGGAAATCCCCGATTTTAACGATACCCTTACGGGCTTCTTCGAACTGCTCTTTGGTCATAACGTTTTTCCTCATTTGTTTCCGTAACCCCCATTGGCTACGACGTTATATGAAGTGGTTAAGATTTTTTACCGATTTTTCGAATTCAGGATTTCTTCAACGACTTCGTCTGGAATGTAAACGCAGAAGTCTTCATCGTCATGATCGAGTTCCATTTCGTACTCAACTGCCATTTCATTGATTTCCTCTAGTGTAAGGCCTTCTTCTCGCATAAGCTTTTCTGCAATCAAATCGAATTCCCGGGAAAGTGCTTCGGCAAGCTTGGGGTTGGTGTTGATATTACAATTATGAATGCGAGTCTGGATTTCCTGGATTTTGGGATGGATTTTCATAATGTTACTTCCTTCATCTTGGTTAAGGTGGTAAATCGATAATGTTTGGTGGAATCCGGAGTAGTTACCTTGAAGGTAATGTTACGTTTATCTCCCCAGTAATTTCGATAAGAATTGCTCAAGGCCAGTAAAACGTCCTGAAAGGATTCTCTGGGTACGATTAAGGAGTCCATGGTTACAATCATAGGAATTACCTTTGGCAACTCCCAGAAAGTCCCGAAAAGGACTTTAAGAGTATTTCGAATAAAACTGTCTTCGGAAATATTGCTTATACTTCCACGGGAGGTTTGAAAACATCTTTCGGAAACAAAGTAGAAAAACGAATTGATTTCCCGTTTAGTAGCACCAAGTCTGGTGTAATGATGTAATTTCCATCGAAAGCTCTGACGCATACGCTTAAGCTGTCCCGAATACTTTGACATTGACTCCAAAGCAAGTTCAATTACGAGTTTTCTCTGGGATTTGGGAATTCGATCGTAAAGTGAATTGGCAGGCAGCTTTTCAAAGTTAATTCCCTTACGTTTAAGATGGGTAAGCATATAGTTCGTACGGAGAAAATCGATTTCAATTACCGCCGCTTTGGTATCCTTACCAAAGGTGACGTTTTTCCACTCAGTACGTTTTAAACCAGTCACAGGACACTGTAAGCTCAGGAAATGGTTCATTCGAGAATCTTCGAATTCAAGGCAGAACTTTTCTCCTAGTCGAGTATTGTTATGCCTTATGTCCATGTTTAAATTATTCAAAAGACTGACTAAGTAAGCGAGAATTTTCCGATTTTTCTCAAAATCAAAATAAACGGTACTCTTTTTTACAAACTTTCCGGCATAGTAAACGTTCTTCTGAAACCGAGTAATCACAAAGTCGTTTAACTGTTTATGGTAAATAATTCCGGTTTTCTGACTTTTCTGCTTAACGTGAAGTACGAAATCATTAAGGGCTTCCAGTCTTTTTCCGTAACCAAAGACTTTTCTTGAAGCGAAGGTAAGCACTAAGGACTTAATGGTTTTTCTTGCTTTCCATATCGGGTAACCAGCAGAAAAATCGTTTAAGATTTTCTTGTTATCAAGATATTTCAGGTCGATTTCGGTTTTCCCTAAGACCCCCATAAGGTAAATGTAAGCTCCCATATAGGCTACAGAAATTCCTCTACGCTTACCTTCGATCCAGAAATCTTCGGAGTTAAGATCACAGTAGAAATGTTCTTTAAGTGAAAGCGCTTCGGGGGATAAAGTGTATTTCCAGCGATTTTTTACACGTTCGTAAGTTAAGAACGGTATCCCATTGATTCTTACCTTTGAAAGATTTTCAAAAGCAAAATCAAGGTTTTCACGAAAACGATATTTTCGTTCTTTTAAATCGGTAATTTTTTCAATACCACAGAAAAACTGAATGAACTTATTCGGCTTAAAGTTTTCTTCGTAAAGAAAGAAGAAAAGTAAGCTCGAAAAAATATCAAGCGGCTTTTCGGTTTCAATAAGAAAACGGTTTTTTTCTTTATTTACCTCATGGGAATTAAAAAGTTCCGTTCCAAGTAAAGCAATTAAAATTGATTTTGAATACTTCATTTTACGTTTCAATACTATGTTTTAACTTCTTTTTTTCTGGAAGTCACCCTTTTTTGGAGGGATGACTTCCAGAAAAAAAGCTTAACTACACGCTTTCGTTGGGTTTGCGATAAATCGCAAACCTCAATGAAACATCTGGTGTACGCTTCGCTTAACACCAGATGAATCATAGTGGTCCGAGAGAGATGAGCTCCGCTCATCTCTCAAAATGAACTTTCATTTAAAAAAATTCTTTGAACGCCTTCTTATGAAGCGTTTCAAAAAAATAACGAAAATTTACCATTAACCCCAAAATAAGTTTAAGTTTTGATTTGAATGTAAAATGGAAACATTTGAATTCGAAGGAAAATAATTTCGATTCGTTGAAACGAAAGTAAACGTTTCGATTCGTTGAAACAAGTTGATTCGTTGAAACGAAATTCCAAACGCTTGATGAAATCCCAAACGTCTGGAATGTTCTTAAATATTTTAATACATTAAGAGATATCTATAGATATCTCCGCGTGTGCGCGCTCGCGCGCGAGGCAGAGCCGAGTCACAGACCTCGCAATTCCGGGGGAAGCGACTCTCCTGATTCGAGCTGTTGCTGAATCCAGAGTTCGTCTTTGGATTCGTTATAACGACTGGAATTGACGCAGCCTCCGACGAAAAGCAATACCGAAACCGAAAACACAAAACAACATTTCTTCATTTGAGTAACTCCAAGGTTAAACGATGACATTCTTCCCTCAACTGGAACGAGTCCGACCATTTGAAAAGGTTTCCTCCAAATGCCGAACCGGGACGGACAAGCGTAAGGTTTGGCAAATCGAGATAACCGGCTTCGGCAAGCTGGGATTCTTCCCTTGACATCACCGTAAGGATCAATGACGCAATTCCCTTTATCCCTAGCGCTGAACCATCTAATTGCGTTGCAGGAGCAAGGAAAAGGATTACCCGGTCATATTGTTTACATTCCTCCAATGACGGCAATGGAACGTTGTTTAAAATGCCTCCATCGGCCCAGCAGAAGTTATCTTTACGAATCGTAGGAAGTACAAAGGGAATGGCTCCTGCAGCCATTGCCCAGTCCGGAGTAGCCGGTTTCATGTGAGTGGAGTAATCGTCCATGCGGGTAACGGAAACCTGGACTCTCCGAGTGGCTTCGAAAGTCATTTCTTGTACAAGGAGTTCTTGAATTTTTGAATTATCCAAGCAGTAATTGGACTTTCCGGCAGCGGTTTTGATGGTTTGCAATACGCAAAGTTCCACCCAGTCGAATGGAGTGGTAGTGTCTTCAAAATGCCGAAACTGCTCTGAATCCCAACCGGAATAGTAAAGCGAACAAAACAAGGCCGAACCGGAAGACGCTCTTGCCTTACCAGGAATCGAGCCAAGTTCCTCAAAGGCCTGGAAAATACCGGTGTTGCATTCGACGGCCTGGAATCCAGCACCCTGTCCTACGAATAACCAGTTTTCGTTGTAAGGTCGTTTGTCCATCTTCTGCGCTCCCGTTAAAAGGATTTTTAGCGTGATCTATATAGTAATGAACCAGTTATAAACTGGAAAACTCCTTTTATTTTTCCGTCGGAAAATCGGGACAGAATTTTGGGATTTTTAGCGGAGCTATATAGTGCCAACCACGTTACCGAAAGCAAAGCTCCTTTTTGATTTTTCGGTATGGGAATCGAATTTTCTGCGACTTTTCGGAACCGTTTCATATAACCACGAAGTCCAAAGGTGGAGGTCAAGAAAAATGGAAAGCGGAAATTTCGCACTCGACGCAATGGTGATCGGCCCGGAGTGGAAAAGATGGGAACATCGGTTTATCGAAAACGGAGTTCCCTGTTGTGATGTCAAAAACAAAATTATTTACTCTCCGGCATTCAAACTGAATCTTTCCAAAAAGGAAGAAGAACTCGTACGCGGTAAGAATCTGCATGAAGCCGCGCATGCCCATTACACTCCCCCAGTCGATATCGACGACCCGCAGCTTCACAGCATTGTGAATGCATTGGAGGATTTGCGGATTGAACGACTGGTTGCGGAAAATAACCCGGTATTTGGCTATGATATCCGGAAGATGAATGAGTATATCTTTGAAGACATCAAAAAGCTCCTTCAAACCGGGAAAAAATTTCCGCCAATGGAAAAGGCTCTGAGCTGGCTTATGTTTGAAACACTGGAGTTTAAAGACTTGTTTGAACTCCAGGGAAAAAGCAAAGACATGGCGAAAAAGGCATATTCCGAGTTTCAAGAATGGAAGAATGCCGAAACGTTTGACGAAATTCTTTCCATTGCCAAAAACATAAAAGCACTTTGGTTTGAGGATACCAAAGCGGAAACTCAAAATCCCGAAACCGAAATCGAAAATTCGGTCGAGGATTTTGATGCGGAAAATTCCAATACTCCAGAACCGTCCTCAGAAAAGTCAAAACAGAAAGAGTCGAATTCCCAAAAATTAACATCGGAAAAAAGTAATCCCGAAGAAAATCCGCTTGCTCCGGAAAAAGAAAGCGGCATAAAGGCAGAAATTCTCCGGAACGCCTTTAAACAGCTTCAAGAAACTTCATGGGACAAATATGATCGCTTTACCGATAATGATGAGTTCAAAGACCCGAAGGAAAACGCAGAAAAGTATTTCGAAGCTCGCGAACGCATTTCCAATAGTATCATGAAGATTTCGCAGTACACGCGGTCTGCATTGTTTACGCTTTCCCGGTGCAAGAAAATGACCGGGCAGGAATCCGGCACTCTCGATAAACGAAGACTTGTCGATATCGCCATGGGAACCAAACGAAACATATTTTATCACACCACGAAGGGAATCAGTCTGGACACAGCGATAACGATTCTGCTGGACGCGTCCGGTTCGATGTATGATAACGAAGAAGAAGTAAGAAGCCTTTGCATTGCATTAGCGGAAGCTTTTGAAAACATGAAAATGAAATTTGAAATTCTTGGCTTCACTACGGGATATAGTGACGTTGATTTTGAAAGTTCGGTAAATCCCCACAGAACCAGGATAAACAAGAAACTTGTGACTTATTTGTTCAAGCAGTTCCACGAACGTTACACCACTTGTAAATATCGAATCGGCAATTACAAAGCAATAAGCGAAAACATCGATGGCGAATCGCTTATGATTGCATGGAACCGCAACAAAGCTCAGAAGACAAAGCGACACATTGTTTTTGTGGTTTCTGACGGGTTGCCTAGCTGTCATCCTATATCCGAAACTCTGCTTCAAGAAGACCTTAAACGAACCATTTCCGTTATTCGCAAACAGCAAGGAGAAGTTTACGCATTCGGAATCAACACCAAAAGCCCCGAAATTTATTACGGAGAAGAAAACTTTGTTTACATTGAAGACGTTTCAAACCTTGGAGTTAATTTTTTCAAAAAATTGCAGGAGGTAATTTCAAAATGAAAGTTCTAAAGTATGCAATCATCCTCAAAAAAGACGAACGCCGGTACCGTGGGCAGTACCGAATCCCGATTTCGTGCATTGGGAAGTTTCGGAAAGGGTCTTACTTTCAGGTCGAACTTTACAGTATTGACAACGCAGAACAAGTACTGGCAGTGCTTACGCCGGTGGAGTCCTGCTTCGGCAAGGACGTACACCGCGTTACAATTCGGGGACAGCTTACCTTTACTCCTCCGAAAGGAATGTTCAAGGAAGAAACCGCAGCTTCCCGGAAGCCACGCTACAAAACTTATAAAGTAGCTGAATTGCCATTTTGAACCAATAATCAAGCCAATATAAAACCAATTTCGGTTGTAAAAAAAGTAAAGGGTAAAACATGAAACGCTACTTCATCGAAAAAATAAACGAAATCAAAATTTCCAACGACAACGCAATCGTCTTTCTGAATTGCGGAAGCATTTCTCCGGAATCCGGAAAGTTCGAAACCGATTTCGAAATCGCCTTGCCGCAGGAATCGTTTCTGCATTTTGCAAAGGCGTGTGGAGAACTTAACAAAAAGCTCGCTACTAAAACCAGAAAAACTACCGCAAAGTAATCCTTCCTCAAGAAAAGAAAATTCCGGAAAATCGAATTTTTCTGCGAATTTTCTTTTCCGCTTCATATCTTCACAAAGGCGCGGTAAAGATGCCGCGCCGTAAATAGTCCAATGGAGGATTCAAAATGAAATTGGTTCAGTTCAAAAGTGAATACCGGCTCAATAAATATTCAAAAATTTATCGCCGCATTTACATCGAATCAGACGAGGTCGGAGCCATTGCGGTAACTAAAGAAAATTCAGAAAAAATTATTTGCCGTTCTTTCTTGCCTTCGCAAATCGAAGAGAATACATTCGGTATTCGAGAAGGTTGTCTTTTCTCCGAAAACGATACCAGTTTTAATTTAGACGACCCCAATGCCCTTGAACTTATAAAAAACAACTTTCTGAATTATGCCGGGAATCCCTTTTTTAAAGAAGAATGCAAAATTTATTTTGAAATGGCAAAAAAGCTCCGTCAGGCTTACGAAAACCACTTTTACAAAATCAAGGGAATTCCGTCAATTTACAGTATTTCTTCTTTTGCTTCAAAATTATTTGAAATCAGAAGAGAAATTGAACGTATCAATTCTATTTACGAAGAACTTGTGAGTGATTCCAATATCTCAGTTTACAAAGGACTTGTGAGTGATTCCAGTATCCCAGTACCGGAGATTATCGAAGCCTTTGAACCGAAAGCATCAACTTCTCAAACTAAGAAGATGTTAATTTGTACCGATGCCGGTTTCTTCAAAAACATTACCACCGGGATGATTTATGAAATCGTTAAAGCGGATTCTTCTTATTACAAAATCAAGGACGATTTCGGGGTTGAACGTGAGTTTAAGAAAAACCGGTTTAAGGAAATCGAAGTCGAGGAGATGGCGTAATGAAATGGGTCATGGAACCCGTTTTGCGGGTGTACTCGATGTTCAGAAGGGTGTGCAAACTGCATTGCTTTTGAAAACCTCAAACGGCAAGGCAGAACATCCGAACCCCGGTTCAATTCGAATGTTGCCGAACATAACCTTTACGAAAACTTGAACTACGTGGTTTGTTCGCTGGGCGACCTTTTTCATGAAGACAATTATTTCCAGAATATCGATAAAGTTTTCTTCAACATGATTCGCTATCCGCGAAACCGGTATTTCGTCTTGACAAAACGTTCCCGGGAAATGAAAGAGTATTTTACCGATTCCCAGTTACCGGAAGAAATTCGAAATTACGACTGGGATTCGCTCTGGACTGGAGTTACGGTTGAAAGCAATCAACATCTTAACCGAATCGACGATTTGCTTGCGACACCAGTAGTAAAACACCGTTTCCTTGCTTTAGAACCACTTCTGGAGCGAGTTTCGATTTCCCGGTATTTGCGTACCGGGAAAATCGAATGGGTAATCGTAGGCACCGAAACCGGGGAAAACCGCCGTCCCGCAAATTCCGAATGGGTAAGGCAGATTGTAACCGAATGCCGGGAATGCGGAGTTCCCGTTTTCGTTTCCCAGCTCGAAATCGAAAATGAAGTTGTTCAAGACGTTTCAAAGTTTCCGGCTTCGCTCCAAATTCGCGAAACGCCGTGGGAATCGTTTCAAACCGAGTTTCGGGATTATGAAACTTACAACGTTCTGGATTGCGAGTGTATTGTTGGGCTGCGCCTTGTGAAACAAGACGATGGCAAGGAATATTTCGACTTCCTTTTACAATCCCCTCAGTTCGTTTATCAGTGCTTGAAAGAGCGTCCTTATGTTCGGGGAGCGGAACTTCTTACTCCTATACGGTACCTTCCCCCCAAAGGTACTCTTTCTGCAAAGAAACTGATTCAGGAAACTCGGGAGTTCGTTACTCGGCAATACTTTCAACTCAAAACCAAAAATGCCCCCGAAAAATGGTTACGTATGATTCTTCCACAGGACGTACTGGTGAAGTTTCACTGGCTCATTCCTAAGGATTCAATCAGCACCGTTATGGATTCTTTTAATATTGAAACGGAAAAAATTACCGAAATTAAACAATACTTCATAACAATGAAAATCCTAATCTTAAAATGGAGAATGCAAAATGCCAGTAGTTAGTCGCGGAAACAAAGCAATCAACGAACGTTATCGTCCCATGCGCTTTTCGGAGCTTATTGGGAACGACCAGAACAAAATCCGCTTGACCAAGTGGATGGAACGCGGAGAAAAACGATCGAAGGCCGTGTTGCTTTCGGGAGTTTCCTCCGGGGGTAAAACTACCACCGCCCGAATCCTTGCAATGGGTTTGAACTGCGAAAAGGGCGATACGGTCGAACCGTGTTTGGAATGTACTTCCTGCAAGGCTGCGATTGCAGGTACGGCTTTTCATATCATCGAACACAACATGTCTGAAGCCAATACCAAAGAAGCCGCCGAAGCCATTGTTGCTTCCATGTACGAAACTTGCATTACTGGAAGAAACAAGGTTTACATCCTTGACGAAGTGCAGAAACTTACCAACTCCAGTCAGAATCTGCTTTTGAAAGCGGTTGAAAATCCCCCGAAGGGCGTTTACATCATTTTCTGCACCACCGAAGCCGATGCCCTTATCCCGACTCTCCGGAATCGGTTTGAACGGTACACGTATACCCTTCCAACGGACAAGGACATTTCAAAACTGCTTTCCGAAGTCGTGAAGCAGGAAAAGATCGAACTTACCGACGAGCAGAAAATCCAGTTTTTCCAATACGTAAAAGGTATGTCTTACCGGGAAATTCTGTTTTCTCTGGAGCAGTTCAGCGCAGGACTTTCCACCAAAGACCTTGACGGGAAAATCGAATACAAGTCCGGAATCAACGTTTTCGAACTCGCAAAGAAAGTTATTTACGACGGCGACTTTGATTCTTATTTAAAAGTCGTCAACAGCGAAAACAATCTCGAATTCGAATCGTTCAGGTGTTTGCTCCGTACCATGGCAGGGAAGGAAATCGAAAAGAACGGTTTCAAAAATCTCCGCAAAGCGGCACTTTACTACGATTTGCTGAGTTACATCGAAGAAAAGAAGTTCTTTGAGTCAAATCCCCGACCCAACGCTTCGGCACTGGTATGGCGCATTTGCGCCGATATCAAGGATTACAAATCCCAGTCCTAAAAGCAAAAAAGTTCTTATTTTCTCTCGAAGTGTAAAAGCAAAACCTTTCGGGAGAAAATAGGAATGAACTTAAGCATAAGGATTGCGAAAAACTTACTCGCATTAGCAAAAGCGCTGCTCGGAGCAAAAGAAGATTACATTTACGATCCTGAACACAAAAAGCATCCGGGCGGCGGTTACACTAAAACTCCGCGTGGGTGGACTCTTAAAAAGAAACCCCGGCCAATGCGAAAGCAATCCCCTGCCCGAATTGAAACCACTCGAAAAACCGAAATTGCAAACGATCCTCAGACTCCCCCAGAAGTATTGGAAGCGCTTTCAAAGGATAAAAATGTACGCGTAAGGGCGCGTGTAGCCTTGAATAACAAAACCCCTTTAAAAACGCTGAAAGAGCTTTCTACGGACAATCAAAGAATTGTTCGGGCTGCCGTTGCTCGAAACGAACGTACCACGTCTAAAATGCTCCGCACACTGGCACAAGACAAAAGCGTCCTTGTAAGGAAGGAAGTTGCCGGAAACCAGAAAACACCGGTTGGAGTTTTGAAACAAATGCACAATGGACTTACTCCGGAAGCGGCGGCAATCGTTTACAAAGAAGCCCGAAAGAATTTGAAAAGCCGACTTCCGAAGTTCGATCGTAACGTAGACAAAAAAGCCTTAAAAGAGTCCATTTCCAAACTCGAAGATGAAAAGGAAGAAGTCCTTACTACACTGAAAGCCTTTAAGAAAACGCTCGGCCCCCGTGGACAAGGCAGGAACGAAGCTCAGTTAAAAGCCGACTTCATCAAAAACATGAATCCTTCTGCTTACGGCTCGGTTGAAGCATTCAACGCAGCAAAGCGGAGAGTTTCCCAAATGAGCGTTAAGGATTTCGCAATCATGCTGAATTCCATTTTGCTCGATGATGAAGATGAAGAAATTAAATAAAGCCGAAATTCGGGAACTTTTAAATATCAAAAATGAGGTAAAAAGCAAATGAAACAATGCGAAGATTGCGCATTCTTTGAAGAATGCCAGACCGACGGTCATCCATGCCCGAATTACACGACTTACGAAAAAGCCACTCCGCCACCAGAGAAACCCACGAAATCGGAAAAGACTTCCGAATGAAAAAGCGAAAATCTTGGAGCAAATCCAAGATTTTTCTCTTAAAAATGCGAAGCACTTCATATAAGTCAGAAACCCAAAACGAAAGGATTAAAAAATGAAGTTTCTCTTTGTGATTGCGATGGTGGTGTTTTCTGGCTTTGCTTACGCAGTAAACGTTCCAGAAGAACTTTTAAACGCGATTTCCACAGTGGAATCAAACAACGACGACAAAGCCATTGGGGATTCCGGAAAGGCGGTTGGGCGCTTTCAAATCTGGAAGACCTACGTTGATGAAGTAAATCGCATTTCCCGGCTCAAAAAGCTCCCTACGCGCTTTTCTTACGAAGACCGTAAAAACCCTGAAAAATCCCGGCAAATGGTCATTATTTACCTTGAGTTCTGGGGTAAACAATACGAAAAGAACACTCGTCGCCCGGCTACGATGGAAGTCCTTGCAAAGATTCACAATGGACATGCATTCTGGAAACGTTCTCCGAAAAACAAACAGTATTTTCGCAATATCGAAAAATACTGGGAGAAAGTCAAGAACGCACTGGAAAGCTGACTCCGGTAAAATGCAATTTGTTCTTATTTCCAATTCATAATTAGCCGCGAAAAATGTTCATTTTTATTGAAAAGATTTTTGCATGACAAAGCAGGAGAGAGTTGAATTAACCAAGTCCATCTTGGAAGAACTTTTGCAAAACTGCGAAATGAATCCGATCCATCGGGAATACGTGCAATCTCTCTTACAGCGAATCGATAGTGAAATCGTTCCTAACGTTGATCAAATGCCGGAAAGAGCTTCATTCGTGTTGTTGGAAGAAATATTGAAAGCGTCTTCGGTAATAATCTTTTCAAGTAACAAAAAAGTACCTTCCTGCCGTGTTACCAAAAAAGCAATAAACCATTACTTTTCTCCTGGAAAACCGGTTGAAAATTCCTTTCAGGAAATGAAGGCTTCCCGATACGGCATGGCGATGCTGAATATGAATATAAATAAATTTATGGAGATTATGAAGAAGTGAAATATGTATTTTTCCATTCCGATCTTGATGGTTATGTTGGAGGAGCGATTTTACGGACAAAATATCCAAATCATAAATATATCGAATGTAATTACGATAACCGGATAAAACCGTTGGATTTTCTGAAACCTGGTGATGAAGTTATTATTGTCGACTACTCTTTTTTGCCAGAAGAAATGAAATGGCTTAAAGAATGTTGTCAAATCATTTGGTTAGACCACCATATATCCGCGATTAGGGATTCCATACAGCATGGTTACGATTCTCTTAATGGAATTCGCAAAGTAGGTATTTCCGGAGCTGAAATTGCCTGGAAATGGGTTTATCCAGAAGGTTCACTCCCAAAGTTTGTAAAACTTGTAGGTGAGTATGATACATTCCGAAATGCTTATACGAAATTCTTCGATACAGAAGTAATTCCGTTCTTTTTTGGTGCAGAAACGTTTCTCCCCGGCTTAAATCCTTTAAATTTCGGGAAGGAAACTTATTTATTTGATTTAAAAAATCTTTCAGGACTCGCAAAGAAATTCGTGAACGTTGGACTGGTAATTTTCCATCATGAAAAAGCAGTTTGCGCCAAAATTAATCACGATTCGGCATATGTAAGAAATCTCTGGGGACTACGAGTACTCTGCTTGAATACTTCGGCAGTGGGATCACTTTGTCTTACTGTTCCCAAGACTTATGATCCGGAAAAACACGATATGATGCTGACATATTCCTACAATGGGAAGAGATGGACATACGGCTTTTATACCGATGATCAAAGACACCCAGAAGTAGATTGCTCCGCAATCGCCAAACGGTATGGCGGCGGCGGACACCCTGGAGCAGCAGGGTGTACTACAACAAAATTATTGGAAGAACTTTGTTGAATTGATTCTTTTCCTGAAAATCCCGAAATTTTCATATTCCGGGATTTTCTTTTCCACTTCATATAATAACAGAGAAAACGAAAACAATAACCCGTAGGAAAAAGTATCATGGAAAATCCGCGTCATATCGAACTCGCCGTAACGAAAGTTGAGGATAACATCGTAACTTTCAAAATTGTCAAGCAAACACACCATAATTATGATTTTTTGAATGAAGGAAAAGAGTTTCACGCCACCAACGGTTATAAACTGGTTTCACAAGCAAAACCGGAATGGAATTCCATTGAAAAGACACTTTACTGCAAAGGCTATGACAGCGGTAAAGACAACGTTGAAGTTTCTTGTAGTGTTGAAGAATTCGCAAAGATTTCCGAAGCCATTTCGGAATACAACTCAACCAATGGCAAAGGTTATTCGAAACCGTGGCCGCTGCCGGGCGACCAGTATTTCACCATCGGCACGGACGGGATTATCGAAACCATCACTTTTAACGATGACGAAACCGATCATAATTATCAACAGTTTGGAAACTTCTTTCAGACTTACGGAAAAGCTTTTGCAGCGGCGCAGGAAGTCACCAAACTTCTTAAATCCTTCAAGTAAGAAAAAAAAATGAACAAATCGGTTTTGCGTAAAGAAAAAATCCAAAACGATCGTTTTGTGGTAAGGTATGCGTCCATTGCGAACATTATTTCGCAAACTTACGAAATTTTGTTTCCACCGGAGGAAGCGCCTACTCCAACACATTTAGAAAAAATACGAAAAGCATTGCTTGGGCCGGAAACAAACGTTCCTATTTCAGAAATCGAAGCGTTTGTCAACGAAGTTACCCGAATAGCGGAAGAACTGGTAAAAAAGTACAACGGAGGAAAAGAAAAATGATTTGCTATAAAGACATCACTTTTTGCGCAGCAAAGGATTGCAAATGTTTGGATTGTTTACGGAACACTAAGCGTGAAGATTTTCGACCCGACGATTTTTTCAAGGACAAAGTTGCGTATTCCAATTTTCAGAAAGATTGTACGCGTTACGAAAAAGAAAGCAAAACTACTCTTTAATTGAGGTCTTCAAATGAAAATTACCGGCGTAAAAGTTTACGATTTGCATGAAAGCATTGTAACAAGTGGCCTTCCGAAACTCGCTGAATATACTCCCGAAAAGTTTGAACGGGAAGTCGAAACCATGCAAAATGAAGTTCACGTGGAAAACAATCCCCATTTCAAAAGAGCATGCCGCCTTGCTGCCGCTCCAGACGGATCGGGACATAAAACATTTCTCTCTGGAATCCTTGTATCAGCAAACGTTACCGCAACCAACGCCTGGTGGCTCCAATTCGGACGTTATCATTATCAACAAATCGTTTCCAGTCAGAGCAAAATGCACTGCCTCAAATCAATGTTGGAAAAACATTCCGAGGGTCATTCGCTTTTCAACATGAAAGTTCAAAACGACTTCATAAAGTCCCTGAAAGCCCTCGAAAACGAGGACGAGGAAACGCTTGTCTACAACTGCCCGGTCGGTTTGGAGCTTACTGCGAGGATTACAACGAATTATCTTCAGCTTCGAACAATCTGGGTGCAGCGTCGGAATCATAAATTGAAAGAATGGCACGATTTCTGTGGATGGATTGAACGGCTTCCGTTTGCAAAGCAGCTTATTGTTTGTAGTTAAATAGGTTAATTAACATGAAATACATGGGTGGGAAGAGTCAAATAGCAAAATATATTCAGAAAAACTATTCACATTAAATTAAAGGGATTTTATCATGAAGCGATTCATCGCGCTCTGCGCAAGTTTGTCTGAAAATACTAAAAACTGCAAAGATTGTTGGGAAGGCACTCCCGATGATCCCAAGAGTTACCGCACTGCCGTATGGGCAGAAGATGAAACGTCCGCTCGGGAACGTTTTAAAGCAAGGAACCATAATGTAATAAGCCTTGCGGAAGATCTCGAACAGCGCTGTCCGCGCTGCGGCGGCAAGCTCTGGCGCAGGACAAACTTTTTAGGGAAACGCTTTTATTGTTGCTCCAATTACAAGACAAAGCATTGTAAGTACACCGAGGACGGAGAGTAAATCATACTCTTTTATTGAATGAATTTTAACAAACAAAAAGGAATCAAAAATGAAGAAAAATTACTGCCACATCGGAATTGTACTGGATTCTTCCGGCTCAATGGATCTCATCAAGAACGACATCATCGGAACTTTCAGGGAGTTTATCAAGAAGCAAAAAGAGCTTCCTGGGGAATGCACATTTTCTCTGTACTCTTTCAACAACGATGTTTCCAAGTTTGTTGATTTTGAAGATTTGAAAAAGAGTGAAAAAGATTTCATGGCGGATTATATACCGAGCGGTTGTACTGCATTGTATGACGGTATCGGTACTGCCGTTTCTGAAATCGGGACGAAGCTACATTTGTTGGATGAGTCGAATCGTCCGGATAAAGTATTGATTGCGATCATCACTGATGGTCAGGAAAATGCTTCCAAAGAATATGACCACAAGAGAGTGACCGAGATGATCAAGGAACAGAAAGAAAAATACAACTGGGAATTTCTTTTCCTTGCTGCAAATCAAGATGCAATGTCCGTGGGTTCTACTTTTGGATTCTCAAAAAATCAGTGTATGACATTTTCGGCGGATTCTTCCGGCGTGAAGGACTTTACTAGATCAATCGGAGCTTACACGACAATGTATCGTAGTAACGTTGATATGAAAGGCGTGGATCTTTCATCCTTGAAATAAATTTGCCGTATTGCCTGAAATTGGAATTATCCCAATCAGAGCAATCTTTTCGGGATTTTCTTTTAACGCTTCATATATAAATGAAATCGTAAGAGTAATCAATAATATAGGAGATCATAATGTCACAAGAAGTAAAATTGAAAACCACCATTGACATCAAAACTGAAATCAAGAAGCTACCCCCAGAATGTTATTATGGATGATTCGGGGGACACTGAACAAAAACAGGAAACAGTATCAATGGAAAATTTTACCGAAATTCAAACGCTTATCGCCAACAAGTGCGATGAGTTGAAAGCGTTGTTACTCGAAAAGAATCGGAAGTATGGAAATTCGGCTTTGGAACCCAAGCGTTGTTTTTCAAAAGCGTCAGTGCAGGAGCAAATCCTTGTCCGTATGGACGACAAACTTTCCCGCATTCAAAATCGACAAAACGATGAAGACGAAGACGTGTTCATGGACTTGGCCGGTTACTTGATACTTTACCTTGTGGCGAGGGATAAGAAGGGGAATTGAACCATGGAAACAATTATTACCGAGGAATACCTCGACGCCCATCCGAACGAAATCTTTGTATTCGGGGATAATCTCGATGGCAGAGGCCTTGGGGGAGCGGCGAAACTACGTTATCATAAACAGGCAATCGGCTTTATCACCAAGAAGCATCCCGATGATGAAGACGAAAGCTTCTTTAATTGCGAAAATTACATTCCCTGGTATTTGAAAGCGGTTTCTTCCTTGAGGGACAGAATCCAAAGGCAGCCCGATAAAATTTTCCTTATCAGCAAGCTCGGAGCAGGACTTGCGAATCGTTACGGGATTTTTGAGAAAATCATCGAACCAACGATAAAGGTGCTTTTGTCTGACTTGAATAACGTAAGGTTTCTCTGGTAATGTATTACGAACCCGATCAAATAAATTTCTCCGTAAGGTCGTTAAAGAAAAGGCGGCCAGATATTTTCCAATTACTTTCCAAGGAACTGGAAAAGTTTTCTCCGGAAGAAAAGTTACCGGAGAAACTTCCGGCGAAATACTTCGGGGAAATTTTTCAAAAGTTTCTTAGCAGCTTTTCGGAAAAAATTACTTTCAAGAATTACGACGGAGAAAAAGAATCGGTATACGTGCATTTCGGATTCGGTTATAACCCTGAAAAGAAAACATTTTCCGTATTTGGAAGCGAAATGCAAGACGTGATTTTTGAGCTGGACACGGGAATACATACGGTTCATCTTGGATTCTTTGATTATCCTTTGGAAAAGGCAAACGGCGCAATGATTCGCTTGATCCTTACATTGCAGAAACATATGGAATTATTGAAATGAAAGTTACAAACCTGCCTTTACTACTTTGCGGAGCGCTGGTGGCTGAAATATGGTGCGGAAACATATTTGGAAATACTTATTTCCATGAAGATGATTTCATTTTGAATTTGATTGCATTTATTTCCGGCATGTTGAACGGAATATTTTTCCATTACGAATTTTCGATCATTTACACGCCGATTCCTTTAAGGAAACTAACTTACCTTTTCCCGGCGCTGTTTTGTTGCGGATTCGGAGTGACTTATTTTCAAGAAGAAAACTTGTTTTTCGTTATGGTACCTGCATTGTTTGTTTTTTGCATTGCGGTTTCATTTTATTACAACAAGAAATTGAAGGCAGCAAAATTAAAAGTAAAATGAAGGAATATTTTCTTGATTCTCTGAATTACTTCATATAATCATGGAAAGTATTTATAACTCGTCCTCAAATAAATAAACGACTTTCTCCGGTTTCATTTTTGAAATAATTTTCCTAAAAAATCGAAATTTTTACGAAAAAACTTTTTTACTTCATATACCAACAAGGTTAAACCGAAAGGAAGTAAAAATGAACAAACTCGTAACAATTTCGATCCCCAAACAGGAAGTCGTTCCGAACGTCGAAACTTCAACCAACCACATCCTCGTTATTGATTGTTCGGGGTCGATGTGCTATGATCTCCCGAAGATTCGGCACCAGCTCAAGAACAAACTCCCCGTCATGGTGAAAGAACAAGACACGGTTTCGCTGGTCTGGTTTTCCGGTAAAGGGGAGTTCGGTTTTCTCGTGGACAGCGTCAAAGTGAAAGACCTCAACGACCTTAACCGCCTGAACGTCGCCATTGACCGCTGGCTCAAACCGATGGGTTGTACCGGCTTTGTTGAACCGCTCCGGAGTGTAGAAGAATTCATTGGCTCCGCTAATGTCAACTCCGGTGCTTATTCTATGATGTTTTTGACCGATGGTTGCGACAACCAGTGGAGCAAAAACGAAATCCTCGATGCCAGTAAATCGCTTGCTCCGCTTCTCTCTGGGGCTGTTTTCGTTGAATATGGATGGTACTGCAATCACGCAATGTTGGAGGAAATGGCTTCCGAAATTGGCGGTTCCGTTGTTTTTGCAGAGGACTTCGATTCCTACGACCCGATTTTCGACGGAGTTATTTTGAAGCGTTACAAATCCTCAAAGAAAGTTGAAATCACGGTTGACAATCCCCTTTTCGGACTGGTTTACTCCATTTCCGAAAATGGCGCGGTTACTTACAAAGTGGAAGACAACAAGGTTTACGTTCCGGAAGACGTTACCGAAGTTTTCTACTTCACCGAAGAAAACGCCGGTACCCCGATTGCGAAATCGAATCTTGAAGCCGTTTACCAGGGACTTGCGGTACTTACTCTCCGTCGTAAAGGGAAGTTTATCCGTGAAGCCCTTGCTGAAATTGGGGACGTTCGGATTTTCAACAAGTTCGCAAACTGCTTCGGGAAACAGAACCTTTTCGACTTTCAGAAGCTGCTTCTCGACGCGTCGAAAGAAGAAGACGTTCGCTTCGCGGAAGGTAAGAGCGATTCCCTTAAGGTAAACCCGAACGCCTTTACCCTTTTCGGTTTGCTCAATCTTTTGCAGAAGAATCGGTGCTTCATCAACCTTAAGGAAATGAAGTACAACCGTATCGGTCGTATGACCGAAAGCGATTCCGACACTATCACCGTAAGCGAAAAGCAGGAACTCCTTACAGCCTTGGAAGAAGTCAAAAATTCGGAAGACCTGGCCGCTCTCCTTGAAAAGTCGAAAGCGATCATTGCTTCCAAACAGAAGTTGAAGTTCATCCCTGCTTCGGAAAAACAACGGATCATCGATATCACTTGGAACGAAACACGACCGAACGTTTCCATGCTTTTCAAAATTGAAGGGCATATCAATCTTCCGGATGGTGCACCCGAAAATTTGCCGAAGAAGTTCAACACTTCCATTTACCGCAATTACACAATTATCCGGGACGGCTTGTTGAACATCGATGTACTGCCGGTGGTGCTCAACAAAGGAGCTTACGACGTTTTGCATGCCGAAGGTATCATCAATGAATCTTTCGTCGAAGGGGAAACTTATTTGCTCAATCTCCGGAATATTCCGATGTTGAACGAAAATGACGTTACCGAAGTCAGCGCGGAAAATTACTTCCGGAGCGTTTACTCCTTGTATGTTCGTAAGGCTGCCAACAAGGTTTACGAAGCGTTTCTCAAGGAAATTCCCGGAGCCGTTGACGCTGTCGTCACATACAAAGAACTCTTCGGAGAAGAGGCTGCAAACTACCTTTCGAACATCGGCGTTACGGACAGTGGCTTTTCTCCCAAGGTAATCCTTGCACCGAGCCGGGATTACTATATTGGGACTGAACTGAAATGTTCGTTGAAGGGACTTTCGTCCATTCCGAGTTTCAACGCTTTTATCAAGAAGCTGAATGAAGGCAAAAAACTCAACGCTGCCGATGAACTCTTGCTTCCGGCTTATAAGGAATGTGTCGAAAAGAAAGAAGCCTTTTCCGAACAGGGAGCTTTTTCAGAATGGCTTTTGCAGAACATCGAAACCATCAAAGCAGAAATTAGGGAACTCGCAAGAACTCTTGCAAAGGTTCGGTTTTCCATTATTGTTGGTCAGACCTGGTTCAAGGAATTTGAAACAATTGAAGACAATTCCATGACTCTCGAAATCAACGACCGGGAAATCGATTGCAAAGTCGAACTCAAGGACATTGAAGTTCAGATTTGAACTTTTGCAAAAATTCTTTTATAAGAATCAACTTTTAAGAAAGGGTAATTATTCCGGAACACGGCTCTGGTGGTCGCCAAGATAACGGAGGAAGTAAGGGACGTTTGCCGAGTCATGAACGGCGAAATTTAGGTCTCTGAAATGAAGACATTCGACCTCGTAGGTTCCTGATGAGTGAGAACGGCAACGACTTTTGCGGAAGATTGTTCCGACAGAGTGCAAGAGTAAACGGTTCCGGATTTTTTGATTTTACGCGCCAACGACAACGGTAATAGGAATGCTACTTCCAAGTCAAAGACGTTTTGATGAAAGCCGTTGCCCGATCGTAGCTGAGGCTCTTTGATCTTAAAAGAAAATAAGGGATAAAACGGCTCGTCTCTGAATGTTCTAAAGGATCAAGGCTTGTTTAGCGGCGAGACAAGAAAAAATATCGCGGCGGTGTGGATTACCGAAAGTCCCGCTAAGGAGCAATCCGGCGTATTGGGTTGACCTTGCAATGAGGAACGATTGAAAAACTACTGCAGGAGTTAAGTAAATCGGCAAAGAGTGAACAACTCTGAATCCTCGCTTGCTACGATAGAGAATTGGCATATCAGGTTGACTCAAAATCAATCGTCTGTGGGTTCGAGTCCCACTCGTAGCACCAATTTTTAAGAAAATTTCTGATGGCTTCATATATCAATGTGGCACCGGTATAGCACAGGGGTGTTGCCTGAGTTAAAAGCTCGAAAACGAATACTGGCT
>ERZ824978.809-NODE-809-length-39993-cov-51.413967_pt1 | contig 39993 bp, 65 predicted proteins | sample MGYA00519860_ERZ824978 | MGnify/ENA primary metagenome ERZ824978 (study PRJEB31778, sample SAMEA3449184) | human gut metagenome | biome: human gut; feature: human-associated habitat; material: faeces | place: United Kingdom | collected 2010/2012 ... | reverse complement strand
TGCGTTTGACAGTTGTTCCAATCTCACATCAGTAGACTTTCCTGCGGCAGCGAGTATAGAAGCAGGTGCGTTTTGTTGTTGTTCCAATCTCACATCAGCAGACTTTCCTGCGGCAGCGAGTATAGGAGAATATGCGTTTGAAGAATGCTCCAGTCTCACATCTCTAATCCTTCGTGTCACAACACAGGTCTGCACTCTTGGCGACACCTCCGCTTTTGATAACACGCCCATCGCCTCCGGCACTGGCTATATCTATGTCCCTGCGGCGCTTATTGACAGCTACAAAACAGCGACAAACTGGACGACGTATGCCAATCAGTTCAGGGCGCTTGAAAGCTATACGGTAGACGGCACAACGACCGGGGAACTTGACCCCACAAAGGTGAACGCATGATACACGCAGAGACAATAACAATCAACGGGAAAAGATACAAGCACACATATTCCGACACGCACACGATTTCGCGCGACGGCGTGGAATACTACGACGCGGTTGACCCCTTCGGCAGTGACAGGGTCTATACCGAAACAGAAAACAAACTGCCGGAAAAGGATGAGAAAATGTGACGCTTAAAGAAATCCTGTGGGGGAGCGGCGGTGCTATAATCATCCTGCTTACTCTCATACAGATAACGCCTATCAGGATCAACCCTTGGACGGCGATAATAAAAGCCATAGGGAGGGCGTTTAATACAGACGTGATTAAAGACCTTAAAGACATAAAAACGTCGCTTCTTGAGACGCAGGAGCGGCTTGAAGGGCATATACTTGCCGACGACATGAGAGCGGCGGACGAGCATCGGAGGCAGATACTCCGCTTCAACGGGGAGGTGCTGCGCAAGCTCCGGCATACCAAGGAAGAATTTGACGACGTGCTTGTCCAGATAGACGAATATGAGAGGTATTGCAAGGCTCATCCCGACTACAAGAACAACCGGGCGGTGCTTGCGATAGAGAACCTGCGCCGGGTATACAAGATACTTCTTGAAACAAACGATTTTTTAACCTGAAAGGAGAAAAATTATGGATTTCGGAATTACGGGAATTGCGGCGATAACGGTCATCTGTTACCTTGCCGCGCAGCTTATCAAGGCGACACCGCTTGACAACAAGTGGCTTCCGGTGATATGCGGCATACTCGGAGGAGGGCTTGGCGTACTGGGAATGTACATAATGCCGGACTTCCCTGCCGGGGACATCATTACAGCAATCGCTGTGGGCATAGTATCCGGGCTTGCGGCGACGGGTGCGCATCAGATATACAAGCAGCTTTCCGGGGACAAGCCCGGTGCCGACGACGGTGAGGAGGGCATATAATGACTATAACCGAATGCCTTCACACGCAGAGCCGGTGCTATACTGTATATCAGGAGTGTGAGCCGGTCGGGATCGTGGTACACTCGACCGGAGTTAACCAGACCTCGGTGGCGAGGTACTGCCAGCCGTCGGATGACGATCCTTCAAGGGCTGAAATAATCTCGAAGATCGGGAGGAACAAGTACGGCAATCACTGGAACCGACCGAACGTAAACAAGGCGGTTCACTATATGATCGGTCGTCTGGCTGACGGCACGGTCGGCATACTTCATCTGCTTCCGGAGGAGATATGCGCGTGGGGTGTGGGGAACGGCAAGAAAGGCTCTTACAATTATCCTCCGTACCCGCACATACAGTTTGAGATATGCGAGGACGGGCTGAAGGACGAGACGTACTTCAAGGCGTGCTACAACGCGGCTGTTTCTCTGTGTGCCGACATCTGCCGCAGATGGGGATGGGAAGCCTCGGTCATCGTATCACACAGAGAGGCGTACAAAAAGGGCTATGCAAGCAATCATGCCGACTGCGACCATTGGCTGAAGCGGTTCGGGCTGACGATGGACGACTTCCGGCGCGACGTGGACGGGCTTCTTCATCCCTCAAAGGTGATATCCGTCGGCGACACCGTGGTATTTACCGGAAAAAAGCATTACCGGAACGCAAACGCCATTATCGGCTTCGGGTGCAAGCCGGGCAAGGCAAAGGTCATGAGGGTATACCGGCTCGGAAAGTCGCGGCATCCGTATCTGCTGAAGGGATTCGACGGGTGTACGGCTAACGGATGGTGCAACGAAGAAGAAATAAAGTAAAATAAGTGCGCGGCAAGAGCGATTTTGCCGCCATTTATTTTTTTTCAAAAATTTTTTTGTTTTTTTAAAAACCCCTTGACAAATGCACTCAAAAAGAACCGGGCTTTCGCAAACGGATTTCGGCGACATCTGCGGCAGCATCCCCCTCCGCACGATTCAAAACTGGGAATCGGGCATACGAGAATGCCCCGACTACGTCCTCTTCCTCATAAAGTCCCACCTGAAGAGCGAAAACCTCATCTGAAGAAACCAACCCGCGCCGGGAACGGAATGCGGTTGGCTTTTTCGTGGCAGATTCGTGGCAGATTCGTGGCAGATTTGAGGTCAAAATTATGCCCCGCAGGGCAAAAACGCGCCCCGTAGGGCAGAACAAAAACCTGCCGCGAAGCCCCGTAATACAAGGAAAAACCCGCAATCCCAAGCGGGACGCGGGTTTGCGGGTTTGGTGCGGGTAACAGGGGTCGAACCTGTTCAAAAAGTCTGTAAACCCCCGTATTGATTGACTTTTTTGTTGCTCATGGCAGATTTCGTGGCAGATTATTATAAATATCGCTTAAAAGTATCGCTATAATACGTTTCGAGCCGCTCAAAAAACTGGTCTTTTTTGTCCCTCATAATGTGACCATATACGCGATTAACCATCTCCTCCGTCTCGTGTCCGAGCATATCCGCGATGTACTTTACCGGAATTCCGAGCATGATCATGACCGATGCAGCATAATGACGCAGTTCGTGGAAGGTGTAGTGTGCTCCGGGGCAAACTCTTGCGAGGGCGCGTTGATATCGAGTGTAAATTTGATTGGCCTTGAGCGGCGTTACAAAGACAGCGTCCGATGTATAGAGACGGCTCATCTCGTCCCGCAGATAAGGGATCATCTTAATAATCCGATATCCTGCATGAGATTTCGGCGCCTTTTCGACAAAATTGTTATTGATGTCCCTCACGAGCGCGGTATCGACTTTTATTGTTCCCGCTCCCAAGTCAACATTTGCCCATTTAAGTCCAACGATCTCGCTTGACCGCATCCCGGAAAGAGCGGCAAGCAGCACAGGCAGCTCGATATCTGTGTCGTATACATCTTTAATCAGCCGCATAACATCTTCTTCAGTTGGTATGATAATGTCCGATTTTTCTTTCTGCGGCAATGTTGTAAGTAATGTAAAATCCGGGCGAAACATCTTGAGCGCGGAAGACAAAAGCCCGTGCATATTTCTGACTGTCTTAGGAGCATGGCTTTCCGCTTCTGCGTTAACTGCCGCTTGCACATCCTCACGGGTCAGATCGTTGACATTGATTTGGTGGAGCATCTTGAGCGAGTTTTTCCGCATCTGAGTATACTCTCGATAGGTGCGCGGCGAAAGGACGTTTTTTTTGGATTCCACGTATCGTTCCATTGCGCAACAAACCGTGATATTCCCTGCGCGGTTGTCTTTTCTCTGCGCTTCAAATTGCGCCGCCTCAAGCTGCACGGCTTTTTTGTTTTTTCCGGTAAAGCTCCGGTAATGCGCCTTTCCGTCCTCGTCCTTATAGTCAAGGACTTTTATCCGGTACGATCCCGACGGCAGCCTTTCTGCCTTAACCATTTTGACCTCCTTCAAAAAGAACCCCGCACGCGCGGGGTGTTGTTCATATGATCGTTATAAAGATTTCTTTCTGCATCTCGAAAGAACCAAGTGCCTGCCTGAAAAACCCGATGTCGATGTGTGTGAAATCGTATATCAGTATGCCGATGATCGCGGCAACCAACGCAAACAAAAGAAAGCCGAGAAAGATTATCCAAAGGTTTTTGTCTCTTAAAGAGCGGAGATAGATCTCGGATATCCGTTTCTCCGTTCCATAGTCTCGGACATACTTAATGACAGTCGCGGTTCCGGTTGTAGGCTCAATCTGCTTTTGCTCGATTCCCGCAAGCTCGTCGAGAGAGCCACCAAGAACTTTTACCACACTGGAGACGGTGTAAAACGCCGCTCCCTCGGCATGACCGGAGAACAGCCGCGCAACCGTGCCGGGAGCGATGCCGCTCAGCTCTGCAATCTGCTGATTGGTCAGGGCTTTTTCCTTTTTCAGCTCGTTCAGATACTCTGAAATCGTCATTTTTTTGACCTTCTTTCATTGTATAGTTTCCAGCATTTAAATATGAATCGCAATTCTCATATATGAATTGCACAATTCGATTAAATATGCCGGTATTCAGAACTGGTTATTGCTATTCACCTGTAAATGTGGTATGGTAAATATAGCATAAAAAACCGGAGGTATACTATGATACGCAATCGCTATGAAAAACGGCGCATCGAAAGAGAGCGCCATTACACCGACCCGATAATCACCGAGGACGAGCTTCGGCTTGCAAGAGCCTTGCAGCTCCGCATGAGGCGCGTGACGTATCAGGAGGACTGTGCGCCGGAAGACGGAAAGGGGGGTGATTGAATGGGAGAGATTCGTTTGACGCCGGATGTTGCCCGGTTTATCGCAAAACTCACGCAGGAAGAATTCACAATTATTAAATCTCTCTACGGAGAGGACGACGAAAGGACAGAACAAAATGGACGAAAAAATAAATCTTGCCACACTTGACATCGAGTACATAAAGCTTATTGACAGAGTACTCAACGCCACCCCTGAACAGCTCGAAAAAATCGAGCAGTTGATAAACGAGTAAATCCAATATATCAGGCAACTGCCCGCTTCGGCGGGCTTTTGTCATCTTGGATTATACGAAATAAGGGTTGGGCTTGAAAAGTATCGCGAAAAAGTCAATTACAACCCCGACAAATCCAATTCCGCACGTGAATAGATAAACAATGCCCAGCAGAATCTTGCCCTCGTAGAATTTATGCGCGCCCAAAAAGCCCAAAAACACGCACAACAGCAGGGCAACCCATTTGTTTTTCATATTTCCATACGGGAAATAATCAGCATTATCGTTGATGTTTGTATTGTTGACAATAACAGCCGGCTGCGGTTGGTTTTGATGAAAATTCTCTTGTGTAGCCGGAACGATATCTTCTTTAGAAAGTACCTTCGCTTTTTCCGATTCAAATTCCTGTACAGTAAGCACGCCCTCGTTGAGTAAATCTTTCAGCTTTGTAAGTTCATCGTATTTTGACATTTTCTCATTCCTTTCTTTGCTTGCCATTATTATTCCGGCATAAATCCCTTAGTGCTCGGTATCGAGCAGTTTATTTATAGCCTTAACCTTATCCAAGGGAGAGGCGACTATTTTTTTTATTAAAGCGGCAACAGCAGGATCAAGCTTTGATAAATCGAGGGTGTCGGGGGTACGGGAAGGTTCATCGGTTTCGTCTCTCAGGTACTCAGGCGTGGTATCAAGTAGTACCGCGATCTTGAAAAGGATATCGTCTGGGATATTCAAGTTAAGTCTTTTGCAGTCCTTCAAGTATCCTCGCGACTTTCCGCTTAATATACTGAGGTCTGATTGAGATATACGTTTCTTCTCTCTCAACATATCTATTTTGCTATAATTGACCATAAAACCGCCCCCGGATTTGTGCAAACTCTAAAATCGCTCAAAATGGGCGAAAAACTATTGACTTCGCCCGTTTTGGGTGATATAATGTAATTACGGTAACAGAAATGATTGCCACAGACAAAGAACCTCCCGAGACAAAAGCGCCGGAAAGTGATTAAATTGTACCTCGCAATTACAGTATATCATTTAACGGCGCGATTGTCAAGGGAAATTCTGAAAAACTAACCGCAAAGAAAGAAAAGGCAGGCAAAACAAAAAACCAATGGATGCGCGTATCCATTGGCTGATTGTCCAAATTTGTTTACCCTCGACATCGTGCAGGCTTTCGCCGCACAAAACGCGCTCTGCGCTTCTTTGAGATGTTTTGTCACTTTCGCAGTTTTGGTTCTGCAAATGCCTGATTGCTGACGCTTTGTCAGGAGTGCTTATTTCGGTGGGCATACTGGGATGCGCTTACACTCCCGTGTAAGGAACTCCGCCGAAACAGCCGCTGCATTTAACCGGTTTAATGTGCTTTGGCACCACAATTGCGACCCGTCAATAAGGGAGCAGGCAAATTCAAAAGCTTGGCTAACATAACCGCGCTCCTTTCTTTGCCAAGACGGCACGCCGTCAGTATACCGCTGATCGGCGTGTTTGTCAAGAAAAATTCTTAAAAATTAATATATTAAAAAGGAGGACAAAATGAACCTTGACCTTAAGACCCGGATAGTTCGGCTTCATATAAAGCAGAACGACATCGCAAAGATGTTGAGCGGCAACGGCTTTCCGGTACATCCCGCAGAGCTGAGCGACGCGATTCACGCAAAGAACAGCTACCCGAAAACCCTTAAGATTCAGAACGATCTTAAGAACCTTCTGACCAAGCTCGAACATGAAAGGGGACTTGACTGATGCCCCGCGCAGCCATTACCGAAACCGAAAAACGGTGCGCTTCGGTCGTGCGGCATATCGACGCATACAAAGCAGAAAGATACCGGAAGGGAGACGACAAGGACACCGTCGCAAAGAAACTCGGTCTGTCCTACGGTCGCCTGAAAAGCATTCTCAGGACATCCCCGGAAAGCGTCACCCTCTCGGAGCTTTCTGCCATCGCAAACGCGATGAACATCTCAATCTCAACTCTCATAGGAGGCTGACATGAAAAAGTACATCCCCGGCACGCTTGCCCTCACACTCATGTATATCTTTCTTGCGCTTGCCGTGACCTTCGGAGTAAAGGCTCTCGCCGCCCTGCCGGTTATCGTGTACGCGCAGTACAGACTAATTTTCAAAAGGAGAAGCAAACCATGAAAAAACGCACATCCGCAGATATGCTCTGCATAGCAGAATACACCCTCAAGCATCTCTACAACCTGAACGTCCATGCCCCGAAAAACGTAGAATTCAAAATGAGTTATGATGCCGACATGGTCTCCGCCATGATGTTCATCTGGGGAGCAAACGGAACCGAAATCACTTATTCGGAGATCCAGTCCACATATAACAGCTTCCACCTCGACCGCAACGACGTGTACGACGCAATCGCCCGCTGGGAAGAAAGATACCTCAAAAAGGAGACCCCCGAAGATGACAATCTGGGATGAACTCATAATAGCCGACTACGAAAGCAAATGGCTCGACCCGGATTACGATTTTGCAAATCGCTGTTACCGGTCCGACGAAGAAGCAGCCGAGACCGACACCCGCGAAATGCCCCTCACGGAAGATGAGGAGTATGAAGAAGACCTCCGCATGACGGAGATGAGAAGAGAAATCCTCGGAAGGAGATACGCATGAACCTCTACGAAATCAACTCACAGATAAAACGAATCCTCGATAACGGCTTCAACGGGAGCATCGACCCCGAAACCGGCGAGATCATCGACGAAGGCGAACACGACCTTGAAACCCTTGAAATCCTCCGTCAGGACAAGCTTGAAGGCATAGCCCTCTACATCAAGAACCTGAACGCTCTGGCAGACGATATAAAGGCAGAGGAGAAATCCCTTGCCGAGCGCAGAAAAGCCGCAGAAGCCAAAGCAGAACGCCTGAGCGCGTATCTCGCGGACGACCTCACCTCTCACGGCGAGAAAAAGCTCGAAACCGCAAAATGCGCCGTCACAATGAGAAAATCCGAAGCGGTCATCGTCGACGAATCCCTCCTCGACATGACATGGTTCAAGCCCACCACCACATACAAACCGATGCTGGCTGAAATAAAGAAAGCAATCAAAGCCGGAGAAACCGTCGACGGCGCACACATCGAAGAAAGGCAGAAGGTAACAGTGAAATGAGAGACCTCAGAGCAGACGAAATCGACCTCCGCATACAGCAGATAAAAACGAAGAACGACCAGCCGACCGGGCTTATCCTCCTCTGCTACAAGGACGCAAGAGTGGATATGGATATCCTTGACGAGACATACGGCTCCATGGGATGGCAGAGAACGCATGAGTTCAAGGACGGCAAGCTCTACTGCACCGTCTCCGTCTGGGACGATGTGAAAAAGTGCTGGATAAGCAAAGAGGACGTCGGAACCGAGAGCAACACCGAAGCCGAAAAAGGACAGGCAAGCGACAGCTTCAAAAGAGCTAACTTCAACTGGGGAATCGGCAGAGAGCTTTATACATCGCCCTTCATCTGGGTGGACGCATCAAAGTGCAACGTCTATGATACCAAGCGCAAAGACAAATTCGGCGCCCCGATTTTCGCGTGCAACGACGGCTTCTCGGTCGAATCCATCACCATAGAGAACAAAGTCATCACCGCAATGTCCGTAAAAAACAACAGAACCGGGGAAACCGTCTTCGCGTACAGCAAAAACAAGCCGCAAAAGCCCAAACCCGCCGCCCCCTCAGAAATCACCTGCACCAAATGCGGAGTAAAGATCGAGCCGGTCATAGCCAAGACCGGCAAGACTATGACCGCGCAGGAGATTTCCGACTTCTCAAGAAAGAAGTTCGGACAGTGCCTCTGCCCCGCCTGCCAGAAGATCGAGAACGAAAGAGCTAAAGCATGAAAGGCAGGATCGCCTCCGAAATAACCTTCACCGCCGACCGGAAGCAGCGCGTCACGATAGAGCTTGACGAGGACTTCCGTCCGGCATGGGACGGGCTTCACGGAGAGGATGTCGAAATCACCGTTAAGAAGTACCGCAAAAAGCGCAGCCTTGATTCGTCAGCCTACGCATGGGTGCTTCTCGACCGCCTCTCCGAAAAGCTACGCATCCCGAAGGAAAGGATATACCGCTCCCTTATCCGCGACGTTGGCGGCAACTGCACAACCGTCTGCGTTCAGGATAAGGCAGTGGATAAGCTGACGGAATCATGGCAGAGAAACGGCATCGGATGGGTGACAGACACCATGCCCTCAAAGCTGGACGGCTGTAAGACAGTGATCCTCTATTACGGCTCCTCCACCTACGATACCGCCCAGATGTCCCGCCTCCTCGACCTCATCATCGAGGAGTGCAAGGAACAGGGCATCGAAACCAAAACCCCGAACGAGATCGCGGAGATGCTGAGCCTATGGGAAAACGCGAGATAAAATCCGTACTCAAGACCCGCCCCGGTCTGTGCTACCTCTGCAAACGGCAGGGAGACACCGCCCTCCACCATTGTTTCTTCGGCGCTGCGAACCGCTGGATGTCCGACGAAAACGGATTCGTCGTTTTCCTCTGCCCCGGTTGCCATACAGAATCTCCGACAAGCGTTCACAAATGCCGCGACACCGACCTTTACCTCAAGCGCAGATGTCAGGCGGCATACGAAAAAAACCACACAAGAGACGAGTTTATGCGCCTTGTGGGACGAAATTACCTCTGACAGCCGGCAAAGACCGACCGCCCGGCGGAGCGCATCCGTCCCAGCCGAAAGGCATAAAAAATACCGAAAAACAATTTCGAAAGGAGATTTCCCCAAGATGAACGCTGCATCACAATGCTTCAAGGTGCTTGAGCATCTGAAGTACATCGGCTCCCTGACACAGGCAAAGGCGCTTGAACTCTACGGCATAGCCCTTCTGACCTCCCGCGTCAATGACCTCAAGAGAAAGGGAATCGTAATCAACACAAGGACGATCCCGGCGAAAAACCGATTCGGCGAGACCGTCCACGTCACCGAGTACAGCTTACCGAAGGGAGAAAAATCAGAATGAGCGCACTTAACTTCAATCAGGCGATCTTAGCCGGTCGCCTCACCGCAGACCCCGAACTCAAAACCACGCAGTCCGGCATATCGGTGACACAGTTTACCGTTGCCGTAAGCCGCCCGAAACGTAAGGACGACAGCACCGATGCCTCCGACTTCATCTCATGTGTCGCATGGAAGGAAAGAGCCGAGCTTGTCACAAAGTACTTCCGCAAAGGCTCCGCTATCATGGTAATCGGTCAGATCCAGACCCGCACATGGACGGACAACAACAACCAGAAGCGCTACGCGACGGAAATCCTCGTCGACAACATCCGATTCGTCGACAGCAAAGCCGACGCCGCGCAGAAATCGCCCTCAGCGAACGAAAATGCCGGAGCGCCCTCTTATATCCCCGATGCCTATAAAGCCCCGAATTTCGAGGAAGTGACCGACGACGACGGCGATTTGCCGTTCTGATAAAAGGAGAACAAACAATGGCACGTCCCTTCAAGGACGGGATTGAATATTTTCCTCTTGATGTGGATTTTTTCGATGACGACAAGGTAAGACTTCTCCGTCAGAAGCATAAGGCTAAAGGAATGTATATGCTTGTATTCCTGCTTTGCCGGATGTACAAAAATGACGGATACTATATGAAGTGGAACGGCAGTCAGGCTGAACTCATGGCAGACGACATGAGATGCGCTGACACCGTCTCCCTCACGAGGTTGGTTGAAGATGCGTTAGAATGCGGCTTCTTTGATAAGCGCATAGCGAGGACGCATGAAGTTCTGACAAGTGCAGGGATTCAGCGAAGATTTGTCCAAGCGGCAGTCAATCGCGGCACTATCCATATGATAACAGAGTTTTTTCTGCTCGACCCTCACGATGTGAGAGACGTTCCGGCTAAAGCTCTTTCAAAACTTGTCTTAAAATCAGTTATCTCCGAGAAAACCCCGGTTATCTCCGAGAAAACCCCGGTTATCTCCGATTTAATTCCACAAAAAGAAATAGATAAAGAAATATATAATCCCCCCATACCCCCCAAGGGGAAGAACGCACAGCAGATTGCCGCTGACTCTGACTTCGAGCGGTTCTGGAAAGCCTATCCGAACAAAACCGGAAAGGAATACGCAAGGAAATGCTTTGTCAAGGTTACGGAGAACGTAAACACCCTGATTGAAGCGGTCGAACGTCAGAAGACGTGGGACAGGTGGACAAAAGAAGGCGGTAAGTTTATCCCCAATCCCTCCACATGGCTCAACCAGAAGCGGTGGGAAGATGAACCCCCGCAGGAAGCAAAACCAAGATATATGTAAAAGGAGCAATTAGAATGGAATTCATAATCGAAAAAGAACTCGTCTCCGAAGAAGAAAAGACTCTCCAACAGCTCAATTTCTGCCGCAAAGAGGAAATCAAAAAGCGGTTAACAGACGCGCGGATGCTGTATCCCGAATTTGACAGGCACTGCAAAGAAAATGACTTTGAAGCACTGATCAATTTATGGGCAGATATTCTTGAAAATTTCGACGCAGTCGATATAGGCATAGGATTCCGAATTTATTTCAAGACCAGCGGCGAGAACATTACCCCCGCCGGCTTGGTCAGGTGCATCAAAGGATTGTACGATGACTGAACTCGAATACGCAAATATGTATCTCGGCGAATTCAAGGTCGTCGGCGACGAGATAAAGCCGCTATACTGTCCCTTCTGCGGCGGCGGCAATCATCAGGATCGCTACACCTTCGCCCTGAACATGGAGAATCACACCTTCAACTGTATGCGCGGCTCCTGCGGCGTCAAGGGTCACTTCTCGGAGCTGTGCCGGGAAAAGAACCTCCGGTATGACGATCCGGCTGACCCGACACCCCGCCCGAAAGCCCCGGCGAAGAAGTACAAAAAGCCGGATACAAAGCTGTTTCCCCTTGAAAACAATTCCCCGGCAATGGCATATATGCAGAAGAGGCGGCTGTCGCCCTCCATAATCGCGTATTTCGGCATTTTGAGGGACGGACAGGGAAACATAGCCCTCCCATTCTATCGTTCGTCAGAGGACAGAAAAACGGCATCTCCGACGTTCGTGAAATACCGTCCTCCGAGGAAGGTCGAAAAGGGAGAGAGAAAGATGTGGCGCGAGACCGGAGCCGAGCCGATACTCTTCGGCATGGATCTGTGTACCTTCGGCACAAAATCTCTCATCATCACCGAGGGAGAGTTCGACTGCATGGCTGCGTTTCAGGCTTTCTCGGAGAAGCGCCCCATGAACGTCGTCTCCGTACCCTCCGGTGCCGAGGATTTCACATGGCTCGATACCTGCGCCGAATTCCTCGAAAAATTCGATAAGTTCGTCATCCTCGGCGACAGCGACGAGCCGGGAAAGAAGATGGCTGCCGAGCTTGTAAAGAAGCTCCCCGGAAAGAACATCCTCCTCCCCGACTACGACGCATACCTCGGATGCAAGGACATGAACGAGCTGCTTGTCCGTCACGGAGAACAGGCGGTAGTAAACGCACTTGCCGCCGTGAAGGAAACCCCGGTCGAAGGTCTTATAAACTTCGCCGACGTGCAGATGACGGATATACTGAAGCTCCCGCGCACTCTGTCGGGAATAAAATCCCTCGACAAAAAGGTCGGCGGCTTCCTTGAGGGTGACCTCACCGTCTGGACGGGTAAGCGCGGATGCGGAAAATCCTCCGTCCTCAACCAGATCGGGCTTGACGCAATAGATCAGGGCAAAAACCTCTGTATCTATTCCGGAGAGATCCCGGCTGACAGGCTCAAGTATCAGATAACCTGCTGTGCCGCCGGAAGGGAAAACCTCTCCTTCGTCCGCGACGAGAGGACCGGAAGAGACGTTGTCACGGTCGGCAGAGACACCGCCGGAAAGATAGACCGCTGGCTCGACCGCCGCCTGTGGCTCTACGACAACAGGATAGTCCAGACCGACGAGAGAGACAGCATAATAAATATCTTCACCGCCGCATACAGACGATATGATTGCCGCGTCTTCATTGTGGACAACCTGATGACCGTTGCCCTCGCCGCAAAGCCCGGTGAAATGTATCAGGTTCAGGGTGAGTTCGTCATAAGGCTGAGAAAATTCGCCGAGAAGTACGGAGTTCACGTCCATGTCGTCGTCCACCCGAGGAAAACAAACGACGAGATAAAGGACAGCGACGAGGTCGGCGGCTCCGGCACGATAACCAATATCGCCTGTAACGTCTTCACCGTCATGCGCGGCGTCGAGGAAAACGATATCGCCAAAATCCGCTGCCTGAAGTCAAGAATGTACGGCGAGACCGGAGACTTCGAACTGAAATACGACCCCGTTTCCCGACGCTTCTCAGAGGAGTACGCGGGAGCAAAAATCTACGGATGGGAGAAATTATCATGAATAAATATCAGGAATATGAGGACGCAAAGGAAATCCTGAAACACCTTCCCCTGACCCCCGAACAGTACGAACAGGCGCTGAAACAACTCGCCGAGGAGTTAGGGATATGACCCACACCAAAGGCGAACTTCAGCAGATGCAGTCCCTCCCGCTCGACCTTAAGATAGCAATGACCGAGCGCCGGATACGCGAGTTTTACGACTACTACGACGGCATGGTGTCGGTCAGCTTTAGCGGCGGCAAGGACAGCACGGTGCTGCTTGATATCACAAGGCGCTTATATCCCGATGTTCCGGCGGTTTTCGTCAACACCGGCTTAGAGTACCCCGAAGTGCAAACCTTCGCCAAATCGCAGGAAAACGTCATCGTGCTTCGTCCGGCGATGCGTTTCGATGAGGTAATACGCAGGTACGGATATCCCATGATAAGCAAGGATACAGCCCACCTCCTGTACTATGCCAGACGCGGGTCGGAATCAGCAAATCTCAGACTTCATGGAAAAAATCGCGACGGCTCCCTATCGTGGTACAGGAGCCGGTTTGTAAAGTATAGTGAGCTTTTGTCTGCCGACTTTTGCATATCCGATGTCTGCTGCGACCGGATGAAAGAAAGTCCGGCAAAGCTATATCAGCGCAGCTCCCGCAGATATCCCATCTTGGCTACTATGGCATCTGAAAGCGGGAGACGCGAAATCGCATGGATGAAGACCGGATGCAATATCGTCGGCACGAAAATCGCCGTATCAAAGCCCATGAGCTTCTGGACGGAGCAGGATGTCCTGCGCTACATAAAGGAGCGGGATCTCCCTATCGCCTCCGTCTACGGCGAGATCGTACCCGAAAGCGATCCCGGACAGGTGACTATCGACGACTTCGGATGCGACAGCGGATGCAAGCTCTGCACTACAGGAGCAAAGAGAACCGGATGTATTTTCTGCGGATTCGGTGCGCACCTTGAAAAAGGCGAGACCCGCTTTCAGAGGCTTAAGCGCACGCATCCAAAGCAGTACGCCTACTGTCTCGGAGGAGGGGCATATGACGAGGACGGTCTGTGGAAGCCGGACAAAAACGGTCTTGGCATGAAGCACGTCTTCGATGTTCTCAACGAAATCTACGGAAAGGACTTTATCAGATATGAGTAAATACCACAACCGCAAAACCACCCTCCCCACCGGCGAGACCTTCGACAGCCAACGCGAAGCCCTCCGGTACATAGACCTTGCAATCCTCGTAAAAGCCGGATACATAACCGACCTGAAGCGTCAGGTAAAATTCACATTGATTCCGAAGCAGCGCCTGAAATCCGGCAAAGCCCTCCGCGAATGCGCATACGTCGCAGACTTCACCTACACCGACACCCGCACCGGAGAGCATATCGTCGAGGACGTAAAGGGACACCGCACACCGGAGTATATCATCAAAAAAAAGCTCATGCTCCACCTCTACGGAATCGAGGTGACCGAGACATGACCTTCGCCAAAACCCTCCATCAGCAGGGCAAGCTCACCCGCATCCACCCGGAGCGGAAAATAAAGCACAACCCCGATCCTCTCCACCCGGACGAGATCGAGATGTGCCTGACCTGCGAAAAGAAAACCTGTCGCGGATGCGAAAATAAATTCAGAGAAATGAGGAAAACAACATGACCCTCTCCCGCAAAACCCGACAGGAAATGCACGACGAGCAGATACGGAGCAACACTCTCTCCCTCTGCTATCTCGCCGCCGTGCTGACGCTCGACGGAAAATTCGGATTCGGCGAAAAACGGATACAGAAATTTGTTGCCGAGTTCGAGCAGACAATCAAAGATTACACGGAGAGATACGGAGAAGTTGCTCACGAAGCACTTGAAAAACACGTAAACGAAAAAGGAATCGAGGCTGAATGGAAATGAAAGCGGGAAAAGACGTACTCAAGTTAGTAAAAGACCTTAATCGACACGAATCGAAGGCGGCAAAACTTAGACAAGCCCTTTGCGACAGATTCTGCGACGATTTCGATGGCTGTTATATCGGCGACTTCTTCATCGTTGATGAGCCGCAGGGCGACGAGCAGGACGACGGCGAATGGTGTGACCAGTATACAGGCTACGAATGTGACACCGGAAGCGGCACTTACTACTATGCCGTCGAAGGATCGAAGAAGTATATCGCCATTACATATGGCTTCTAAGGAGGAATTCAACAATGCACCCGACACTTAAAACCGCCCTCGATACCTTCGGGGCATACGCTCAGACTGTCGTCGCGATAGAGGAGCTGTCCGAGCTTCAGAAGGAGCTTTGCAAAGCCATCCGCACCGGCATCGGCGACCCGGAAAACCGCGACCACATAGCAGAGGAGATCGCCGACGTGTACATCATGCTTGAGCAGATGGAAGCCCTCTTTGACGTGTCCGAGGACGTCCCGCTTTACAGAATAGCAAAAATCGACCGCCTCGGAAAGAGACTGAAGGAGAATGCAAAATGACAATAAATCTCCCCGTCAGCATCGGCGATCACGTCTACTTCATCCGCGATCACGAAAACCAAAAACGCATAGCCTTCGGCACGATAAAGGAGATATTCTTCTCTCAGGATATGCGCCTCATGATCCGCGTAAAAGGATACCGAGCCGCCGAATGGGGCGTGAAAGCCTTCAGAACGCGCAAGGAAGCCGAGACCGCCGTCGGAAATACCGTGTGGGAAAGCGCAAGCGACGCGCAGAAAAACGCGACAGCGGTGTATAATGCCATGGTCGAGTACGTCAGAAACGCGCTCACCGAATCAAGGGAATCGCAAAAGAAGCTCGCCGACCGGGCAGGAGTTTCACAGGGAACCGTCACAAACTTCCTCTCCGGAGGACACTCCGTCGGCACTAACCTGACGCTTGCGCTCCTTGAAGCCTCCGGAATCGACACCTTTGATATGTTCTATACCTACATCGACAAAAAGGAGGAGGAGGGGAAATGAAAATACAAGAAGCGATTGAAAATTTGAAATATCTTATAAGTGATGATTGCACCGACAATCAAATGGATTTTGTTGAAGAAATCGAAATGGCAATAAATGCACTTGAAAAACAAATACCACAAAAACCTATTGAAGATGGTTATTATGGTTTGCCTTGCGTTTGTCCTTGTTGCGGTCAAGCACTCGATTTTACCGACCACCCAACCGAGAAAGGCGGTGAGGAGGAGTGAAATGGGATGATAGTGTGTCGTTTGCAGGCTTGTCTAAGAAAATAAATGATTGGTATGCCGACAAGGAGTTTGAATTATGCGACCCACCAATCGAAGCCCAATATGCACTCGATTTAATCTTCAAAGCACTAATTGATGATAAAGAGCATTATCCTTATTTAACTGCTATGCCTGAATCAACAGAACAAACCAACAGCATTATGCTTGATTTAATTTTAAGGAAATATAGCAGAAAATATCGAAGGTATTTAAAATCATTGAAAGGCGGTGAGAGGTGATGGCTGAATATGAAGTAAGAGATGTTGTTTGCGATTATGGAGTGTATGAGGACGGAGAACTGAAATTGATACTTAATTCAAGACGGATTGCGCTACAAATCGTTGAATTGCTAAAAGAAGATGAGCGCATACACAGAGAATTAAATCCTATCAAGGATTATCCGCCATATTTAGATAGACCTAAGCACACACGCACAACAAAAGAAAGAGGCGGGGAGAAGTGAAACCAAAAAGAATAGTTTGGTTTATTGAGAAAAACATTCGTGGAGCTTGGGTTGTATATGGCATTGAAGGAATAAAGCAATATTATGGATATACAAAAGCACAGGCAAAACAAAAATATATTGAAGATTGCAAAACCATTGTGGTTTGTTAAGGCGGTGATTAAGTGGAGAGCATAGAGAAGTGCGGAAACAAACGGAATAAAAGATTGTTTTGCAAACACGAATACAAATACAAAGAACAAATGCTTATAAATACATGTATGCAGAAAATGATTGTTTATAAGTGTGAAAAATGTGGAAAGGAAAAGTGCAAAATTATATGATTGATAAAGGTTTATTTATTGAAAACACAAAGGCAATGCTTGAAAGTGATAATTGCGGACTTGTTTCTGACGGCGACCATAGTTTTAATGACTTATATCATCACAGAGCGATTTTGACTGCTTCATTGTTTAACTGCAACAAGGATATTTGTTGGAAATCAAAGTTACACGATACAGGCGATATGTTTTACGGATATTTCATTGTTGGAATTGACACAAAACAAGGAAGTGCAACATATCATTATCCGCTTGAATATTGGAGTTTGTTTGATGTTAAAGAATTGCCAAGCGCTCCAAAATGGGACGGACACACGGCAGAACAAGCCATAGAACGAATTAAAAATCACTTTTGTCCATCAATAAAGGGTGGTGCGAATGGCTGATGTGAACTACTCCTGCCGCCGTATATGCAGATTATTCGAATTGAAAGGAAAGAAGAAATGACCGACTACAGCGAAGAATTCGACCGCCTCCGCAGAAACCGCGTTGAACTGTCGCATATAAAGTACGGCTCCGCAAGGATAAATTTCGGCGGCGGCAGAGTGGACGCTCTCAAAACCGCCGAGAATTGCCTTGAAGCCTTCAGGCGGGACAAAAATACCGAACACCTCGTCGATGCCGCGAACTATCTGATGTTCCGGTTTATGTACCCCTACCCCGGAGAACACTTCCGCGCCACCGACAGCAGCGAAAGCGTAAAACCCGTCGGAATACCGATAAATATGGAGGACGAACCATGACCCTGAAAAACAAAATCCTGAAAGCCCTCGGCAGAGAAGAGGTGCAATGGTACAGAGAATTCGGTGTCCTCGCTCCCTTCTGCCCGTATTGCGGAGAACCCGCCTACGACACGCACAGATGCGCTTTCTGCGGAAGAAAATATATCTGGAGGGATTCGCCCCACCCGCCGACAATCGCTGAATACGGCGATTATACAGCGGCTCAGACCGACGACTCCATCCTCATCTTCAAGGGAGACCGACTGGTATATCATGCATCGTATACAGGCGACCCCATGACGGAGGACGAGCTGAAAGACCATATAGCCTTTGTCTTCGGGCTGGGTATGACAGATGACTGACAGGAGGTAAAAATGCGGACACGGGACAAGAGATATAAAGACTATGAAATCACAAGGGAAAATCGGAACTTTCTCCTTGCACTCTGCCGGATGGAAAAGCCGGAGGTGCAGGGGCTGCTGCGGCAATCATGCGAAGAATCGAACGACCAGATAGCGGAGCTGCTTTATCAAAATCTTTCTCGTGGCGATTCTTACGACAAGATCGAGCGCATACCTTATGCGCAGACGGACTTCTACGCATACAGAAAAAAGGCTCTCGCGATTTTCCGGGATAAGTATATCGTCTGGCTCGGAAAAGGGAAATGAAAACAGGGGAGCTGTTGAGGCTCCCCTTAAATGCGTATTTGACGCAAAGCTCATACTGCTATACAATGGAGGTACACATGGAAATCAAAACACTTAAAATCGGAGATATACACCCATACGAAAAGAATCCGCGAAAGAACGACAAATCCATCGCGGCGGTGGCAAGGTCGATTGAAGAGTTCGGGTGGCAACAGCCCATTGTGGTTGATGTAAATCACGAGATTATCTGCGGGCATACAAGATACAAAGCCGCAAAGAAGCTCGGCATGAAAGAAGTGCCGTGTGTTATCGCGGAAAATCTCACCGAGGAGCAGATAAAGGCATATCGTCTCGCGGATAACAAGGTCAGCGAGAGTTCCGAGTGGGATTTGCCGGTTCTCGGTGAAGAGCTTGCAGGCATCATCGATATCGATATGTCGGATTTCGGTTTTACTCTTGAAGTGCCGGAGGAGATCGAGCCGCCGGACTACAAAGCCGAAACGCAGAGCATGAAAGAGGATATTCTCAATCTCGGATATGCGCAGTTCCCCGGCGTGGGCAAGTACGATATCCCCGAAATCGCCCCGGTGTATGATCTGCTGGAGATAGAGGAGTGGATCGGCTTCAATTGTAAGCATGAGGGGCTATTATTATAGTTATAAGCAGGACAAGTGGCTGCCTTCAAAGTACGAGCAGACATATAGAAATTACACGTAAGAGGGTGAGGTGAACACATGGCAGACGGCGCGAAGTTCGGCATACCGTTTTCGGAAAGAAGCGCCGAGGAAGCGCGGGAACTCGGCAGCATCGGCGGGAAGAAATCCGTAAAGGTTCGCCGGGAGAAAAAAGCAATATCGCAGCTTGCCTCTGCCATGATTTACTCACAGCTCGACGGCAAGGGCAAAGATGCGATCAAGAAGCAGTTTGGCGGGCTTGTGAGCGACGATGTGACCGTTGCCTCGGCTATGATAGCGGGGCAGATACAGGCGGCAATGAAGGGCGACAGCAGGGCTTTCAGCACGGTCGCGGCGCTTATCGAAAAGCAGGAAGAAAAAGAAGCCAAGGCAGAGGAAAAGCGGCAGTCGCTCATCAACCGCGTATACCATATGGACTTGTACGAAGTGCCGGACGCTTTTCACAGTACGCTCCGGGCAGTGCGGGATCAGAAATATCTTGAGTATGTCTTTTCCGGCGGCAGAGGCTCAACAAAGTCGTCCACCATCGCGCAGATTGTGGTCGAAATCATGAAAAACTATCGGGATATACACTGTGTAGTGTGCCGAAAGGTCGGAAACACTTTAAAGGATTCCGTGTACAGTAAGATAAAATGGGCGATTGAAAAACAGGGACTGACGGCAGAGTTCACGGTACACAAAAGCCCGCTTGAGATAACGCTGAAGGCAACCGGGCAGAAGATATACTTCCGTGGTGCCGATGAGCCGGAAAAGATAAAGTCTATCTCTCCGGAGTTCGGATATCTCGGCATCCTGTGGTTTGAGGAGCTTGACCAGTTCTGCGGGCAGGAGGAGATACGAAACATCACGCAGTCGGTCATCCGAGGCGGTGAGCACGCGTGGATTTTCAAGAGCTTCAACCCGCCGAAATCAAAGGTAAACTGGGCTAACCAGTACATACTTGAGCCGAAGGACAACCGGATCGTGCATAAGTCCACATATCAGGACGTTCCGGTTGAGTGGCTCGGACAGCCCTTTATCGATGAAGCGGAGCACCTGAAGGAGATAAACCCGTCAGCTTATGAGCATGAGTATCTCGGCATTCCCAACGGGAGCGGAGGAAATGTTTTCGATCTTGTTGAGGTGCGCGAGATTACCGACGAGGAGATATCCCGCATGGACAGGATATATCAGGGCGTGGACTTCGGTTGGTATCCTGATCAGTTTGCTTTTCTCCGGACGCACTACGATGCCGCGCGTGAGAAGATATATCTCATGGACGAGCTGTATGTGAACAAGCAGAGCAATGCCGAGACCGGAAAATGGATCATCGACAAAGGTTACAGCGATTTTGCCATCACGTGCGACAGCGCAGAGCCGAAGTCGGTCAACGATTACCGGGACATGGGGCTTAAAGCGCGCGGAGCGATAAAGGGCGCGGGTTCGGTGGAGTACGGCTTCAAGTGGCTGCAATGCCGGACGATTGTTATCGACCCGAAGCGCACACCGAACGCATACAACGAGATCACAAAGTATGAGTATGAGCGGGACAAAGAAGGAAATGTTATCAGCGGATATCCGGACGGCAACGACCATGCGATTTCCGCGCTTAGATACGCATACGAAAGTCTATTCAACAAGCGGGGGATAAACGCATAATATGGGACTTATTTCATGGATAAAAGGATGGTTTAACAGAATGCTTTTAATCGACAGCCGAATCAAAGACGAGTTTGACGTGGAGCCTATATCATCCACTGCGATGGACAAGTACATCAAGCGGTGCATGGATATATACAGCGGTATGCCTGACTGGGTAGACCCCGACGGGCATATCAAGACCGTAAACGTCGCGAAAAGCGTATGCTCCGAGGTCGCGCGGCTTACTACTCTTGCTATCGGTATAAAGATAGACGGGAGCGCACGCGCAAAGTGGCTTCAGGAGCAGATAGACGCAGCATACTCAAGCTTCAGGGGTTGGACGGAGTACGGATGCGCGGCAGGGAATATGATCCTCAAGCCCAATGGCGAGGGGATAGATTTCGTCATGCCGGACAGATACAAGATTGTTGACATGGCAAACGGAGCTATTACCGGGATTGTGTTCATCGATCGGCAGAAGTATGAGAAAAAGTGGTACACCCGGCTTGAGTATCACCGCTTCACCGGCACGGGGGACAACCGCAAGTATGAGATATCCAATCGGTGCTTCAAGGGAGAGAGCGAAAACGACAACGGACGCGCCGTACCGATAGCCGAGACCCCGTGGAGCGGCTTGCAGGAGGATATAGTCGCTGTCAATGTCGATAAGCCCCTGTTCGGAGTTTTCCGCACACCGAGCGCGAACAACGTTGATATCGGCTCCCCGCTGGGCTTGCCGGTCTTTGCGGAGGCGACCGAAGAACTCCGGGACTTTGATATAGCATACAGCCGCAACGCGAAGGAAATCCTCGACAGCAAGCGGCTTGTGCTCCTCGACAGCGACCGCCTTCTCAGCACACCCGGCGCACGTCTCAGCCAGAAGAACGCCGATGCGCTTTCCCGTGACATGGGGCTTCCGGACTATATCAAGACTGTCGAAGGCGACGGCAACAGCGAGATATATCACGAGATCAACCCGTCCCTCAATACCGAGATGCGCAAGAGCGGCATGAACTTCCTTCTTTCGCAGATCGGGTACAAGTGCGGCTTCTCCAACGGGTACTTCGTTTTCAACGAAAAATCCGGCATGGTCACGGCGACGCAGGTCGAATCAGATGACCGCCGCACGATACAGCTCATCAAGGATATGAGGGATAAGCTTCAGGCTTGCCTTGACGGTGTGATATACGCGCTCGACAAGTTCGCCGATGCATACAACCTCGCTCCGGCGGGGACATACAAGGTGACGTATGACTTCGGGGACATCACATACAACCGGGAGGAGGATCGCGCGAGATGGTACAGCTATGCACAGTCGAACAAAGTTCCTTTCTGGTATTATCTTGTGAAGTTTGAGGGACTGAGCGAGGAAGAGGCAAAGGCTCTCATAGAGGAGGCAACCCCGGCTGACCCGATGTTCGGAGGCGAGGAGTAAATGCTGTCTCCTGAGTACCTTCTGCGCGTCTCTGAGGGCGCGGAGGAAATAGCGGAGCGGTTACATCAAGATATCGTTAAAAGGCTTATACAGCGCATTGTGGCGCGTCTGGAGCGGGGAGACGATTACATACTCACCCCGATTGACAAATATCAGCTTGAAACGCTGAAGCAGGCGGGCTTCCTCATGAAGGATATCGAAAAGGAGATAGCGGCAAAGACCAAGCTCCAGAGGGCAGAAATCCGCGCCGCCTTTGAGGATGCCGGCATACGCTCTTACGCTTACGACAGCCGGGTATACGAGGCGGCAGGGCTTGCAACAAAGCCGCTCACACAGTCGCCGCAGTACATCCGCATGATGCAGAGGGCATACGAAGCGACGCTCGGAGAGTGGCGTAACTTTTCCCGCACGACAGCGGGGGAGGCATACCGCCGGTTTATCGTTGAGTGCGACCGTGCATATTACAGCGTGCAGTCGGGCGCGATATCGTATACGCAGGCATTCCGTGAGGCGATAAACCGCATAGCCGACGAGGGCGTTGTGGTGGCATACCGGGACAAGGACGGCAACATCACCCGGCGGGACACGATTGAAACTGCTACACTTCGCAACATTCGAACCGGAATCTCTCAGTCATGCGCGGAGATCACCAACGCCCGCATGGAAGAAATGGACTGGGATATACTTCTTGTGTCTGCCCATCTCGGCGCGAGGTACACCGAGAAGAACGATTACACAAATCACTTCTGGTGGCAGGGCAAATTTTACTCCAAAAGCGGCAAAGACAAGCGTTTTCCGCCCTTCAGCGTATGCGGACAGGGCGAAGTACAGGGAATCAACGGCGCGAACTGCCGGCATTCATACAGCCCCGGAGACGGTGAGACAAATCCCTTCTCGGATTACGACAGCGAGGAGAACAAAAAGGCATACGATCTCTCGCAAAAGCAGAGACAGCTTGAAAACCGCATCCGGCACACCAAGCGTCAGGTCATGGCGATAAAGGAAGGTCGCGATTATGCAGAACACCCCGACCACAAGGCGGCGCTCGACGAGGATTACAAGAAGAAAGCCGCGAAGCTGGAGCGGCAGAACAAGGAATACAAGGACTTCTGTGAACAGAACGGCTTGAAAACGCGTCAGGAACGGCTGACGATAGCCAAGTGGGACAGGCAGCAGGCGGCAGAGGCGCGGGGAGCTGCGGCAAGGTACAAGAACAGCCGGAGCACAGAGCCGAGAGAGAAGCCGGACACGAGCACGGTTGAGGTGACCGTCGGGACAGATATCTATAACGTCGAAAAGCCGATGTCGGAGTACAGGGACGCATCGGGGCGGTTCGATATAGACAAAGCAAACGCAGATTACGAAAAGCTCTTGACAAAAGTTCCGGAAGAGTATAAAATGAGCATAGAGACAGCTTATAAAACGACGGAATTTGAAGAGAACACGGAAATCAGCTCCGCTTTCCGGTATGATACCAAGCGCGACAGGGTAGTGTATAATCCTGAACACCGAAACTTTGACAATTACAGTTATCCTCAAGCTGTAACGCATGAGCTTTCTCACCGCATTGACGCTCTGGATTATCATTCAGAGAAAAACGCGAAATTCAGCAAGGCGATTGATGATGCATACCCGGTCGCTATGCGGAATGCGGGGAGGTTGAGAGAATACAGCGTGAATGCCGACGGTGACGGTTTCTTTTCGGATATCATCTCTGCGCTTTCAAACGGAGATATCAAAACAATGGCATATCACTCGACAAAGTACTGGTCAAAACAAGGCACCAAAGAAAAAGAGATATTCGCCAATCTGTTTTCAATGGGTGTCTTTGATCAGAAGAAACACATTGATCTCATTAACGAGATTTTCCCTGAAGTCTACGAAGCATATAACGAAATCAGAAAGGATGTATGATAATGTACCTGTGCCCGAAAGAAGTCGCAATGCTGAAAAGCAAGGAAATACGCGGTCTTATGGATGAGTACGAAAAAGTATTCAACGAAACCCCACCCGGATTCAATTATGATGAATTCGACAGCATAGAGGACTATGTCAGAATACTGAAAGAGTGCATCAAAACAAAGAAGAGCTGGTATGACATTCCCTGACCGCGCGTATACAACCGCCCGAAACCCCCTGTAAAACAGCCACAAAAAGCCCGGTGAATACACATCGGGCTTTATCTATTGACTTTCGCTCCCTGTATGGTATAATTATTACAACGGAGGTGGGGCGATGAACTTCATACAGTACAACCCCAATCCAAGGGGAAACCGTGTCGGAGACTGCGTCATCCGGGCGATATCCAAGGCAACCGGACGGGATTGGGAGACAACATACGCCGGGGTGTCTGTCTGTGGGTTTGAGCTTGCAGATCTGCCGTCAGCCGATCATGTGTGGGGCGCGTATCTGCGGAAACACGGGTACTCCCGGAGGCTCGTTGACGATCACGGGCAGGACGTGTACACAGTGGACGATTTCTGCCGGGACAATCCGACCGGGACGTACATCCTCGCGATAAGCGGTCACGTGGTCTGCGTGATAGACGGAAAGTATTATGATTCGTGGGACAGCGGGAACGAGATTCCCCTGTACTGCTGGCAAAAGTAAATAAAGTGTCAGAGCCGTAGAGCCTTCTATCGTTCTGGCACTGTTTTTATATACGGAGGTGCGATTATGGCATACGGAAATTATCAGAACGGGTATCAGATGCCGATATACGGTCAACAGGTATATCCGCAGATGCAGGCACAGCAGCCCCAACAGCCGCAGAACGGCATACAGTGGGTGCAGGGCGAAGCCGGGGCGAAGTCTTACCTTGTAGCGGCAGGAAACACCGTGATGCTCATGGACAGCGAAACACAGCGCTTTTATATCAAGTCTACGGACGCAAACGGGATGCCTCATCCGCTTCAGGTGTACGAATACCGCCGCGTAAACGAGGCACAGACGCCCGCAAGCGTCCCGACGATAACGCGGGAAGAATATGACGCTCTCGGCGCAAAGATCAACGAGCTGACTGAGAAGGTGAACAAGCTCGAAGCAAAGGAGGCAGAGATATGAATCCGCTTTTCGGAATGCTCGGAGGAGGGAATCAGCAGAACGCGCTGATACAAAAATTCCAGCAGTTCAGGCAGAGCTTTCAGGGCGACCCGAAAGCCGAGGTTATGAGACTGGTACAATCGGGCAGGATATCACAACAGCAGCTTGACCAGCTTCAGCAGATGGCGCGGCAGTTTCAAGGAATGCTGAAATAAAATAAGCCGGACGTATAACGCAGAGCAGATACTTTATTGTGTCTGCTCTTTTTCATGGCAACAACCGTGCGCACGGATTGCAATATATTAAAATACACATGGAGGAAAAATCATGGAGAATTACGGAATGTCTCCTGCCGATTACGCGGCAGTGAGCGGAAACAACCGCGACGGAGTTTTCGGCGGTGACGGTGCATGGTGGATTATCATCCTGTTCCTGTTCGCGATGTTCGGTGGATGGAACAACGGATGGGGCAACAACGGCACAAACGGAGCCGGTTTTCAGGGATATGCCACACGCGCAGACATCAACGAGGGCTTTGCGCTCAACGGGCTTGAAAACGGCATAAGGGGCATACAGCAGGGGCTGTGTGACAGCACCTATGCGCTGAACAACGGCATGATGCAGGGCTTCTGCGGGGTGGAAAAAGGATTCAACAGCCTTTCAAGCCAGCTTGCGGACTGCTGCTGCCAGAACCGCGAAGCCATAGCACAGGTGCGCTATGACATGGCGACACAGAGCTGCGCGACGAACAACAACATACAGAACGTAGCAAGGGATATCATCGACAGCACCAACGCCGGAACAAGGGCGATCCTCGACAAGATGTGTCAGCAGGAGATAGACGCGCTCAAGTCGCGCAACGCTGACCTTCTCGCGGATAACAACGCGCTGCGTTTTGCACAGTCTCAGACCGCTCAGAACCAGTTTATCACGCAGGTCGGAAGCGATATCGTGAACAGGATTCAGCCCATCCCGACACCGTCTTATATCGTCCAGAATCCTAACTGCTGCGGAAGTACCTTCGGTACCTGCGGCGGTTGAGTGAGCCACACGGAATCACGGTAGGAGGTGCAAAAGATGCCTGAATATACTTCAAACGCCGTCCAGACAGTGGCGGCAAACGGCAACGTCCTTTTCACCGAGACGCCTGTTCCCTGCACCAAGGGATATGTCGTACACCGCGAAGGCGCGGGAGTTATAACTCTGCGCGGCATCGTGAATTCCTGCGCTCAGAGCGCAAGATACAAGGTGTCCTTCGGAGGCAATATTGCAATCCCGACGGGCGGCACAGTGGGTGCGATATCGATTGCGCTTGCCATCGGTGGAGAGCCGATACCTGCAAGCTCGATGATATCCACCCCGGCGGCGGTGGGCGAGTATCAGAACGTCTTCGGATCACTGTTTGTCACGGTTCCTCGCGGGTGCTGCTACACTATTGCGGTGGAGAACACAAGCGGGCAGGCGATCGAAATCCAGAACGCCAACATCATTGTTGAGCGCGTGGCTTAGGGGGTGAGAGCATGGACGAGATGTACCGCATGGGCGAACGCATAAAAGAGGAGCTTGATAAGATAGCCGAAAAGGGGCTGAACATCGGCAACCTCGATCATGCGTACAAGCTCATAGATATGTACAAAGACCTGAAAAACGTCGATTACTGGGAAGCCAAAAAGGATTACTATGAGACCGACGGATACAGCGAGAGAAACCGGAAGCGTGACAGTCACGGCAGGTACAGCCGGAGCGACGGATACAGCTATCGGGACGGCTCGGATGCTTATAACCGATATATCGACAGTAAGCGGACATACAGACACAACGCAGGGGACGGAAACTGCAAACAGCGGCTGATGAACACCCTCGACGACTATATGGACAGCTTCACCAGCAGAATGGAGGAAATGCTCCGGGACGCTGACTGCGCGGAAGAGCGCGAGACGATACAGCGGTATCTCAGTAAGCTGAACAGCCTTAGCTGACAGGCGGGGGGGAGAACGGAAACGCTCTCCCCCTTAAATGCGTATTGGACTTTTTTTGTTTTTGGCTTTACAATGGTTATGATAGGGGGTGAGGCTTATTAATCCGACCGAAAACGAGTGGGTGTTATGCCCGATATGCGGAGGAAAAACCCGCGTGATGGTCAATCGGCACACCAAGGTCAGCGATTTCCCGCTGTTCTGCCCGAAGTGCAAGAATCAGTCCCTTGTCGATATCGCAGATATGAAGCTGACATACAGTCGGTGACATAAAATTACCTTGCCGGGGTTTACACGGCTTATCATCCGATTCGCGGGCGGCGCGAAAAACAAATCACGCAGGAGGATAATATGCAGAACATCACAGAAATACTCAAGGAAATCGGCATCGAAGTTCCGGAGGACAAACTGCCCGATCTCACCAAGAAGGTCGCGGAAAATTACAAGACAGTCGCCGAGATGGAGAAGAAGACCGGAAGACTTGAGCAGGAACGCGACGATTACAAGTCGCAGCTCGAAAGCGCGAAGAACACGCTCAAGGGCTTTGAAGGCGTTGACCTGTCCACCATGCGCACTCAGCTTGCCGAATATAAGGAAAAAGCCGAGAAAGCGGAAAAGGATTTTAAGGACAAGCTCGCCGAAAGAGACCTTGACGACGCGCTGAATGCCGCGCTGGACGGCATAAAGTTTACCTCTGAGACAGCCAAGCGGGGGGTGAAATCCCGGCTGAAAGAGGAGAGAATCGAGCTTAACAAGGACGGCAAGCTCCGTGGATTTGATTCCCTGATATCCAAGCTCAGGGAGGAGGACAAGGACGCTTTTGCCGAGGACAGCAAACCTTCAGCGCGCTTTACTTCATCCTTCGGGAAGAACGACGGCGTAAAGAAGTACTCCAGCATCGAGGATATTTACAAAATCAAAGACGCGACAGAGCGGCAGACCGCCATCGCACAGAACATGGATTTGTTCAGAAAGGATGAATAACTATGGCAGCTAAAGACGGACTTACAAAATCCGCAAATATCAGCGTAACCGCGAGAGAGATAGACTTCGTCACGCGGTTCACCCGTAACTGGGAGCATCTCACCGAAATCCTCGGCATCATGCGTCCCATCAAGAAACAGCCCGGCGCGGTACTCAAGAGCAAGTACGCAGAAGGAACGCTCAAGAGCGGCGCGGTAGGCGAAGGCGAGGAGATCCCTTACAGCAACTTCGTTGTCAAGGAAAAGAACTACGCCGAGATGACCATCGAGAAGTACGCAAAGGCAGTCTCGATAGAAGCAATCAAGGATCACGGATACGACAATGCGGTCGCGATGACCGACGACGAGTTCCTGTTCCAGCTTCAGAGCGAGGTTACATCCCGCTTCTATGCTTACCTCAACACCGGTGAGCTGACCGACACCGAGACCACCTTCCAGATGGCTCTCGCAATGGCAAAGGGACTTGTCGAAAACAAGTTCAAGACCATTCACCGCACCATGACCGGCACCGTCGGCTTCGTCAACGTCCTTGACGTATACGAATACCTCGGCAACGCAAACATCACGATTCAGACCCAGTTCGGATTCCAGTACATCAAGGACTTCATGGGCTTCAACACCATCTTCCTTCTCGGCGAAAACGAGATCGAAAGAGGTCGCGTGATCGCAACGCCGGTCGAAAATATCGTGCTTTACTACGTCGATCCCGGCGATTCCGATTTCGGTCGCGCCGGACTTGAGTATACTACTCAGGGACAGACGAACCTCATCGGTTTCCACACGCAGGGCAACTACAACACCGCTGTGTCCGAGGCTTTCGCAATCATGGGGCTTACCCTCTTTGCAGAGTACATCGACGCAATCGCGGTCGTTACGCTGTCCGACGGCAACGGTTCTCTCGGCGCTCTGACTGTCGCATCTGCGGCAGGAAGCACGACCGGCACAACCAAGCTGACCGTCACTCCCGCTAAGGTCGGCGGCGTGTACAAGTACAAGACCGATTCAACAACCGCTCCGACCGTGACTTACCTCCAGAACGTCCGCAACTGGACGACATGGGACGGCAAGTCTGACATCGCGGCAACGTCGGGACACAAGATCACCGTTGTTGAGGCTGACAGCACCTATAAGGCGCTCAAGTCCGGCAACGCGACCATCGCAGTAAAGTAAGGAGGAGGGCGTATGGCATATGCGGATTACAGCCGGTATACGTCGATATACGGTGAAGGAAGCATATCTGAGATAGATTTCAACCGATTCTCGTATGATGCATCGCGGTATATGGACTACTGCACAACCGGCGTGGACGGGGTGAAAAAACTTAAAATCGCGCACCCGACGGACGCTGACGATGCCGAGGCTGTGATCCGCTGTGCCTGTGCTCTTATACATGATATGTCCGAGATAGATGCCGCAGAAAAACGCGCGGCATCCGTCCGGGGGCTTGTACAGCGCGAGGACGGCACCGTCACCGGGGCTGTCGTTTCGTCGGTATCATCCGGCTCGGAATCGATCAGCTACTCGGTATCATCCGGGCAGTCTGCGATAGATGCCGCTGTGGCAAGCGAGGATGAGCGCAGGAAGCTTTATTTTGCGACGGTAAGGAAATACCTGTCCGGAGCAAAAGACGCAAATGGTGTGAATCTGCTGTACGGAGGGGCATATCCTTATGTACTCTGATACCGTCACCGTTTTCAATCGGTATGAATCTTCCCTCGGCGATACATGGTATCCCACAGTCATCTCCGGGGTTGATCTCAACATCGACAAGGCGGCGATACTTGCGAAATACGGCGCGGAATCTCAGGATAAAGCGGTGCTGCATATAAAGTACACAAAGACCGACGGCGGCATATACGTCGCGGGGAAAAAGTGGCTCTCGCCCAAAGAGTGGGACAGGCAGACAAACGACCTTCTGCCGAAGACTATCACCTTCACGAGCGAAGGCGAAGACAGCGACTTCTTCATGTGGGGAAAGTATGACACTGCCCCGGTTTCTGACGCGGATTTCGATAAGTACGACGGCTTTTACAACTATATGCTCAAAAAGCACGATTACGTCTTTACCGTCAGCTCTGCGGCTCTGTATACGGTGATACCGCACTTTGAGATACTTGGGAGGTAGCTATGGCGAAGTCCAAGAAAATCGAGGCGCTGAAATACACCGGAAACTTCACGATGATCGACGGCGACCTCAGAATCAAGGTTAACTACAAACGCTTTTACGACCAGTTCAAGCGTGCGCAGTTTGAGCTTGACAACAACGTGATGAGCGGCATGAAGCCATTTATGCCAATGGACACAGGGACATTCATACAACTTACTGAACAGGAAAGCATGGCTCTTGCCGGTTCCGGCGAGGTTGTCGCGGCTCATGCTCCTTACGGGCGATTCCTGTACTACGGCAAGCTGATGATTGACCCGGTGACGGAAAGCCCGTGGGCGCGTAAAGGCGCGAAAAAGGTTGTAAAAGTGCCGGAGGTTGAACTGACGTTTTCTAATCCGAAAGCCGTGCCGATGTGGTTTGATGAAGCCAAAAAGCATTATGCGGCTGACTGGATAAGAAAAGCAAAAAAAACAGCCGGCGGAGGTGACTGATGGCAGACCAAGAGTTAAAATACGATCTTGACGGTTACGAAGAAGTGACCGCCGCAATGCGCATACTGCTGAACAAATATCCGGGGCTTGCGATAGGGGACGAGATCGCATTTGCGACGCTCCCCGAAACGAGCGGGAAGGCGATGTATCCTATATCGAGCGCGGTTATAGCAACAGAGCGGGAAAGCATCACCGGACACGTAACGCAGACGTGTGTATACCCTCTGCACGTCATATACCGTGCGGCAAATCTGACCGAAGACCGTCGGGCGAGGATCAAGGAGTGGCTTGACAACCTCGGACGGTGGCTTGAGAGGCAGACGATTACGGTAGACGACACGGAGTATAAGCTCGACGGATACCCCGCCCTGACCGGAAACCGCGTGATTACGCAGGTACAGCGGCAGACAGCGGCATATCTCGACAGCGTAAACGAAAACAAAAGCGAAAACTGGGTGATATACATATCCGCTCAGTACAAAAATGAATTTGAAAGGTAGGATAATATGGCTATAACCGGAAAAATCGAAAGAAAGTACATGGCGCATTACATTGATACTTCTTTCGGAAGCACAGTAAGCTGGGAAAGGCTCGGCAAAGACCTTGAGGAGTACAGCATCGAGCTGAACCCCGACACCGAGACCAGCAAAAACATCCTCGGCGAATCAACCTTCAAGCACAACGGGTACGAGGTTTCCGCAGATGCAGATCCGTATTATGCGGAGGTCGGCGACGCGCTTTTCCTCAAGCTTCAGGACATCATCGACAACCGCACGACCGGAGACGGATGCAAGACCAAGGCACTTGAGGTGCATCTCTGGGACGAGGATTCCACCACAAGCGGTTCTTTCACTGCATGGCAGCAGGACTGCTATGTCGTGCCGACCTCTTACGGCGGGGACACTTCGGGATATCAGATCCCGTTCACCGTATACTATACCGGCGAGAGAGTAAAGGGAAAGTTCGCACTGGCGACCAAAACCTTTACTGCCGATTCATCGCTTTAAGGAGATAACACATGGACGAGAGAAGACTTACACTTGAGGTCGATACCGGAAAAATCATGATCGACCTGAAAGACGAAACCGGAGCAAAGATAGGAGAATTCGGGCTGAATCCGTCAGACGTCGGCATCGTTGACCGCTTCCGGGCGGTGATAGACTTTTTCAACGGCTATGGAGATTCAGAGGACGCAGACCCGCTTGACCGGGCATCAGAGCTTAACCGGAAGATCGGGGAGCAGTTCGACTATCTTCTCGGCGAAAACGCGCACGAGGGGATTTTCGGGAAGGTAAGCGCTCTCTCTCTTAACTCCGACGGCGACTTCTTCTTTGAGGGTATAATCGAGGGGCTTGGCGGTATCATCGAGCAGATAACCAAAAAGCGCGTCGATAAGAAGCTCAAAAAGATAAAGAAATATACGGATAAATACGCAAAGTGAATGTCTGGGAACTGCCCACATCCCTTGAAATCGGGGGTGTGGGCTTTGCCATTAGAAGCGACTTTCGCGCGGTGCTCGACGTGCTGAAAGCCTTCAACGACCCCGACCTTGAGGATGACGAAAAGGCTATTGTGTGCCTGAAGATACTGTATGAGGACTTTGACAAAATCCCGCAGGAAAAGTACGAAGAAGCCTTTCAGAAAGCGGTGGAGTTCATCGACGCAGGGAGCACATCAGACGACAGCCCCAAACCCCGGCTCATGGACTGGGAGCAGGACGCGCCTATACTCATCCCTGCCGTAAACAAGGTTCTCGGCACAGAATGCCGTGTAGCACCGTATCTGCACTGGTGGACTTTCCTCGGAGCATATATGGAGATAGGCGAGGGGCTTTTCTCCAGCGTGATAAGCATCCGGAACAAGAAGGCAAAGGGAGAAAAGCTCGAAAAGTATGAGCGAACGTTTTACCGGGAAAACAAAAAGCTCATTGATTTTGAAAAAAGGTACTCGGAAGAGGAATTGCAGGAGCAGGAGCGGCTTAAGGCTCTGCTCGGATAGGAGGACATATGGCAAGGCACGCCGACGGAACAATAGTAATAAACACAGCCATCGAAACCGACGGCTTCAAAAAAGGCTCCAAGGACATGGAAGCCGCTTTCCGCAAGGCGGCGCACAACCTTGAGGGTGTAAGCGAAAAAATACAGATATCCATCGAGAAGTCCGTACAGGCTTTTGAGAAGCAGAATGCCGCATACAGGGAGCAGGAAGCGCGGGTTGAATCGCTCAAGGCGAAGATAGAGGAGGCGCAGAGCGAAAAGGTTGAATCTCAGGCTTTCACTGACATAAACAAGCAGATAGACGACTACCAGAAGAAGCTTGACGCGGCAATCGAAAGAGAAATCCGATTCATGGAGACCGGAGGAAGCACCAGAAGCACGGCATATGAGCGCATGGAGTATGATATCGAGATGCTTCGGGAGAAAATAGCCGAGGCGAAAGCCGAAAAAGACCGGCTGTTGCAGTCCGGCGAAGCATACACCGGCGCGGACATCTCCGGTCTTACCTCTCAGCTGACCGAAGCACAGGACAAGCTCGGACAGATGGGCGGGAAACTGGAGGCTTCGTATGCCTCACTGCGGCAGAAAATGGACGAATATTCCGAAAAAGCGGAGGAATCTGCGAAGAAAACGAACATTTTCAAGAGTGCGATAGACAGGCTGAACTCAAGCGCAAGAAGCTCCGGCTCCGGAATCGGCGGTGCGCTGAAAAAGTTTATCAAATACGGTCTTGGCATGGCGTCGGTCTATATGCTGTTTAATAAGCTCCGCGCAGCCATAAAGGATGGTATAAAAAGCATCGTCCAGTTTGACAAGAAAACGAACACAAGCATTTCCGGCATACAGTCAGCATTTGCGAAGCTGAAAAACAACCTCACTGCAGCTATCGCTCCTTTGATAAATGCACTTGCGCCGTACATTATTAAAGTTGTGGATTGGCTTAATCAGGCAATAACTCAGCTTGCAATCTTTTTCGCACAGCTTACCGGGCAGAAAACGTATATTCAGGCAAAGGATGTATGGAAGGATTATGCCCAAGGTCTCAAAGACACTTCAGCTGCCGCAAAGGAGGCAAAAAAGAACCTTTCCGGACTTGATGAGATAAAAACATGGGATTCCGGAAGCTTCGGAGGGAGCGGCGGTTCAGGCTCTGGCACAAAAGCGGAGGATATGTTTGTTACGAAGAAACTCGATTCTTCCCTTGGAGACATAGATTGGAAGAGCTTTGGTGCAAAAATATCCGACGGATTTATAAATGTTATGTCAAAAACATCCACATGGCTGGATAATATCCCGTGGGATGATATCGGGACAAAAATCGGAGAGACGATAAAGGGGATAGATTGGGGCGGCGCTCTCGCCAGTGTGGGTGGACTTGTTTATAATTTAGTGAATGGCATTTCGGAGGCAATAAGTGGCTTAGGGAAAGCGCTGACGAACGAAGAGCTTAATCTCCCAAGCGTTAATGAACAAGTTGAAGATCTTAAAACAAGATACGAAAAGATAAGTTGGATTATCAATAATATGTATAGCGATGACTATCAGAATGCATTTTTTAACTACTTCGGCAGAGTGCCGAACGAATTTGATTCCTTTAGAGGATTTTTTGAACCGGGGTATGGAGAATGGCTGTATGATATTATCCAAAATGAAATAAAACTTGAAAAGAAACGTGAAGAAACAGCTAAAAAGGCTGTAGATAAAATGAAATGGCTTGAGATGCTGCTTAAAAACGATATTATCTCAATAGAAGAATATGTGAAAAGATCAAATTCTGCTTATAAAGATGGTATCCTTACCCTTGAGCAGTATAATGAACTTTTAGCCAAAGTGGGATTAACATCAACCGAAGCAGCTGCAATTATTAAGAAAAACGCGGTCGAAGCACACGACAAAATGCTTAAAACTGCTGAATCTTTGCGAGGATTTGGCGAGAATGCAGGACGAGGATATGTTGAAGGCTTAGAGCTTGAGCTGAGAAACGGCAGATTTGCAATTATTGATGCCAATAACACAATCGTAGATAATATACGAAATAGCGGTAAGGGTCTTATATCTCAGATTGTGGCAATTTTCGGGAAACAGGCTCTTGAAAGAGCAAATCAAAAGGCTGCAAAAGCGGCAGGGGAAGCAATCGGAGACGCGCTTGGAAATGGAATAATAAGTTCCGTTAACCAAACCAATGCGCACGTTGCAGATTATACGGAGTTCTTGATCGGACAGCTTGAGGACAGCATGAAGCCCGGAGAGGATTATTACAAGAAAAAAGCGGCAATACGCAAACTAAAGTCTTTTACCGTTCCATATCTTGCATCCGGCGCGGTGATCCCTCCGAATGCGCCGTTTACGGCGGTTCTCGGCGATCAGAAGCACGGGACGAATGTCGAGGCGCCGCTTGAGACCATAAAACAGGCACTGCGGGAAGTGCTCGGTTCCGGCACCGGCGGCGGGAACACTTACAACATCACCGCGACGGCAAATGGGAAAACGCTTTTCCAGCTTCTGCTTGAGGAGGGGCGCAACGCGCAGATGCAGACCGGGAAGAATCCCTTCCTGCTTGCATAAGGAGGATATATGGCACAGGACAAAATCAAGATAAACGGAATTACCATAAGACAGCCCGACGAGGGGCTTGGGTACGACTTCGAGACTACCTATGACGAAAGCGCAAAGAGAGCGCAGAACGGCAAGCTCAAGGCTTCAAGGCTTTTCACGGTCGAAGCCCTGAGCTATGCCGCAAGCAACCTCACGCTTGACGAGATGAAAACCATCCTTCAGCAGGTGGCAAAGGGAAGTTCTTTCACGCTTCACTATTTCTCGCCTTACTATGGTGCATGGAGAGACGGAAAATTTTACGTCGGGCGTGGGAATCTTTCGATAGGTCGGCTTATCGAGGGAGGGGAAGTGTATGAAAGCCTATCGATACAGATGACGGGGGTGAATCCTATATGATATCGGTATCTGACGCCTTCAAGGAGGCGATGAAAGACCGGTCGGATTACAGGTGTAGCGCGACAATCACCCTCGCAAACGGCACGGTTCTGACGCTTGCGGAGAACGATTTCTCAATCATGGGAAACAAGGTATCGGAAGGGGCAGAATCTGACGGTCTGCCCCTCGGAGAAGCAATCAGCAGGAGCATATCGCTTGAACTGCTGAACTTCGACGGCGCGCTTAGTGCATACTCCTTCACCGGGGCAAAGATCGAGCTGCATCTTCTTTTCGCTCTTGACGGAGGCACGGAAGATGTGCTCATGGGAACCTTTACGGTACTGACACCCGAAACCCCCGGCACGATAATCTCCATCACCGCCAACGACGATATGTACCTCACGGACAAGGAGTACGACACCGCGCTGTCTTATCCGGCAACGCTTTCGGAAATCTTCGTCGATGTCTGCAATCGGTGCGGTCTTGCTCACGGAAGCGACAACTTTGTAAACAGCGACTTTGAAGTGACGGCAAAGCCGGACGGATATACTTACCGAAAGGTTCTCGGCATGGTGGCGATGCTTGCCGGAGGAAATGCCCGGATAAACCGCGCCGGGGAGCTTGAAATCATCACATACAGCTTTGCTTCTCCCGCCGTGCAGACGGTGGAGGACTGGATCAAGCTGACCGTCGCGACGGATGATATCACGATAACCGGCATTTCGGCGATAGCCTCTCAGGTGGTGGACGGAAAAATAGTCCGGAACCGCGTCATGTCCGGAGCCGACGGATATGTTATAGAGCTTGAAAATCCGCTGATGGACGGCAAAGAAGCCGAGGCGGTGAGTGCGCTCAACGGCATCTTCGTTGGGAAAACTCTCCGGAGGTTCGACGGAGAGATAGGAGGATATCCTCTCGCGGAGTTTATGGACACGATCAGCGTGAAAGACCGGAACGGGACGGAATATTTCTCTGTCGTGACGGATATGTCCTTTACTTTTCTCGGCATGACAAGCATCAAAAACTCTGCCGCGTCCGAGATGCGCGTAAACAGCACCTTCGACGTATCAAAGGACGTCGGAAAGCTGATCGATAACGAGCGGACGGAAAGAATTGCCCAGATCACAAAAACCGAGGAGGGACTGCGCTTCGATGTAGCCCAGCTGTCTCAGCAGGTCGCGATGACCATGACGGCAGACCAAGTCAGGATCGCGATCTCGGAAGCTGTCGGGGACATAAACTCGGTGACGACCGAAACCGGGTATACCTTCGACAAAGACGGTCTGCGGATAAAGAAAAGCGGAGAGGAAATAGAGAACCTTCTCGACAACACCGGTATGTACGTAAACCGTGACGACGAAAACATCCTGACGGCAAATAACGAGGGCGTGAGCGCGATAAACGTCAGCGTGAGAAAGTACCTGATTATCGGCAAAAACTCGCGTCTTGAGGACTATGACGGCACACGTACAGCGTGCTTCTGGATAGGAGGAACATGATGGAACTCACAAGCACATATCAATATCTCGGACGGTCGGCAAAGATCGCACCGCAGAGCGGCAACTATGGCTTTTATATCCTGCTTTACGGAAAATCAACGCCGAACACCGTGACAGGATATCACACGGTATCAACAAAAATGGTGCTTGCGTGTACTATAAACTCGGAGTTTTACCAGTACGGCACGACATACACCGGAACGATAAACGGTGCGTCGGCTTTTTCCGGTACGAACGAGCCTTCTGCCGCGTGGGAGATGTCGGCATTTTCCGAGGGCGGGTACAGCTATAAGAAAGGCACTGTAATCGACGAGGGAACTGTATCCGTAGATTGCACTGACGGATATGCGAAAAACATCCCGCTCTATGGGAAGTGGACTTTCACGGTAAACGGTACGACATACACCCCGGCAAAGAACGCAAGCGGGACGGTGTCGGTCACTGCGACACTTCCGGCAATCGCGAGAAAAAGCACCGTGACGGCAACGGATGCTTATATCGGTGCGGCAAGCACTATCGTTATAAACAAGAGCAACAATGCGTATACCAGCACCCTTTCATATCGGTATTATGGGCAGAGCACTTACACTGAGATTGTATCCAAAACCGCCGCGACACAGTACGGATGGACGGTGCCGGATGAGGCATATCAGCTGATACCAAACAGCCGGGAAATCAAGATATACATCCGATGCGAAACCTTCAACGGCTTGACCAGTATGGGGACGAGCGAGACATATCTCACCGCATCCGTTAGAGAAAGCACCAATGCGCCTGAAGTCTCTGCAAATGCGCAGGATGTAAACGCAAAGGCAACAGCCCTCACAGGAGCCGCCACAACGCTCATCAAGGGCGTTTCCAATCTTCGGGTACAGACAACCGCGACGGCAAAGAACGGCGCTTCTGTGGCTTCTGTGCGCGTCACGTGCGGCGGCATAAGCGCGATCGGAGTTGACGTCACCCTCAACGCCGTCGAAAGCAGTGCCGTCACCGTCAGCGTGACCGACAGCAGAGGGCTTACAACTGCCATACAGCTTGCTGGGCTTAGTATGGTGAACTATATACCCCTCACACTCAATCCGACCGTACAGCGCGAATCTGCGGGTTCTGACGTGGTGTCGGTAAGTGCAACCGGAAACTTTTTCTCCGGCTCCTTCGGTGCGGTTGCAAACACTCTCACGGTAAAGGTGAGGGTAAAGCCCGACGGCGGTTCTTACGGCGATTATACGGAAATCACAGCATCGTCGGTCGGGAACACATACACCGCATCCGGTAACGTGTCAGGAGTGTCCTATACTGTCGTAAATGACGTGGAAGTGACCGCGTATGATAAGATATACACCGAAGGGAAAACCGCCGTATATCGCGTAAATAAGGGCGTTCCCGTCTTTGACTGGGGCGAAAACGATTTCCGCTTCAATGTCCCGGTCAGCATCGACGGAAACCTTACGGCAAAGAAGATCACCGGCACACAAGGGGAGTTTTCCGGCGCAATGGCGGTTAAATCCCTGACCGTCAACGGGAAGACCTTTTCCGACTATGTCATCTCCAGATATACAAGCGGTATATGGAAGGTGTGCAAGTGGAGTTCCGGTTTCTGCGAACTGTGGGGTACATACTCAAATACCGTAAACATTTCCACAGCATGGAACGGTATGTACATCAAGGACGACGCGATACCGAATCAGACCTTCCCGGTGACCTTCACAAGCATCCCGACGGTCACGGCGACGCCGCATATATACGGCGGTCAGCGTTTCGGTCTGCTCACCGGCTCCGGTGATACAGAGACATCCAAGCCATCAAATACCGGAACCGGCGCGTGGGGCGTTTTCCGCATGAATAACCAGTCAAACATCACCATCGGTGCGGATTTTTACGTCGCAGGGTACATCTCTTAAATGCGTATTTGCAATATCAAAGAAAGTGTAGGATAATGAAGTCATGAGACAAGGAACCACACCCACAATCAAGAACTCAAAATCAATTAAGGAGAAACATTATGGCTGTTAAGTTAATGAATCAGAACATCGATCAGTATGCGAAGGCGACGACCTTTGACTACCTTTGCGACACGGATGACGACTTTGCGTCGCTTCCGGAGACTACTGTCGGGTCAACGGCAGTGAGCATAGCGTCCGGAACGGTGAAGGTCGTGAACACTAAGGGACAGTGGGTTACATTCGGAGGTTAAAATGGATATTACGAAGTACGCGATTTTGAAGAAACTGGCTGGCGGGGGAGGTGGAGGCGGCGACCATACGACAGAAGATGCGATAGTATCCGGGACTATTACGGATTATACGAATGACAGGGTGACGAGTATAGGAGACTCTGTGTTTAGCGGGTGCTCCAGTCTCACATCAGTATACTTTCCTGCAGTAACGAGTATAAAAGACTTTGCGTTTATCATGTGCTCCAGTCTCGCATCAGCAGACTTTCCTGCGGCAGCGAGTATAGGAGAATCTGCGTTTGACGGTTGCTCCAGTCTCTCATCAGCAAACCTTCCTGCAGCAACGAGTATAGGAAACCGGGCGTTTGCAGAATGCTCCAATCTCACATCAGTAGACTTTCCTGCGGCAGCGAGTATAGGAAACCGGGCGTTTTTTGTATGTTCCAATCTCACGTCTGCAGACTTTCCTGCAGCAACGAGTATAGGAAAATCTGCGTTTGACAGTTGTTCCAATCTCACATCAGTAGACTTTCCTGCGGCAGCGAGT
>ERZ824978.806-NODE-806-length-40157-cov-34.033689_pt1 | contig 40157 bp, 35 predicted proteins | sample MGYA00519860_ERZ824978 | MGnify/ENA primary metagenome ERZ824978 (study PRJEB31778, sample SAMEA3449184) | human gut metagenome | biome: human gut; feature: human-associated habitat; material: faeces | place: United Kingdom | collected 2010/2012 ... | reverse complement strand
GGCTTTCCTTTCAGCTTTTCGCTTTCAGTTTTTTGCCGTCTCTCTCGAGCGCTTGACTATAATACCACGTACAACCCCTTTTGTCAACACTTTTTTGAAAGTTTTTTTAAGTTTTTTTTGAAAAACTACATCTATATGTTGTGCCTTGATTTAAACACAATATATGGTGTATCTTCGAATGGGCATTTTTGCATTTACATGCCCATATACATGGCTTACGCAAACTATTTTACGAAATTTTTTTGAAAAAATCAAGAAAAACTTTTTGAAAAGGTGGTCTTAAAGTTGCAAAAGCCCCTCTCTGTACCCCAAAGCTTCAAGCACATCTTCTTATATATCTGGCGCATCAGTGTCCTTTCACTTCTGAATCTCCTCATAATCTTTCTGATTTTATCCGAAAAAAGTTTTTAAAACACTTAAAATCGCCGTGAAGTTATCGTAAAGCTTTACAACGCAGCCTTATATCTTCTTATATATAGTTATAGAAAGACGCGTTTTTGTTTTGCGGTCTGCTTTTCTCTTTATATATAGAAGAAACGCGCTGCGGTCATCCCACAACGCGTTTCTTCTTATATATAAGTATACTTTATGCTTTTGCCGCCTCGGCCTGTTCCGCTTTCGCCTTTTCCATCATCTTATGGTGCACGACAAGGTAGCACACAAAATGCGCGGCCGCCGTCACGGCCCACGTCACCGGGTACGAGAGGAACAGTATAAACAGCGTGCGGTGCATCTGGAAGACCGTCAGGATCCACACCACACGCAGCGCACACGCACCTGTAAGCGATACAATCATCGGCATGATCGAATACCCCATACCGCGCAAAACGCCCACGTGCGTGTCCATAATGCCGCAAAGGAAGTACGGTACGCACACAATGAGCATACGCTCCAAACCGTACTGGATAACCTCCGGGTCAGACGTATATATAGAAAGTAAAGGTGTGCCCAGCAAATACGCGCCGCAGCCGAGCACAACGCCCGTCACGGTCACACACAAAATGCAGATGCGCAGAATTTTCGCCACGCGGTCGTATTTCTTCGCGCCCATGTTCTGCCCGGTAAAGGACAGCGCCGTCTGGTAAAACGCGTTCATCGCAGTGTACACAAAGCCCTCAATGTTGGCCGCAGCCGTGCTGCCCGCCATAACGGTAGAGCCGAACGAGTTGATAGAGGACTGAATGAGCACGTTCGAAATGGAGAACACCGCGCCCTGCATGCCCGCCGGCAGGCCGACACGCATCATGCCGAAAAACTTATCTTTATAGATATGCAGCTTATGCAGCTCCAAACGGTAAGAAGCGTTCGTTTTCATCAGGCAGATGGTCACAAGTCCCGCAGAAATCACCTGCGAAATGACCGTCGCAATGGCAACACCCGCCACGCCGAGATGGAACACAATGACGAAGAACAGATTCAAAATGACGTTTACAACGCCCGCAATGGTCAAAAAGTACAGCGGGCGCTTTGTGTCGCCCACAGAGCGCAAAATCGCCGCGCCGAAGTTGTACAGCATCATCGCCGGCATGCCCACAAAGTATATGCGCATGTAAAGCGCCGCCTGACCCAAAACGTCCTCCGGGGTGCCCATCAGGGTCAGCAGTGGCTCCGCAAACGCAACGCCCACGGCAATCAATATAACACCGCTCACAAGACTTGTCAGCACAGAGGTATGTACGGTCTCGCTCAGCTGCTTTGCATCCTGTGCGCCGTAATAGCGCGCCACAAGCACGTTTGTGCCGATGGAAAGGCCGACGAACACGTTGATGAGCAAATTGATAAGCGCGCCGGTAGAGCCCACCGCCGCCAGTGCCGTGTGGCCGGTAAAGCGGCCGACCACCACAATATCCGCCGCGTTAAAGAACAGCTGCAAAACGCCGGAAAGCATCAGCGGCACCGCAAAGCGCAGAATTTTGCCCAGCAGCGGACCGTTGCACATGTCGATCTCGTAGGACCGCTTTCCTTTTGCCTGTCGTTTCGCCATAAAAGCCTGTATCTTTTCTTTCATATCAGTAACCGACCTCCTCACCGATGAGAATGACATGAATTCTGCCCTTCACGCGCTGGCGTGCCAAAACCGTGTACATCGCGCAGATGCGATTTTCCGAGCGGCATCCCGCGCACAGCTCGCCGTCCGTGCCGGGACACGCCCCGTGCGTGCACGGCGTGTCCAAATTCAGCCGCATGGCATTTGCGGGCGTCGCACAGCTTTTCACGCGTTTTGCGGCGTCGTCTATGTCGCGCACAATCTTGTTACACCCCGCAAAAACCAGCACCTTTTTCGGGCCGAACAGCATCGCCGCCACGCGGTTGCCGTTGCCGTCTACATTATAGAGCTCTCCGTGCTCCGTAACGGCGTTTGTGCCCGTCAAAAACACATCAGAGGAAAACACCTCGCGGTACAGCTTCTCGCGCTCCTCGGGCGTTTTCGCGGCTGTTCTATCCAAAAATTCATAGTCCCCGCAGCGCATTAAATCCATCACGCCGGTCTCATCCAGCGTCACGCTGCCGCCGCAGGAGATCACATCGCCCGGCTGCAGCAGCTCTTTTGCGATCTTTACGGCGTCCGCACACGTGGGCGCATAATACGCCTGCATGTTGTTTTTCTCCAGTGCATCCATCACGCGCCGTATGCGCAGCTCTGCGGCGCTTTTGCGGTGCACGGTATCTTGTGTGTTCATGGTGTACAACTCCCCTCTCGGCGCGTTTCATGCCCATTTATGCCTAACCGCCGCCGATTTTTTAAAATAAGAAAGCACTAAGGACGGAAAAGCACATGCCTTTCCGCCCCCTATAATTTTTATTTTGCCTTTGCGTCCGCAAACGTATTGAAGCACTCCAGAACGTGCTCCTTGTGTGTTTTATTCGCGTCTTCCTTTTCCGACTTCGCGTCGGTGTAGATCAAAAGGAAGCGGCCGTCGTTTGAAAGATAACCCGGCACGGTGTTATCCAGCACCTTAAACGTGCCGTCTGCGCGCACAGCGTCCTGAAGCGCCTTAGCGGTCTCGGAAAGCTCCGTCGGGAACTCATACACTTCAAGCTGTACAGCGGAATCTGCGTAGCGGTATACATATTTATAGCCGTTTTCGGCGCCGATGACGTCGTAAGACATCTGCACCTTTTCGCCCGCTGCCACCTTGCAGTCTTCAAGATACTTGCAAAGGCCCTGAATATCATCGTCATAGCCCGCAGGGTCTTTGTCGGTACTCTCCGCGGTCTCGCCCTCGCTCGCCGTGGAAGATGTCTCCAGCGTTGCGACCGCCGTGCTTGAAGCGCTGTTGTTTGCACAGGCCGTCACAGATACGCACAGCAGCGCGGCCAGCAGAACAGCCAGCAGCTTTTTTATATTTTTCATGATTTGAACCAATCCTCTCTTTTTCCTCGTTCTTCTTATTATAGAACGGGTCATACAGCTTGATTTTACCATACCCCACGGCAGATAGCAACACCCATTTGCAAGAAAAACCGTTTTGCCCGCTGCAACGGAAAATTTCGCCCGCTGTAAAATAAAAACGAATAAATTCTAAGCATATTCTAATTGACGTTCACACCATGTCATGGTATAATGAACACAACAAACACCGTTCAAATTTATGAGGAGGTAACGCCGTGAAAAACAAGGGTATAAAAATCGGAGTCGTGTTCATTCTGCTGTTCGCTCTGCTCTCAGTGGCAGGCTGTCAATACGAGGACGTCGTGATCGTAGGCGCAGAATCGGGACAGCCGGGGCCTACAAGCGGGCAGCTGCGCATTGGGTTTACACCGCTCGTATCCAAAGGAGCCAGTACTCAACCGTCACGGAATATAACCATCAACGATCTGTCGCTTACGGATGATACGTCCTTCACCGTTACAAATACAGATACCGGCGATACAACCGTACTGACCGGTGCAGTGATCGACACAAATCCGACGTTCACATATGTAAATTTTGACGAGGATGATGACATATTACCAGATTCTACACGGGTAAGCATTTTGATTCCCTACACGTTAGAACCGGGAAACTATGAGGTAACAGACGCAACGGGCTATGTAAATTATCTTTCACGCGAAGGCGCAACCAGAGACAAAATAAGACTGTCCAACAATGTAAGTAACACCTTCACCATCGCCGCGCCCGAGCTGACCCCGACCCCGGAGCCGACGGCAACACCTACCGTTGAACCCACCGCAACGCCCACGGCGGAACCGACAGCCACGCCGACAGCGGAGCCCACGGCAACCCCAACCGCAGAACCGACGGCCACGCCCACAGCGGAACCAACGGCGACACCTACAGCGGAACCAACGGCGACACCTACGGCGGAACCAACGGCGACACCTACGGCAGCTCCCACAGCCGTACCGACTGCCGTGCCGACCGCAACCCCAAGCCCGACGAACCACCCCAAAACGGGCGATGATTTTGCCCCCGCACTTTGGCTGACGCTCTGCGCAGGCAGCCTCGCGGCACTCGCCCTGCTCCTTAAAAAACGACACATTTAAATGGAATCGCAGGTAAAAAGCCGACCACATCAGCGGCTGTCCATACCGGCACACTAAAAAACTCATGCTTTCACCGCTTGAAAGCATGAGTTTTTTTGACAGCCTATATATTCTCCGGCCACGGATTGTACAGGCAAGCTTCTTCGTGTTGTCGATCAAGCTGCCGAAGAATTAAATATCTTCAAAGCGGCATCGGTGTCCGCGCAATCAGAAGGACTGCCAGAATGGCACCGGCAAATGCTGCCGCCCCTACGACGGCCAGCATTTTTTTGTTGGGCCGCCTCTTCGTTGCTTTGCAAATCAGTGCGGCACAAGTCACGCAGGCAGCCGCAGCAGCAAGCGCGATGCCCAGCATTTCCCATAACCAAGACAGCTCATATAAGATTCTCATGTGTTCATCACTTTCCCTTCTGTTCATCGCAAAACCGCTGCTTTTTCTAAATCTGTTCGTATTCCGCGAACGGCTCACCGGAGATTTCGAGTGCCTTATCCCTGTACCGGCAGCTCCACCGCAATCGTGGTGCCCTTCTTCGAGCTCTCCTCCACCCGGACGCAACCACCGTGGAGATTGGCGATCTCCCACACCAAAGAAAGCCCCAGCCCAACGCCGCCGTACTCCCGGCTGCGGGACTTATCCACCCGGAAGAAGGGCTGAAAAATGCTCTGTTGGTATTCCTCCGGGACGCCGCAGCCGGTGTCGGAAACGCGGATTAGAAGCTTTTCCGGCTCCTGCGTAACAGAAACCTTCACCGAGCCGCCCGAACGGTTGTACTTGACTGCATTTTCCGTCAGGTTAAAAAGCAGTCGGTAAATCAGTGCATCACTGCCGATGAGGAAGCCGTCTCCCTCCATCTCCAGCGTAATATTGCGCTTTTCTGCCAAAAGCGCGAGATCTGTGAAGACCTCCTCAACCATCGGGGCAAGCTGAATCTGCTCGTTTCGCGCCACCTGCTGCAAATTGCTCATTTCAAGCAGCGTTTTGGTCATCTGTGTCAGTCGCTCCGTCTGTTCCCGCAAAAGTGCGAGAAACTTCGCCGTTTCCGGCAGCATATCGGGATGCTCCGCGGAGAACAGCTCCAGCTGTGCCTGCATCAGTGCCAGCGGCGTGCGCAGTTCGTGGGCAGCGTTGCCGGTGAACTGCCGCTGGGCGGCAAAGGCGTTGTCCAACCGCTCCAGCATCTGATTGAAAGAGTAACTCAGCTGCCGAAACTCCGGCAGAACATTCTCGTTAATCCTCATATCCGCCAGGTTGTTCAGCTGCACCTTCTCCACCTGAGACACAAAGCTGCGCAGCGGCTTGAGGGCACGTCCGCTGACAAAATAGGCCAGAACGCCGCTAAGCAGTGTCACCACAGCCGTAATATACCAGTTGGTCATGCGAAAGCGCCCCTGCGCTCCGTTGACAACAATGGTCAGATCCTCATCGGGCGTTACGAGCTGCGGATTAAAGCTCTCTGCGCCTTCACTGTTCATCATAACCGTGTCGCCTCCCTGTAAGGTGTCCGCGATTGTGTCCATATAGTACACACCGGAGGAACAGAGCAGCAGATTCATGACAACACAGGTGACACCGATGAGCAGGACAGTCATCAGAGTGATGCGCCACTGCAAGGAAAGTCGCTTCATGTTTCCTCTCCTCCCATCAAATAGCCTTCGCCGATGCGATTACGGATGGGGTCAAACCCCAACGCGGCGCGGAGCTTCTTGCGCAGGGCGGAGATATGAACCCGGATAGAATTGCTGAAGCTGTCCACGCTGTTATCCCAGACGTGCTCCATCAGCTCTTCCTGACTCACAGGCCGTCCCTGATGCACCATCAGATATTCCAGAATGCCCGTCTCCTTACGTGTGAGTGTCAGGGGCTGCCCGTTGACGGCAGCGGTGCGGGAGCGTGTGTCGAACGTCAGCTCCCCGCAGGTCAGCAACACGGCTTGCTGGGTGAACTGCCGCAAAGTCAGGCTGCGGATGCGGGCCTCCAGTTCAGCCAAGTGAAAGGGTTTTGCAAGATAGTCGTTGGCCCCGGCATCCAAGCCCTCAACCTTGTCCTCCACCTCGCCGCGTGCGGAGAGAATCAGCACCCGCGTCTCGCGGTCTGTCTGCCGCAAGGTGCGCAGCACGGTCATGCCGTCCTTTCCCGGCAGGTTCAGATCAAGAAGTACCAAATCGTAGCGCTCCACACCCAGAAGTTCCAGCGCCTTTTCCCCGTCGTAGCAGTAGTCCACACTGTATGCCAAGCGCCGCAAACTGCGGACAATCGTCTCGCATAGGGCGCGTTCATCTTCAATTACCAAAAGGTGCATAAGAGTCCCCCTTTTCATTTCCTTTTTCTTTATTATAGCAAAAGCAGATAAGATCTGCATTAAATTTTCGTTCTTAACAGGGATTTTATCTTCCCTGTGCTATGATGATGGCAGAAAAAGTGAAAGGGTGATAAAATTGAGCTGTGCAAAAAAAGCAGCGGCGCAGGCCACGTTGCTGGTTGTGGGTATCGCCATGCTGTGCTTCGGCGCATGGCGCGGCGAGGCCGCGACGGTACTGAGCAAAGCGATTAAATTATGTCTGGAGTGTGTAGGCATTGGGTAAGAAATTTTCGGGCGCGTCACAGATTATGTCCCGCTTCCGCGGTTGGATACAGGCGGGGGCAGCTTTATTGACCAACCTGCACCTGCCGAACTTTCTCAAGGGCAAGCTGTACCAAGGCGCAGGGAAAACCGTCTGTGTGCCCGGGCTGAATTGCTACTCCTGCCCGGCAGCCTCCGGCGCTTGTCCCATCGGGGCGTTTCAGGCGGTAGTGGGCTCTTCCAAGTTCAGTTTTTCCTATTATATCACAGGCTTTCTCATTTTGCTCGGCGTCCTGCTTGGACGCTTTATCTGCGGTTTTCTGTGCCCCTTCGGCTGGTTTCAGGAACTGCTGCATAAAATTCCCACGAAGAAGTTCTCCACAAAGAAACTCAAGCCCCTGCGATACCTCAAGTACGCCGTACTGCTGGTGATGGTTTTCCTGCTGCCGGCGTTCCTTGTAAACGATGTAGGCATGGGCGACCCGTTCTTCTGTAAATACCTCTGTCCGCAAGGCGTGATGGAGGGGGCCATCCCGCTGTCCCTTGCCAATTCCGGTATCCGGTCGGCGCTGGGGAGCCTGTTTACATGGAAATTCGGTATCCTGCTTGCCGTGATCGTGCTGAGCGTAATATTCTACCGTCCCTTCTGCAAGTGGCTCTGTCCGCTGGGGGCGTTTTACGCGCTGTTCAACCGGGTGTCTCTCTTTCAGATAAAGGTGGACAAAAACAAGTGTGTATCCTGTGGAAAATGCGCCAAAGCCTGCAAGATGGATGTGGACGTAACGAAGGCGCCCAACCATACCGAGTGCATCCGCTGCGGAATGTGCATACGCACCTGTCCGACGGGCGCCGTGCGCTTCCGTTACGGCTTCGGAGACGGTAAAGATAAAACAAAGGCGGCAAAAAAAGCCGCAGAAAAACAATAAACAATAATAACAAGGAGAAACAAAACAGATGAAAATGAATAGAACAAATACGGCCGGCCGATTGCTGGCACTGCTGCTTCTCGCCCTGATGATGCTGTCTTTGACAGCCTGCGGCACAAAGAACGGAGACAAAACGGACGGAATGAGCAGCGAACCGAAGAATGCCGAGGAAGCGGTTGCCATGCACAAAGATCTGATGGCGCAGGAAAATGCCATTCTCTCGGAGAACACAGCCCTTTGGGAAAAGGTATTCATGGCAGCCGACAAGGGCATGACCATGCAGGAGGACGGCAAAAACTACGGTGATTTCCTACTCAGTACAATCGAATCCGCCAAGGATCAGTTTACGGAGGATGAGCTGAAGCTGCTCAAGGAGGGGGCGGAGAAGATCCGCGACATCGAAACCAAGCTGACCATGATTGAGGAAAAGTACCCCGAGGCAGCACAGGAATCTACGGATGGCGCTATGAGCGTGCCCGCAGGCAACGACACGACCACGCCGCCCGATGACGGCAGTATGCAGAAATTCCCCACCTTTGAGGGCAAGGACCTGGATGGAAATACGGTGAAAAGTGACGAGCTGTTCTCTGCCAACGCCGTCACCGTGGTGAATTTCTGGTTCACAACCTGCAATCCCTGCGTGGGCGAGCTTTCCGAGCTGGATGCACTGAACAAAGAGCTTGCGGAGAAGGGCGGCTCCCTCATCGGCGTCAACACCTTCACGCTGGACGGCGACGAAGCGGCAATTTCCGAAGCAAAGGATGTACTGGCCAAGAAGGGCGCTACCTATCAGAATGTGTATTTTAACTCCGATGGTGAGGCAGGAAAGTTTACCGAAAACATCTTTGCCTATCCTACCACTTATGTGGTTGACCGCAACGGCAACATCGTGGGCGAACCCATCGTAGGCGCCATCACGGAAAAAAATCAAGCGGAGAAGCTGCAAAAGCTCATCGACCAGGCTCTTGCCGCCGACGCAGGCTGACAAACGGATTTATCCTCTCAAAAGCAGTAAGGTGGCTGTCCTTTTAAAGGGCAGCCACCTTACTGCTTTTGGGAAATAGTATGGAGCGCGGGTTATTTGCCCGCGCCCCTGAAGATAAGACTTTTACTTTTTGAGGATTTACAGTGATTTTTTCTCCCGCCGCCTGATTTTCCATACGATCAGTGCAACGCATCCGGCAAAAGATGCACATAGCGCGATGCTCCACAAATTCATTTGACCGCTGTCACCGGTCTGCGGGATTGTAACCGCGCGCCAGCCGGCATACACAGTCCTATCCCCGGTCAGATAAATGTCTGAGACCTTGTTCACAAGGCTCTGTTCGCTGTACCAGCCGACAAAGGTATACCCGTGCCGAGTAGGAACATACTTGGTCAAATCAATGTAGGTATTGTACGTTTCCCGCACGCCGGGAATAGCACTGCCGCCGCCTGTTTCAAAGCGCAGCGTGTAGTAGTTGACGGGCGGATTGTTGTCGCCGGTATGCGTCCAGTGAGCGTAGACGGTGGTATTTGCAGAGAACACGGTATCCGTCGTGATTTTTGTGCCGCCGCTCTTTTCAGTGTATCAGCCGTTGAAGCTGTGCTTGCTGCGGAAAGCATCGGGCAGAGAGGTCAGCTTCTGCTTGGTGGTGGTCATGCTGCCGACAGAGGGCGTACCGTCGTTGCCGTCAAAGGTGACGGTGTACTCCGTGGGCGTAGGCGGCGCATCCTCCTCGAAGATGGCCTTGACCTCCACATCGCTGCCGGGCATAGTGAACTTGTCGCCCCTTACCGTCACGTCGCCGCTCATAACCTGCCACTCCTTAAAATGGTAGCCCGCGTTTGGCGTAGCGGTCAGGGTGATTTCCGTTCCGGCCGTCGCCGAGGCGGGATCCGCGCTGCCCGTGCCGTGACCGTCGTCCCTGACGGTCACGGCGTATTCCGTCTCGGGAGCCTTGGCTATCGTGATGGAAAACTCCTTAACATCTTCACCCAAATCGTTGACCGCCATGACGGTAAAGACCTCGGTCTCTTCCCCGGCGGGCGTGCCGCTTATCTCTCCTGTGTCCTCATTTAGGCTAAGTCCCTCGGGCAGGACGCCGCTCACAATGCTCCATGTGATGGGAGCGGTACCCTTAGCGGTCAAGCGGTTGCTGTAAGCCTCGCCTTCCATGCCGTCGGGCAGGCTTTCCGCGACGATTGTCGGCGGCATAGGGGGTCGGTTATCGATAAGCTTCACCCGAATCGCGGCTGTTACCGCTGGCTCCGGCTGCTGAAAGATGTCTCCGTCATCTTCGCTAAGCACCGGCGTGCCGATGATGGTCTGCCAATCCACGGACTCCGCATCATAGGACGATTCATCCCATGCCACGTCGATCCAGCGCCATGCGCCGTCAACGGCATTGATGCACACATTTTCCGGCAAGCCAAGCTCTGCAAAGGGCGTGCCGAACGGCTTATCGGTAATGGGATCCGGTTCATCGATATTCCTGATGGTGTTTTTGATGGCGTTGATTTTGATGGTAATCTCCGTCGGCTTGTGGAGACGCAGGTCGTCCGGCGTGAATACCACCGTCACATCGTGTTCACCCGGAGTCCGGAGGTAGAACGGCGGGGTATTCTTGAAGGAGAACGTGCCAGGGGCGACGGTATCCGTACCCTTGACCTTTGCCACGCCGCCGACGAGCGTGCCGACTTCACCGTTGTAGGTTCCCACCTGAAGCTTTCGCCATGTGAATATGGTGTTGTCGGGCAACGTAAAATCGCCGTTCTTCCATCGGAATACGGGCAGCTGCGTGATCTCCGTCTCGGCCGGGTCAGGCTGCAGCTGAACCTTTCTCACGGCTCGGAGGTCGGTGCCATCGGGTATGGTGAAATACTTCTCCAATTCGGCGCGGTTGACTTCGCCGTAGATGGTCTGCTCCTCAAACGAATTGGGGTCGTAGGTCGAGCTGTCCCATGAGGTGACGACATTCATACCGAAGTCCATCCCTGTTCCCTCGGGATCTTTTTCATCGCCCACCGCATAAAAGCTGAATGAATCCGAGAGATTCAGCTCCTCAAATGGCGTTCCGAATTTTTCATTGGTAATGTGTCCGGCCCTGGTCTCCTTGAATGTGCGGGGAACGACGTTCACATCAACGGTGCATTTCGCCTTGTTATACCGCTTCAGGTTGTCGGGCGTGAAGATGACCTTCAGCTGCAGCGACCCTGCCTGCAATAGCGTGCTCGCCGTCAATGAATGTCCGTATATTTTCTGATCTTTGTCCAGCGTGAACTTGCCGGAAACCGTTTCGCCGTTCGCCGTGGCCGTTCCGCCGGAGAGATATTTGTCGGCAAACACAAGGAAGCACAGATCTCCGCCGTAGAGCTGCTTGGAATAGGTGGGCGGCTCCAGCGTGGGCGTAAAGACGCGGTCGTCAATGAGCGTTATTCTGGCGGTTGCCTTGACCGTGTTTGTCGGCTCCAGCCCATCCGTGAAGCCGCTCTTTTCAACATGCAGCGCGCCGGTAATGATCTGCTCGCCATATTTGTGCGGGTCATAGGTGGAGCCGTCCCATGTCACGGGCACGGGACTGTAGCTCGCGCCGGTGTTGGTCTCTACCTTGACGCCGGAAGGAAGCCCCAGATTCTCAAACGCCGTGCCAATGGGCTTGTTTGTGATGATTGCGTCGTCCGGGGCTCTTGTGACCGTGCGCTTTGTCCCCATCACGGTAAGGATACATTCCGCCGTGGTGTATGCCTCCGTATCGTCGGGGGTAAAGAGGATCACCATGCGGTTTTCGCCCGGGTGTACTCTGCCGCCTTCATAATACTTGAAGCGGAACGTGCCGGGAACGACGGTGTCCGTACTCTCGGCCTTCGCTTCGCCGCCCCTGAGCGCCCTGTCGGTGTACTCATTGCCGACATAGGCCGGAAGGCGCAGCGTGGGCGGGGTGGTGATGACCGTTTTGGCAGGCTGCAAAAGTTCTCCGTAAGCCGTATGGCAGGTTTCGCAAACAGCCTTCTCCGTGCTGGTTGCCTTGCCGCCGGAGCAGTTGTCTGTTTCGGTATGGCTGCTGTCCGCGGTACAGGTGCGTGTGTGCGTTCCGTTGCCGTTGGAGGTCCATTCGCCCCAGCTATGATTGTGTATCTCCCATACGGCATAGATGGTTTCGCTCAAAGACGGATGTACCATCAGGTAATTCCAATAATATCCCTCTTCGCGAAGATATTTCGGCTTCCCATACGGGCTATCCGCCCAACCCTTGAATGTATATCCGTCACGGGTTGGAATTTTTTCTGATATGGGGATCCATACAGATAATGCCGAACTAATCTCGCTCTGACTTGGCGGTGCGCCGCTGCCGCCGTTGGCATCGTAATGCAGCGTATAGGTGTATTGGGTGGCAGCGGGACGGGCTGCCCCGCTCCTCGTTTTTGGCATCATAGTATCGGATGCCCCTGCCGGGTCTGCGCCGTAGGCCTCATGGTATTCATACAGGCCGCCCGTTTCCGATGCGCGTGCGGCAACCTCTCCATCCGCCGCGAAGACCGTCGCGGGCATCATGGTCAGCACCATACAGCATAGAAGCAGAATGCTGAGTATTCGTTTCTTCATGTCGTTTTTCCCTCCTGTTCCTGCGGGTCCGGCTTGCCTGTCCCGCCCTTTTTCCGGTTTTCTCTGATTCTGAACCGCATGCACAGCGCGGTGATTGCCGCCGCAGCGGCAAAGGATACAACAGCCACCAGCACATAGCCGCCCGCATCCTCGCGCAGCAGCATCGCGCCGAACACGCCCCATGCGGCGGTCTGTCCCGGCCTGACGACCGTGCTTATCGCCTGCATCAGCACCGCGAACAGCAGCATACACGCGGCACTCAGTCCGTATATGCCGTGCTGCTGCCTTCGACGGGTGTTTTTCCGTACCCGCTGCCGGACGAGTGCGACCCGTCTTGCGGTATCGTACATACAGTTTGACCCTCCTCTCCGATTTGTCTGAAACTGTGACTTAAAAACCCTTTCACTTATATAGGTACATAAAATCGGAAAAACTCTCACCCAAAACGCAAAATTTTCCAAAAAAATTTGAGAGCCGCCAAAAAAGCAGCTCTCAAGGTGTGAATGTTCGGTTATTTCATCCGCGATAAACGGAACGTAGACAGCCTTCCCGCCGCTACCAGCAGCACCGGCAGGGCGTAGGCCACATACTGCGCCGCACCGCCATAGGCGATGAGCAGATTGTAAACGGCGTGGAGGGTGATGGCCGCGCCCAGCAGCCCCCAGGTGCCTGCAATTTTCAGCCATGTCCGCTGCCACGCATAGGCAAGCCCGCCGCCCACGATCAGACCGCAGAGGACGTGCATGGCTCCCGTGCCGAAGCCACGGAAGAAGATGAAAGAGAAACGGTCTGCTCCGTTCTGAATGAGATAGCACACGTTTTCAAAGGTGGCAAAGGCAAGGGCAACTGTTATTGCGGCAGCCTTGATTTTATCCCCCTCCGGCTCAAACACCAGAAGATAGAACACCAGCGGCAGCAGCTTCATCATCTCCTCCACCACCGGCGCAATCTCCGCCGTGGCGGCAAGGGCGTCCGCCTGACACACCGACGCGAGGAAAGTATTGATGTAGGCCGAAAGCAGGCACACACCCATTCCGACGATGCAGAACAGAAAAAAGCGGAGATGCCGCCTGCCCATGCACAGAGCAGCCACCAGCAGCGGGGACACCATGCACAGAAATATGTTTTCAATATAGGTCATGCGTCCACCGCCTTTCTCACAGCGGGCAGCAGCCCCAATATGGTCAGCGTCAGCAGCATATCGCACCAGAAGACGGGGCTTGCCGGGGAAGTATCCGGCCAGAAGCAGCCTGCCGTCCAAAGCAAGTACTCCGCGAACGCAAAGCACAGCACGCCGATGTGGAAGTACCGCATATTCCGCACTGCGCCCGTCCGGGTCTCTGCATGTGCAAGCCCTCGAATGGCGCAGTAGGAAAGCCATATCATCATGCCGCACCAGATCAGGTTGGAGAGAATATCCCCGAAGGTGCAGTAGAACGCCAGCAGCGGCACGCCGAACGCAGGCGCAAGCCCTGCCCTGCGACAGCGGAAGCTGTGCTCATCTGCGCCTGCCAGCGTGGCCTGCAATATCCGCAGAAAAATCACACTGGCCACCCAGCCGAATTCCGACACATAAAACACCTTCGGCGTGGTATCGAACAGCAGCAGATACAGCGTCCAGTAGAGCGCGCCGAGGGCAAAGCAGCCGTAGAAGCACAGCAGCAGAAAATACGCCTGCCTGCGGCTTTTCCGGTAGGATATGCCCGAAAGCAGCGCGCCGACGAACGTGACCAGCAGCTGCAGCAGGTTCTCAATCAGCTCCATGCCGTTCCTCGCTTTCCTTATCCTGTGTGTCGTCCCGATTCATTTGCCGCAGTCGGAAGCACAAAACCGTCACGCACACGCCCAGAAGAAACGCCAGAAGCCCGATGACGATGTATCCCAAGGCCGCGCCGCCGTGAAAGATGCTTGCCGCCGTTTCAAAGCCCGCATAGCCGCCGGTTTGAATTTTTACGGCAATATCAGGTATGACGAAAGACACACCCACAATCAGCGCAAGGCACGCCGCCACAGCGGAAGCCGCGGTAATCGTATTGCGCCGCAGCCGTTTCTCCCGCTCCATCTTGGCGATGCGCCGCTTTGTCTCCGCGATGCGTTCTTCATGACTCCGCATTTGTAATCCCCTCCCGTTCCAGAAGCCTTCGCAGGCTTTCCTTTCCGCGATACACCATGTTGGTAATCTGCTTTACCGTTTTTCCCGTAACCTCCGCCGCCTGTGCGTAACTCATACCCTCAAAATAGGTCAGATATAGAACCTCCCGGTAATCCGGGTTCATTTCACCCATGCAGAAGTGCAGAATGCGGTTTCGTTCTTCCGTTCGGATAACCTCCTCCACAAGCAGCTGCCCGTCCGATTCATCGGTCAGCTCGTCCAGACGGAACAGACACTTCCGCTTGCTCTTATGGCGCAGCGCCATATTCCGCGCCGTCTTATACAGATACGCCTTGAAGCCACCGTCCCGGATGCGAGGCTTTTTCGTGAACAGATAGGCGAAAACATCCAGCATCAAATCCTCTGCTTCGTGGACATCGTGCAGATACCCGTCGATATACAGGGTTAGCGGATTGCCGTATTTTTTCATCAGGGCCTCCAGCCCCGCATCGTCGCCGTTCAAATATCGGTGGTAAAAAGTCTCGTCGCAGGTCATAGCGTTCACATCCTTTTTGCGGGTGCTCCAAATGCAGAGGGGTATCCGCCAGGCGCTTGCCCTGCCGGAATTTCGGTGCTGTTCCTGAAAGCGCGGGTCAGACGGCTTTTCCGCGTTCTCTTGGCCAAATTATATCACAGGATACGTACGGATAGCAACCGGAACCGCAGATCATGCCAATAGCATGCGCAGCCTGCCCAAGGTGCTTTTAGGTGAGGTCACACTTCGTCCTTTCTCCTCTGCTCCAAAAGCCAGGCTGTCATGTCTCGCAAAGTATCCTTCACCGGGCGCGGATGATATGCAAAGCATTCCGATGCTGCGGCATGGCTGAATTGTCCGTTTGAGGCAAGGACGGCAACGGAATAAGGTGTGAAAAACAGCGGCTTTCGCTCCTTCAGGCTTCGACGTTCATAGTATGGAGCCGCCAGTTTTGCAAGCCCCAGTGGCAGGCAGATGGGACGATACTTCCGCTTTGCGGTCTTTCCCACAAGCTGAAGCATCTTGCGAACGGTAACATAGTGGCCGGACAAAATGTATCCCTTACCGGGTTCTCCGTTCTCGGAACAGTCGAGAATGCCTTTTGCCACATCCCGTACATCCACGAAGTCATATCCGCCGCGAACGGCAAAGGGCAGCTTTCCGCGAAGAAAAGATTTCGCCATTGAGGTGAAGCTCCCTCCCTGCATGTCGCCCGGCCCGATGATGCCGGATGGAAAGACAATGCTGGCATTCAGCCCGCGCTCCGCCGCATCGAAAACCAGCTCTGTTGCAGTTGCCTTGCTTTTGGCGTAATCTCCGTCCACAAGCCCCGGAGAGAATTCGCAATCTTCCGTAATGATGCAATCCTTTGACTTTTCCGGTATGGCATGAACGGAGCTGACATAGACCATTTTGCCCACGTCATGCTCCATACATTGCCGGAGAACCCTCCATGTCCCGCCTACATTGACCTGATAGAGCTTCGAACCGGGTCTGGACGCGACAGAGACGATACCGGCGCAGTGAATCACACAGGTACGACTGTCGGCATCCGCAAAGAAGTCTGTCAACGAGCTTTCCACGCACACATCACCGATGACGGTATGGACTTCTTTGGGGAGCAAATGGATATAGGGGTCATCACGCAGCACAAGCGCATGCACTTGCGCTCTGCGGCGTACCAGCTCCTCCGCAACAGCCCTACCGAGGAAGCCGGTAGCGCCTGTAACAAGATATTGATCAAACATGCAAAAAGCCTCCTCTCAAATAAGCATACAAGTGTTGATTATCTTTCACAAGTACAGTATACTTGAGAGGAAAGACGGAAACAATCAGCACTTGCCATACGACTGAAAGAAAAGCAACATTGTCTGTTGAAGTGTTGCTTTTCTTTGTAAACTTTTTTGGGAGGGGCTCTATATGGAGAAAATGGACGCAAGGAAACGCTATACGCAAATGGTGCTCAAGCAGTCTTTTCTGAAGCTTCTGAAGGAAAAACCCGTAAACAGAATTACGGTGAAGGAGGTTTGTGCGCTGGCGCAGCTTAACCGCGCCACCTTCTATGCCCATTACAGCGATTGCTTTGCCCTGATGGAGAGCATTGAGAATGAACTCATCGATGCCTTTGAGAAATCCCTTCGCTATGTCAATTTATTTGATGTGACGGCACTGATCGAAGCCATTTACGATATGGTCGATCAGAATCAGGCCGCCTGCCGGGTTTTGATTCTGGGGAATACAAGCGCAACGGTCCTCATGCGGATGATTGCTTTGGCCAAGGAGGAAAGCATTGCTTACTGGCGGAAAGAGCTGCCCTATGCCGACGAAACAGAGCTTGAGATGATGTATACCCACCTGTCAAACGGTTTGATGCATGTCGTTGTGGAGGGCTATGACAAGTACAGCAAAGAGGAAATGATCCATTTTGTCAACCGCGTTGTAAAAGCCAGTCTTTTGCTGTTTCAATCGCCCCAAAGTCCTCTTGCTTAACACAGCCTTTATGCCTGAACGGCATAATAAGCTTACAAAACGGTCGATGGTCAAAAAAGATGAGCCGATAAAAGCGGAACAGACATGATTTCGGTCATGCCTGTTCCAAGAAATATGAATTTTAGCGTCTTGTCGTCCGGAATCCTTGTCCCGCTTTTTTCCTTTCCTCTCCAAATTTTTAATTCGCCATACGCTTCTTGATTTTTGTAAACTCATGTGCTATATTGAGTGCATGGCGGCAACAAAATCCGCCAAAATTTTCTCTATTTTTATAGAGTTACAAAGGGGTAAAACCAAATGAAACTCAGAAAACTCTGCGCATTGGCACTCGCCGGTCTGCTCACGCTCTCTGCGCTTGCAGGCTGCACCTCCGCCAAAACCATCGTAGGGGGGAACACAAGCAGCACCTCCGCCGAGTCCTCCTCTTCCTCCGAAGACAGCACTGCATCCTCCGAATCCGAATCTTCGGCCTCCACTGGGGAAGCCATGTTTGCCTCCCTCGCCGATTATCTCGCCGACCCGGACGTAAAAGCGTCCATCGATGCCGAAATTGAAAATCAGACCGATGACAGCATGACGATCAAGGTCTACGCAGACGGCAATGCGCTCGTCTATGAATATCAGTTCACAGATGAATACGACCTCTCCGACGAAGACATAAAGCAGTCCGTGCTCGATGCTTTAAAAGAAGGCTGCGAAGAAAATGCTTCTACCTTTGAGGATATCGCCGATACGCTCGAAAGCGAAGTAGGCCTCTCCGGCGTGCACGTCCGCCTCGTCTACTTGAACGGTGACGGCAGCGAAATTTACACCCACGACTTTGAATGATTATTTGTGTAATTTATAAATAAATTTTAAAGCGCCGTCCGCGAACCGCTTTCGGTTCGCAGACGGCGTGTTTTATTTGACAAGATTTGACATTTTTAAGTGAAATATTTCGCGCTGCGAAATGTGAAATTTGATGCTACGCATCAATTGAAATGAAATAAATTCCTACGCGCTGCAGCGCGGTTCACACACCACAGGTATTTCACGTTGCGCAGCAACATTTCACTGCCCGAAGGGCAATTTCACAAATTCCGAAGGGATTTATTTCGTTGAAAAAAGAGCCTTGTCTTTTTGACAAGGCTCTTTTTTCTGGTGACCCGGACGAGAATCGAACTCGTGTTACCGCCGTGAAAGGGCGGTGTCTTAACCGCTTGACCACCGGGCCAGATGGTAGCGGCAAATGGATTCGAACCATCGACACTTCGGGTATGAACCGAATGCTCTAGCCAACTGAGCTATGCCGCCATATCTGCTCTATAATGTAGCGTAGATTATTATAATACACGTTTTTTCTTTTGTCAAGTGCTTTTTCACTGGAAAATTCTATATTTCTGTGTTATACTGTTCTCAAATTGCGCGATAAGACGTAAGGAAAGCGTGAGAAGGGAGAAAGCGCCGTGAAAATTCTGCTGAAAAAGCACTTCGGCTGGTTTTATGAAAAACTGAATAACGACGCCATCGACTCCTACGCGGCGCAGGTTTCGTTCTGGATCCTCATTTCGTTCATTCCGTTCCTCATGCTGGTCTTAGCCCTTTTGCAGGTCATTCGGTTTGAAGACACCTCGCTTCTCGTGGCATTCGTTCAAATGCTCCCGCCGCCGGTGGAAGAAGTTGTCAGTTACTTATTTCAAGAGGTGCACGCGCCGCAGACGCTCATTTCCATGACGGCTATCACCTGCGTTTGGTCCGCTTCCACGGCTATGGTGGCGCTGATCAAGGGGCTTTACTCCGTTTTTGACGTTTCCAAAAACCACAACTATATTTTTATGCGTATTTTAGCCATTTTATACACGGTCGTGTTCGTCATGACGCTGCTTGTCAGCATGGGCCTGATGGTCTTCGGCGACATGCTGTATGAATGGCTCATCACGGTGATGCCGCCGGCGTTTCCGACGCTCATCAACCGCTTTAAGCCCATCATGTCCTATGTCCTGCTGCTGTTCTTCTTCTGGTTGATGTTCATTGCCATTCCGCGCAAGCAGGTATCCCTGCGCAACGCGTTTTTCGGCGCGGCGCTGGCTTCTGCCGGGTGGGTCTTATTCTCGTTTTTCTTCTCCGTTTTCGTGGAGAACTTTGCAAACTACGCCACCATCTACGGCAGCCTTGCCGCTTTGGTCATTTTAATGGTATGGCTGTATGCCTGCATGTTTATTTTGCTCATCGGCGGCGAGATCGCCATGTGGCTGCAGCACAGCGGCATCAACCGCGATGTTTCCGACCTGAAAACAGAACGTCGCCGCCGCAAACTCATCTCAGAGAAAGGAAACGATGCAAATGGCAAAACCACAGACAAGAAGTGAAACCGCCCTGCAAAGCGCCGTGATGCGCTTTGGCGACGACGCGTTCCGCATCTGTTATATGCACACAAAAAGCGGCAAAGAGACGCTTACGCTGCTTTCCGATGTATTTATGCAGTACTTTTTAGACACGCAAACCTTTAAAAGCGAAAGCGAGGAGCGCCTTTGGGTGCTGCGCACAACGCACAAGACCTGCATGGACTATTATGCACAGAAAATTCGAAAAAAGCTGACGGACGAGCAGATTGCACAGCGCTCAAAAGACATGCCGTTTGAAACGCCGAAAGAGCTCTGCGACATTTTACGCCTGCATTACACGCTGCTGACGGCGGTGGCGCTGCACTACGGTGCAGGTGACAACACGCGCTTTATCGGCCGCGTGACCGGAAGATCCGCTTCTGCCGTGCAAAATCAGCTGGAAAAAGCCAAAAAAGCCGCGAACATGAGCGAGGACGACCTGCGCGAATGGGTAGAAACCATGGAAACGCCGGACGATCTTCTGCACCGCGTGTATTATTCTGTTTTGAATGAATCGAAAGACCCGCATTTTACCGCGAACAGCCGCGCAAAGCGTCTGAAGCGCAATGTAGACCGCGCCATGCCGTTTGCGGCCGTAGGCGTCATCGTAATCTGTTTATTGTGCGTTGTCGCCGTACGCGCGGGGTGGTTCGGCACGAAATACGTGCGCACGCCGGACGTGATTTTAGAGAGCGACACGCCGGTCTCGTCCGCCGCAGAGAGCGAAGTGAGCCATGTGACGCTGACTCCGGAACCGACCGCTTCCGAAGACACGCGCGAAGCCGTGAACATGTCGCTTTCGATTTTTGTGCCGAGTGACAGCGGCCTTGACCAGTACAGCTACAAAAGTCTGCCCGCAGACGGTGCGGTGCTCGTGCAAAAAATGGCAGAAAAGGGCGCATTTCCGGAGGATGTGACGCTGGACGCGCTCGACTACATTAAAGACGGCGAGGTTGTCTCCACGATGAAGAGCGGCGAAATGCTGGAGGTGCGTTTGCAGTTTTCCGGCGCTTTGCAGGAATATTTAGACTCCGCCAGCTCCACGTCTTCTCTGGAAGCCATTGCAAAGACGTTCCGTGCATTTTATGAAGCTGCGGGCATGACGCTTTCTAATCTTGAGGTGTATTCGGACGGCAAGCCCGTCACCGCGGGCGATATGCAGATCAACTGCACATCGCTGATGTACGGCGAACTTCCCGTTTCCGCCGTTTTGGACGGCGACACAAACGAACCTACGGAGGGTTGATTTTGATGAAAATACTCGTGATTGACGGTCAGGGCGGCAAAATGGGTGCGGCACTGACCGACCAGATCAAAAAGAACATGCCGGACGCGGAAGTCGTTGCCGTGGGCACGAACAGCCTTGCCACAAGCGCCATGCTGCGCGCCGGTGCGGACGCTGCCGCCACGGGCGAAAACCCCGTTGTGGTAAACTGCACGTGGGCAGACGTCATCGTGGGACCCATCGGCATTATTTTAGCAAACGCGCTTTGGGGCGAGATCACGCCGAAAATGGCGGCGGCCGTTTCCGAATGCGTTGCTAAGAAAATTCTGATTCCCGTCAACCGCTGCTCCGTAAGCGTAGTGGGCGTACAGGACAAGACGCTCTCGGAATACGTGCGGGATGCGGTCGCCATGCTGAAAAACATGCAGTGAGGAATATTGCGGCGACCGTGATGTTCTATGAAGTTGTGCGGCAAAGAAACGCTTTCCGCACATAACCTCGCCCGATTAGAACGCAAATATGCGTTCTTTAAAATATACAGGGGAAAAATTTGGGAGGAAAACGTATGAAAGAAAGAGAAAAATTCGGTTCTCGGTTGGGATTTATTTTAGTTTCGGCCGGGTGCGCCATCGGTATCGGCAATGTGTGGAAATTCCCGTACATTACCGGCATATACGGCGGCGCGGCATTCATCCTGATGTATCTTGTGTTCCTTGTGGCGCTGGGTCTGCCCATTATGGTGTGCGAATTCACCGTGGGCCGCGGCAGCCGCATGGGCATGGGCAAGGCGCTCGATACACTGGAACCGAAGGGCACGAAATGGCATCGCATGAAGTGGATCAGCATTCTCGGCAGCTTTTTGCTGATGATGTTCTACACCATGGTGGGCGGCTGGATGCTGAAATACGCATTTATGGAGGCAACCGGTACGTTTGTCGGCTTGGACGGCAAGGCGGTAGAGGGCGTGTTCGGCGATATGCTGACAAATCCGGGCACGCTGACGTTCTGGGCGATTGTCGCCATTGTTATTTCGTTCGGTGCATGCGGCTTTGGCCTGGAAAAGGGCATTGAGAAAGTGACGAAAGTCATGATGATTGCCCTGCTGCTTTTGATGATTGCACTGGCTGTGAACTCCGCATTTTTGCCGAATGCCGCGGCAGGCATCAAGTTCTACCTTGTGCCGGACTTCGGTGAAGTAGCAAAGAAAGGCTTCGGCAACGCGGTATTTGCGGCAATGTCGCAGGCGTTCTTCACGCTTTCCATCGGCATTGGCTCCATGGAGATCTTCGGCAGCTATCTGGACCGCAAAAAGCGCATTACGGGCGAAGCGGTGAACATTGTGCTGCTGGACACGTTTGTTGCGCTGATGGCGGGTTTCATCATTATCCCGGTGTGCTTTGCCTACGGGGTGGAGCCGGGCTCGGGTCCGTCGCTGCTGTTCATCACGCTGCCGACGCTCTTCAACAATATGGCAGGCGGCAGAATTTGGGGCACGCTGTTCTTCATCTTCATGTCGTTTGCGGCGCTTTCGACCATCATTGCGGTGTTCGAGGAGATTCTCGCATTCTTCATGGATATCGGCGGTTGGAGCCGCAAAAAGGCTGTGGGCGTGAACTTTGTGCTGATCACGGTGCTTTCCCTGCCGGCGATTCTCGGCTTTAATGTGCTTTCCGGCATTCAGCCGCTGGGTGAGGGCAGCAACATTATGGATATGGAAGACTTCCTTGTTTCTTCCAATCTGCTGCCGCTGGGCAGCCTTGTGTTCGTACTGTTCTGCGTGCGCAAAAACGGTTGGGGCTTTGAGAATTTCCTCAAGGAAGCGAACGAAGGCGAGGGCATTAAGTTCCCGCACTGGATCCGCCTTTACATGCAGTACATTCTGCCTCTGATTGTGGTCATTATTTACCTGAAAGGTTATTACGATATGTTCAGCGGCAAGAGCACGGCGGTGTTTGTGAGCTGGATGTGCTTTGCGGTGCTGCTGCTTTTCGTCATCTTCGGCGTTTCGATTTTTACGGGACAGAAGAAGACGGAAAGAACAAAGTGACCAGCAACGTGGGTTAAAAGTTTTGCTCAAACTTTTTCAAAAGCTTGTCCGTTTCCAAAAGTGAAACCTTTGGTCGTCGTCCGCAGACGACGAAACTCTTTTGCCTACCAAAAATCAGGAGAGGAGCTTCAAATGTCCGGTGGACATTTGAAATCGGGGAACCCTATTAAAGGGGGGCCCCGAAAAAGCGATAGCTTTTTAGAAAATTAAAAGACCGCTGTATGATTTGCATTACGCACATACAGCGGTCTATTTTCATTTTCCCTCCAGCACAGTGCATTTACCGCACCTTGCGCAGCCGTTGCAGATCATGCGGCTGCCGCATTTTTCGCACTGGGGGCCAAAGTATTTTTCGTATTTTCGCCCGGCGTCGAACAGGCCGTAATCGTCTTCGAGCTTGAATTTCATCGGCTTGCCCTGATACGATATGCCGGATTTATACGCCATTTCGCTTTGCACGCGCTTATTCGGCAGGAAATACCGCCGACCGTCCTTGATGAAGTTTGTGCCCGTCTCGATAAAGCAGAACGTGACGTTTTGGTTTGCGCACTGCCTGTGCAGCGAGCGCACCCAGTCGTAATCGCACGGACGCGCGCCGTCGTAGTTTTCGCCGCCGCAGATAACCTGCTCAATCTGCCCCATCGCGAGGTATTTTTCAATCTCTATGGGGCCGAGCAAGGGCGCTGTCATGATGCCCTTGTGCTTAAACGGCAGGCCGTGCAGAATAGGGATGCGCTCGTCCGCGCGGCGCTGATTTTCGCATGTGACGTTGAAAAAGATGTGCTCCCAACCGTCGCCCCAGTTATACGGCAAACATTTTTCTACGCGCTCCGGGCGCTTTGTGAGCAGGAAAAACGAAATATCCCGCCGCTGATCCATGATCTCCCACGCTTCACGCCGCCACGGATCGGCCTGCTCCAAAAAGAAATCGGACGTCATGCACACGCGCAGCTGCTCGCCGCTTTTTACTTTGTAGTTGCCTGCGCGGTCGCGGCTCAAAGGATAGTGAAAGCCCGTTTTTGTGCGGTAAATTTCCGCGCCGTTATGCCCGCGCTGACTGTCGAGAAAATACATATAGCAGTGTGCGCAGCCCTCGCTGCACTTCACGCACCCGTGCCACGGGTTCCAAATATCGTGCATACCGTACCTCCTTATCGCAGGGTAAGAAGCCGAAAGACCTGCTCTGCGCTTTCGGCGAGATTTTCCGCCGCGGTTTCGGGGCGCATGGCTTCGTCTAATGTCGTCACGCCGCGCACGGCGGGGAAAAACGCCGTGATGCCGGCTTTGTTGCACGCTTCCGCGCCCTTTTCAATACCGCCCGCAAACGCGATGACGGGCTTGTGATACTTCTTAGCAAGCTTCGCCACGCCTACGGGCGCTTTGCCCATGGCGGTTTGGGCGTCCAATCTGCCCTCACCCGTCACGACAAAATCGGCATTTTTGATTTTTTCCTCTAAGCGCGTTTCCTCCATGACGATCTCAATGCCGGGCATGAGCTCTGCGTGCAGGAACACGCCGAGTGCGAAGCCGAGGCCGCCCGCCGCGCCTGCGCCGGGGGTATCAAGATTGCTTTCGGGATACAGTTCTTTCGTCAATGCGGCGTAATCTCGCATATAGCCGTCCATTTCACGAATCATTTCGGGCGTAGCACCCTTTTGCGGCCCAAAGACGGCACTGCACCCGTTTTCGCCGCACAGCGGGTTTGTGACGTCGCACGCCGCGCGGATGACGCAGTTTTTGAGCGCAGGCAGGGCATTTTTGTTCTCGATTTTCGCGAGCACGCGCAGCCCCTCTGCGCCGAACGGGACGGGGTTGCCGTCTTTATCCAAAAGATCGAACCCGAGGGCCTGCAGCATGCCTGCGCCGCCGTCATTCGTTGCGCTGCCGCCGATACCGAGGACAAACCGCTTGCAACCGCGATTTATTGCATCACGCAGCATTTCGCCCACGCCGTAGGTGGTGGTTTTCATGGGGTTCCGCTTATCTTGGGGTACGAGCGGCAAGCCCGCTGCCTGTGCCATTTCCAATATGGCGAGGTCGCCTTTGACACCGTATTCCGCCGTGACCTTCTCGCCGAGTGGGCCCGTGACCCGCACGCGCACCGTTTCGCCGTGCAGGCCCTCTGTGAGCGCTGCAGACGTGCCTTCGCCGCCGTCCGCCACAGGGCACACCACGCACTCGATTGTGCCGTCTGCGCGGCGTACGCCCTCTGCCACGGCCTTGCCCGCCTCTATGGAAGACAAACTGCCTTTAAACGAATCCATCGCGATCACAACGCGCACTCAAAACGCCCCCTAAGAATTTCTTTTCATCATAATAGCACATTTGTTCCCTGCTTTCAAGGCAAATTTTTAGCTTCAATCAATTTTGTTTATATTGATTTTTGGAATATTTAAATAAAAGTTTTTTACTTTATTTAAAATCATTGACAAAAGTTTTCTTTTATGGTATAAAATACACAGAATAAATAAATTCCTAATTTTGCAAAAGGAGGCTTTTTCGTGACTTGGAGTAAATTGAAATGGACTGCTTTATTTTCAATGATTTTAGGGCATATTTACGCGGCTGTACCTGTTCAAACTATACTCTTGACTTATTTCAAAATAGAACCTGATGTTTCTTACCCCGTTGTCACTGCGCTGCAATGTATCGGTAGTATTGCTTTTCCTATTTATGCTTTCGGTATAGCGCAAGGCTGTATACATACGGATAATGCACTTTTTTATTGTCTCCGCCTTTTAGTATTTGCTATCATTGCCGAAGTTCCTTATAATCTCACATTGCGATATGGTTTTGTAAAATTCGCCTTCAACAATATTCTTTTTACTCTATTACTCGGTGCTGTCTGTTGCTTACTCTATGATTTTATTAAAAAGCAAATTTTTTCATGGGCAGCTTGGATTCCCGTTCTACTCCTTGTATTTTTAGCAGAAATTCTAAACGTTGAGGGTGGAGGTTTTGCTGTTATTTGCATTATCATCCCTTATGTTCTTTACCGGCGTCACAACAAAACGGCTTCCGTTATTTCTTTAGGTATCCTTATTGTTATATACTATGCTTTTATCAAACAATTTACAGGTTCTTTAGACGCTCCGTTCCAATGGCTAAATCCTCGCTATGACACCTCATCTTTCTTCCTTGAATGTGCATGTGCACTAATTGGTATTCTGTTGCTCATAAGTTACAACGAAAAAAAAGGAAAAGCTTACTGCCAATGGTTTCATTATATCGCCTACCCGGCACACTTGTTATTGCTCTATATACTCAACACCTGCATAATTAAAATTTAATTTTGTCTTTTCTAAGATAGGAGTGATTTCAATGCACAATCCATCTCACCACATGAATCGTACATCGAATATCACAAAATCTCATTTGGAGGTAAAGTTATGAAGAAGAATTTTAAAATTAAAATGACATCCCTGTTCTTAGCGATCATCTTTGTTATTGCACTGCCGATTTCCATTTCTGCACAAACGGTTGACATTCCTTCTCCAAACTCGGAAGTTCAGCCTCAATCTTTTACTCGAGAATACACAACATATCTAACTTCTTCAACGCGCCAAGTTATGAGTGACGGCAATTGGTTTGGCGAGGAACTTGTCATTGTTCGTTTTACTTCTTCTGAAGGGCCAACCTCAATATCTGTATACGCCCTTGATAGTGCTGGCAACAAAATTGGTCCGCGCACAATAAGTTTGGGTGGTGCCGCTTCGTTTGTTTTGAAAAACGTTTCGGGATCATTTGAAATTTATGCCAGTTCAAACGCTGGAAAGAATGGAAATGTTAAGTTAACTGTTGTTCTTTCTACATACGCTTAAATTAAGCAAATTCACTTCATCAGACGTTTAAAAAGGGAGTAAAGTTGACATTCGTCAACTTTACTCCCTTTTTTCGAAAAAACGCAGGAAAGCACTTTGCCTTCCTGCGTTTTTGTATTCTATGAACTTACTTGAGGGTAATGGGCTTTACAGGTTTGTTCTCCTCGCGGGCGCTGGTCTTGCCCTCGGGCTTGATTTCGCCTGCGGCAAGCAGGGAACGCTTTGTGAGAGACGGGCCGATGAGCTCATACACCAGCACGGAGAACAGCACGACGTTGCGCACGATGCTGCCGTCTGAAAGGGACGTAGCGGTGAGCGCCATGCCGAGCGCCACGCCGGCCTGCGGCAGAAGCGTGATGCCGAGATGCTTTTTGATGTGGTCACTGCACTTTGTCATAGCGCAGCTGATGTAAGAGCCGGAGATCTTACCGAGCGAACGGAAGACGATGTAAATGATGCCGATGAGCAGCACGAGCGGGTTGCTTAAAATATTTAAATCGAGCTCCGCGCCGGAAAGCACGAAGAACAAAATGTTGATGGGGCCTGTCCAGCGATCCAGACGGCTCATCAGCTCTTCGGAAGCGCTGCACACATTGCAGAAGACCGTACCGGTCATCATGCAGACGAGCAGCAGAGAGAAACCGATCTTCACGCCGCCGAGCTCAAATTTCATGGAGGAGATACCAACCATGAGAAGCACGAAGGCGACCGTGAGGGACAAACGCTTACTGCGAGAGTGGAAATAGGTCTCTAACCAGTTGAGCGCAAGGCCGGAAAGTGCGCCGAGCACGAGGGAAATCACGATCTCGATGATGGGCTCTAAAATGACGCTGACAACACTGATGCTGCCCATTTCGAGTGCGCCGGCGATGCCGAAGGACACGGAGAACAGCACGAGGCCCACAGCGTCATCGATGGCGACGACCATGAGCAGGAGCTTTGTGAGCGGGCCGTCTGCCTTATACTGGCGCACGACCATGAGCGTAGCCGCCGGGGCCGTAGCCGCGGCGATGGCACCGAGGGTGATGGCAGAGGGCAGCGAAAGGAGGGCGGGATTGATGAGATGCAGGACAATGAGGGCGATATCGACCACAATAGTCGTGATGACCGCCTGCAGAATACCGACGGTGATGGCCTGCTTACCCATCGTTTTGAGTTGCGAGACGCGGAACTCGTTGCCGATGGCGAACGCGATGAAGCCGAGCGCCGTCTGCGTGATGACGCTGAGGCCCTCCACCTGCTTCAGAGAATTGAAGCCGATGTACGGAATGTTCAGCGCGCCGAGACAGAACGGACCGATGAGCAGACCGCCGACGAGGTACGCCGTGACCGCAGGCAGATGTACGAGCTTTGCCAAGCGGGACATCAGCAGACCGACGACCAGAGCGATGCCCAGACAAATCAGGGTTTTTTCCACTTTTTGAACACTTACCTTTCTTCGAGGTACGCGTGCGGCCACACAGGAAAGTGCCGGTCTCCGCCCCTCCATTTATCTATCGTTTTTCCCGTGATTGGGAAAAAGCAGAACTCCAAAAAATTCTACAATAAATTCACGAATATGTCAATATTCCTTGGCACTATGTTTCCGCGGAAAACATTTTTCCCGTTGTTTTGCTGAATATGGTAAGTCGTGAAGTAAAACCTGTTGAAGGAATAAAGTTTTGCTCAAGTTTTCTGCGCGGACAGCTAAAAGCAAGCGTAAATGAAAAAAGCCCTCTGACAGAGGGAGCTTATAGCTTTTGAAAAATAAAAAAGAACCACATTTCTGTGATTCTTCTAAGTGTTGGCGCCAACCTATCGTCCCGGGCCGTTGCCAGCCGAGTATTTTCAGCACAAACGAGCTTAACTTCTGTGTTCGGTATGGGAACAGGTGGACCCTCGTTGTAATCAACACCAACTATTCTGTTTGCCGTCTCATCTGACGGCTTTGTTATAATACCACATCTCTTTCTAAATTGCAAGCCTTTTTTTAAAAAAGCTTCAATAAGTTTTGAAAAAAGCAAAATATGGTATACCAAACATTTTGCATACCATATTTTGTAGGTTATTCTTCTGTGTAATCACCGGTGTCGTCGGTATAGTCGCCCGTATCATCGGTGTAATCCCCTGTGTTGTCCGTATAATCGCCGGAATCATCCGTGTAGGTGTCGCCGGCGGTGTCCGTTGTATCGGTGTTATCGGTGCTGTCGCCGTTCGGATCGGGGGTCGGTGTGGGGGTGGGCGACGGCTCCGGCGTTTTGTTGCCGAGGAGATAATCTGCCCAAATAGCGCAGCCCTCGTCATTTAAGTGGATGCACAAGCCCTCGGGGTCAGCGCAATACTCCGCGGGAAGGTAGCCCTCTGTACAGAATGCGGCGATGTTTAAGAACTTCAGATTCTTTTTGCCCGTGCAGTAGGTCTTCATCGCTTCGTTATACTGCGCGATGGTGCCGCTGCTGAGCCCCTGATAGTCAATCCACTCCAGCATGGGCGTAACGGCCTGCACGGTAATTTCAAGGTTCGGGTACTTCGTTTGCAGCGCGGAAATAACCGCCTGCGCAGTGGACGTGACGTCGGAGACGTCGTTATTCGTGAGGTCTTCCTTGCCGAGTTGAATGTAAAGCTTCGTCGCGGAGAAACGGTCGATGGCTTCCGTGACGGTGAGAGCGGTGTCATCGTCGAGCCACAGGCCGCCCTCACCGCCGTTTAGTTCGTCCTGCGCTTCGTCCCACGAATAATCGCTGCGGGTCATGAATTCCGCATCGCTCAAAGCGGTGGTGCTGCCTGCGCCGTCCGTGACGTAGTTTTTCAGGCACGTCGTCATGCTGTCGCCGATGAAAAGCGCGCCGTCGAAAGCGGAAGACGGCGTAGGCGCAGCGGAAGCGGTGTTTTCTGCCGGTGCAGCGCTGGCCTGCGGTTTTACGGTGGAGAAGAACTCCGGCTCGCCGTCTGCGGCAATACTGCTGATGGGTGTGCGCACACCGGCAGCGCTGGCCACGCCGAGGGCAACGAGCGCCACGAGCACGGCGGCGGTGCAGACAACCGCCACGCGGAACTTGTTGATCTTCTTCTTTTTATGAGGCACGCCTGCTTTTCGCGGCGCTTTCGGGGCTTCCGTCTTCTGCGGGACATTCTGTGCGGCCTGCTCTGCGGCTCGCCTTGTGCGTCGCTCCGCACGGGCGGCTGCACGCTGTGCCTGCCGCTCTTCCCCGCGCATAGCAGCGGGGCGTTTTCTTTTATTCGCCAAAATATAGTCATCCTTTCGGAATATTTCTTTGTTATCTTGGGTTTATTGTACGGCGCGGGAAAGATTCTGTCAAGTAAAGAGGACACCGCGCAACGCTGCGAGTGCCCTCTTTTACAGTTTATTTAAATTTATACGCTTTATGAATGTTTACACGCGCGTGAGGCGCACAGCCATGTACTCGTGGCCCGGCAGCGCAATGCGGAACTTGCCGCTGTGCACGCCGGCATCGGTGATGGTCATGTTCCACGTATCGATGACCTCCACGCGCCAGTTTTCGCCCGCGGGCTTTACGAAATCGCGGAAGCTCGGGCGGCCGAAGCCGTAGTAGTGAATCTCGTAGCCGGTGACGGGGATCATCTCGTCCGGCACGGCGACGGTCTCATCGAACGCGCCGGGGCCTTGCTTTAAGCCGAGACCGGGCGTCTGCGTGAGAATTTCATGCAGGAAGCGGATGCGCGCGGGGCTTTCGCCGTGCAGCTTGCCGCCGTGGCTCCACCACAAGATGTCTTCGGGGTTCATGAAGGTCTCGCCGTGGCCTGCGTAGCCGCCGCGCATGGAAGCTTCCCAGAAGCGGCGGGTGAGCTCCTGCCCGGAGATATTGCCCCAGCCCATATCGATATTGCCTTCGTAGGCAATCTCATCCCACACGATAGGCTTTTGGTAGCGCGTGCGGTAATCGGTGGTGTATTCCACGTGACGGTAGAGATCCTGGCGCTGCAAGCTGCAATGCGTAATCCACGGACGGGTGTGGTCGTAGAACGGTATGCAGTTGTGGATGGAACGCATGTGGTTGTACGGATCTTTTTTGCAGAGCAGGTCTGCGTAGTGCTCCCAGTCCTCAAGCTTCTTGGCGCGCACGAGGTCGTATTCGTTTGCAAGACTCCACCACACGTTGCGGTAGGCGGAGAAGCGCGCGATGACGTAGTTCCAGTAGAGGTCGTCCTGCTCGCGGTTCATGGCGGAGAAGCCCCAGCGGTCGTAGGGGTGCATAACGATGATGTCGGCCTCGATGCCGCGCTCCTGCAATTCTACGATGCAGCGCTCCATGCGGCGAAAATGCTCGGGGTTAAAACGCGTAAAATCCCAGTTGTTGCCGGAAAAATCGACGGAATACGAGAAGTTTTCTTCGGTGAGGTTTGAATTATCGACCGGGGTACCCTCATACGGGAAGGTCTCCGGGTCGCGGAAATTGTGGATGTAGTGCTTCGGAAAGACGCAGAAACGCATTTTGTTGAAGTAGCCCTTATCGAGTTCCTCGAGCGTTTGCTCGTGCACTTCTTCCGGCTGGTGCGCCCACGCGTAGCACGTGGTGCCGACGGAATAGTATGGCGTGGTGTCTTCATAGGCGAAATGGTACGTGTTCGCAATACGCACCGGGCCGTGGTTATTGCCGGTCGGCTCCGTTACGGTGAAATCGCCGGCAGACTCCGCTTCCGGGAAGCTGCCAACCGTTTCATAGACGTAATCGCCCGTAAAAGAGGGCATGAAGCGCACTTTATAAACGCCGTCGCCGTCATAGAAGCCATCTACCGTGACGATCTCGTTTTTGCTGCGGAACGTGGCGGAAACGGACTGCTCCGTAAACGGGTTGCCCGCAGACGGACCCTTGAGGGAAACTTCAAATAGCCCCCATTTTTCTACTGTATTCATTAGATGCCACTCCTTATTTCTCGATGACGCCTTCATAATTCATGCCGAAGCCGTAGTCGTAGGCGTGGCCGAATTCATCCACGTGCACTTCAAGGTCAAACGGAACGTCTTCGCAATGCTTTTCCACGGTGTCCATGTCCTTCGGCATCTGCACGGGCAGACGGCCGGTGGGATCGTAATCGCCGAAGACGATGTCGAGCACCGCGGCGCGGGAAACACCGAACTCGACGACGATGCCGTCCGCTTCACGCTCAAACTCATGCATGACCATTGGGTTGTTGATCGCTGCGCAGACAATGACAGGCTTGTCTCCCATCGCCTCGCGACAGTTTAGAATGTTATCGAGGTCGCATTCATTATAGGCAATGTTCGTTTTGCCGCGGTAGCTGCGGTTCGTGAAATCCTCGCGGAAATCGCCGCCCGCAATACTCACTTCGCGCGCGTTCACCGCCGTATAGGGGCGGTACTGGAGTGTGATGGGCAGGTAGCCGTTGCCGCCGTTTGCGACGTCTTCCGTAGAATACGCGTTGCACGCAGGGCTTTCCACAAAGACAAGCGCCACATCCGCTTCCTCGGGCGTATGGACGCGCACGCCGTATTTCGAAATCACCTCGTCCGTCACGGGGTCTTCCGTGTGGGCGGGAATATCGTTGCGCATGAAGCCCTTCATGGTACGGAGCTTGCGCTGCGGCACGTAGATTTTGATACCCTTTTGGAGCGGCAGACAGTGATTGCGATTCTTTAATAAGACGACAGATTTGCGTTGTGCGTCATAGCCGTGGGCGCAGAATTCCGCGTTGCCGACAATCTTGGCGGACTCTTCGGGATCGAGATACGGGTTCTCGAACAGGCCGCACCGGAAAATATTTTTGAGCAGACGCGCGGCGGAGCTCTCCATTCTGGCGCGCATGGCTTCTTCGCCGACCTTTTCGCAGCCGATTTGATACGCTTCCATGATGGGCGCAATCTCTGCGTTGCCGCCGAACTGGTCTACACCGTTCATGATGGCGATGAAGCAGCGCTCGCCCTCGGTCATGTTTTCCATATTAAAGCAGCGGCTTGCAAACGTATCCATAATGGGCGCGGGATCCTGCGTGATGCCCCAGTCTGTGCAAACGACACCCTTAAAGCCGTATTTTTCGCGCAGGAGATCTTTGATGAGATACTCGCTGTACGAGTTGCCGACGTTTTTGCCGTTTTTGGTGTCGAGGCCCCAAGAAACCGTGTAGTACGGCATGACGGCAGAGGCGCTTTCGGTGGGACCGTCTAATTTAAACGCCGCTTCCGTAAACGGTTTCCTGTGTTCTTCGGAATTATTGCCCGGGTAAACCGCGTATTTGCCGTAGGCATAGTGTGCATCGCGGCCGGCCTCACCCGTGCCGCCGCCCGGCCAGTGCTTGACCATGGTGTTTACGCTGTCATATCCCCAGCCGTTTTCGGAATTCTTGGTGGTCTGCATACCGTCGCAGTACGCCTTAACCATTTTCTTTGTCATTTCAAGATTTTCACCGAGCGTATCAACAAAGCGCATCCAGCGCGGCTCGGTGCAAAGGTCAATCTGCGGGCCGAGCGCCGTGGTGATGCCGAGCGCACGGTATTCTTTCGACGCATCCTCCGCGAACCGGCGGACAATCTCAGGGTCAAAGCACGCGGCAAAACCGACACCCTCCGGCCACTTGCTGACGTCACTGCCGGCGGTTTTAAACTCTACGCTGCCGCTGCCGCGCGCACCGTTGCGTGGGTCGGAGGAAATGTTCACCGGGATGCCGTGCGGCATGCTTTCGGCAAGCTTTTGCAGCTCATTGTTCCACTTTGCGGCAGTCTTCGCGTCTTCTACCGTAATCATGAGGACGTGGCGAATGTGCTCTTTGTTCATGAATTCCTTCTGCTGGTCGGTAAGCGTATACGCAGGGATATTTGCTTCCGCGTACTTTTGGCCGTTATATGTACCGCCGAACGGGCCGAACGCCATGGGCGGCACCGCTTGGTGCGGCGAATAGAGCATGAGACCCGCAATCTCCTCTGTTGTCAGGCGGGAAGCAAGGTCTGCGGCGCGCTCCTCAACGGGCAAACGCCAATCTTCATACGGGAGAAGCTCGCCGGTCTTCTCCAAGTCTTTAAAATACAGGCCGTCTTTTTCGATGAGCTCTACGCCGGACGACGCAGACCACGCGAGCGGCTTGCCGTTTTCGGGATAGGCGCGGACAATGCCGTCTTTTTCCGTTTTTTTTACGTTCATTTTCATACCTCTTTGTGTTTATTTTTACGAGAGAAACCGCTGCACGGTGGCTTCCAAGTCTTCCAATATAAAAGCTTCTTCCGTGTGCGCACAGGCGGCAAGTCCGTCTCCGGAGCGCAGCGGAAGGCCGGTGTGGTGGTATAGCACGCGGCTTGCGTACAAAGTGCGGTACTCGCCGAGGGGGTTATTCCAGAAGTCGCGGACTTCGCCCAAAAGCGCGCCTGCGGGCAGAATATCGCCTTTTTTTACAGTGGGGTACCACAGGCCCTTATGCTCAGCGACGAGATAATCCACCTTCGGCCAGACGGTCTTTTTGTCGGTATTTTCCGGCTCACCGGGGAGCATATTTACGGTTTTTAAGACGCCGCGCACATCGGTGCAGTAATTTGAAACGTCTTCTTCGCGGCACATGGCGCCGTAGCCGCGCTCCAAAAGCAGGCCGGGCACACCGTGCTGGGCGGCAAAGCTGTAAAAGCCCGTTTTTGCAGAAGACGCCACAAGGTGTTCAATCCCCGTTGCCGCCGCCATTTTAAGCGATGTGCGCAGCACGTTTTCACCCGCCGTGACGGGGAAAAACAGGCAAGGTGAAAGCGGCTCCATTCCGCCGCCGCTGTGCAAGTCGAGAATATAATCCGCAAACGGCATGATCTCCTGCTCCATGAACGCTACAAGACGCTTGCCGGGCGTACCGCTTAAGTCACCGGGAAAATCGCCGTTTAGGTTGACGTTGCCCTCCGGGACGAGCGCTTCGCTGTGCGCGAAAAAGCCGGTCTCGTTCACGCAGTGCAAAAGTAAAACGCTGCCGGCAAGGTCTTCGGGCGAAAGCGTCTGCGAGAGCCGCGCGCACGCCGCGACGCCGGGATACTCCCCGCTGTGCAGGCCGCCCGTGACAACGAGCGACGGGCCGGACTTTGCACCGCGCAGGAATGTAAACGGCAGCGCATACGGTGTGTTTTCGGGCGCAAGGAGCCCTTTTGTATGGTTTAGATTGGTATTTATAATCTGCGAGACATGCCGGTAAGTTTCCATAGGTTCCCCCTTTTAAATGAGCTTTTGTGTGTTTCTTTTGTACAAAGTATAGCGTATTTCCTATAAAAAGTAAAGATTTTTATAAGGTGTGTCACGCGGGCTGTATGCACAGAAAAGCGCGAGAAAACAGCGTATCTTTTTCCTTGCATTAAAGCGGCTCCTAATGGTATAGTTAATAGGCTGCGCTAAAAAAGCGGCAAATGATGCGGAAAAATCAATTTATTGGAGGGAATCATGATAAAAAACTATTTAACGAGCCTGAAACAGGAGTTTTCGGGCTACAACACCGCCAAGCTGATGAAAGACATCATGGCGGGCCTGACTGTTTGCGCGGTGGCGCTGCCCCTTGCGCTGGCGTTCGGCGTATCTTCCGGCGCTACGGCAGCTGCGGGTCTTGTTACGGCGATTATTGCGGGCGTTGTCATTGCGGTACTCGGCGGCGCTTCGTTCCAGATTTCCGGCCCCACAGGCGCGATGAGCGCCGTTTTGGTGGGCATTGTGGCGTCTTACGGCTTGCAGGGCGTGTTTTTCGCGTGCTTTGCGGCGGGCGCACTGCTGCTTTTAGCCGGTATTTTTAAGCTTGGGCGGCTCATCAGCTTCATCCCGATGCCCGTCATCATGGGCTTTACGTCCGGCATTGCGATTATTATCGCGATGGGGCAAATCGATAATTTCTTCGGCACTGCGTCCGAGGGCAGCTCGAATTTGGCAAAAATCGCGTCTTACGCGCGCCTCGGCTTTCATCCGAACCTCCAAGCGGTGCTGATTGGTTTGCTTGTCGTTGTCGTGATGATTGTCTGGCCGAAAAAGTGGGGCGCACGCGTGCCGGGCTCGCTTGTGGGCATCATTTTGGCAACGGTCGTTTCCGCCCTGTTCCGTATGGATTCCATTGCGACGGTGGGCGGCATTCCGCGCACGCTGATGCTCGCTGACCGCCTAGACCTCGGCAGCCTGAACCTTGACATACTGAAAAACCTCATCTCGCCCATTGTGACGATTGCAGCGCTCGGCATGATTGAAAGCCTTTTGTGCGGTGCTTCGGCTTCCCGCATGAAAAACGAGCCGTTTAACGCCGATCAAGAGCTCATCGCGCAGGGCGTAGGCAACATGCTGCTGCCGCTTTTCGGCGGTGTGCCGGCTACGGCGGCCATTGCGCGCACGAGCGTAGCGGTGAAATCCGGCCAGCAGACGCGCCTTGCGAGCGTGTTCCACTCCGTTTTCCTGCTCGCCTCCATGTTTCTGCTCGGCGGTGTGATGGCGCACCTGCCGCTTGCGGCACTTGCCGGCGTTTTGATGGTAACGGCGTGGCGCATGAACGACCGGGGCGGCATCCGCTACATTTTCAGCCACAAGCTAAAATCCGGCATCAGCCAGTTCCTCGTCACGATGCTCGCGACGGTGATTTTTGACCTGACGGTCGCGATTTTGCTCGGTGTTGCGTACTCTGCGATTTTGTACATTGCAAAATCCAGCCAGATTGGCGTAAGCTTCTCCGACATTGACGCGAATAAGCTGCGCACGGTGGAAGGCAAGCCGCCGGTGTTGGAGACGACCGGCGTTGTGTACGTGACAGGCTCGCTGTTCTTCGGCGCGGTGGATGAATTCAACCGCCGCATGGCGGAAATGCCCGCCTACGACCATGTGATCTTCTCCCTGCGCGGCATGCCGAACATTGACGTTTCCGGCGCGCAGGCCGTTTTGGAGCTGTGTGAAAGCCTGCAAAAGCAAGGCAAAACGGTCGCCTGCTGCGGCATGGCAGACAGCGTGCGCACCTATTTTGACCGCACGGGCATCACGGTGCTTCTCGGTGAAACCGCATACTTCTGGAACGCGGAAGACGCCATTTTAGACCTGCTGAGCGCAGAAATGGCAGAGTAAAATAGAATTATAAATAGCATCACCCCCGTTCCGTTTTGTGCGGAGCGGGGGTGATGCTTGTTTTAAAACAAAAACCCGCAGGCGGGGCATACGAGCGTATGCCTTGTCTGCGGGGAAATGTTTGAAAGATTCGCTTTTGCGTCCTTCGAGAAAAATCCTTGCGGATGATTATCTCTTGGAGAACTGCGGAGCGCGACGAGCGGCTTTGAGACCGTACTAAACATCTCTATGGTGCGTTTTTCCTTGATATTACGGGCTTTTTCGCATTTTCTGTTGTCGGTTGTCCTATTCCTTAACCATGGAAATCAGTGATTTTTCATCGAAATTCTCCTGGTTCAAAGCATCATTCACTACCTCGAAAAGTTCCTCTGGTTTATTATACTTGACCCTCGCGTAAATGTCCATAGTTGTCTTACTATTCTCATGCCCTGCCAGGTACTGAACTGTCTTAGGGTCAACGCCCGCATAGAGCAGATTCGTGATGTAGGTATGCCGCAACAAGTGCGGTGTTACATCGAAATTCAGGGTATAGCGAATCTTGGGATTGTTCCTCTGCGTTGTTCCTAATGTCGGCTTGACGGTATATTTGATGCTCTGTCCATTCACATATTTATAGTAAGTTCTCTCTTTCGCAGAACGAACAACTACATACTGCCAAACTCTCGTAAACTGAGAATAGGAAAGCGGCTGTCCCTCACTGTCCGCAATCACATACTCCGATATGGAATTGGCTTTTGCTTCCCGCAGGCAGTCCACCAGGCACTTCGGAATGGGAATGTCCCTTTTAGCTGCTTTTGTCTTTAGAACGGTAGAAATCACCGGCCTGTTATGCTCCGCGCGCCATGCACGTCTCACGGAAATGTATGGTGTGGATTCATCCAGGAATACACAATCCCATTGCAATGCAAGAATTTCTTCCCGACGCAAGCCGGAATACAAACCAATCATAATAAAAAGATATGGCGGAAGCTCTTTCACCGTATCCAACAGAACCGCAACCTGTTGATCTGTTAAGGCATCTTTCTTTTTCGATGCTTTTCCGCCCTTTGCTGAAATTCCTACACACGGATTATCGGTTATCAGCTGACTGCGCTCTGCCGAATAAAACACACACTTAATCAGCATATTTACCGTATCATACAGTCCTTTCGATTTTTGAGACAGCGGAACAAGCGCCAGACGAATATCATCCGCAGTCACTTCCTCCATATACATATCTCCCAGAGAGTTGATGACATAATTCTTCATATTCTGTCTGTATCCTTTTATAGTGGCCGTAGACACCTTTGCTGACTGCATCAGCAGCCATTTCTCACAATACTCGGCAACCGTCGGATGCTTCCGGCGAAAGATGATTTCCTCCACCTGTCTCCGGCCTTCCAACTGCTTTTCATATAATTCTTCACAGGTGGTCGCATATAAGCTGACCTGCTTTCCATCGGCATCTGTAATTCTGGTTCTGTAATACAGTGTTCCTTTTCTTGTAACCGTTCCGTACTCTGGAACGCTTTGTTTTTTCTTAGCCATACAAATCTTCCTTTCCTGATAATGAGTGTTCTTAAATTCACACCTTCTTTTTATCAGAAAGCACTAACTTAATCAAAGATACGGATTATGAAAAACAAAGAGCGAGACATCCTTGCCTCGCTCCTGCGTTGTTTCCTGCTTTTATAATGTTATGCCTGTGCTGCATCCCACTGGGCAAATGCACCACCCATTGTTCTTACCAGCTCATCCGGTCTGTTGTATTTGACCTTTGCGTAAATGTCCATCGTAATTTTACTGCTCTCATGTCCCGCCAGGTATTGAACCGTTTTCGGGTCTACGGACGAATGAATCAGATTCGTAATGTATGTATGCCGCAGCTGGTGCGGCGTCACTTCAAAATCTAAGCTGTAAATCACTTTTCCGTTATGTGCTGCCTTTTCACCGAGGACCGGCGTAACCGTGTGCTTTACACGCTTTCCATCCTCGTAGCGATAATAGAAACGCTCCTTGACAGTTCGGGTCACAATATACTGCCAGAGCCGCTTGAACTGCGTATAGGATAACGGATCACCGTCTCTGTTCGACACTACATATTCTGACTGTGAATTAGCTTTTGTCTCTTTCAGACAGTCCGCCAGGCAAACCGGCAACGGAATATTTCGATGCGCGGCTTTCGTTTTCAGCTCATCCAGAATCACCGGTCTGTTATTTTCCGTGTGCCATGCCCTGCGTACCGTTAAATAAGGGCAATCCACATCCAGATATACAGAATCCCATTTTAGGGCAAGAATTTCTTCTCGCCGCAATCCTGCATACAGCCCTAACATGACAAATACATACGGCGGAAGTCCCTGAATGGCATCCAGCAGTCTGGCGGCCTGTTCATCCGTCAATGCAGCTTTGTCCTTCTGCGGAACGCCTCCACCTTTGGCTGTAAGGTAAATCGTTGGGTTGTTATCAATAATCTTACTTTCCTTTGCTGCACGGAAAATGGATTTATACAGGATAACCACTGACTTATATACCGAAGCGGACTTCTCGGAAACAGGAACAAGTGCAAGCTGAATGTCATCCAGTGTCACATCTGCCATCCGCATCTGTCCCAGTTCTTTTATAATGTGCCGTCTGACCTTTGAGGTATAATCTATCAGCGTGGTTGCCCTCACATGAACCGACTGCATCAAAAGCCATTTTTCACAGTAGTCTGCAACCGTCGGGGATTTCCGACAGAATGTATCGTTGTCGATCTGCTCTAATGCTCCCAACTCTTTATCATATAATTCTTCCGGTGTTCTCGCATAAAGGGCCACCAGTTTTCCATCTGCGTTCTGAACCCGCGTTCTATAATAATCTATGCCGTTAAGCGTAACTGTACCGTATTGTGGAATTGCTCTTTTTCTTTTTGCCAATTCCGTCACCTCCTAAGAATAGACTCCAGCGCTGTATCTATGTTTTATCAGACCATTATGATTTCGACAAGGATACGGACCGGCTCACACTCCAGCTCTGCGAGGTTTACGATAAGTTGCGTTCTTTTCTGCTGGCTTTGCTCTGTGGGTGCATTTTGCGATATACTCCTGAAGGCCCGCTGAAGTAAAGTACACACAGCCATTCTGCACATATTGCACATAAGAAATAAGACCATTGTTACGGGCCGCGTCCAGCGTTGCAATGCTGATACCTAAAATTTCTGCTGCTTCTTTTCGTGTAATAAGTTTTTCCATAAAGCATATTTCCTCCAATCTGTCAAGTTTGTCATCGTGTTTGTTCAAAGCCACATGAATACGCTGGCAGCCGAAACTGCCAGCGCATGGTATCTGATTTTGAACAGGAAGCTGCAAACGCTTCCTATTTATATAACTCAGCTTTCATCACATTTGCCACGCCCCCTGACGATGGGAACACAACAGGTCTCCGTTGGCGCGGCTGTCATAACTCCGCAGCACCGTTCGTATCGTGTGCCGCAGGGTTCCCCCCAAGTCTTTGGCGGGCCGTGAGGAAGTATCTTTAAGCCC
>ERZ824978.801-NODE-801-length-40300-cov-5.284010_pt1 | contig 40300 bp, 39 predicted proteins | sample MGYA00519860_ERZ824978 | MGnify/ENA primary metagenome ERZ824978 (study PRJEB31778, sample SAMEA3449184) | human gut metagenome | biome: human gut; feature: human-associated habitat; material: faeces | place: United Kingdom | collected 2010/2012 ... | reverse complement strand
TGTAATGACCCTTCTAGGGTCTGTGCAAACCACTAGTTTACTAGTGGTTTTGATTGATATGATGATGGCGTCCGAAGGATAAGGCAGCTTAGGCAGCCTGCTGTTCCTTCTTCTGCTTGGCCAAGGTCTTAACGCCCTCGATGGTCAGGATGATGGCCAGGACGACCAGCAGCAGACCCAGGATGGCCTTGACGTATGCGCCCCAGTCAGCACCGCCAGCGGCGATGAGACCGAACTGAGACTTGATGGTGATGACCAGGGAGGTGATGGTGACCACCAGCATGAAGGCCATGGGCAGCAGGAACATCTTGTTGTTCTTGCCCACATTGCCCAGCCATGCAGCCACAGCCAGCAGACCCAGAGCGGCCAGCAGCTGGTTGGCGGCGCCGAACAGCCCCCAGATCTTCTCATAGCCGTTCAGACCCAGGAAGATGCCCAGGAAAACGGTGATGAGGGTGGAGACGTACTTGTTGGTCAGAACCTTCTTGTAGCCGGTCACGTTGTCTTCGGTCTCACCAGGAGCCAGCCAGAATTCCTGGAACATATAACGAGCCAGACGAGTGGCGGTATCCAGGGAGGTCAGGCAGAAGGCGGAGACGGCCAGAACCAGCAGGGAGGAAACAGTGGTGATGACACCTTCGGAGGTAAGGCCGGGGATGGTGCCCACCATCTGAGCGATGCCAGTGGCAAAGACGGTGGTGGGAGTGGTGATCTCACCAGCGGAGTACTGGTTCCAGATGTAGCCCACTGCGCACAGGGAGACGATAGCCAGAGCGGATTCGATCAGCATAGCGCCATAAGCGATGGGCTTTGCGTCCTTTTCGTTGTCCAGCTGCTTTGCGGTGGTGCCAGAGGAGACCAGGGAGTGGAAACCGGAGATGGCGCCGCAGGCGATGGTGACGAACAGAGCGGGGAACAGGGGGCCATAGACTTCGCTGTAGCCGGTGGTGAAGGCGGGGATGTCCATGTTGCCGTGCTGGGGGCTGAAGATAGCGGAGCCAAGGACACCCAGAACTGCAATAATCATCATGCCGTAGAGTAGGAAGGAGGACAGATAGTCACGGGGCTGGAGCAGGATCCAGACCGGAGTGACAGAAGCGATGGCGATGTACACACCACAGATGAGCATCCAGGTGGTGTAGGTGAGCATCAGGGGATGGAAATTCAGGCCGATGGCCAGGCAGATGACGATGGCGATGACGCCGATGACACTGGCGATACCCAGAGGGGCGTTGCGGCGATAGACCAGGAAACCGAAGACGACGGCCAGGACGATGAACAGGATGGAGATCATGGCCACGGACGCATGGGAGTTGGTCTGAGCGGCGGCCACTTCTGCGGTGATGGTGTCAGAGGGATTGACGATGCAGAAGGTGTTGGCAACGATAGAAGCAAAAGCTGCCACGACCAGAACCAGAGTCAGATAAGCGAACACGTTAAAGAGCTTCTTGGCGCGGGAGCCGATGTTGGTGGAGATGACCTCACCAATGGACTGACCCTTGTGGCGGACAGAGGCGAACAGAGCGCCAAAGTCATGGACGCCGCCGAAGAAGATGCCGCCGATGAGAACCCACAGCAGAACGGGAACCCAGCCGAACACAGCGGCCTGAATGGGGCCGTTGATGGGGCCGGCGCCGGCGATGGAGGAAAAATGATGGCCCATCAGAACGGGAGCCTTAGCAGGACAGTAATCCACACCGTCTTCCAGTTCGTGAGAGGGGGTCTTGGTGGTGTCTTGCACACCCCACTGCTTGGCCAGCCAGCCGCCATAGAAGATATAGCCGCAGACCAGGATAGCCAAACCGATGATCAGAATAATTGCACCATTCATAAGAATTTAGCACACTCCTTCTCTTTTCAATTTACTTCCACTTGAACTTACGCTTTTTTACTTTCTCAGGGAAAAGCAGGCTTTTCAAAAACTCCACTGTTTTCCGGCCATCGGAATTCCCAGCCACCACGGGTTCCATCCCAACCCCAATCATGGCCGTGTGGACTTCCATCCAGCCTTTCAGTGAAAATTGAAAACTTTTTCGGATGCGGCACCGTTTCAGCCGTCTCATGGCTTCCTCGGTATAGGTGTCGCAGAGGAACAGGGCGACAATGTAGCTGCTCATGTGATTCTTGTCCGGATGGATGTGCTCCATCCCCCGTTCGTAGGCCAGTTGGATGCACTGGTCAAAGACCTCCTCCGTCAGGTGAGGAACGGAGAAGAAGTAGACATACTCGTTGTTGTCCGTTGCCCACAGTTCCGCCTTTTTAGACAGGACGTACTTGGTACCGTGGACGTGGAAGAAGGCGGTCGCCACCAACGGCTCCTGTGCCTCCATCGGTTCTACGTCGTAATAGGCGGCGTAGGAACGCAGCAGACGGGGTAGTAACGTGTCACGGGTTGCTGCATGGTTCACGGCGGTTCCTCCCTAGCTTATAACGAAAATGTGAGGGGTTCTGTACTGAACTCTAGTTTAGCACGCTCGCAGAAAGATGCAAGGGGCGAAAAAAAGACGGAAATGGTGCAAAACGGAGAAATATGAACAAATAATGAATAAATCAGATTCAAATGGTGAAAAAACGGAGGTTTTCCCAATGGAAAACAAGTTTTTATGCAGGTTTTACAAAAATAAGACGAAAAATTCGGGACAGTAAGCGTCCGTATGTTGCACAACAACGAAAAATGGAATGTGCGCCAGGGAAAAGCAATTTGGGAAAAACAACCCGATCTGACCATTTGGGAAAAACACCCGTTCCAAAACGGAACGGGTGTCGTTATGCATCATTGCTTGCACACTTATGCCTTTTTATATATGCCAGATGTCCTCTGCGTACTGTCGCACCGTCCGGTCGGAGGAGAAGGTTCCAGCGGCGGCGATATTCTTGAGACACTTCCGCCCAAAGCCCAGCCGATCCTGATAGTCCCGATTGGCTCGGAGCTTGGCGTCCAGGTAGCTGGTAAAGTCCTTGAGTAAGAAGTAGTGATCCGCCTTGTGCCAGCTGGCGCCGTCCAGCAGCGCCGTGTGCAGCTCGGCCAGACCAGCATCGCTCTCGATGGTTCCGTCCACCAACGTGTCCACCACCCGCCGCAGCAGGGGATTGCTGTCGTACAGCTCTCTGGGCTGGTAGCTGTCTCGGATGGACTCCAGCTCCTCCACCGTGGAGCCGAAGATATAGTTGTTCTCTAGCCCTGCCTGCTGGACGATCTCCACGTTGGCGCCGTCCAAGGTGCCCAGGGTCACAGCCCCGTTGAGCATCAGCTTCATGTTGCCGGTGCCGGAGGCTTCGGTGCCGGCAGGGGAGATCTGTTCCGAAATGTCGGCGGCGGGAATGATCTGCTCCGCATAAGAACAGTTGTAGTTCTGGACGAACAGTACCTGTAATTTCCCGTGCATGGTCGGGTCGCTGTTGATGAGATGGGCGATGCGGTTGATATAACGGATGATCGCCTTGGCACGGTCGTAGCCGGGGGCAGCCTTGGCGCCGAACAGGAATGCCGTAGGGGTGAAGTCGGGCAGGTTACCCGCCTTCAGCTCGAAGTAGATGGCCATGATGGACAGGGCATTGAGCAGCTGCCGCTTGTACTCGTGGAGCCGCTTTACCTGCACATCGAATAGGAAGTGGGGAGCCAACACCACGTGCTCCCGCTTCCAGATCAAGTCGCACAGCTGCTGCTTTTTCACCAGCTTCACCCGATTGAATCGGGTCACCAGGTCGTCGTCAATTTTATCTTTCAGCTCTGCCAGCCGGTCTAAATCGGTCAGGAACCCACCGCCGATCTCCGACTGGATGAGCGCCGTCAGCTCCGGATTGCTCAGCCCCAGCCAGCGGCGAGGGGTGATGCCGTTGGTCTTGTTCTGGAACCGCTCCGGATAGCAGGCGTACCAATCCCGAAACAGATCGCGCTTGAGCAGCTCCGAATGAATTTGCGCCACGCCGTTGACCGAGGAGGATACATACACAGACAGGTTGGCCATGTGGGCGGTGTTGTCTTTCAAAATGAACAGGTTCCGGTCAGGGTGTTCTGCTTTCAAGCGGGCATCGATGCGCTCCAGAATGGAACAGATCTCCGGCACCACCGACCGCAGCAGTTCCATGTCCCACTTTTCCAGCGCCTCGCCCATCACCGTGTGGTTGGTGTAGGAGAACACCTGACGGGTGAGCTCAAAGGCGGTGTCAAAGCTCAGCCCACGCTCCATCAGCAGCCGCATCAGCTCTGGGATAGACAGGGCAGGGTGGGTGTCGTTGAGCTGGATGGCGCAGAAGGCGGCCAGGTTCTCCCAGTTGTCCCCGTGGGCGGCCTGATAGCTGCGCAAAATGTCCTGGAGGGACGCAGAGGACAGCACATACTGCTGCTTGATGCGCAGCCGCTTGCCCTCCCAGGTGGTGTCATTGGGGTAGAGCACCCGAGTGATGTTCTCGGCGGCGTTCTTCTCCGCCAGCGCCTGGTAGTAGTCCTGGGCATTGAACGCCTCAAAATCCAGCTCATGGACTGCTTCGCACTGCCACAGCCGCAGGGTGCCGATGTTGTCGGTGCCGTAGCCGATGATGGGCATATCATAGGGGACGGCAATCACGGTCTGGTCAGCAAAGGTGACCCGCACGGCGTGTTTGTCTCGGCGATAGCTCCAGGGGTCGCCGAAGTGAGTCCAGTCGTCGATCATCTCTTTCTGGGCGCCGTCCTCAAAGCGCTGCTTGAACAGCCCAAACCGGTAGCGCAGTCCATAGCCGGACAGCGGGAGATTCAAGGTGGCGGCGCTGTCCAAAAAACAAGCGGCCAGCCGTCCCAGGCCACCGTTGCCCAATGCGGCGTCCTCTACCTCCTCCAGCATGGCCAGGTCAACGCCGCGCTGGGCGAACGCAGTGCGCATCTCCTCCAAGATGCCCAGGTTATAGAGGTTGCTGTAGATGAGCCGCCCCATCAGGTACTCAGCGGAGAAATAATAGGCTTTGCGCAACGGCGCCCGCCGCCGGCGGCAGGCGCTCCACTGCTCGGTGATGGCCAGCATCACCGCTTCCCCCAGACAGTCATGGAGGCGGGTGGCGTTGGTCTCCATCAGACTCTCATCGTGACGGCATTTGAGAATGGTTTCCGTGGTGTAGATGATACGATCGACGATTTCATTCATAAACGGTTCGCTCCTGAGTTTCATAGTTGGGCAGACGTCCGGCTTCTTCCGCCAGCGTCCGCAGGGTATGGGCAAGGGTGGGGGTCAGCTGTTCTGATGTGACCCGCCACCGCCAGTTTTTCGGTTTCAGTGTCCCCGGCTCGTTCATCCGAGCGTCCCCGCCCAGCCCCAGATAGTCCTGCATCTGGGCGAGGAACAAGTCCGCCTTGGACGCCAGCCCCCGCCGCAACAGGTTCTGCGCCAGGTCATCCTGCCGGGACAGATGCAGGTAGGTTCGGGCGTAGTCGGTTACCGCCCGGTCGCTCTCCTGACACCATTGGGGCAGGGTGGCGTTGTCATGGGTGCCGGTGTAGCACACGCAGTTGCGGGGGTAGCGGTGGGGCAGATAGGCGCTCTCCTCGCTGGGATCGAAGGCGAACTCCAGCACCTTCATGCCAGGGAACCCCGACTCTTTCACCAGCGCCAGCACATCCTCCGTCAAAAACCCCAAATCCTCCGCCACAAAGGCCAGATGGGGGAAGCGGCTCTGGATGGCATCAACGAGTTTTTTCCCTGGCCCCTTCACCCAGCGGCCGTTCTTGGCGCTGTCGCTGCCTGCGGGGATAGACCAGTAGCTTTCGATGCCCCGAAAATGGTCGATGCGGATCACGTCAAAGAGCCGCCCTGCGGCGGCGATGCGGCGCATCCACCAGGCAAACCCGTCCTGCTCCATAGCATCCCAGTCGTAGATGGGGTTGCCCCAGTACTGCCCCTCGGCGCTGAATCCGTCCGGCGGGCAGCCCGCCACACAGGTGGGATGCCCATGAGGATCCACTTGGAACTGCTTCGGACGGCACCAGAAATCGGCGGAGTCCAGGGGGACGTAAATGGGGATGTCTCCCATCAGTGTAACGCCCTTTTGGCGGGCGTATGCACGGAACCGGTGCCACTGGCGGTAAAATTGGTACTGCAAGAACTGGTGGAAGTCGATCTCCTCTGCCAGCGCCCCACGAGCCCACGCCAACGCCTCCGGCTCCCGCCGTTGGAATTCAGATGGCCACTCCGTCCAAGCCCCACCACCAAAGTGCCCCTTCAGCGCCATAAACAGGGCGTAGTCCTCCAGCCAGTCAGATTCGGTGTCACAGAACGCCCCGAAATCTGCCGCTGGAGCCACTCGGAATCGTTCATACGCCTTCCGCAGAATAGGCAGCCGCTGCCGGTACAGCAAAGCAAAATCCACCTGATCCGCACGCGCACCCCAGGTGATTTCATCCACTTCCGCTTGGGTCAAAAGCCCGTCCTGAATCAGAAAATCCAGGTCAATGAGATAGGGATTCCCAGCAAAGGTGGAGAAGGACTGATAGGGTGAGTCTCCGTATCCGGTGGGGCCGATGGGGAGTATCTGCCAGCAGCTCTGGCCGGCGTCTCGGAGGAAGTCCACAAAGTCATAGGCCGCCTGTCCCAAGGTGCCGATGCCATAGGAGGAGGGGAGGGAGGTCAGGTGGAGCAAGATCCCGCAGGAGGGGTGGTTCATAGGCAACATTCCTTTGCAGCATATGGCGGAACCGGTCATATGGTTCCAGCCAAGAAAAAACGGTGGAAATTAACATTTAGTATACCCCGATTTGGCCAGTTTCGCAATGGGGAACCATATGATATTAAATCAGTCTCACAGAGTTCCGTCATTGAAGATGACGGAATAAAATGCAATCTGAAAAAAATGGCGGCGTGTACGTCAGTTTTTTCTCTTCTCAGCCGGGTAAGTGCCGCAGCGTTAAGGCAATGTGCCAGTGGCACATTGGTAGCGTAGGCGCCACCTGCTTTGCAGGTGGCGAACCTCCCGACGCAGCGAGTGCATGCACCAGGCTGCATTCTCACCAAAATGCTTGCATTTTGGTGAAGCTAAAAACAGGGGAATGAGTATTGGACTCATTCCCCTGCATCATTGCGGAGTTTATATAAGATGTATTCCGACCTCAAGCCTGGGAAGCGTACTTCTTAGAAGTTGCTCGCTTCATCAGCATGATGTAAACGATGGTCAGGACGATGCCCAGAGGCAGAGCGACCCAGACGGGGTTGGCCATGCCGATGGTGAGCAGAACGCCACAGATCAGGTAGGTGATGAAGGAGATGCCGGCCACGGAGATGGCGTAGGGCAGCTGGGTGGACACATGGTTCACATGGTCACACTGTGCGCCAGCAGAGGACATGATGGTGGTGTCGGAGATGGGGGAGCAGTGGTCGCCGCAGACAGCGCCGGCCATGCAGGCGGACATGGAGATGGTGGACAGGGCAGTGCCGCTGGCGCCGAATACCTCCAGGACGATGGGGATCAGGATGCCGAAGGTGCCCCAGGAGGTGCCGGTGGCGAAGGACAGCAGGCAAGCGATGATGAAGATGACAGCGGGCAGGAAGTTCATAAAGCTGCCAGCGGAAGCATGCACAACGCCAGCAACGTATTCCGCAGCGCCCAGGCTGTCGGTCATAGATTTCAGGGTCCATGCGAAGGTCAGAATGAGGATGGCGGGAACCATGGCCTTAAACCCTTCGGGGATGCAGGCCATGCACTGCTTGAAGGACAGGACGCGGCGAGCAATGAAGAAGATGATGGCGAAGACCAGTGCCACAGAGGAACCCAGCACCAGACCCATGGAGGCGGAGCAGTTTGCAAAAGCGCTGACAAAGGATTCGCCGCTGAAGAAACCGCCGGTGTAGATCAGGCCAATGATGCAGGCGATGACCAGCACGACCACAGGCATAACCAGGTCGATGACCTTGCCCTTGGAGGTATCCTCGTGGGCGTCAGCGTCAGCATAGGGACGAGCTTCGGTGGTGAACAGGTCGCCCTTGAGGGCGTTGCGTTCATGGAGTGCCATGGGGCCGAAGTCGGTCTTGGAGACGGCCAGGGTGATCATCATGAGGATGGTCAGCAGGGCATAGAAGTTATACGGAATGGCGGAGATGAACAGGGCGATGCCGTTGGCGTCGCTCTTGGAAGCGAAACCGGCAACGGCCGCTGCCCAGGAGCTGATGGGCGCGATGATGCAGACAGGAGCTGCGGTGGCGTCGATCAGATAGGCCAGCTTGGCCCGGGAGATGTTGTGGGTGTCAGTGACAGGACGCATGACAGAACCAACGGTCAGGCAGTTGAAATAGTCATCCACGAAGATGAGCACGCCCAGCGCGATGGTGGCCAGCTGTGCGCCGACACGGGTCTTGATGTGAGCGGTAGCCCATCTGCCGAAGGCAGCGGAGCCGCCGGCGTTGTTCATCAGGGCGACCAGGGTGCCCAGGATGACCAGGAAGATCAGGATGCCTACGTTGGAGGAGTCAGACAGCACCGAGATCATACCGTAGGAGGCATCATCGACTTCCTCGAAGAAGATGTGGTTGAGGGTACCTTCAAAGGAGAACCCGGAATAGAACAGGGCGCCGACGACGATACCGATGAACAGGGAGCTGTAGACTTCCTTGGTGATCAGAGCCAGGACAATGGCGATGATCGGGGGGAGCAAAGCCCAGAAGGTTGCGTACACTTGCATGATTTTCTCTCTTCCTTTCTTTTTGCAAAACACAAACAAAAAACCATGAATGTTCAGAAATGGAACACACATGGCAACAAAAGTATGCAAACAGAGTACATAACATCTTTGTATGATAGCGCTCCACATCTGTGACAGTCCGAAGGATGTTCTCCCACGTCCCAAGAGACAGCGCCAGGCAAGGCGGCAGTTCTTTCGGCGGCGTCCCCTTTCCCCAAAACCGCTTGCCTGCGGATGTCCTTGGATACTGATGTCGGCCGCACCTCTATCATTCACAATTAACTTATCTCTAGGATAGCACGATTTGGATACTCTGTCAAGGGAATTGTTGTTGACAGAGGAATAGACCAGGCGCTATAGTAAGCTCAATGGCAATCGGCGGCGTTCAGCCGCAAAAAAAGCAACGGGAGAAAGGGCGGAAAGCGGTAATGGAAAATCAGGTAAAAAAGAGCGTTTTTTTAATCGGATTCATGGGCGTCGGAAAGAGCAGTATTACGTTGGAATTAGGCCATTTATTGGGCCTGGATACCGTGGAGATGGATGATTATATCGTTCAGCAGGAAGGACGCTCGATCCCAGAGATTTTTGACCAGGACGGGGAGGGCTACTTCCGTCAGGTGGAGCGTGCCGTAGTGGTCACCCTGGGAGAGGGAGAACCCCGTGTGATCTCCTGCGGCGGCGGGGTTCCCATGGGGGAGGAGAACAGAAAAAATATGAAACAATACGGCACCGTGGTGCTCCTCACCGCTCGTCCGGAGACCATTTTTCAGCGGGTGTGCCACGATCAGAACCGTCCGCTGCTCAAGGACCATATGAATGTAGAGTACATCGCAAGCCTCATGGCACAGCGTCAGCCCTACTATGAGCAGGCGGCGGATGTGACCGTCTCCACCGATGGCAAGACCCCAGCGGAGATCAGTCGGGAAGTGGCGGCGCTGCTGGCGCAGCAGCAGCATTAAACGCAGCATGAAAAAGGGGAATGGGTATGGGAGTTGTCCTGAATATCTTTGACGTGATGGAGATGATCGGCATCATCTCCTTCGCCATCAGCGGCGCCATGGTGGGCATCCGGAAGCAGCTGGATTTTTTCGGTGTCCTCATCCTGGGCATCGTCACCGCCGTAGGCGGCGGCGTCCTGCGAGATGTCATCATCGGCGTCACTCCGCCGGTCATGTTCCGCAACCCCAGCTATACCGTGGTGGCCAGCATCACCGCCGCCATCTTCTTTGCCTCCCGCATCCGCAAGCGTCTCTATCGCCGCCACCGCTTGTTCGACCTGGCCATGTTCGTCACCGATACCATCGGCATGGCCATCTTTGTGGTCAACGGCATCCAGGGCGCTATGAACTCCCTGGAGTGGTATAACCCCTTCCTGTTGGCTTTCGTGGGGGTCACCACCGGCGCCGGAGGCGGCATCATCCGAGACATCATGGTGGGCACGGTGCCTCGGGTGCTGCGCAAGCAGATCTATTTCACCGCCGCCTTGGCTGGCGCCGTCTGTTACATCGTCCTGCTGCCCTACCTGCCGGAGTTTTGGGATATGCTCCTGGCGGTGGCGGTCATCTGCGTCATCCGAGGGCTGGCGTTCCACTACCGGTGGAATCTGCCTCGGGCAAAGCAGGCGGAGTTTGACGAGTAGTTTCGACTTGCGCTTTTTTCTGCCATCGGAGATGGCAGAACTCTGCTGAGAGCTTTATTTATCGCAAGCAAAAAACGCTCTGGAAGACCCAGAGCGTTTTTGCTGCCTTGAAAGCCTACTAAACATATGGTATTATAGCGGTATGAAAACGCCGAAGGAGGCCAGACCATGAAAATTTCTACCAAAGGCCGTTATGCCCTGCGGATGCTGCTGGATTTGGCAGAGCAGCGGGAGAAGGGCTTTGTTGCTCTGAAAGAGATCGCCCAGCGGCAGAATATATCGAAGAAGTATTTGGAGCAGATCGTGCCCATCTTGAACCGAGCCAAGGTGCTCAAGACCAACCGCGGCTACCAGGGCGGCTACCAGCTGGCCCAGTCCCCCGACCACTACACGGTGGGGATGATCTTACGCCTGACCGAGGGGAGCTTGGCGCCAGTGGCCTGCGTGGAGCAGGATCCGGTGGATTGTCCCCGCAGCGTGGATTGTCCCACCCTGCCGTTGTGGAAGGGGCTGAACAAGGTCATCAACGACTACCTGGACAGCATCACCCTCCAGGACATCCTGGATCAGCAGCGGGAGCGGTATGCCAATGACTATGTGATCTGACAAGCGAAGGGCGACGTGAAAAACACGTCGCCCTTTTGCTAATTGTATCGCGGTCTCACAGAGTTCCGCCATCTAAGATGGCGGAATAAATTGTAATTCATTTTTTCCGGCGGCGTGTACGTCGGAAAAAATACTGCTCAGACGGGTAAGTGCCGCAGCGTCAAGCCAATGTGCCGGGGGCACATTGGTAGCGTAGGCTCCGCCTGTTTACAGGTGGAGGAACCTACCGGCGCAGCGAGTGCATGCACCCGGCTGCAAACTCAGAAAAATGCTTGCATTTTTCTGACTATCGGATGTTGCCGCTTCCGTGGATGATATACTTGGTGGTACACAATTCCTCCAACCCCATGGGCCCCCGTGCGTGGAGCTTCTGGGTGGAGATGCCCATCTCGCAGCCCAGGCCGAACTCGCCCCCATCGGTGAACCGGGTGGAGGCGTTGACGTACACGGCGGCGGAGTCCACCAGGGCGGTGAACTGTTTTGCGGCGGTGTCATCGGTGGTCAGGATGGCATCGCTGTGGCCTGTGGAGTGATGGGCGATGTGGTCGATGGCGGCATCCACGCTGTCCACCACCTTCACGGCCAAGATGTAGTCCAAAAATTCCGTGTCAAAGTCCTTCTCGCCAGCAGGCGTCCCCGGGATGATGGCCGCCGCTCGTTCATCCAGCCGCAGCTCCACCGGCGTCTCCCCAGCGACCGCCCGTTCGTCCACCAGACGTGCCTTCAGCTTGGGCAGAAATTCGCCTGCGATGTCCTTGTGCACCAGGCAGACTTCCTCTGCGTTGCACACGCTGGGACGGCTGGTCTTGGCGTTCTGGATGATGTCCAGCGCCTGCGCCTGGTCGGCGGAGGCATCTACATAGATGTGGCAGATGCCCGTGCCCGTCTCGATACAGGGGACGGTGGCGTTCTCGGTGCAGGAGCGGATCAGTCCAGCGCCCCCACGGGAGATGAGCAGATCCACATAGCCCACGGCGGTCATCAGCTCGTTGGCGCTGGCGTGGGAGGTGTCCTGGATGAGGTTCACGCAGGTCTCCGGCAGGCCGGCGGTCTTGAGACCGGCACGGAGGGCGGTGACGATGGCGTTGGCACTGCGCCAGGCATTGCGGCCGGAGCGCAGGATGCACACGTTGCCGCTCTTGAGACACAGGGCGGCGGCGTCACTGGTCACGTTGGGACGGCTCTCGTAAATGATGGCCACCACGCCCATGGGCACGGCGGTCTGTTCGATGACCATGCCGGGCTTGGGGGTGGCACGGCGGCGCACCTGTCCCACCGGATCGGGCAGGTCGATCAGAGCCAGCACCCCATCCGCCATACCCTGGATGCGCTCCTTTGTCAGCAGCAGGCGATCCATCATGACGGTGGAGATGGTGCCTTCGGCATCGGCGCAGTCGGCGGCGTTGGCGGCCAAAATATCCTCACAGCCTGCCACCAGGGCATCTGCCATGGCGCGCAGGGCATGGTTTTTCACTTCGGTGCTGGCGGTGCCCAGCGTTTTCTTGGCTTCCTGAGCCTGGACTAAAATGGCATCGGTGCTCAACATATTCAGATTCCTTCCTTTCTGACGCAAAAACGGGTGCCTACCTCTTTGCCTGCCACAATGTCATACAGGCTCTCTGGATAAGCGCCGTGGCAAATGATCATCTCGACCCCCGCCTCAGTGGCGATCTCGGCGGCGTGGATTTTAGTCACCATCCCGCCGGTGGCCAGCTCAGAGCCTTTTGTCCCCGCCAACGCACGAATCTCCGGCGTCAGCGCCTCCACCCGATGGATGAGGGTGGCGTTGGGGTCTTCTTTCGGGTCGGCGGTGTACAGGCCGTGGATGTCGGAGAACAGCACCAGCAGGTCGGCCTTGGCACAGCTGGCCACGATGGCGCCCAGGGTGTCGTTGTCGCCTACGGCGATCTCTTTCGTTGCCACCGTGTCGTTCTCGTTGATGATGGGCAGGGCGTCCAGCTCCAGCAGACGGTACAGGGTGTTCTGGAAGTTCTCCCGCCGCTGGGTGTCCAAGATGTCATCTGCGGTCAGCAAAATCTGCGCCACCGTGTGGTTGTACTCGCCAAACAATTTGTCATAGGTATACATCAGCTCGCACTGCCCCACCGCTGCTGCTGCCTGCTTGGAGGGCATATCGGCGGGACGGCCAGGCAGCTGCAATTTGCCCACGCCCATGCCGATGGCGCCGGAGGACACCAAGATGATCTCATGCCCTGCGTTCTTCAGGTCGCTGACCACCTTGCACAAGTGCTCTACATGGCGGATGTTCAGTAGCCCCGTGGGATGCGCCAGGGTGGAAGTGCCTATTTTCAAGACGATACGCATGACTCAGTCCTCCTTTTTCCCCAGTTCTCTCGTTTTCTCATAGGCGGCCAGCACCGCTTCCATGGCGGTGGAACGGAATCCGCCCATCTCCAAGGCTCGCACCCCTTGAATGGTGCTGCCGCCAGGGGAGCAGACCGCATCCTTCAGTGCGCCAGGGTGGCTGCCGCTTTCCAAGACCAGTTCTGCCGCCCCCATCAGGGTCTGTGCCGCATAGGTCATGGCTTTGTCACGAGGCAGTCCGCAGGCCACGCCGCCGTCTGCCAGCGCTTCGATGAATAAGTATACATAGGCAGGCCCACAGCCGGAGATGGCACAGCCTGCATCGATGAGGGACTCCGGCAGGACGTCCAGCCGGCCAGCGCCGGCCATGAGGGTGCAGAAGGCGTCCAAGTCTTCTTGTGCCACGCCATCGGCGCAGTACAAGATCATGCCCGCACCCAGAGATACCGGCGTGTTGGGCATGATGCGGATGACGGGATAGGCTCCTCCGGCCAGCTGTTGGATGGTGGCCATGGACAGGCCAGCCGCCATGGTCACCAGCACGAATGGGGTAGGTCGCCCGGCGAAGGTGTCGGCCAGCTCCGCCAGAACCCCTGGCATCATCTGAGGTTTGACGCCCAGAAAGATCAGGTCGCAGGTCTTGGCGATGGTCTGGTTGTCGGTGACGGCTGCGCCGATTTTCAAAGCCAGTGCGTCCGCCTTGGACTGGGTGCGGTTGGCGAGAAATACGTTGTGTTCGCCTTTGGGCAGAGCCTGTGCCAGTGCGCCGCCCATGTTGCCGCAGCCGATGAAACCGATGGTGTTGAATTGCATACCCCATTCCTCCAATGTGACGGGAATTTTTCAAAAGGGTTCCCGTTGGTGTAGCACCATTGTAGAAGAAAAAGGAGGAAAAGTCAATATTCAGACGATAAAATAGACGAAATATTTTGCAGAATGAAAATTAGAACGAATTTAAGTTTGAAAATGCGGGGAGATAGAAAAAATACGGCGAAATAGAACTAGAAAAGTGCAAAATCAAACTAGACGAAACCTATCACAAAATCTATCATGTCCACTGGACGACCACATAATCCCGCCAGACGTATCCGCCCAGCCCGTTCCACGCCACCACGAACCAGTTCTGATACTCGTTCCACACCGTCAGCTGAGCGCCGTCATAACACTGCGCCACGATGGGCGCGGACGTGGAGGGCGCTGCCCGCAGGTTCAGAACGCCCCAGTTCAAGTCCACCACACCCACCCGCGGGGCTTGCGGCTCCAAAAAGGGCAGGCCGAAAAACTCTGTCACCGCCCTGGCCAGACTTCGGGCGATGGCAGGCAGGTTGTTCCGGATCCAATCCGCATCCGATGGGTTGTCGTGATACCCCAGCTCTGCCAGCACGCCGGGGGCACGCACCTTGTATACCTCCCCCAGGGAAGTGGTGGGTACGATGGCCACCTTGGTCGGGTCAGGGTAGACGGTCTTGAGCTGCTGTTGAATGAGCTGGGCGGCACGGAGGCTCTCTGCTGACTCCGGATTGTAGTAGAGGTCGATGCCGGTGGTGGTGCCCGCCTGGTCGCCGGCGGTGGCGTTGGAGTGGAGGGCGAGGTGCAGGTCGTAGTCCCCTGCGTTGGAGGCGGCGATGGAGGTGGCGGCGGTCATGCTTGGGGTGTTGCGGGTGAAGGAGATGCCGCTGGCATGGAGATAGGGCTCCAGTTCGTCCGCCAGCAGGTTCATGTAATATTCCTCGTTCCCGCCGTTCACATAGGGGTTATACTCCTGGGTGGAAGGGGAGAGATACAAAAAAGCCATAGAAAAACCTCCTTAATACAGTTCTGTCCATCCTATGACAGAGGTCGGGGGAGGGGTTCCTGGGGTTGCGGAGGAGGGGGAGGGTGTAGTACAATGGATACATTGTACGAAAAGGAGGAACGGGTGATGATACAGTCAACCCTTTGTTATATCGAGCGGGCGGGGCAGTACCTGATGCTCCATCGGGTAAAAAAGGAGAACGACTTGAACCACGACAAATGGGTGGGGGTCGGCGGCAAATTTTTGGACAAGGAGAGTCCGGAGGAATGTTTGCTGCGGGAGGTCAAGGAGGAGACTGGCCTGACCCTCACCGACTACCGCTTCCGCGGCATCGTCACCTTCGTCTCCGACCAGTGGCCCACGGAGTATATGTACTTGTATACCGCCACCGGCTTTGAAGGCGAAATGATCGTCTGCGACGAGGGCGACCTGGAGTGGGTGGAGCACGACAAGATCACCGACCTGCCCATCTGGGAGGGGGACAAGCTGTTCCTGCGGCTGCTGGCGGAGGAAGCGCCCTTCTTTTCCTTGAAGCTGGAGTACCACGGGGATACGCTGGTGTATGCGGCGTTGGACGGGAAAGAAATAAAATTGCAGAAAAATGAAAAATAGCCCTTGACTTTGGGGAGAGGACGCAGTATAATAAATCTTGCGTTTGGACGATTAGCTCAGCTGGCTAGAGCATCCGCTTGACGTGCGGAGGGTCAGCGGTTCAAATCCGTTATCGTCCACCACGAAAGAAACCTCTTTTGTCTACCAAGACAAGAGAGGTTTTTTCATGCATTTAGGGGCAAAATAGCCCTCAATATAGGAAAATACCGCTGAAACAGGGGTTGGAACGGTCGATCAGACTGCACCAGCCCCTGTTTTTTGCTTTTCGGCGGTCAAACAGGCGCAATACTTTTCGTGTTTCTTTACAGCGCAAAGAAGTTGGCAAAACAGCAACCGACGGGATTTGAATATGAAAAAGACAGCAGGTGTCGCAGAAAACTGACAGCAATGCCTTGTAAATTGCGGAAACTTGTGCTATAATGTTTGGTAATACTTTATGCCTATTTGCAGGAATATCGTTGGAGGTGGCACATGGCACAGGAAAATTGGCAGAAATATAAGCTGTTAAAGCTCCTTGAACTTTTACGCCAAGAGACAGATGAACAGAATCCTCTACCCACCAGTGCAATTTGCAATCGGCTGGTAGAGATGGGCATTTCGTGTGAGCGCAGGACGCTGACGAAGGACATCGCTGTTCTTAATGAACTTGGGTATGAAGTCATGTGGAACTGGGTCGGAAAAGAAAAGGGATACTACATTGAGGATCGTAGTTTCAGTGTTCCCGAATTGAAGATACTGATCGACGCAGTACAGGCAGCCAGCTTCATTACGGATAAGAAAACGGCAGAGCTGATCGACAAGATCGCTGAGCTGGGCGGCACTCATAAAGCCGATATTTTGAAAAGCAACATGGTCTGCTTCAACACCCGCAAGCACAGCAACGAATCTATATACTATAATGTGGGATTTTTAGAAGATGCCATCCAGCAGCATAAAAAGGTCATCTTCTACTACTACGATTTGAATGAAAACGGCGAAAAGGTTTACCGACGCGAGCATCACCACTATGTTGTGGAACCCATTGCACTGGTGTTCAACGAAGATAACTATTACCTCATGATCTACAGCGCAAGGCACGATGGTACCGCCAACTACCGCGTGGACAGAATGGATCATGTGGAGGTTATCGATGAAGCCATCTCAGAGAAGGCAGTGGCACTGCGCGACGGACTTGACTGCTATACCGAGCAGGTGTTCAAAATGTACGGAGGCCAGCCGGTGGATGTTGTTTTGGAATTCGATGCTAAGCTGATCGGCGTAGTGTACGATAAATTCGGTGAAGACACCAAAATGATTAGGTCTGGCGAGAATAAATGCATTGCAACTGTCAAAGTACAGATCAGCCCTGTGTTTTGGGGGTGGCTGTTCCAATTCGCAGACCAGATGCGAATTATTTCCCCCGAACCGATCATCCAGCAGTACCAAGAGCAGTTGAGCAAAGCTCGGCGGGAGGCGTGATATGGGAACGGCCAAGCGCCCATGTACTACGCAGAAGGTACGCACCCAGCGATCATCGATAAGGAAATGTTCGAGATGGTGCGCGTGGAGATGCAGCGACGCAAAGATGAAAAAGTCACAGCGGTCGGCAGCAGCAGATTCACCAGCAAGTACCCATTTAGCGGTCTGCTGGTATGTGGTGAATGCGGACATAAACTCCGCAGGCATGTGCGGACAGTCGGAACTGGAATGAAAGTTCCCGCGTGGGGCTGCAGCAACAGGATCAGTAACGGCAGAGCGGCATGTGACTCGCACCATGTGAACGAAGATACCCTGCAGCACACCTACACGGCAGCGATCAGAGACATGATCGAGGATGCAGAAGGAATCATGGCAGCGGTCAAGGAAAGTGCGGGACTGGTCATGGAGCCGGAAAACAGAGCGGCGCTGGATCGTATCGAGCAGGAGATCATCGATCTGCAGAACGCGGTGCTGGAACTGCATAAGGCCAAGCAGCAGCGCAGCGTTACCGCAGCGGACTACGCAGCGCAGATCAAAGAGTACAGCCAGAAGATACAGGAGCTGGAAGCGCAGCAGGCAGAACTGCAGACCACAGAAAACCGATACAGTGAGGTCAAGATGTGGCTGGATAGCTTCGCAGAACACATCCAAAGCGGTGACATCATGAACGCAGATGACAGCATGATCATGAAGCAGCTGGTGGAACAGATTATCGTCGGAGATGACGGCATCGAGGTACACTTCAAATGCGGCATTGTCGCAAGCCACGAATATATGTAACACAAATGCCCTCGGCAGCCAGAATGGTTGTCGGGGGCATTTTTTGCTGTCGCAAATAAACGACATCAATTTAGATTAATGTCACTAATTGCGTCGGAAATATTGAGAATAGCGCAAGTTTTTGCTATAATATATCGTAAGAAATTATAATTACTCGAAAACACTGAAAGGAGCCATCGTATGACCGCAGCAAACCCCAAATACCCCATGCTGGTCAACAGCAAGGAGAATCGTGAGCTTTTCTACAATGACGACTGCGATAAATATGACTATCTTACTGCGGTTGCTTGTGGCGCCATCGGTGGTGTGGTTGATATTTTCTTGGTTGGTGCGCCCGGCGATAGCGTTCTCGGAAAGTGGACGGACGCACAAACAGATAACGCGGTAATCTCCTTCGCAAAAAAGATGGGATGGAAACCGAAAGCTGGGAATGCAAATAATGCGAACAGTGCAATCGGTTTTTTGGAAAGAAACTTCAAAGTAAACTATGATCAGAGAAAGCCCGGAGATGTCGGCAATCTTTTCAACATTGCGCCTGGCACGCATCATATGATGTCGCTGGCGCACTCACCCGACATTGTGGGTCTATTCTTCTCGATTCTAAATCAGTTCACATCCACATCCTCGTTTATAGCAGATAGCCAGCTCATTACAGTAAAATCAGATACTTTCGAGTTGCAGGGCGGTAATTTCTTGATGAAAATTATGTGCGGAATCGGCAACTGGATCGGGCATCTTTTATCAGATGTCGCTGGCAGCTCTGGCGCTCATGGCAGAGGCACCGGTATTGTCATGCCTTTTTATGAGTTGTTCGGACTCTGCAAATTTGGCAGTTTCGGCAGCGAAAAGAAGGAATTGGCCGAAGTGGCTATGCAGGCATTTACTAGTGGCTATGATTTTAGATTCGGAATGGCACAGGCGATTCCTGTCACCATTACAGAACTGACTATCAGACTGATTTGGGCAATCAGACGGAAGTTCCAGATGAAACTTCCGCTGAGAGACTGCATCCCCACTGAGAAACATAAGAGCCTTCGGATAATGCTTCTCATCGGTCATGGTACGCTGTGTGTTATGGATGTTGTAGACGCAGGAGTCCGATCTGGCGGCAATTACTTGGCGTTCTTCACCCGACTGAACTTGGTAGCATGGTATCGCCTTGTATTGCTCGTACTGAAAGAAGTTCTGCGGCAGATCGGCATCGTCGACTGTCTGGATGAAACCATCGCAGCGCTACAGCGCGTCAAACTTGCACTGCAGGAGTACCTTGCAGAACTTGAAAAGATAGATATAGGGCGCTTCAAAGAAGAAACGGCAATGTTCCAGAGTCTTGAAGCTGATCTGGAGAATTTGAGCGAAGAAGAACTGCATGTGGTAATCATAAACACATTTGAATCGCTTGGCATCAGCCGTCCTTGGGAAGGTGATTTCGATGACTTCATGTCGGATAGTAATAACAGGCTGGTGTTCGAATAATGTTCAAATGCGATAAATGCGGCGAATGTTGCCGTAACCTACACCTATCAGAGATATACGCGGACTTGGACAGAGGCGATGGTGTTTGCAAATATCTACAGGGTAACCTCTGTAGCATTTATGAAACACGCCCGCTCAAGTGCCGTGTTGATGATGCTTATGATGCGTTATTTGCTGGCACAATGACCAAAGAGCAATATTACCAACTCAATTATGAGAGTTGTCATTTACTAAAAAGAAAGAAGGAACAGTAATGCCATTACCGTTATTCTTAGGCATAGCTGCCGCTGTTGCAGCAGCAGGTGGTATCGGCACCGGCGTCCACGGAGCCGTCAAAATGAAAGGTGCCAATGACACCGTAAAATCTGCTGGTGAACGCCATAATAAGAACATCCAGCGCTTCGAATCCTGCAATAGCAGAACCGCTGGTAGCATGGATGCACTGGGAAAACTGGAACTTGATATTCTTGCAAGCTTCCAGCAGTTTTCTGATATGTTCGAGCAAATCCAGAATCGTCCCAGCTTCAAAGAATTTGCATGCGATTCTGTAGATTTGCCTCATTACGACAAAGAAGAAATTTCCGAGGTTTCCGTTGGCGCAGGCGTTCTGATGGGCGGTATTGGTGGTGCGGCACTTGGAACCGCAGGCGGATTCGCCGCTGCTGGCGCAACAACCGCTGCCGTCATGGCATTAGGCACCGCATCAACCGGCACCGCGATTGCATCCTTATCTGGCGTAGCAGCCACTAACGCAACACTAGCTGCTCTTGGCGGTGGTGCGATTGCTGCAGGTGGCGGTGGTATCGCATTAGGCACGACTATGCTCGGCGTTACGACTTTGGGCGTCGGTCTGCTTGTTGGCGGCGTGATATTCAGCATTACAGGATCCACGCTGTCGCATAAGGCTGAAAAAGCATATGAAGAAATGCTTGCAGCAGAAAAAGAGATTAACAAAATTTGCGCTTACCTGAATGAACTCAACATGGTGGCAACGCGTTACCACGGTGTCATGCAGACTGTCGACGGCGTCTATAGACGGCACCTTAATGCATTGGATGCAATCATCAACATTAACAAGAAGGTTGACTGGCTGGAGTTCACTCCGCAGGAGCGACTGGTAACACAGAATACGGTACTGCTTGTTCAGCTGCTGTATAAGATGTGCCAAGTTAAGGTTGTGCTGAAAGCCGATGCTGAAGGTGAACTCAACAGTGTAAATAAAACTGCAGTTGAGGAAAATATCCATGCTGCCAATACACTGATCGCAGAACGAGGCTTTGAGGTCAACAAAGCAAAGAAGGTTGCAGAATGGGTATTTGATGAGCAGGAGTCTTATGGGCTTGCGGTCGCTGCGCTTCTGTACTATTTTGCAGGGTGTGACAACAGCGTGTCGGACGAAGAAGCGGCAATTATTGAAGAGAACATCACACCGATCATTGACGCAGAAGTGGCTACAGAAGAAATGCTGGCAGAAGTAGCTGCAATCAAGGGAACCAATCCGTTTACATTCTCGCATCTTAAAAAATATCTGGCACATATCGATGTAGCTGCGCTCGATGAGTTTGGTGCATTGGTCGAACAGGTCATTGGCGCAAGCGGCGGTATAAGCAGTGATGAAAAAGAAGCCAAAGCAAAATTCGAAGACTATTTAAAGGAACGCAAAAAAGTATAATACATAAGAAACAAAGGATTTTCGGGTGAATGCTATGAGATAAACAGTACGATTTTCAATATTTTCTCTTGCACTGCTTCTGATGATCTCAATGGTATTTTCGCCAATGATCGCATATGCGACAGAGGCTGCCAGTGAGCAGAAGCATTATATGGGTTCCGTAGTCAATGCAGGACACGACACTGGATTTTCGGAAAACAATAAGATCACAGAAAAGGATCTGCATTTCGGATGGGACATTGGTAGCTTTTATGTGGATGGATATACGCGTGTTACCGAAGACAAAGATGGCAACCCTGTTTTTTTGAAAACAGTTGGTGATACCGTCACCCTGTGGTTTGAGCTGGAGCAGGATATCAATAAGCTGGACGGCGATGATATGCTCAGCATTTGAATACTTCGGTATTGAGAAAACTGACATGGGGCGCGGCACTTTGATCATCAGACACACTGATTACCAAAACCACACGGCAGATCCCGTGATTTATACGGATTATCTGGCAGCGACTGCCACGAAGGGTGCTGCAGTTGAGGTAAAGCTCTGTGAAGAAGGCGACTATGAGGTTGCTCTCGATTATGAAATTCGTGATGATAATCTCGATATTTTTGGTTGGAATCCGTTCCCGTCCTATCATAATTATCGCATTTATTTCCGTTTTTCTGTCCGCAACGGCAACTGCATGGTTTATCCCTTCGATGTGGTCACAGGAGCAGAGCTGACGAACAGTTCGATTACTGAAAACGGATTCTATCTTGATCTTGCAAAGTCCCGATACCTCAACATTGACATCAAGAAAGAGGTACGCAAGGAAGGCGCAGAAGGACTGACAGAAGATGTGCGGTTTAATAAACCGGCAAAAGACGGTGAGCAGTATACCGACGAAGGTATATACACGATCACAGTCAGCAATGTTTATACAAACCAGACTACCACGAAGGTCATTTATGTAGGCACAGATGATGTGCTAAAAGCTCATGTTACAACAGGACTATCGATCGCAGATGTGGAATATCAGCTATCGATGGGAGCAACGGTGGCAGAAGACGGCACATTGATTCCCGCCCCCGATCAAACGATCCCGCCTGTGGATGAAACGGACAAAACCGAAACCACAGACCCTATCGACGATGATAATGATAAAGAGGGCGATTCCGACAAGACGGATACTCCCACTGACAATACACCAACAGATCCCGCTCCTGTGCAGATGTGGCCGTTTGTTGTGGGGGGCGTAGTCTTGGCAGCAATCATCATCGTAATCGTGAGCATTTGCAGACGCAAAAAAGCAATTCCTGCTGACGAAGGAATAGAAGATGCAGAAGCTGACGATAATGGGGGTAGTGAAGAATGAAAAGACTGATTGCCCTAATTCTCGTTTGTGCTTTGCTGGTTGGATGCACTCCGCAGGTAGACAACGACGGCGCTGAACCTACCACCAGTACGACAGAGACGCAGCAGACCGTGGAATACATATTCACGGAGGAAGGCATGCCCGAGTTTACCGGCCTTGATGATTCCGCTCTGTTGACATATATGGAAGATTCCATTTACACGAATCTTATAACTGAGCTGGACAACGAAATGTATTTCGTTGAGAATGTCAGCGCAGTATACATTTCCAAGGAATACTTAGAGGAAGTAGCATACCACTCACAGGAGAACATATACTTCGGATACACGCTCTCTGAACTGGATGCATACTTCCAAGGAACACGATATGTGTTTACTCTGGGCGATGACGGACAGACCATCGTAACTGAGTTCCAAGAGTACGATGACACATACGAGCAGATACTGAAAAATGTGGCTATCGGCACCGGTGTTATCCTAATTTGCGTGACTGTGTCAGTTGTGAGTGGTGGCCTTGGAGCACCGGCGGTCAGTATGATTTTTGCTGCATCAGCAAAAACAGGAACCATTATGGGATTGTCTTCGGGATTGTTCAGCGGCGTCTCCGCGGGCGTAGTAACTGGCATGGAGACTGGCGATTTTGATGAAGCAATGAAGGCAGCGGCACTTGCTGGCAGTGAAGGCTTCAAGTGGGGCGCAATCACCGGTTCTGTTGCCGGTGGCGCAGAAGAAGCAATTGCGCTAAAGGGTGCAACACTGAACGGACTGACCATGAATGAAGCTGCATTGATTCAGAAGCAGTCTGGATATCCGCTGGATGTAATCAAGCAGTTCTCAAGCATGGAGCAATACCAGATTTGCCAAGCAGCAGGTCTTTCACCGCATATGGTGAACGGTAATATTGCGCTGATCAGAAATATTGATTTAAATTTCGTCGATGATATGGGGCGTACCAACTTGCAGCGGATGCAACAAGGTTTAGCCGCGCTCGATCCTACAGGACAGGCATACGAATTGCACCATATTGGACAGCATGCAAATTCCACTCTGGCTATTCTCACAAAGGCAGAACACATGCAAGGAGGAAATAACAAAATCTGGCATGTGCTTGGCGAGGCCACAGAGGTACACGGAGCCGGTAATACATGGGATCTGCAGCGCCAGCAGTTCTGGAAGCAACTCGCAAAGATGATGACAGGAGGCGTATGATAATGGCAGATATTGTTAAGCTGATGCAGAAGCAGCCGGACTTCTACGCCATGAAGGGTGCATCAGAAGAAGAAATAAGAATGGCTGAACAGACACTGGGGCTTTGCTTTGCAGCAGACTATCATAAATACATTGCAGCATACGGTGTTGCGTCTTTTGCTGGACATGAACTGACTGGTATATGCAAATCCAAGAGGCTTAGCGTCATAGATGTTACGATCGATGAACGCAATAATATTCCCGTTCCCACTGACTGGTATGTACTGGAGCAGGCCAACATCGACGGCATTGTGATTTGGCAGGACAGTAACGGTACGGTGTACCAAACAGCGCCAAACACAAAAGCGAAAAAAATGTGTGAATCGCTGGCAGAGTACATTGAATATGGAAGCCGTAATGCGAAAGAAATATGACATACCCGAAATAAGTATTTACAGGTTTTTGAAGCCAGAGCGCCGAGAACAAATAAAGCCGCAAGACCGGCATAACAGACCGTATACAAAGAAAGACACAGAATACTGGGCGAAGTTTGAACGAAAAAAGACAGACTAAGCGAAAAGAACCAGCAACCCCGATAGCCAGACGGCTATCGGGGTTGTTTTTTGCAACAGATGTCTTGAATTTGCGACAACTGACCGCAAATCGCAAAATGCTGTTTTAGTGCTATAATAGATTTACAAAGTCCGTTTTATGGGACACATGTGCGAGTAGAATATAGACATAAACATCAAAGCAATAAAAAAAGATGGATCGGAGTGAGAATATGAACTACATTGTTTTGGATTTGGAATGGAATCAGCCCGTTAGTGCGAAAAGCATGGTGAGAACGCCTGTGTCCTTATACGGAGAAATCATCCAGATCGGTGCGGTAAAGCTGGACGAAAACTATCATATTCTCGATACATTTAAGATTATGGTGGCTCCGAAACATTATCGTAAGATGCATAAAAAGGTCACTAAGCTCACCAAGATCACCACCGAAGATCTGCAATATGTTTTCCCGTTCCCCGTTGCTTTCGGTCATTTCAAAAAGTGGTGTGGAGATGAATTTGCATTTCTGACATGGGGACCCGATGACATCGGCATCCTCAATGACAACATGGTGCTGCACAAACTGGATACAGCTTGGATTCCCTGCACATACAACATCCAAGTAATTTTTGATGATCAGATCACAAAGGAAAAGCGGCAAGTGTCCCTGTCCTACGCGATGGAAAAGATCGGAGAGCCTGCGCTGAAAGCACATGATGCACTTCACGATGCAAGAAACACTGTCTGCGTTTTCCTGTATTTGGATATGGTGAAGGGGCTGGCAGAGTATGCTGAACTCCAGAAGCAGATGACCTACTACAGGGAGTTGCATATGGATCGTAGCGAATCTACGAAGACCTATGCAACAAAAGAAGAAGCGCTCTCCGACCCGGAACTGACACAGTTCTATTGCCCCAAATGTGGCGGCATTGTTACCTGCGGAGATATTGTCAAGCAGAACTCAAACAAGTCCATTGCCATCGGTAAATGTGAAAACGGTGATGAACTGTTTGTGAGATTTAAGTTTACCCGCTGGGACGACGGCAGGCTCAGCGTGGCGCGCATTCTTTACGAAATGGACGATGATAACAGAAGCTATTATCTGGAGAAAAAACAGCAGGCAGAAGAAGCTGCAGAATCGCATCTGCGATATCTTGCACTAGCTGTTTGATTGGAGGAAAAGACTATGGCTAACAAAGGCAGAAGTGAACGGGGTTTATTCGGCACCGTGCATCACTACGATGAGCATGGTAAGAAAGTAGGTCGCAGCGAACCCGGTCTTTTTGGTGGTTACACCAATTACGATGCCAACGGCAAGAAGATTGGCCACTCCGACCCCGGCCTGTTTGGTGGATACAATCATTACGATAACAATGGACACAAAACCGGTCATTCAGATCCCAGCTTGTTCGGCGGCTATCACCACAGAGATTCCAGCGGCAAAAGCACTGGTTCCAGCGACCCCGGAATGTTCGGGTCATATCACCACAGCGACAGCCAAGGTTGCTATGTGGCAACATGCGTGTACGGATCCTATGATTGTCCGCAGGTCTGGACGCTGCGTCGTTTCAGAGACAACACGCTGGCAGAGACTATGCTGGGTAGAGCGTTCATCCGTACATACTACGCAATCAGCCCCACGATCGTAAAGTGGTTTGGCAAGACCGAATGGTTTAAGAAGATGTGGCATGGCGTACTGGACAACATGGTGCAGCGCCTCAATGATAACGGTGTGGAGGATACACCGTACAACGATAAGGATTGGAGGAAATGATATGTGGTTACTTTGCATCCTCGTTCTTCCGTTCGCAATTTTGGCAGAGTTGATAAAGTGAGAAAGGTTAAGTGAGATAGATGGCATTCAAGATTGGATTTGCAGCTGACACCGGCGAAAAGAAGCCCGTCGCAGCTACATACACTGTGCCGCAGCAGGCGGCAGCACCACGCAAGTCTGTGGTGCAGATTTACTTCGCGGACAGACACATGACGCTGGCATATTACAACGATCAGTTCGACCTGCATCGTGGTGACATGGTCTATGTGGACGGCAAGCTGGAAAGCATGCTCGGTCGCGTCACAGAGGTCAATTATAATTTCAAGATTAAGGTGTCGGACTACAAGCGCGTCATCGCTGTGGTGGACACTACCGTGCATGGCCAGTTCTTCATGGCAGGCAGCCACTTCGTGACATTCGATCGTGAAGCGCTGCCGAGCAGCAAGGCGGTAACATGGTTTAAGGCACCGGCAAAGGAAGACGATGAGTTCGTCAGCGGCAGCGACGATACCACATTCCGTCTGGATGACCTCAAGGGTATGAATGTCACCGCAGCGATCGCAGAGCGCGGCCATGAATACTACATAGAAAACAAGGTCAGATACATCAGTATCGACGGCACCAAGGGCTACGCTATCGTCGAAGGCAGTGAAGCATACGAAGTGGAGTTTGAGTACCACAACGGTGAGATCAGCCAGCTGATTTGCTCCTGCTTCTGCAGCTACAACTGCAAGCACGAATTTGCGGCCATGCTGCAGCTGCGCGAAACGCTGGAGCTGATCGAGAAGAACTACGGCGACGAATATGAGCGCACCGGCTACTTCGCAGCAGTGAACAAGGGTACGCTGTTCGCATTCGCCATCGACGGCAAAGACAACGGAAGCTTCACACTGTAAGGAGGGACAGATAATGTCAAGGCCAAGAAAGGAAACTGTAACATGCCCGAAATGCGGCAAAGAGTCCGATATAACCATATGGGATACACTGAATGCTGAAATGAATCCGAAAGAAAAGCAGCAGCTGTTAGATGGCACCATTTTTCGTTTTATGTGTGAGTGCGGCTACACCGCTGGCATCGACGCAGGAATGCTGTATCATAACATGACCAGACACACGATGGTCTACTATGTCAGTGAAGAATCGGTGGAACAGACCGAGAATATGTTCGCTGACATCAGAAAACACGGTGAATTTGAAATGGCTGATTATAAATACCGCATTGTAACATCCCAAAATGCCCTGCGGGAAAAAGCCGCTATCCTTGAAAATGATTTGGATGATCGCGTGATGGAACTGGTGAAGCTGTTCTACTATGTGCATGTACACGAACAGCACCCAGAAGAAGAAATTGATGAAGTTCTGTTTTTTACGGAAGGCGGCCAATGGCTGCTACAGTTTTTAGGATCCGCTTCTATGACAGCAGAGCTGCCGGTCGAATTCTACGAGAAAATCCGCGATCAGTACGCAGCGCGGTTGGAAGAAGCGGGTAATGAAGGCCTGCATATCAATGCACGATGGGCGGTGCGGTTCCTTGGATACGACGAAGATTAACCTCTACGACCGTATACGACTGACAGATGGACGCACAGCTTCTGTTGTCGAGATTTTCGGGGAAGGCACAGACTTCATCGTGGATATAGACTTGGATGGTGACTGGGATACGATAGCAATCCGAGATAAAGATATAGCAGAACGATTGGAGGTGGCTGAATGATTGTAGATGAAAAGATGGCAGGAGCCGCCATTTTATGCGGTGAGCCACTTGCAGGTTACTCACCTACAGATATCCGGCAATGGCTGCAGGAAAACGGTCACACGGATGCTGCGATCGCAGAAGCAATGGCCGCTGTGGGACAAAAAGTTGGCTGGTTGCATCATGAACTCAATGACCCCGATAACGATGACGCGCAGATTTCAAAATACGACAAAGAATTCGACGCGTGGTGGGATATGGAGAAAGAGCTGGTCGCAGAGATTATCCACAGGTTGGAGGAACAGAATCGAACTGCAGACACCAATCATACCACAGAAGGAAAAGAATGGCATTACATCATAGAGCCATTCATAGAACAAAACGGATTCCGCGATGGTGCAGGATGGTGGATAAGGAAGTGATCGCATGAACGACAGAGACAAAATGCTTTACTACGAAGTCCACATAGAAGATATGCTCTATGTGTTGCAGGAACGGATGGCAGAGTTCGGTGACGGAAAAGGGCTGTCAGAATTCGAGCAGGGACGGCAGATGGCATACTGGGAAATGATGGACATTATAAAAACACGGCATTCGATGATATTGGAATTGATTGCTGACGAAGAATAGCCAAAGGAGGAAAATGCTATGCCCGACATAAATGATTATCATGCGTTCAAAAGTACCAGCGGTGGATAGGTAGTCTTTTGCTGGACCTCCGGTGTGCTAGGCACACCTCCGTTCCGATTTTATCATTTAACGGCGGAAATGAATTCCGCCTATGGCAATTCTGCGCTACGCTTCGAATTGCCGTGCCACTTGGCACGGCCGCCAGAAGGCGGCTTTGCTGGGTTCGTGCCCTTTGGGCGCTCACCCTTCGGCGATTGCGCTTGCTCGGAGCGAATGAATCGCCCCTGTGCCGAGATTTTGCTGCGCAAAACGTTTGAGACGCCGGACTTCCGGCGAAAAACACCCCACCCAAGACGTTGGCAGCTGTTTCCCAAAACCATCCCACCCAAGGCTCCTTCCACAGGTGGAGGGAGCTGTCGCCGCAAGGCGACTGAGGGGGACGACCGAGACACTGCCCACCAAAGAGAACACAGTCCATACTTGTTTCGATGGGAGGAAATGCGATGGAAATGAAAAGGAAGATCATCACCCGCCCCTGTTCCTGCCGCTGCTGTATGCTGGTCATCGAGAAGACCATGTGGGAGGACGGCGACGTGGATTACGACATCAGCTTGCAGGATTCTCACTTTGACCACAACTACCACACCCTCTGGGGGCGCTTGAAACGGGCGGCCAAGGCACTGTTTGGCAAGCCGGTCTTATACAGCGATGTCTATCTGTGGAAAGAATCGGAGTTCCGCCAGCTGGTGGACGAGATGGACGCCATGGCGCAGGAGCGCTTTGCACCGGAAGAAAAGTCCGCATAAGGGAAGGAATGAAAAGGTACGGCAAATGCCGTGCCTTTTTGCGTTTGTCATTGAATTTCGAAGTTTAATCGCCTCGCAGAGTTCCGGCAGGATGGCGGAATAAAGTGGAATCTATTTTTTCCGGCGGCATATACGTCGGAAAAAATACTGCTCAGACGGGTAAGTGCCGCAGTGTTAAGCCAATGTGCCGGGGGCACATTGGCAGCGTAGGCTCTGCCCAGCGTAGCGAGTGTGCGCACCCGTCTGCAAACTTCACCGAAAGGCTTGCATTTTGGTGAAAATTTGGTATAATAAAATGTCATGATATAGCAATTTCCCATTTTAGATGACAGAATCGCGAGGTGTCCCTTGTATTTCAAAGCCTTGGAGCTACAAGGATTCAAGTCCTTCCCCCAAAAGACCCGTCTCACCTTCGACCAGGCCATCACCGCCGTGGTCGGCCCCAACGGGAGCGGAAAATCGAATATCGCCGATGCCATCCGCTGGGTCATGGGGGAGCAGTCCACCAAGAATCTGCGGGGCGGTAAGATGGAGGACGTGATCTTCGGCGGCACCCAGAAGCGCAAGCCCATGGGTTACGCCGAGGTTTCTCTGGTGCTGGACAACACCCAAGGGCGCTTCCCCTTGGAGGAACAGGAGATCATGGTCACCCGCCGCTACTACCGCAGCGGGGACAGCGAATACTATATCAACCGCCGTTCCTGCCGGCTTCGGGACATTCATGAGCTGTTCATGGACACCGGCTTGGGGCGGGAGGGGTATTCCATCATCGGCCAGGGCAAGATTGACGAGATCTTGTCCACCAAGAGCGCCGAGCGCCGAGGGGTCTTTGAGGAAGCAGCGGGCATCTCCCGCTACCGTCACCGGAAAGAGGAGGCGGAGCGGAAGCTGGAACGGACGGAGGAAAATCTCCTGCGCATTGGGGACAAGATCGACGAATTGGAGCTGCAAGTGGAGCCCCTCCGTGCCCAGGCGGAGACCGCCCAGACCTACCTGCGCTGTCGGGACGAGCTGCGGATTTTGGAGCTGTCCCTGTGGCTGGAGCAGCTGGAAGGGCTGCGGAACACCAAGCGAAAGCTGCTGTCCGACACCGAGCACGCTACCCAGCAGCGTGAGTCAGCGGCGGATGCTCAGGAACAGCTCTACGCCCAAGCGGAGGCGCTGGGGGAGCAGATGCGCCAGCGGGAGCTGGCTCTGGACACCCTGCGGCAAGAGGCAACGGCGCTGACGGAGGACATCCAAACCCAGGAGTCCCACTTGGCCGTCCTGACCAGCCAGCTTCAGAGCAGCACCCAGCAGGCGGAGCAGCTGGAGCAGGAGCTTGCCCAGCAGCAGGAGCGAGCGGATTCGGTGGCCGCACAGGTCACCCAGCACCAGCAGCGCCTGACCCAGTTGGACGCCCAGCGAAACAACCTGGCGGAACAAAAAGCCGCCCAAGAAGCCCAGTCCGCCCAGTTAGAAGGGCAGCTGACCCGCCAACAGAACGATCTAGCCGCCACCCAGACCCAGGCTCAGCAATGTGCCGCCCAGACCGCCCAGGCCAAGGAGACCCTCAGCGCCCTCACTGCGGCGGCACAGGGGTTACTAGACCAGGACACCGCCCTGAAAAGCCAGCTCCTGACAGCGGAGGAGCGCATCCAGACCGCTCAGACCACCCTGGACGAATACCAGACCCAGTGGCAGACGGCGCAAGCTCAGCTCAGCGACCTGGACAACGCCGTAGCAGGTTACCGCCTGCGCTTAGAGCAGCGCGGGGCCAAGGAACAGCAGGCCAACCAACGGGTGCAGCAGCTCACCGTGGAGGCACGGGGGCTGGACAGCCGGATTGCTATGCTGGAGGAGATGGAGCGAGCCTATGAGGGCTACTCTAAGGCGGTCAAGACGGTCATGCGGGCATCGGGCAAGCACTTGCAGGGCATCCATGGCCCGGTAGCGGGTCTGCTTCGGGTGCCGGACGAGTATGCTGTAGCTATTGAAATTGCTTTGGGCGGCACGAAACAGTATATCGTCGTAGAAAGCGAGAGCGACGGCAAACGTGCCATACAATATCTGAAACAGCGGGACGGCGGCCGAGCCACCTTCCTGCCCCTGACCACCATCCAGCCCAACCGCCTGCGGGAACGGGACATCACCCAGTGTCCCGGCTTCGTGGGGGTGGCCAGCGACCTGGTGGAGTACGACCCGCGCTATACCAACATCGTTGCCCGCCTGTTGGGCACCGTGGTCATCGCCGAGGACTTCGATCGGGCGTTGGCCATGGCAAAACGGTATCATTATAAAGTGAAGATCGTCACCCTGGACGGCCAAGTTCTCAACCCTGGCGGCAGCATGACCGGCGGCAGCCACAGTCGGGTGGCGGGTATCCTGTCCCGTGCGGTAGAGCTGGAACGGCTCTGCCAGCAGCGCAAAACTCTGGCTGCCCGGCAGAAGAACGCCCAGACCCAGCTAGAAACCGCCGCCCGTGCCAGACGGCAGGGTGAGATAGAGTTGGAGGACGCCCAGGAGAATCGGCGTGCCGTAGAGACGGAGGTGTTCCAGCACAAGAGTGCCTGGGAACGGCAACAGGCTGTCCTGGACGGCCTGAACGAGCAGCAGACCACCGCCCAGACGCAGCTCACCCAGCTCACCCAGCGCAGCGACCAGTTGGACGAACAGTTGGAAGCGCTGCAAGACACCATTGCCCAACTCCAAACCCAGTCCGAGTGTTTGACCGCCCAGCAGGCCGCCCAGAACGAAACCCTGATCCGCCTGCAAACCCAGCGAGAGACCCTGCGCCAGACCCTGGCAGAACTGACCACCCAGGACGCCGCCCTGACGGCGGAGCAGGAGACCACCCGTCGGGCGCTGACCCAGCTCCAGGACATGGAACGTTTGCTCTCCGGCGACCGAGCCAGCTGGCAGAGCCGGCAGGCACAGTGCCACGCCCAGGCTAAGCAGGTGACTGCGCAGATGGCGGACACCCGCACCCAGCTGACCCACCTGCGTACCGTTCAGGCGCAGCAGGCGGAGCAGATGCAGACCCTGACGGCGGAGCGATTGGCGCTGGAAGGCCAGCGGAGCCAGGCCGATCGGGCAGCACGGGAGAAGAACCAGGAGCTGCTCCATTTGGAGCGTGCCTGTTCCGCCCTGGAGCAGAAGAATGCGGCGGCGGCCATGGAGGAGAAACAGATTTTGGACAAGCTGTGGGACAGCTATGGACTCACTGTGGACAGCGCCCAGCCCCTGCGCCAAGAGCTGGAATCCCACGCCAAAGCCACCCGCCGCATCGCCCAGCTGAAACGGGAGATGCGGGATCTGGGCAGCGTAAACCTGGGCGCTATCACCGAGTTCCAGCGGGTCAGTGAGCGGTACGACTACCTGACCGGCCAGCGAGCGGATGTGCTCTCTGCCAAGGCAGACCTGACCGGCATCATCGATGGCATCACGGCGGAGATGGAGCGTATTTTCGGCCAGCAGTTCCAGCGCATCAACACCGCCTTCTCCCAGACCTTTGTGGAGCTGTTCGGCGGCGGCAGAGCGGCGTTGGAGCTGGAGGACGAGAACGATAGTTTGAATTGCGGCATCGAGATCCGCGTTCAGCCGCCGGGAAAAACCTTGAAGGTCTTGTCCCTGCTCTCCGGCGGGGAGAAGGCGTTTGTGGCCATCGCCCTGTACTTTGCCCTCTTGAAGGTGCGTCCCACTCCCTTCGTGGTCATGGACGAGATCGAGGCGGCGCTGGATGAGAACAACGTGGCACGGTTCGCCCGCTACCTGAGGAATATCAGCGACCAGACCCAGTTCATCGTCATCACCCACCGGCGGGGCACCATGGAGGAAGCAGACGTCCTCTATGGCGTGACCATGCAGGAGCGGGGGGTGTCCCAGGTGCTGGAAGTGGATTTGAACGCAGTGGAAACGGAATTGCACCTGCACGCCACTTAAATGAGGTGGCAGGTTGAGATAGAAGGAGTGTGACCCAATGGGACTGTTTGATAAGATCAAAAAAATCGGTATTTTTAAGGGCTTTTCTAAGCTGGATGATGAATTTTATGATAATCTGGAGGAATCCATGATCCTGGCTGACATGGGAGTGGAGACCACTCTCAAGGCGGTCGATCAGCTCCGTGCCCGCACCAAAGCGGAAAAAATCAAAGACGTAGAAGGCGCACGGGAGTGCATGAAGGAGATCCTGGCGGACATGATGCGGGTGGGCGATCCGGCGCTGAACCTGAACGGCAAGCCTGCCGTCGTCCTCTTTATCGGCGTCAACGGCGTGGGCAAGACCACCACCATTGGTAAGATCGGTTCCAAGCTGAAAGGGGAGGGGAAAAAAGTCCTGTTCTCCGCCGCCGATACCTTCCGTGCCGCGGCTGCCGAACAGCTGGTCATCTGGTCGGAGCGTGCCGGAGTGGACATCGTCCGTCAGAAGGAGGGCGCTGATCCAGCCGCTGTGGTGTTCGACTCCCTGTCCGCCGCCAAAGCCCGTGGGACGGATGTGGTGCTGGTGGACACCGCCGGACGGCTCCACAACAAGGCCAACCTGATGAACGAGCTGAACAAGATCAGTCGGGTCATCGACCGAGAGTGCCCGGACAGCTCCAGAGAAACCCTGCTGGTGCTGGACGCTACCACCGGCCAGAACGGCCTGGTGCAGGCCAAGCAGTTTCGAGACACCTGCGGTATCACCGGCATCGTCCTGACCAAGCTGGACGGTACCGCCAAGGGCGGCATCGCCGTGGCCATCGCCCAGGAATTGCAGGTGCCTGTTAAATACGCCGGCGTGGGCGAAGGGGTGGATGACTTGAAGCCCTTTGACCCCATGGCCTTTGCAGAAGCATTGATCTAAACAGGAGGAAATGTGTTATGGCAAGAACCGAACGAAAAGCAGACCAGATACGGGACGTAGAGATCTTCCCGCTGTGTAACCCCTACGCCGAAGGCAGCTGCACCATTCGGGTGGGCAACACCTACCTGTATATCACCGCCACCGTGGAAGAAAAGGTGCCGCCCCATGTGCCTGAGGGCGAGGGCTGGGTGACGGCGGAATACGCCATGCTGCCTCGGGCCACCCAGGAGCGCAACAAGCGGGAAATTTCCAAGCTGAAAAAGGACGGCCGCAGCGCCGAGATCCAGCGCCTCATCGGCCGCAGCCTCCGCGCCGCCATCGACTTGAAAAAGCTGGGCCCCCGTCAAATCATCGTGGACTGTGACGTGCTGGTAGCCGATGGCGGCACTCGCACCGCCGCGATCACCGGCGGCTTTGTGGCCATGGCGCTGGCCTGTTATCGCTTGGTGGTGGAGGAGAAGATCCCTGAAATGCCTATTTCCACCTATGTGGCCGCCATTTCCGCCGGTCTGGTGGATGGGGAAGCCCTGCTGGATTTGGAATACAGCGAGGACTCCCAGGCAGATGTGGATATGAACTGCGTCATGGACGAGGACGGCAACCTCATCGAGGTACAGGCCACCGCCGAAGGCCACACCTACACCATGGAACAGCAGCAGGAGCTGCTGGAGCTGTGCAAGAAGGGCGTGGAGCGGATGACCCAGATGCAGAGACGGATTTTGTGGAGAATGCTATGAGATTTGTATTGGCCAGTCATAATAAAGGAAAGCTCGCCGAGCTGCAAGAGATTTTGGGCGAGCTGGGCGTAGAAGTGGTCTTGCAGTCCGACGTGGGACTGGACTTAGAGCCGGAGGAGACCGGCACCACCTTCGCCGAGAACGCAAAGATTAAGGCGCAAGCCGTCATGGAGGCCAGCGGCCTGCCCGCCATCGCGGACGACTCCGGCCTCTGCGTGGACGCCCTCCAGGGCGGCCCCGGGGTGTACAGCGCCCGCTACGGTGAGCCGGGCATGACTCAGCCGGAGAAGAACCAGATGCTCCTGCGCACCATGCAGGGGCAGTTCCCTCGTACCTGCCACTTCGCCTGCCACATCACCTGCTGCTTCCCCAACGGGGATCAGCTGGACGCAGAGGGCACCTGCAGCGGCACCGTCGCCTTTGCGTCCATGGGGGACGGGGGCTTCGGCTTCGACCCCATCTTCTTCGTGCCCAAGCTGAAAAAGACCTTCGCCCAGCTGACGGCGGAGGAGAAGAACGCCATCTCCCACCGGGGCAACGCCCTGCGGGACTTTGCCGGGCAGTTGAAGGCGTATCTGGAACAGAAAACCGACCAAACACAGGAGTAAAAGAGAACCTATGGAGTTGACAAGCAAACAGCGCGCCCAGCTGCGCGCCATGGCAAACGGTCTGGACGTCATCCTGACTGTAGGGAAGGACGGCATCGGCGACAACCTGGTCAAGCAGGCGGACGACGCCCTGGAAGCAAGAGAGCTCATCAAGGGCAAGGTGCTGGAGAACAGCCTGCTGTCCGCACGGGAGGCTTGCGACGAGCTGTCCAAGCGCACCCGCAGCGAGCAGGTGCAGGTCATCGGCAGCAAGTTCGTCCTCTATCGCCAGAGTCACAAGAAGGGCAAGACGGACAAGATCGTCCTGGTCCAGCCCAAGCAGAAAAAGAGATGAAGATCGGCATCTTCGGCGGCACCTACAACCCGCCTCACCTGGGGCACATGGCCGCAGCCAAAGCTGCCATCGAGACCCTAAACCTGGACAAGCTCCTCCTCATCCCCGACCGCATCCCACCCCACAAGGAGCTGCCGGAAAACCCGGTCTCCAACGAAGACCGGCTAGAGATGACCCGCATCATGGGCGACCGGCTGGACTGCCCGGACGTGGTGGAGGTGTCCGACCTGGAAATGCACCGGACGGGGAAGAGCTATACCGCGGACACCCTGCGGCAGCTGCGGGAGGTGTACCCGACGGACGAGCTGTGGCTCATGATGGGGACGGATATGTTCCTGACCCTCCACAGCTGGTACCAGCCGGAGGAGATTTTGAAGCGCTCTGGCATCCTCACCTTCGGACGCAACCGAGCCGACACCATCGACCTGTTCGACCGGCAGACCGCCTTTTTGGAAGCCGCCTACGGCACCGGCGTCCGCGTGCAGGTCATCGACCTGCCCGGTCTGGTGGAGGTGTCCTCCACCCAACTGCGCCAGGCGCTGGCCAACGGGGGCGGACGGGAGTACCTGGATCCGTCCATCTATGGCTACATCCTGCGCAAAGGGCTGTACGGCACCCACGCGGATATGAAAGCGCTGTCCCTGCCCGACCTGCGTGCCGTGTCCTATTCCATGATCTATTCCAAGCGGGTCCCCCACGTCCAGGGGACGGAGTGGGAGGCGGCGGAGCTGGCCAAGCGCTGGGGCGCCGACGAGACCGACGCCCGGAAGGCGGCCATTCTCCACGACTGCACAAAATATTGGTCTCTGGCAAAACAGTTGTCAAAATGTGCGGAATATGGTATCCTATTAGACCGGGTAGAACAGAAAACCCTCCCCTTGCTCCACTCCAAGACCGCTGCCGCGGTGGCAGAGCGGATGTTCGGGATGCCCCAGGACATCTGCCAGGCCATCTGCTGGCACACCACCGGCAAGGCGGACATGACGTTATTGGAGAAGATCATCTACATCGCCGACTACGCCGAACCCCACCGGAGCTGGTCGGAGGAAGCCCATGGACTGGCGATGGAAGACTTGGACGCCGGGGTGCTGCTGGGACTGGAGAACACCATCAAATTCACCCAGCGCCAGGGCAGGGAGGTCCACTACCGCACGATAGAAGCACGGGATTGGCTCCGCAGCCAGGGCGTGAAGCTGCCGGGCGAACCGTAACAGATAAGGAGTATCAAGAACTATGGCAGAAGCGTTAGAACTCACCGCGGCCATCGTCAAAGCCTTGGACGCCAAGCGTGCCATGCGCATTGAAGTGCTGCACACCACCGACGTGACCACCCTGGCGGACTACTTCATCATGTGCTCCGCTGCATCCACCACCCAGCTGCGCACCCTGTCCGACGCCTGCGAGGAAGCGGCAGAGAAGCTGGGGGAAGTGCCCCACCACATCGAGGGCGAACGCACCAGCGGCTGGGTGCTGCTGGACTACAGCTCGGTCATCATCCACCTGTTCCTGCCGGAGCAGCGGGAATTTTATGACCTGGAACGGATGTGGCTGGACGCCGATCAGGTGGACATCACCCCCTTCCTGGAAGAAGCGAAAAACGAACAGGCATAATCAAAAATTCAATCTATATACAATAATATTAAAGGCGGGATTTTAAGTGAAGTATGATTTCAGCGCCATTGAGAAGAAATGGCAAGAGAAGTGGCAGAAAGAAAAGACCTATCAGACCAAGAACTTCGTCAAGGGCAAGCCCAAGTTCTACGGCCTGGTGGAGTTCCCCTATCCCTCCGGTGCGGGCCTCCACGTAGGTCACCCCCGTCCCTACACCGCTATGGACGTCATCGCCCGAAAGAAGCGGATGGACGGCTACAATGTCCTCTTCCCCATCGGGTATGACGCCTTCGGCCTGCCCACCGAGAACTTTGCCATCAAGAACCATATGCACCCGGCCGTAGTCACCAAGGCCAACATCGAGAACTTCACCCGCCAGCTGCATATGCTGGGCTACTCCTTCGACTGGGATCGGGTCATCGACACCACCGACCCCAAGTACTACAAGTGGACCCAGTGGATCTTCCTGCAGATGTTCAAAAAGGGCCTGGCTTACAAGACCTCCATGCCCGTCAACTGGTGCACCAGCTGTAAGTGCGTCCTGGCCAACGAAGAAGTGGTCAACGGCGTCTGCGAGCGCTGCGGCGCGGAAGTCGTCCGGAAGGAAAAGAGCCAGTGGATGCTGAAGATCACCGAGTACGCCCAGAAGCTCATCGACGGTCTGGACACCGTTGACTTCCTGCCCCGTGTGGTGGCACAGCAGAAGAACTGGATCGGCCGCTCCACCGGTGCTGACGTGAACTTCAACACCACCGAAGGCGACGTCCTCACCGTCTACACCACCCGCTGCGACACCCTCTTCGGCGCCACCTACATGGTCATCGCCCCCGAGCACGCCTATGTGGAGAAGTGGAAGGACAAGCTGTCCAACTACGACGAAGTGGCCGAATACGTCCGCGTGGCTGCCACCAAGTCCGACTTCGAGCGCACCGAGCTGGTCAAGGAAAAGACCGGCGTGGAACTGAAGGGCGTCCGAGCCATCAACCCGGTGAACAACCAGGAGATCCCCATCTTCATCTCCGACTACGTCCTGGCCTCCTACGGCACCGGCGCCATCATGGCTGTTCCCGCCCACGACACCCGTGACTGGGAGTTCGCCAAGGCATTTGGCCTGCCCATGGTACAGGTCGTTGCAGGCCCCGAAGGGGAAGTGGACATCTCCAAGGGCGCATTCACCGACGTGGAGACTGGCGTCAGCGTCAACTCCGGCTTCCTGACCGGTCTGAGCGTGGAAGACGCCAAGGCCAAGATGATCGAATGGCTGGAAGCCAACCACATCGGCCACGCCAAGGTCAACTACAAGCTCCGCGACTGGGTCTTCTCCCGTCAGCGTTATTGGGGCGAACCCATCCCCATCGTCAAGTGCGAAAAGTGCGGCTACGTGGCTCTGCCCGAGGATCAGCTGCCCCTGCTGCTGCCCGAAGTGGAGAGCTACGAGACCACCGACGACGGCGAATCCCCCCTGTCCGCTATGACCGATTGGGTCAACACCACCTGCCCCTGCTGCGGCGGCCCTGCCCAGCGGGAGACCGACACCATGCCCCAGTGGGCTGGCTCCAGCTGGTACTTCCTGCGCTACATGGATCCCCACAACGATGACGCCCTGGCTTCCAAGGAGGCGCTGGACTATTGGGGTCAGGTGGACTGGTACAACGGCGGGGTGGAACACACCACCCTGCACCTGCTCTACAGCCGGTTCTGGAACAACTTCCTCCACGACATCGGCGTGGTGCCCAATGCGGAACCCTACCATAAGCGCACCAGCCACGGCATGATCCTGGGCAAGAACCCCCACTATGTGGGCAACGTGACCACCCAGGAGGAGAAGGATGCGCTCATCGCCAAGTACGGCAACGAAGCCCTGCGTCCCTCCGTCAAGATGTCCAAATCCCTGGGCAACGTGGTCAACCCCGATGACGTCATCAAAGCCTATGGCGCAGACACCATGCGCCTGTATATCATGTTCATCGGCGACTTTGAAAAGACCGCTACCTGGTCGGATGATGCCGTGAAGGGCTGCAAGCGCTTCCTGGATCGTATCTGGAACCTCCACGAGAACTGCACCGACAGCCTGGAGTACACCCCTGCCAACGAGCCTTCCATTCACAAGGCCATCAAGAAGGTCAGCGATGACATTGAGGCCATGAAATTCAACACCGCCATCGCCACTATGATGTCCCTGGTCAACGACTTCTACGCCAACGGCGTCTCCAAGGGGGATATGAAGGCTCTGCTGGTCATGCTCAGCCCCTTCGCGCCCCACATTGCCGAGGAAATGTGGGAGCACTTGGGCTTTGAAGCCATGGCCTGCGAACAGGCGTGGCCGGAATACGACCAGACCAAGACTGTGGCGGCAGAAGTCCAGATCGCCGTCCAGGTGGCAGGCAAAGTGCGTGCCAACGTGATCGTGCCCTCCGGTGCAGAGGATGACGAGGTGGTAGCCATCGCCCTGGCTGACAATCGCATCCAGAAACAGGCAGAGGGTAAGGAGCTGGTGAAGCAGATCGTTGTCCGTGCCAAGGACGGCAAGATCAAGCTGGTCAACCTGATCTTCAAGCCTGCCAAATAAGGTGCTGTTTTTTACCGGCATATCGCCGAAAATCTGTAATGCCCCCTTGACAACGAGCGTTGAGAGGCGTAAACTAGATAACAATGAAGCTAGTTATAATGCTTCCTATGCCCTTGTCACAGACTCCCTGGGCATATTCGAGGGGAGGGAAAATAGATGGCTGAAGTCCGTGTAAGAGAAAATGAATCTCTGGATAGCGCTCTGAAACGCTTTAAGCGTAGCTGCGTCAAGTCCGGTGTTCTGGCAGAGGTCCGTAAGCGTGAGCATTACGAAAGCCCCAGTGTGAAGCGTCGTAAGAAGTCCGAAGCTGCCAGAAAGAATCGCAAAAGATTCTACTAAGTTGTAAACAAAACCCCTTGTGCCGCAGGCGCAAGGGGTTTTATTTCCGTAGGAAGGCCTCGCAGAGTTTCACGCCTATGGCGTGAAAAAAGAGGAAAGCTGTTTTTCGCCGCGGCGTGTACGTGGCGAAAAACACTTCTCGCGGAGTGAGCGTCGAATTGCCCGCCTTTTGCGGGCAACCGAGGCGCAGATCGCCCCTTGTGCCGTAGGCGCAAGGGGTTTTATTGGCGCTTTAGCATGAAAAAACCCCCAGTTCTACTGGGGGTGGGAAAAATACTT
>ERZ824978.800-NODE-800-length-40335-cov-6.317875_pt1 | contig 40335 bp, 30 predicted proteins | sample MGYA00519860_ERZ824978 | MGnify/ENA primary metagenome ERZ824978 (study PRJEB31778, sample SAMEA3449184) | human gut metagenome | biome: human gut; feature: human-associated habitat; material: faeces | place: United Kingdom | collected 2010/2012 ... | reverse complement strand
CTGTCGATCTGGGTCATTCTTCCACAGTGGAGCAAGTGCAATCAACGCCGCATCAAAAGGATTGAAGGAAAAATTATCAGCATCAATATAGCCACCCATACCGCCCCTGTCGCAGTCATATACACTTCTAACTATTCTCTCCAATTCAATAGCCTGATTATGATTCATAAAATCACCTCCCTTTCTACTCTTGATACCCCAAAATAGAGAGGAAAAGAGTTTCGATAACATTTATCCGGTTGAAAATCATACACAATCGCTAAACATCGGTTGATTTCCGATCTCAGCCGATCACATTAAACCGATAGGCCGTTCCGGCAGTTATCCGGACGCCCCCGCGGACCCCGTGGGCCCCGGGGGCGGCGTTTTCCCAGTTGGAGGAACGGTGGAGATGTGTTTCGATGGGTTCGGTGGCCATGCTTCGCCCTCCGCCTGACACCGCTTCCCAGACCCAGTCGGACGTTCGGTCCGCCTATTCCGTTTTACCTTAAGGATAGACCAGCGGGGTATCGCCCATCTCGGCGCGCGCAGGCTCTATGAGCCCCGGCGTCAGGTCGAGCATGTCGACGGGTGTTAATGATCACTAAAAAGAGGTCCGCGTGATCGCCGGCAATCGAGCACCGTGAGCACCGAAACTGAGCAGTTTGAGCAGAAGGGCCGTACCCCGGGAACCGGGAGCGCGGCCTTCGCCATACGGTTCCCCGGGCGGGAACTTTGGCGAGGCCGCCCAGGAAGGATGGGGAGATGACCGTGCCCCTGGACACTGTGAATGATATACGGTCGACGGAGGCGGCCGGGCGCCCGGGGTTCAAGATAGCCCGGGCACTTCACCTGAGCCGCAACACCGTGGCAAAGTACGCCGACATAGAGAACATGTCACCCGCCGCGACGATACCCCAAAGGAGGGCCAGGCCGACACTCAAGTAAATCTGAATCTACCCCATCCCCTCATCTATCGCCACGAGGAACTTAACCACTTCCCTAGTATGCACGCGAACTCCCGTCCGAACAATCGCATGACCCACCATAGTATCCGCGGCCCCCAAACAAGCAGCGAACTAGAACCGGACAGGAGAAAACAGTTCACACAATTTTAGAAAGAAGCTTGACAGCATTAGAATGCAAAACGGCCGAACCGCAGTTCTTCCAATTGGATAGAAAAAGATATTGTAGAAAAACCCAGTAAACGAACCAGGAAATACGGAAACAGAATCAGCGTTGTGAACAACAAAATGATGAGCCATTACCGTCCACATAAGGACAATGCGGAGTAATTCGATACGGGAATCTCGTATTTTTACCATAATGTCCTCAAGTAAAATCAAAACCTAGTAATACCTCGGCCTAGAACCGTTCGAGAATTTCCTCGGCATTCTCTCGCAGATAGATATCTAGGTCCGGCACGGCAAACTGCACGTAGCCCCTCTGTGGCGCCTGAATAACCTCTCTTTGTAGCAATTTGGCCCTAATTGAACTAATCTCATTGGTCTTTTTACCCATGCGCTTAGCAATCTCGGCTGATTTGGACTGTTGTTTATCCTCGCACATAGCCAAAAGGTATTTAATATCGTTGAGCCCCAGTCCAGAAATCGCGGGCTCGTGAACAACATCGTGAAAACGAGCTTCTGCCAGCGCAATGCCTTCGGCAACATCGCGCTCACTCACGATGGCACTTTTGGCACGATGCAAGTTGGCGCGCTGCCAAATGGAATATCCGACCAGTTGCACCAGATAGGCATGGCCCTTAGTGGCCTTAGCGGCTCTCGACAGAAGATTGTCCTCTATGGTCAAACCAGTCGCGACAAAGCTATCGCCCATAGAGAGCGCTACCTCCACCTGGTTGATAGGCGCCAGATCTTCGGGGAGGGCACGACGCAAGAACGTAAGCGCCTTGCCGTTAATAAGATCCATAACGCCGGCGGGCAAGCCGGCAAAGGCAAGTGCGATATCTACTTTTTCCCCTATCAAAAGCTGAACCGTAGACGCAATGGCACGCATATCGTCAATCGGAGCGTCCTGAACTTCATCGATGGCAATAAAAAGACCCTCGGATGACTTCGCCGCCGAACTTAGCAACTTTCTAAGGCTCGACTCTTTGGGTGCAACATCGACTTTCGCAGAAACAAAGCCGGCGTTTACACCGACCGAAGCATTGGCCGCAAGGGAAGAATCAGCAACCTGATCCTTCAAGTCCAGCAATAGGTTAGGGCCAGCAGAAACAATAGCGGTCTTCCATCCAAGCTCTCGCGCACGATCCCTAAGATCGCAGAGCAAAACAGTTTTTCCGGAGCCCCTCGGTCCAGCAATACGCATGAGCCTCGCAGGTGCACCAATTCCCGCATTCAAACTCTCGGTAAACTCAAGGGCAATATCATCACGACCAATTATGCGCGGAGGCTCAGCGCCGGCAGTGGGACGAAACGGATTATGGAATGCTGTGGCGCTCACTTGTTTGCCTTTCTAGGGAATCGATTATTGGTCAATCTTAGCTTTAAAAGTTTATCGTAGACTATATCCGATTATATCCAGTTGTATAAGTCTGTATAAACGTATCGCGGAAGTATCGAGCTTTCGTAATTTGTCTTAACGGACAGTCCAACGTTACTTTCTTCCAAGCTCATAGCGAAAGAAAGTTAAGGACTTCCTAAAATCCATTTTCTAAAGCGAGAAGTACTCGCTCTCAGCGGATAAGTTCGGCCCCAACCACGGTTCGCCCGTCAAGAAGAACTCCGGCCAGCGCTGCATGAACAGCGCTTGCTCGCGCTTCCAGCGGCACAGCTTTTCCTCGTTGGCCTCTTCCCTGCCGCGCGAGGTGAACTCGTAGTGGTACAGCTCGGCATAGGGCGTAAAGATGGTGCGGTGGCCTGCCTCCCATACGCGCAGGCAAAAGTCTGTGTCCTTAAAACCGACGGCAAATTTCTCGTTATAGCCTCCGACTTGCTCAAATACGTCGCGTCGGACCATCTGACAGGCGCCCGTTACGACGCTAAAGTTGCCCGGGCGCACGGCGCGGGCAAGATAGCCCTCGCGCTTTGCCGAGAAATCCTGGTTGGCATGGGCAAGAGCGCCACGCGCGCCAACCAAAATGCCGGCGTGTTGCACCAGATGATCGGCAAAGCAGAGCTTGGCACCCACCACGCCCGCATCGGGACGCTGCAGATAGCCCATCATCTCTTCGATAAAGTCAGGGCTTATGACCTCGGTATCGTTGTTCAGCAGCAGCAGGTAGTCGCCCTTGGCGTGCTCCACGCCAAAGTTGATGATCTGGGAGTAATTAAACTCGCCCGGCCAGTACACAACGCGCGCGACGCCCTTGCCTTCGGATGCTGCAGCCACGCGCTCCGGCAGGGTTTCGTAATACGCAAACGTCTCCGGGGCTTCGCTGTTGTTCTCCACCAAGACGATCTCGTAGTTGGCATATGTTGCCTTCTGGGCGATCGACATCACGCAGGCGTCGAGCGTCTCAACGTGATCCTTGGTGGGAATCACAATGCTCACCAGCGGCGCAGGCTCCGGCAGCGCATAGCGCATGCGGTAGACAAACGGCGTCCCGGTCTCCTCGACCGTTCCGCAAATGCCCAGCGAAGCAAAACGCCTGGCCAAGTGGACGGACCGCTACGACGTCATCCAGGGCTCGCGTCTGGACTTTGACGGCGGCGCCTTCTTTTGGCAGTACCAGCTCATCCTTTCGCTCGGCATTCCCAACCCCATCGCCAAGTGGAATCTGGGTCCCGAGGGTTACCGCGCCATGAACCAGCTGTGCTTTGAGGGCAGCCTGTTCTCGCGTCGCGTAGTCGACAAGATCGGCCTGCCCGACGCGCGCTTCTTCATCTATGGCGACGACGCCTGCTACGGCTATGTCGCCAGCCAGCACTTCCCCGCCGCCGTGGTCGCCGACGTGGTGCTCAAGCGCGCCCGCGCTGTCTCCAACTGGGACATCGCCGGCAAGCGCCAACTCAACTCCACGAGCGACACCAACCGCTACTACATCATGCGCAACCGCGGCTATTTAGCCCGTTACATGCAAATCTACGGTGACTACCACCCCATGCTGTTCCGCTTGGGCAACGCCGCGACCTTCTGCAAGGAGTTCATCCGCTTGGCTGCGGTAGACAAATGCTTTAAGACCGGTATCCCAGCGCTGCGCCGCGGCATGAAAGACGCCCGCAAAATCATCAAGGATCCCGACTGGAAGCCCATGCCGCCCCTGGAGGACGCGGAGTAACAGAAGCCGAACACGCCCCGCTACTTAAAGCCGCTGGCACACTACGGACACGTGCTGCCCGTCAAAGCCAAAGCCCCAGCGCACGCGGCCGACACCTGGTCGTGGCACGCGAATCTCGTCGATACCGTCACGTTCGATGTCGAGCAGCGCCTGAACCGCCAACAGTTCCAGACCCAGAACATCCACGTCGGGGTCATACATCATGTTCATAGTGACAAGCGGACGTTCGTCGAGCATGCCGAGGGTATCGGCCACATCGAGCATCCTTCCCGTAGGGAACACCTGGATATCCCAGCGATCCGCCCCGCGCTTTCGATTGGATGACGGATTGGCATACCCCGGCATACCAAAGCAGAGCCCTTGCAACAGCAGGTGGTATGGCAACGTCGAATCCTTCTCGACCGCGCCGGCTTCCGCGTCACCTAGAATTCGACGAAGCGCCTGCCTCACCGCATCCTCGTCACCACGACACAACCCATCACGAAACGCATCGACGTCCCGCACATCCTCGGCGGTGCACTCAAACCATTCAATAATCACGAGACGCAAAGCCTGGCGAAGCTCGTTATTGGGTAGCCGCAGAGCACGGGAGCGAGCGCCGTTTCCCGGTTCCTCAACCATATCCGTCGTTAAGAAGCCGGACAGGTATAACGCGGTCCAAACATCATCGACGCAAGCGTCATTCGACACGACGGCGCCCAGACAAAGCGGGGTTTCAACGCATCCATGCGGTTCAAGCAAATCGAACAGAGTCGAAAGCCTCTCGAGATTCCAGTCTCCAGCCACCCTACTCAGGCAGTCGGCAAACCCATACAAATCGGCCCGCACCGGCGGCGTGCAACCGCGGTTCAAGAAATCGATCACGCGCGCCGGACTCGAGCAATAAAACCTGCCAAATCGGTATCCCTCGAACCATTCACGCTCATCATCCAGGTATTCCTCGCATCCAGCATGGCCTAGCAGAGCCCGAACCTCGTCATCCGAAAAGCCAAACCACCGGTCACAGCACCCCGAAAGCGGAGTCGACATGCAGTACGAACACCCGCGCAAAGAAAGCGCCGTCTCGGCAGGACAGGGATGCTCCCCCATAAGACACGCCAGCCGCAACGAATCGCCCGCAGCGGCAATGGCGTCAAACAGCACACGGTCGAATAGCTTTGCCGGATCGGCGCCGGAAGCGCCCCTCGCGCTCGCACGGCGCGACCACGCCGCGTCGTATCCATCAACGAGCAGCACAACCTGTTCATCGCAGGCCATCTCCAGTAGCTCAATGAGCACGCCAAGCACCGAGGCAACCTCGTCCTCGCCCGCCACGCCACGCGCAACGCGCTCGATGTGGCGCACCTTGTCTCGGGGCAAATCCGGAGCCTCCAAAAGCGCCAACAGGCGAGCGCACTCACCCGTAAGAGCTTCAGGCACGACGCCGCCGACGTTGGCACCGCACCTCGCGGCGCCAGAAAAGTCCAGTGATATCACAGGGTAGCAGGCAAACTCATCCCGATAGCGCCCGCCACCCGCATCCCAAATCTGGGAACCAGCAAACAGGCCCCGATCGACCTGCCCGACCGCAGGACGCTCCAGAAAAGCCTTAAGCATCGACAGGTTCATGCTCTTGCCAAAGCCTTCGGGCCGACAACACGCCACAACGGAAGCATCAGCATCCAAGACATCGGCAATAAACATCGTCTTGTCGACTAGCACGCATCGATCCATGGCCTCGGCAAAGTCATGTTCGCCGACCGGTAGCGCCCCATTACCCGAACGGTTGATCAACTCTACGCCATAGTAGGCAGTATCGCCGTAAATCGCCTGTTCAGACACCGTAACTTCTCCCTAAAACGCAGCACGATGCCCATTGTATCGAGCAACTCAACCGCAATGATGCCGTCATGCAGACGTTTCGGGCAACGGTAGCAATAAGAACCCCGATGGGGCATAACAAATCATTGCACAACAAAACGGGGCCCGATACAGCCGTACCGGACCCCGTCCTAGTTCTTAGATTATAAGGCGACCAGGATCTTACTCCTCGGATCCGTCCTCGCCAGCAGACTTCTTCTGCTGATCAAGCTTGTGCTTGCCGCTCACAATAGACGTGGCGCCAAGTGTCGCCAAGCTCGCGCTGGCAAGGCTCGCCATCACGATGAGGTCGCCCGTCTTGGGCATATTGCCACCCGAGGCCTTGGTCGTCGTGGTCGTGGTAGTCGTCGTGGTGTTCGAGGTGACGTTCTTGTCGTCACCCTTCTGAGCATCGGCATCGGACTGTCTAGCGCCTGCATTGGTCGAAGCATCGGCATCGCCATCAGTCCTGGACTCGGGAGCCTCGCCAGAAGTGTTCTCATCAGAAGACGAGCCGATGTTGTTGCCAGCCGTCATCGAAGACCCAATCAAGGCGCCAAGCTGCTTGCCAACATTGGTGGAGCCATTAGAGGAGCCGCCATCGGTCGAGCCAGAAACGGAACCACCGGTCGATCCAGAGACAGAACCGCCGGTTGAACCAGAGCCCGAATCACCAGCACCGCCAGCAGACTCCGTGCCGCCCGAAGCAGTCCCGCCATTACCGGCACCATTATTGTTGCCAACACCAGTCGAAGGCGCACCCGTCTCGCCGCCATTGTCCGTATCGCTATCAGTTTCCACCGTTGGCCCGAAAGGCGCCGCCGGCACTTTGTCCGGGCGAGGCGCCGGCGTGGGCTCAGGCTCAGGCTCAGGCTCGGGCTCCACAGGCGTTGCCGCGGCAGCCTCGTCCTCGGCAATATAGACCAGGCAGTCCTTGAGCTCGTTCTTATAGCGATTCTTCCATCCCTCATGGTACTGAGGCTGACTCGAATACTTCCGCGCCACGTTATCAACAACGCTGTTGGAAAGTGCCGTCACAAACTCGCGGTCGGTCATATCGTTGGAAAGATTCGCCCAACGGAAAAAGTCCTGGCAGCCACCCGTGCCGCACATATTGGTGATGCTCCACACCATGCCTTTGACGCAATCGGCACGACCGGAAATATCAATGCCTAGAGCGTTCTTGAGCCACGACTCGGTAACCGCATAGTAGGAGTTGTACGCATAGGCATCCTGCAGCGCCGAGAACTCAGCCGAATCGGTGTTGTAAGCACCCAGGAAGGCATCCTGCGCGATGCGGCCCAGCTCGGTGAGTTGGCCGTTCGCATACATGGGGTTGCTTCCGTTGGAAATCTCGCTGCCGCGGTCAATCGCGTCCTTAAGCATGCTGTACTTAGCAGAGTCGTAGTTATAGACCTGCTTCATAAACGGAATAAGCGACCAACGGCGATCGAACTGGTAATAACCCAGCGCGTTGTATCCGTCGCCATACGAAAAGCCCTGGTTGTAATTGCCGTGGCTCTCGTACTTGGTAAAGTACTTCATCTCGTCGGTCACATTGACAAACGAAACACCCTGAACCGACCTCAGCACGCCCGAGAAAGACTGCTGGGTGTAGAGGCCCTTATCGATATCGGTGGCATCCGAGGCAACGCCCGGCGTGGGCTCCTCGGCTATAGCGGTTGCGGGTGCGGCAACGGCGCCAAACGAAAGCGCCAGCGTCAGGCCCGCAACAATCGCGGAATGCTTGGGTTGCATACATCCTCCCTGCATTGGTGTGGTTAAAGTGCAGTTTGCAAAGATGGATTCAGTATTACAGCTCCCCGTTTGTTGCACAACAACCCATCGGTAAACGGCAACAACCCTCCGCGAAATCTTAAGGAATTAAACAAACTGATCGTCGGGAGCCAGCAGAAGCTCGCCGTAACGCTCCATCAACCCGTCTCTCAACTGACAGAAAGCGGGAATATAGACGTTCAAGATGCGCTGAATCAAATCTTGAGCAAGCTTGTTGTCATAAATATGAACGTTCGTGTTACGATCTCTGAGCATATCTAGCCAGGCCGCCTCATCAATAAAGTCGTAGAATCGGTAGGACTCCTTCAAGATGGCGCGAGGAGACCCCGACGCGGCAAGCGTGGCGCCCTCATACTCGAGCAGACGCTTAAGGAGCGTAATTGAGATACCGAAAACCTGCTCATAGATATATGCACATCCGGAGACAACATAGTCGTTATCGAAATCTTGGAATCGAGCTGTCTCTAGCAGTGCCAGACGCGAATCAAAGGCTTCGTACGACTTCACGAAAGCCAGCCCCTACAGCTTAATGTCAAAGTTGATCTCGGGGACGGCGGCTAGGTCGGCCAGCGTCACGCCGTCGACGTACTTTTCGATTACATCGTCCAGGCCGCGCCAGAACTTGACGGTCGAGCACAGATCGCTACGGGTGCAGCTGTTGTCAATGCCGTCGCACGCCACCGGGGCAGTGCTGCCCTCGACGGCGCGCAGGATGTCGCCGGCACGCACCTCGGCCGGGTCCTTGGCCATCATGTAGCCGCCGCCCTTGCCGCGCACGCTCTTAAGCAGGCCCGCCTTCATAAGCGGACGAACCAGCTGCTCCAGATATTTCTGCGAAATGCGCTCGCGGTCGGCAACCTCGCGCAGGGCAATCTTGCCCTCGGCGTCACCGAGCGCTGCAATATAAATCATCAAACGGAGGGCATAGCGGCCCTTAGAAGAAATGAGCATACCTACCCTTCCATAACGCTGGGGACAAGCACTACCGATGAATTTGTCCCACAATCTAAAAAGTCGAGTGGATTAGTCGGGTTTTCCCTTGACTAACGCCGAACCCATAGTAACTTTATTCCGAGAAGATTCCTAGGGTTTAGTACACCCATGAGTACACCATATACAGAGAGGGACAGCATGAGTGCAAATCCGCTGCTTTCCATCGAAGGTCTGACCGCCTCCGTGGACGAGAAGACCATCCTCCACAACGTCAACCTCAACGTCGCCGCCGGCGAGACCCATGTGCTGATGGGCCCCAACGGCGCCGGCAAATCCACCCTCGGCCACCTGGTCATGGGCGACCCAGTCTACACCGTGCAGGACGGCCGCATCGTCTTTGATGGCCAAGACATCACCGAGCTCACCACCGACAAGCGCTCCCGCGCCGGCCTGTTCCTGAGCTTCCAGGCCCCGGTCGAGATCCCGGGCGTGCCGCTGTCGAGCTTTTTGCGCGCCAGCATCGCCGGCCGCCCCGGCCTGGAGATGAAGGGCAAGGAGTTCCGCCGTCGCGTAAAGGAGCTCGCGGCCGAGCTCAACATGGACACCGCCTACCTCAACCGCGAGCTGGGCGTGGGCTTCTCGGGCGGCGAGAAGAAGAAGGTCGAGATGCTCCAGCTCCTGCTGCTGCAGCCCAAGCTCGCCATCTTGGACGAGACCGACTCCGGCCTGGACGTCGACGCCCTGTCCACCGTCAGCCACGGCATGGACGCCTACCGCAAGAGCTGCGACGGCTCCATGCTCATCATCACGCACAACACGCGCATCCTGGAGCACCTGGATGTCGACCGCGTCCACGTTATGGTCAAGGGCCACATCGTGCGCGAGGACGACGCCTCGCTGATCCCCTGGATCGACAAGAACGGCTTTGAGACCTTCGAGCGCGAGGCCGCCGAGCAGCGCGCGCAGGCCGAGGCTGCCGCTGCCGAGCAGGCGTAAAGGGGCGAAGCAATGACCAAGAACCGCACCGAGGTCGCGGACATCGACCGCAGCCTCTACGACTTCACCTATGGCGAGGAGGGATTCGAGCGCCTCGACGCCGGCATCACGCCCGACATCGTGCGCGAGATCAGCGCCAAGAAGGACGAGCCGCAGTGGATGCTCGACCTGCGCCTCAAGTCCCTCGAGATCTTTAACCGTTTCCCGGATCCGACGTGGGGCCCCTCCATCGAGGGCCTGGACATGGACAACATCGTCACCTACGTCAAGCCCAACACCGACCAAAAGCACGACTGGGAGTCGGTGCCCGACGACATCAAGAACACCTTTGAGCGCCTGGGCATTCCCGAGGCCGAGCGCAGCTACCTGGCAGGCGTCGGCGCGCAGTACGACTCCGAGCTCGTCTACCACAACATGCAGGACACCGCGTCCAAGATGGGTATCGTCTACTCCGGCATTGAGGAGGCCCTGCACGACCCGCAGTGGGAGCCGCTCATCCACGAGAAGTTTATGACGCTCATCCCGCCCACCGACCACAAGTTTGCGGCCCTGCACGGTGCCGTGTGGTCGGGCGGTTCGTTTGTCTACGTGCCCAAGGGCACCAAGCTCGACTTCCCGCTGCAGAGCTACTTCCGCCTCAACGCCAAGGGCGCCGGCCAGTTTGAGCACACGCTCATCATCGTCGAGGACGACGCCGACCTGCACTTTATCGAGGGCTGCTCCGCGCCCAAGTACAACGTGGCCAACCTCCACGCCGGCGCTGTGGAGCTCTTTGTGGGCAAGCGCGCGCACCTGCGCTACTCGACCATCGAAAACTGGTCCAAGAACATGTACAACCTCAACACCAAGCGTGCGCGCGTGGACGAGGACGGCGACATCGAGTGGATCAGCGGCTCCTTCGGTAGCCACGTGGGCTACCTCTACCCCATGAGCGTACTCAACGGCCGCCGCGCCCGCTCGAGCTTTACCGGCATCACCTTTGCCGGTGCCGGCCAGAACCTCGACACCGGCTGCAAAGTCGTGCTCAACGCGCCCGAGACCTCGGCGACCGTCGAGACCAAGGGCATCTCCAAGAGCGGCGGCATCCAGACCTTCCGTAGCTCCATCGTGGCCACGCCCAAGGCCGAGGGCTCCAAGGCAACCGTGAGCTGCCAGTCGCTGATGCTCGACGACCAGAGCCGCTCCGATACCATCCCCGCCATGGACATCCGCGCCAAGAACGTCGACATCGGCCACGAGGCAACTATCGGCCGCATCGGCGACGATAAGGTGTTCTACCTGATGAGCCGCGGTATCTCGGAGGAAGAGGCCCGCACCATGATCGTCAACGGCTTTGCCAACCCGGTCTCCAAGGAGCTGCCGCTGGAGTACGCCGTCGAGATGAACAACCTGATCAAGCTCGAGATGGAAGGAGCGATCGGATAATGAATCAGACCACGAACACCGCTGCCACCACGCTCGAGCAGGTCAACGCGATGCCCGCAGCAACTTGGGGCTGGTTGAAAATGAACCAGACCAAGCTCGAGCTTTCCGACGAGCTTGTCACCGCTCCCGCCGAGGCCGTTGAGGTCGAGGGCCTGGATGAGCAGTTTGCTGGTACGGCCGACGCCTTCGATACCGCCATGGACGCCATGGCCGAACGCTTCCCCGAGCGCCGCGCCTCCGCCCCCGGCGACGCCGCCGACCGCGCTCGCATCACACCCGAGACCGAGCTCGACGTGCCCGCCACCTCCGTCTACCAGGCCGGAGCCATCAAGCTCGAAGAGGAGCTCTCCCCTGCCGAGGCCTTCGAGACCGGTATGGGTGAGGCCGCCTACGCCTACCTGGCCGACCACGCCACCAAGCGCATCGTTATCGATGTGCCCGCGTACAAGCACGCCACGGCTATCGTGCGCGTGAGTGGCGTCGACGTCGCGGCTGCGATTGCCGCAATCGACGTCGTCGCCCGCCCGCAGGCAACGCTCGACCTGCAGATCGCCCTAGACTCCCCCGTTGCCGGCGAGGGCGTCGTGGGTTCCGTGCTGCGCGTGTGCGCCCACGAGTACGCCACCGTCAACGTGACCTGCACGCAGACGCTCGACGACAGCTGGATTGCACTCGACGACACCGGTCTGTTCCTGGACGAGGGAGCACGCGTCAACGTGCAGCACACTGTCCTGGGTGCCGGCGCCAGCGCCACCGGCCTTGCCGGCGACCTGCTGGGCGATACCGCCAAGGTGACGATCGATACCGACTACCTGGGCGCCCGCGAGCAGGTGCGCGACTTTAACTACGAGCTGCGCCATCGCGGTCGCAAGACCGAGTGCGAGATCGACGCCAACGGCGTGCTGACCGGCACGTCCAAGAAGGTCTACCGCGGCACCATCGACCTCGTGCACGGCTGCAAGGGCGCAACCGGCACCGAGCGCGAGACCGTACTGCTGGCCAACAAGGGCGTCGACAACAAGACCGTCCCCGTCATCCTGTGCGACGAGGACGACGTCGCCGGCAATCACGGCGCCACCATCGGTCACGTCCGTGACGAGCAGCTGTTCTACCTCGCCTGCCGCGGCCTTGACCAAATCGCCGCCGAGGATCTGTTCATCCGCGCCAAGCTGGAGGACGCCGCGCTTTCCGCCACCGATGAGCGCACCCGCGCCGCCGTCGTCCGCCTGGGCAACAACCTGATCGATAACTTTGAAGAGGAGCTCGCATGATCGATACCGAGCACGTTAAATGCGATACCTGCACCGCCCCCGAGCCCATGGAGCTCGACGCCAGCGACGAGGCTTCGCGCGGTTGGCCCACCGTGGACATCGAAACTAACCCCTACAAGTGCCAGTTCCCGCTGTTCCAGCAGCATCCCGAGATCGCCTTCCTTGATAGCGCCGCCACCGCGCAGCGCCCCGCTTGCGTGCTCGACGCCGAGCGCGACTTCTACCAGCGCATGAACGCCAACCCCCTGCGCGGCCTGTACTCGCTGTCCGTCGAGGCCACCGATGCCATCGCTAAGGTCCGCCAGCAGATTGCCGACCTCATCGGCGCCGCCCAGGCCAACGAAGTCGTCTTCACCCGCAACACGAGCGAGTCGCTCAACCTGGTCGCCAAGAGCTTTGCGCCCACGGTACTGGAGCCCGGCGACGAGGTCGTCATCACCATCATGGAGCACCACTCCAACCTGATCCCGTGGCAGCAGGTCTGCCGCGAGACCGGTGCCAAGCTCGTCTACCTCTATCCCACCAAGACCGGCCAGCTCACCACCGAGGAGGTTCTGGCCAAGGTGGGTCCCAAGACCAAGATTCTGGCCGTGGGTCAGGTCTCCAACGTGCTAGGCGTCGAGAACCCAGTCAAGAACCTCGGCAAGCTCGTGCACAAGTACGGCGGCTACCTGGTCGTCGACGGCGCGCAGTCGCTGCCGCACATGCCGGTCAACGTGGCCGATCTGGGCGCCGACTTCTTTGCCTTTAGCGCGCACAAGGCCATGGGCCCCATGGGCATCGGCGTGCTGTGGGGCAAGATGGACCTGCTCAACGCCATGCCGCCCATGCTCACCGGTGGCGAGATGATCGATTCGGTCACCGAGCAGGACGCCGTCTGGGCTCCCGTCCCCGAGAAGTTCGAGGCCGGCACGCAGGACGCCGCCGGCATCTTCGCCACAGGCGCCGCCCTCGACTACCTCGTCAACACGGTTGGCTACGAAAACATCCAGGCACGCGAGCAGGCACTCGTCCACTACCTGATGGGCGAGCTCATGCAGCTCGACTTTGTCCAGATCATCGGCTCCATCTATTGGGACAACCATCACGGCGTCGTCAGCTTTAACGTCAAGGGCATCCACCCGCACGATGTCGCGAGCATCATGGACATGGACGGCGTGTGCATCCGCGCCGGCCACCACTGCGCGCAGCCGCTGCTTACCTGGCTGGGCGTCGAGAACCTCGCCTGCTGCCGCGCCAGCGTGGCCTTCTACAACGACAAGGCCGACATCGATAAGTTCATCGCAGGACTGCATCACGTTTGGAGCACGTTCAATGGGTAATCTGTACACCTCCACCACGTTTATGGAGCACAACTCGCACCCCGACTACAAGTACGAGATGGACGCCCCCACGCACGAGCACGACGGCATCAACCCCAGCTGCGGCGACGAGCTCACCTTGCAGCTGCGTGTCGAGAACGGCGTGATCGAGGAGGCCTCGTTTACCGGTCATGGCTGCGCCATCAGCCAGGCCAGCGCCGATATCATGGCCGACCTCATCACCGGCGAGACGGTCGAGGAGGCTCGTCGTCTGGCAGGGCTCTTCCTGGCGATGATCCGCGGCGAGCAGCTCTCCGAGGAAGACCTGGAAGACTTGGACGAGGCTGCCCAGCTTCAGGACATCTCGCACATGCCCGCCCGCGTCAAGTGCGCCGAGCTCGCCTGGCGCACCCTCGACGGTATGCTCGAGGGGCAAGCTAACCAGTAGCGGATGCCCCAAATCCAAGAATTTTGATTACCGAGCCGCTCGATACGGGCGGCTCGGTTTTTTCATAACGAGCGCACACGCAGCTCATGCGTCCGCACCCCGTCTGTCGTTTTTCGCACGGCCGACCGCAAATACGAGCGTTTTTCACCGTACCAAAGGCTTGCGACAGGGTCACAGGCATGCCAAGTAAAGTGCCAAGCCCCGTCCTGCAGGGTTCCGGCTCGCCTCACGCCTGCCACAGACGGGTCCCATAGGGTGCGGCGTGCATTTTTGCGAGTATTCAGCACGCCAAGCCGTGTGTATACGCATTGGAAACGTTAATCAACATCTCCAGTCGCCTTTATATTGCGTTTTGGAACAAGCATCGTGGTCTCAAGGGGCGCAAACATGAGCTTCGGGGGCGTATCGGCAGGCATAAATAGCTTCAGGACCCGTATGTTGCTAAATTACGGCGGCGCCGACAGTACCACGATGCAGAAAACTCCGCTTTTTGCACGGCGCAGACGGGGGTAGGTACGGGCAAAACCGAGCAGAGGCGTTATTTTATGCAAGACGGCGATCGTTCTATGCAAATCAAGAAGTGCAGTTGCCGTAACAATCTTTTAGAGCAATGGCTGCAGCATATGGGCGACCCCAGCTGCGGTGCCCGGGCGGCCCTACACCACGTTTCCGCCAGCCCGCATCGCCGTTCGCGCACGGGCGCGCACAATACGAGAAACGGTACTTTTGCCAATCCCCGTATACCGCTCAATCTGACGCACCGTAAAACCGGCATCGTGCAATCCAAGGATAACGATATTGCGCTGCGCCGGCGGTGCGGCTTTAACCCCGCGGAGCGGAACCCCGAGCCCCTTCGCCAACTTTTCGGCAAAGGCGTGCCGCTCCCACTCCGTCTCTTCCATATCGGGCATCGCTGGCTCGCCGCCGTCGGACGTCGAGAGCGAATAGGCAATAAAGCCCTCGGTAGAACCAAAAAGCTCAAGCACGCAAGAAGGGTCGGAAAATCCCCTCGTCATATCGTTGTCATAGGCCCGTAGATACTCGGCAAAGCTGCTCCACGGATAGCGCTCAATCAGAGCAACACCCGCCTCCTGCGGATCGGCGTGTACAGAGCGAACAGCCTCCATCACCTGCCAGTCGGTATCGAGCGAGCGACGCTCAAAACGCTCACGAAACAGGCAGCCCGTGCGCCCGGTACGTTTATTGAACCGACGGGCATACGTCAGCAGCAACCGCTGCATGGCTGCGCTCATTTCGTCCTCATAATCCAAAAGCACCAGATCCACGTGGTCGTCCATAAGGCACCACGCCACGATTGTCACCCCCGCCTCCCGGCAGCAGTCGCGCATCAGTTCCAGAAACTCCCAGCGGTCGTCATCGGTCTCAAAGATCAGTTGCTTGCCTGTACCGCGGGCACAGACATGGTAAAAGCCGGTAACCGTTCTCCAAACGCGCTGCATGACGCTCCCTTCGCCGGGATCTGCTTGCCATCCAATACAGCACGATTGAAGCGTGCCATCAAAACATTCACGCAAAATGGCACCCGTCGACGGTAAAAGGCGGCAAACCGACGACGAACGGCATCATAGCCACAGGTCAGACAACTCGACATAGTCAAAAGCTTGAACAGAACCGATCCCCTTCAACGAACCACACAGCCGTAAACAACTTTGTTAAATCGTTTCAATTGAAAGTTCCGCGCTTCTCGCTACGAAAACTGAGCCGTTCGCCGAATATTCCGTGCATTTCGCGGTATTATAGGGGCTGCATGTCATGTCCCTTTCGAAGGGTCGCCCGGCAATCGCCAGCCACGACCCCCAGACGGGACGCCAACACGATAGAGAGGAGAGGCATGCAGTACTCACAGGAAGTGGAGAACATGTGCCCCGTTGCCAAGGGTGCATACCACGGCCCCGCACCCATCCCCGAGGAGGGCAAGTGGGTCCAGGCTAAGGAGATTTCCGACATCTCCGGTCTTACGCACGGTGTGGGTTGGTGCGCACCTCAGCAGGGCGCCTGCAAGCTCACGCTGAACGTCAAGGACGGCATCATCGAGGAGGCCCTCGTTGAGACCATCGGCTGCTCGGGCATGACCCACTCTGCCGCCATGGCTTCCGAGATCCTTCCCGGTAAGACCATCCTCGAGGCCCTTAACACCGACCTCGTCTGCGACGCCATCAACGTTGCTATGCGCGAGATCTTCCTGCAGATCGTTTACGGCCGCAGCCAGACCGCGTTCTCCGAGGGCGGCCTGCCCGTGGGCGCCTCCCTCGACGACCTCGGCAAGGGCCTTCGCTCTCAGGTCGGTACCATGTTCGGCACCAAGGCCAAGGGCGCTCGTTACCTCGAGCTCGCTCAGGGCTACGTCACCCGCATGGCTCTCAACGACAAGAACGAGATCATCGCGTTCGAGTTCCTGAACCTCGGTAAGTTCACCGACGCCGTCAAGGCCGGCAAGACCCCCGAGGAGGCCATCGCTGGCGCTATGGGCCACTATGGTCAGTGGGAGAACGCTGCCAAGTACATCGACCCGCGCACCGACGAGGAGACTCACTCCGTCGCCAGCGTGTTCCCGGTTCACGAGTAGAAAGGGAGGGAAATAACTATGACTGTTACGTTCGAAGGTTACGAGCGCCGCGCTGACAAGATCAACAAGTGCCTCGCCGACAACGGCATCGCCTCCCTCGAGGAAGCTCTGCAGATCTGCACCGACAAGGGCTTCAACCCGCGTGAGATCGTCAACAACACCCAGTCCATCGCCTTCCAGAACGCTGAGTGGGCCTACACCCTCGGCTGCGCTCTCGCTGTCAAGCGCGAGGCCAAGACCGCTTCTGAGGCTGCTGCCATCATCGGCGAGGGCATCCAGGCCTTCACCGTTCCCGGCTCCGTCGCCGAGGACCGCAAGGTCGGTCTGGGCCACGGTAACCTGGGCGCTATGCTGCTCTCCGACGACACCGAGTGCTTCGCCTTCCTGGCCGGCCACGAGTCCTTCGCTGCCGCTGAGGGCGCTATCGGCCTGGCTCTGAACGCGAACAAGGCTCGCAAGAAGCCGCTGCGCGTCATCCTCAACGGTCTGGGCAAGGACGCCGCTCAGATCATCGCCCGCATCAACGGCTTCACCTACGTGAAGACCCAGTTCGACTACTACACGGGCGAGCTCAAGGTCGTCGAGACCATCCCCTACTCCGATGGTCCCCGCGCTGCCGTTAACTGCTACGGCTCCGACGACGTCCGCGAGGGCGTTGCCATCATGTGGCACGAGAACGTCGACATCTCGATCACCGGTAACTCCACCAACCCCACGCGCTTCCAGCACCCCGTCGCTGGCACCTACAAGAAGGAGCGCATCGAGGCTGGTAAGAAGTACTTCTCCGTCGCTTCTGGTGGCGGCACTGGCCGTACCCTGCACCCGGACAACATGGGCGCCGGCCCTGCCTCTTACGGCATGACCGACACCATGGGCCGTATGCACTCCGACGCCCAGTTCGCCGGTTCTTCCTCCGTGCCTGCGCACGTCGACATGATGGGTCTCATCGGCATGGGCAACAACCCCATGGTCGGTGCCACCGTCGCCTGCGCTGTCGCCGTCGAGGAGGCCCTCAAGGCCTAATCGCGCCCGCGCGATGCTCATATAGTTGAGCTTTAGAGCCACTACCCACCCGGGTAGCGGCTCTTTTTGTTTGCGCTGTCGCCGGGCAGCTAATGCCGATATATCAGTTGGGGCGAAATACGAGATGTGATGAGATGGAGCGTCAGAGCGTCCATGACGCCCACCTGCCATATTCGCCCTTTACCGATTTATCCAATCTTTGCGACGCCTTTGCCGATCACCCGTGCGACAATGCGCCGGACGAGAAAGGAATCCGATGGAATCGACTGATGTACTGGTAATTGGATCTGGCATTGCGGGCCTTTGCGCCGCCATAGAAGCAGCACGTGCGGGCGCAACCGTTACCATCGCAAGCGCCGGCAAGACCATGAGCGGATCGAGCTTCTTCCCTGGAACCTGGGGCCTGGGCCTCATCGGTCCCACCGACACGGCCGACGAGCAGGACCTCATCGACACCATCCAGGCCGTGGGCGGCGACGTTGCCGACCCTACGCTCGTCCAGACGTTTGTCCACGGTATTCCTCAGGCCATCCAATGGCTCGAGAAGGATCTAGGTGTTGAGCTCCAGCGTCCGCAAAGTGCCGAGAGCGCCCAACAGAAGCAATTTATCCCCTGCTTCGACCATAAGACGCGCAATTGGCGCGGCCTCACCCGCAAGCCGCTTGAAAACGCTCTGTCGGCCCAGGTCGAGTCACTTGGCATTCGCTTGCTCCCCCGCCACGAGCTTATCGACCTTATTGAGGGCACAACCGGAAAGATTGCCGGCGCCGTACTCTACGACCGCGCAAACGAGCATCTCGTGCCTATGGCAGCTAAGGCCACCATCATCGCAGCCGGCGGCACGGGTGGCCTATTCGAGCGTAGCCTCACTTCCGCCGACGTGCTCAGCTCATCACAGGCCATCGCGCGGGCGCACGGTGCGTCCCTTACTAATATAGAGTTCATGCAGATGATGCAGGGCTTCATCGAGCCCAAGCGCAACCTTGTCTTTAACGAGAAGACCTGGCGCTACGTACATGTAGACCAGCCGGTCGATATCGCCGACGACAAGCTAGACAATCTGCTTGAACAGCGCTCCGGATATGGCCCCTTCACGTCACGCTTGGCTTCCCGCGCCATCGATCTTGCCATCGATCAAGCAGGCGCCGAAGGCCTCGCGCTCCACTACGACTTCCCCCGTGAGGACGTCCCTGAGTTTGTAGAGACCTTTGCCACCTGGCTGCAAGACGAGCACGGCATCGCGCCGACCGACGAGATGCGCGTGGCGATGTATGCCCACGCCGCCAACGGCGGTATCAAAATCGACAAGACAGCCTTCACGGGCGTCGAAGGCCTCTATGCCTGCGGCGAGGCGACAGGCGGCATGCACGGCGCTGATCGCATCGGAGGGCTGTCGAGCGCCAACGGCATCGTATTTGGACGCATCGCAGGCGCATCGGCAGCCCAAGCAGCACAGAATGCACCTGAGGCAGCCCTGAAGGCGGATATCGCCCTCCCCCGGTACGGCATTGCCACAACAGATGCCGAACGCCTGACACACAGCCTTAAGCACACGATGAGCACCTATTGCATGATCAACCGCACCGAGACGGGCCTATCCGAGGCGCTACACGAGCTTGAGGGCTTGAAGACAAAAGCAACGACCTTGAGCACGCAGAAAGCTCAGGACAGCGAAGTCGCAGCCCTCGCCCGCCTGCAATCGCAGATTCAACTAGCACAGGAAATGGTCAAAGCCATGCGCAAGCGAACCGAAAGTCTGGGTTCGCACTATCGAGCGGACTAAGCTGAGCACCCATCTAGAGCAGAACACAACTTCTCGATATTAATGGGTCCCGTAAGCTCAAAGCGACACGGGGCCCATTCGTGTCCGCGCGGGCAAATATACTCATTCTGAATACGGAGTCGGCATAGTCCACGTAGACAAACGAACAGAAAGGAAGGGATATGGACAGTAGGGATATCGAGAAATGGCGTGTCGAACTTGACAGCTACGCCCATGTAGAGGACGGCGTTGAGTATTGGCTCGCACGCGATTTAATGGAACCCCTCGGATACACCCAATGGCGTAATTTTGAGACTGCGGTTAAGAGATCCATGGCATCGTGTGACACCAATAAAATGCCTGTTGCCGCCCATTTTGCTGAGGCCAGCAAAATGGTAGATGCCGGCATCGCCAAACGAGCCGTAAAAGACTACAAGCTGACACGCTACGCATGCTATTTAATCGCCCAAAACGGAGACCCAAACAAGCCCGAAATCGCGCTCGCACAGGCGTACTTCGCCGTGCAGACACGCCGTCAGGAGCTCATAGAGCAGCGCTTCGCAGAGATTCAGCGCTTGCAGGCGCGCCACTCGCTATCCGATTCAGAGAAACAGCTCTCGGGCATTGCGTTCAAACGAGGCGTGGACTCCAAAGGATTCGCAATCATCAAGTCGAAGGGCGATGAAGCGTTATTCGGCGGCAGAAGCACGGCGGACATGAAGCGGCAGCTTGGTATGCCCAAGAGCGCGGCATTGGCGGACAGGTTAGCCGATGTTCTCATCAAAGCAAAGGACCTTACGAACTCGATGACGGCCTTCAACGCCGAGGAACACGATCTGTACGGCCTGGACCAGATCAAGCAAGAGCACATCGAGAACAACACAAGCGTGCGTGGCAGCCTCATCGACCGTGGAATTGTCCCCGAGAATCTACCGCCTGCCGAGGATACAAAGAAGCTCGAACGTCGCGTGAAAGCAGACGAGAAAAAGCTCAAGGAGGGCACAGACGGATTCACCGACCCCCAGGGCAGGCTCGACTTGTAAAGCGTCTGTGCCCTTTCGGGTTCGACCCCATGCTAGGTCAACAAAAAAAGCGACCAGCCGAAGCCAGTCGCTTTAACATGCTTTGGTGGGCCGTCAGGGGGTCAGCCTGCTTCGCAGGCGGCCGCTGCGGCGCTTCGCGCCTTGCGCGCTGCGCTGGTAAATGCTTACGCATTTCCTCAGCTCCGCGCCCTTTCGGGTTCGACCCCATGAAAGGACAACAAAAAAAGACGGCCAACCGAAGTTGACCGTCTTAACATGCTTTGGTGGGCCGTCAGGGGGTCGAACCCTGGACCTTGGGATTAAGAGTCCCCTGCTCTACCAACTGAGCTAACGACCCGATATCAACACAAAGCAAGAACTGGGGTGGGTAAAGGGACTCGAACCCTCGACCTACGGGACCACAACCCGTCGCTCTAGCCAACTGAGCTACACCCACCGTGTCCTGTGCGCTTCGCGCTCGACTATTATTGCAAGGAACACCACGCGATGCAAGCCCCAATTTTCAAGAATTTTGAAAAGAGTTTTTCGAACGCGTTTCGAGCAATTCCCACCGGTTTCATAGGAGTAAACTTGCCGCACTGCAAATGCTCGAAAGGACAAGCATGAAAGAACTCTCCAACCGTACGGCGACATTCACCGATTCGGTCATCCGCCGCATGACGCGCATCTCCAATAAGTACGGTGCCGTCAACCTCTCGCAGGGCTTCCCTGACTTCGATCCTCCGGCACAGCTGCTCGAGAGCCTCAGCACCATCGCGACCGACCCCAAGCCGCTCTATCACCAGTACTCCATCACTTGGGGCTCCCAGGCCGTGCGCGAGGCGCTCGCGGCCAAGCAGGAGCACTTTATGGGCTTGCCGATCAACCCCAACGAGAACATCGTAGTCACCTGCGGCTCCACCGAGGCCATGATGGCCGCCATGATGACGGTTACGAACCCCGGAGACAAGGTCGTCATCTTCTCGCCGTTCTACGAGAACTACGGCGCCGACACGATTCTCTCGGGCGCTGAGCCCATCTATGTGCCGCTCAACCCGCCCACGTTCGACTTCGATCGCGAGGTTCTCGAGGCCGCCTTCCGAGACAACGATCCCAAGGCAATCGTCATGTGCAACCCTTCCAATCCCTGCGGCAAGGTCTTTACGCGCGAGGAGCTCACTTTTATTGCCGACCTGTGCAAAAAGTACGATGCCTACTGCATCACCGACGAGGTCTACGAGCACATCGTCTACGCGCCCCACGAGCATGTCTATATGGCCACGCTGCCCGGCATGTTCGAGCGCACCATCAGCTGCAGCTCGCTGTCCAAGACCTACTCCATCACCGGTTGGCGCCTGGGCTACACCATCGCCCCGGCCGAGATTACCGAGCGCATCAAGAAGGTCCACGACTTCCTCACCGTGGGTGCCGCCGCTCCCCTGCAGGAAGCCGTCGTTACCGCCCTCTACTTCGACGACAGCTATTACGATGAGGTCCTCGACCTCTACACCGCCAAGCGCGACCTGTTCTGTCAGGGACTCGACAGCATCGGTCTTGAGCATAACGTGCCGCAGGGCGCCTACTACGTCATGATGGACATCTCTGAGTTTGGTTACGACAGCGACCTCGACTTCTGCGAGGATCTCGCCTCCAAGGTTGGCGTGGGCGCCGTTCCCGGCTCGAGCTTCTTCCGTGAGCCCATCAACCATCTGATTCGTTTCCACTTTGCCAAGCGAGACGAGACGCTTAACGCGGCGCTGGAGAACCTCAAGTCGCTACGTGATAAAATCAAGCCGCGCGGGTAAGGACGGCCCGGCAACTAAAGCAACCAAAGAAGCCCCGCACCGCCCGCCGCGTTGCAGGGCTTCTTTTTATAGCGCTTTCTTAAATGGTTTAGAGCTCCATACTTTAGTCACGGAGCAATTCGTCCCAGAGAGAGGAATACTATGGCAGAGCAGCAGCTTATCGGAGCACTCGAGGCCGGCGGCACCAAGATGGTCTGCGCCACGGGCTATGCGGACGGTACGGTCCTGGAGCGCGAGCAGATCGCGACCACGACCCCGCAGGAGACCGTTGAGGCCGTCAACGCATGGTTTGCCGACAAGGGCATCGCCGCGCTGGGCATCGGCGCCTTTGGCCCCACCGCAGTCAACCCTGCCTCGCCCCAGTACGGCAAGATCTTGGAGACGCCCAAAACGGCATGGCGCTACTTTGACCTGCTGGGCACCATTCAAAACGAGCTCAATATTCCCTGCGGCTACGATACCGACGTCAACGTCGCTTGCTTGGGCGAGGTCACCTTTGGCTGCGCGCAGGGCCTCACCGACGTGGTGTACCTGACGATCGGCACCGGCGTGGGTGCCGGCGTGCTTTCGGGCGGCCAGCTCGTCCACGGCATGATGCATCCCGAGGCCGGCCACATCCTGGTCACGCGCGACCCGCGCGACACCATTGGCGAGCATAGCGCCTGCCCCTTCCACGACAACTGCCTCGAGGGCCTCATCGCCGGCCCCGGCGTTAAAAAGCGCTGGGACGGTAAGTCCGCCGGAGACATGGCCGACGACCCGGAGGCCATGGACCTGCTCGCAGGCTATCTGGCACAGGCGCTCATGACCTACACGCTGTGCTATGCCCCGCAGAGGATCATCATCGGCGGCGGCGTTGCCGACCACACCCCTATCGTGCCGCTCGCACGCAAAAAGTGCGCCGAGATGCTCAACGGCTATATCGTCACTCCCGAGGTCAACGACATCGATACCTACATCGTCAACAATAGCCTCGAGGGCAAGCAGGGCATCATGGGCTGCCTGGCCCTGGGTGCCGCCGCGCTTCAGCTGTAGGCGCGCCAAAGGGGCGCCGCAACGTCCAACAATCCCATTCAACGGTATAACGCCGCCACGCCCCGTATAAGCCCCCAAACAAAGAAAGGCCGCCTAGGACCAAGCAATGTGTCCTAGGCGGCCTTTTTGGCACATATGAGCGATCGTAGAAGATACCGAAGCACAACGCCCGTCATCGCTCCGCAGCAATCGATCATCACGTCGGTGATCATACCGGCGCGACCGGGCACAAAGAGCTGAATCGTCTCGTCAATCGATGGGATCAGCAGTAGGAAAACCGCCGTGGGAAGCAATACGTCAAAGGTGCGACGGCCCTCGATATCAAAAGCGTGCGTCGCCAGAATGCCGAGCACCATGTACTCGGTAAAATGCGCGCACTTGCGAATGACGAAGTTGGTCACCCACTCATACGGAAGCCCCATGCCGTGGAAAAAGCCGCGAACGGCCTCCATAATCGACAAGCTCAATGAACCGGACCCCGTGCCGGGAACCATCGAATTGCCCCAGATGAGCAGCACCATCAGGCAGGTCGCAACCGCCCATTTTCGATCGAGTTTAAGCATGCAGAAGTTATGCCTCCGCACAGAGCGGCTCAAAGCTGGCGGTGCCACCCTCGATAACGCTCAGATAGGCACGGCCTGTGCGCCTCACCGCTGCAGACTGCAGGCGGTCGATCTCCTCCTCGAGAATCTGATTGACGCGCTCGTGACGACGGTTCTCCATGATGCCAGCAGCGATGGCCTCGGCACGCTCGAGACCTTCGCGCGAGATGCGGGCGGTATCCTCAGGGAACACAGCGCTGTGGCGGCCGACGTAAGCGGGGGCAACGGGCTGAGGAGCAGGTGTAAACACCGGAGCGGCAACGGGAGCAGGCTCGACGGCCTCGTCCAAAATTGCGGCAGCGGCTGCCCACATGCCCTCGTGGCCCGAATAATCGGCCATGGGGACGTCTTCCTCAGAAGTCGCATCGACAGGCTCGTCAACTGCGACGGACCGGGACGCGGAGGCCGGGACATCAACCGGGGCAGCGACCACATACGGCATGTCGTTCGAGATGACCGGCTCGTCAAGGTCATCGAGATCGATAGCCACAGCAGAGGCGTCGCTGATGATCGGCATGTTGGCAAGGTTCGCGTTGTACGGCATCGCCTCCGCCGCCTGCTGCTGTGCAGGGGCGCCCCACAGCGAGCTTTCGGCAGCGCGGCGGGCGGCAATAGTCTCTTCGTCGACGGCCAGCGGCTCGTTGGCGTAGGGGTCAACGGCGGTGGCGGCGGCCGGAGTCACGGGCACGGCAGTGTCATACGTAACGGATTGAGCCGTGGCGGCGTTGTTGGCGGCGTTAGCCACGGCAGCCACAAAGGCGGCTGTGCTGCCCGCAGGGGCGGCATGAGAGCCCGAGACGGCGCGCGCAGCGGCAGCGATGTCATCGCGGTTATAGGAGCCGGTCTGTCCGCCGTAGGTGAGTTCGTCGATAGCGACCTGGTAGACGTCGCGTGAGCGCGTGGGGTCGCAGCTGACTGGCGAATCGTCGTCGAGCATGCTATCGATCATGGACCAGGCGTCGGCCTCGCTCATGGCGTCTGCGGCGCGGGCGATGGTGGGGACGCCATCGTCGGCACGACGGCGCTGGAAGGCACCGGTCAGACCGGAGAAAACCGAAGAGGGCTGCGCAGCGTTTGCCTGAACGGCAGGAGCCGCAGTAGCAACGCCCTGAGGGGCAGCCCACCGCTGTTGGGCGGGCATAGAGGCGGTCTGGAACTCATTTTGATGCTGGTTGACGTTCGCGGCGCCACCCATGGCGTCGGGCTCGAACAGGCGCTCGGCATGCTGCGCGCGATATTCAGAAATGCCGAGCGAGGCGGCATAGATACCCACGCCCGCCACCGCACCCACGGCAAAGGGAACAGCGCCCGCGACGACCGTCTCGTTCACCGACGAAAACGGCAGCGTGGCAGCATACATCACCACGGGAGCGGCAAGGCCGATTCCGCAGGAAAGTCCAGCAAGGACTGCTCGTTGTGTTGCATCAGAAGAAGCCATGAGCTCTCCCCATCTTCCAGCACCCAAATCGCATCATTCAGTTGGCTGCGCGAGAGAAGATGAAGCGGGGCTATGCCCCAAAGCAACGGTATATGGTTCGTTTCATCTGCGTTTTCCGTCGCGAAGCTTAACAGCTATTATGCGAAACCCCCTTGGGGATTGCAAGCGACGAAGCGGGATTGAAACGGGAAAATCGCTGCTTGCCGGTCGTGAGGTCAATAACCGCTGGCGAGCGGCTATACGAAAAGGGCCAGGATCTAAACCCCGGCCCTTCTGGCATGTCTATGGTTGTTGTCGTGTGCAGCGGACGGCCTAGAACGTCTGCTCGTAATCGCTGTGCTTTTTTGCCGAACGCACCAGGAACTCCTGGTTGGTATTGGTGCCCTTGAGGCCCTTGATAAACGACGCGGCCGCGCGCTCGGTATTGTTCATGCCGGCGAGGATACGGCGCAGGCCAAAGACAAACGGGCGCATCTGCTCGTCGACCAGCAGGTCCTCGTTGCGCGTGCCCGAGGCAACGGGATCGATGGCCGGGAAGATACGGCGGTCGGCCAGGTCGCGGTCGAGCTTGAGCTCCATGTTGCCGGTACCCTTGAACTCCTCAAAGATGACCTCATCCATCTTGGAGCCGGTATCGATGAGGGCGGAGGCCAGGATGGTGAGCGAGCCGCCGTTCTCGATGTTGCGGGCAGCGCCCAAGAAACGCTTGGGCGGATAGAGCGCCGCCGAATCGACACCGCCCGACAGAATACGGCCCGAGGCGGGAGCTGCCAGGTTGTAGGCGCGGGCAAGGCGCGTGATGGAGTCGAGCACCACCACAACGTCGCCACCCAGCTCCACGATGCGTTTGGCGCGCTCGATCACGAGCTCTGCCACGCGAGTATGGTTGTCGGCGGGCATATCGAAGGTCGAGGCCACGACCTCGCCCTTGATGGAGCGCTGCATATCGGTGACCTCTTCGGGGCGCTCGTCGACGAGCAGGCAGATGAGGTGCACCTCGGGATTGTTGATTGAGATAGACTGGCAGATCTTCTTGAGGATCGTGGTCTTGCCGGCTTTTGGCGGCGACACGATCAGGCCGCGCTGGCCCTTGCCGATCGGCGACACGATGTCGATGGCGCGACCGGTGATGGAATCCTTGCCGTGCTCCATACGCAGAGGCTCATTGGGATAGACCGGGGTGAGGTCACCAAACTTGGGGCGGTTACGGGCCTGCTCGGGATCCATGCCGTTGACGGTCGTGATCTTGGCGAGGCCGGCCCGCTTATCGCCGCCGCGTGAGGGGCGCAGCGAGCCCTCGATAACGTCACCCGTACGCAGGCGTGTGGAGCGGATGAGATAGGCGGGAACAAAGGCGTCGTCGCTGGACTTCATGTAGCCGTGGGCATGGATGATGCCGGAACTGTCCGGGCGAATCTGCAGAATGCCCTTGATGTCACGGAAGCCCTCGGCCTTCGCAGCGGTGGTGTAGATTTCCTCGACGAGCTCAGCCTTCTTCTTGCCGGTCGTCTCGATCTCGAACTCCTTGGCCTTCTCGCGCAGCTCGGCGACCTTCATGGCCGCGAGTTCCTCGCGCGAAAGCGTGGGCTCGGTCGGGGCGGCGTTGCGCTCCTTATTGCGCTGCTTGCGATCGCGCTGACGGTTGCGGCGGTCGTTGTTGCGCTCGTCTTTGCGCTCGCTGCGCTCGTCGTTGCGCTTGTGCTGACGGCGGTTGGGGCGGGCGTTCTCGTCGGTCTCGGCGGTCGTGGCGCCCTTGGCAGCCGGAGCTGCTGCGTCGGTGTCGGCAGGGACTTCGTTATCGGTCTTGGTATCGGCATCGGCACTGGGCTCGATATCGGCCTGCTGCTCGACGGCCTTAGCCTTTGCGGACTTTTTGCGCGTGCGCTTGGGTTTATCGGTTGCCGGCTGACCGGCGTTCTCGGCATCGGGAGCGGAGTCGACGGTTGCCTCGACGACCTCGTTGCCAGAATCCTCGAACGCGTCCTTTTTCGAACCCTTGGCCTTGGACGAGCGCTTGGAAGCGGTACGACGGCTACGACCAGGGCGAACATCGGCGGGCTCGCCCTCGGCATGCGCGTCGGTCTCGGTGGCAGCGGCTCCCTGGGCAGAAGCGTCAGCGACGGGTGCGGGCGCGGCGGTCATCGCGGCGTCCTGAGCTGCGGCTGCTGCAGCGGCGGCGGCAGCTTTCTCGGCCTCGACGAAGGCCTTGGACTTGCGGCCGCGACGGTGCGGGCGAAGAGCGGGATCGACAACGGGAACCTCGTTGGCCTCGGCAGGTGTTGCAGACTCAGAGGGCTGCGCACCCTCCCCTACCGCAGAACGAGTCAGAGCTTCACCGGACTCTTGAGCCACCTGTTCGGCATCCTGCTGAGACTTGGCCGCACGACGACGCGTGCGCGGAGCCGGCTTCTCGGTCGGCTGCCCCGCGACAGGGGCCTCGGCAGCAACAGGCGCCTCGGAGACGACCGGCGCTGCAAGCTCGGTCAGTGCCGCGGCCTCGCGCTCGGCAGCACGGCGACGGGCGCGAACCACCTGAGCCTCGCTAATCTGCGCCAGCGCACGGGCCTGCGCGACCTCATCGGAAATCGGCGCGGAGGAATCAGCAACGGTGCGCTTGGTTCGCGTCACGCGCGTGGGACGGCGCTTGGGCTTGGCAGCCTCCTCGCCATCCGTCACCGACTTAGCCACACGGCGCGTACGCTTGGGCTTTACGGGCGCGGGATCCTCTTCGGCGGCAGGGGCAACTCCCTCGCCAGTGGCAGGCGCGACCTTCTCAGCCGATGCGGGCGTAGGCGTCGAAGCGGCCTTGGGGGCCTCAGGAACCGATGCCTGCACCGGCGCGGGCATCGCGGCCTGGTCCGACGCAACCGGTGCAGCGGGAGCGGTTTGCGCCGTCGTTATTTCGTTTTCTTGCTGTTGATCAGACACAGTGTTTGCTCAACTTTCTTTTCAAGCCCTGTGATCACATGCTCCCTGCATAAACCTTCAGGGCGGCTAAACAGTCTAGCTCCGTACAAAAACGACGGACATCATTGATCTGTATCGAGATGATTGCGTCATATACGCAGCGTTAGTGTAGCACAACCGCCACCACCTGCAACTTAGTCATTGGACGTTCTTAAACGCCCAGTCATCAGGGACACTCTCCCTCAAAAGCGCCTTGAAATGTCGCGCCAGAGGAGTGAAGCCGTGGCATCCGGAATAGCCGCGCCACGAAACTCGCCTATCTACTACGTTTGACCCGCGACCCCTGACCATTCCCTCGATCTTCCTAAAATCGCAAGCCCACTACCTGCGGTTTCGATATCGTACTTTTCGGCATAGTTCGGGGTATGCGACTAAACGTAGTAGATGACCCCGATTCGTGGCGGACGGTTTCGCACTGCTCTCCCCCGGGACAAAAATGGTCCGTTTTCCTCCGTCCCCGAGGGGTCATTTTCAAAACTATGGCGGATTACGGTGTAAGAACGGCGCAAGCCAACAATACCTTGCATTTTTAATATTCGGCAAGCCGCCTACCTGCGGTTTTATTTTCACTGCTGTCGCTATGGTCGCCAAGCAGCGATTCAGCCCCGTAAACCGGTATAGTTGCGTTTTTGTAGCATTTCCAACACGCTAAGAAGCCCCGCCAAATGCAAAAAGCCCGACCTCCGCATGGGAGATCGGGCTCATAGGGCTCAGCAAAGCCGAACCTACACGGTCAAACGACCCGTAGATTACATCTGCTCGGGGGCAGTCACGCCAACGAGGGTAAGCACCAGGGCGAGCGTTACGCGGACGGCGTCGCAAGCGGCCAGACGGGCGCGCGAGAGCTCGGGGTCGACGGGACGGCCCTCGCTCGGCAGGACCTGGCAGGCAGCGTAGAAGCTGTGGAAGTCGCCGGCGAGCTCCTCGGCAAAGTGCGTCAGACGGAACGGAGCGCGGTCGCGAGCGCAGCTGGCGATGAGGTCTGTGAGCTCGTTGAGCTTACGCGAAAGGGCGAGCTCGGTCGGGTCGGTCAGCAGCGAGTAATCGACATTCTCACCGATGGCCTTGGCGGCAACGGCCTTCATGCCCATCTCGTCAGCCTGCTCGGGCGTAACGTCAGCGGCACGTCGCAGGATGGAGCATACGCGGGCGTGAGCGTACTGCACGTAGTACACCGGGTTGGAGTTATCACGCTTCTTGACGGCCTCGATGTCGAAGTCGACCATCTGGTTGGAGCTCTTGGAGATGAGCGTGTAGCGGGCGGCGTCAGAGCCGACCTCGTCGACGAGCTCCTGCAGGGTCACCATGGTGCCCTTGCGCTTGGACATACGGACGGGCTTGCCGTTGCGCAGCAGGTTGACGAGCTGGCCCAGCAGAACCTCGAACTTGCCGGGGTAACCGAGAGCGTCGCAAACGCAGCGGACGCGCTCGATGTAGCCGTGGTGGTCGGCGCCCCAGATGTCGATGACGTGGTCGACGCGCTGGAACTTGTCCCAGTGATAGGCGACGTCGGAGGCGAAGTAGGTGTACTCGCCGTCGGACTTGATCAGGACGCGGTCCTTGTCGTCGCCCAGATCGGTGGAGCGGAACCACAGGGCGCCGTCCTTGGTGTAGAGGTAGCCCATCTTGTCGAGCTTCTCAAAAGCGCGGTCGACGGCAGAGGTGCCGGCGGTCTCGCCCTCGGTGTCCTTCACGTACAGGGAGCGCTCGGAGAACCAACGATCGAAGTCGCAGTTGACGGCGTGGCAAAGGTCACGCATGTTGTCGACCATCTTTACGTAGCCGCGCTCGCGGAAGCTCTCCATGCGCTCCTGCGGATCGGCCTCGACCCACTTGTCGCCGTCGGTGCGCCAGAACTCGGCAGCCTCGTCGATGATGTAGTCGCCGCCGTAGGAGTCCTTGCCCAGAGTCTCGGCAAAGTTGTCCTGATACGGATGGGTCTCGGGGTGCTCGTCGTTCTCGTCGGCGACAAAGGCGTCGCGGTCGGCGATCAAAATCTTGTGAGCCTCATCGATGTCCACGCCCTGCTTGGCGATGATGTCGGCAAGCTGCATATAGCGCGTGCTGATGGAGTTGCCGAAGGTGTTCATCTGAGAGCCGTGGTCGTTGATGTAGAACTCACGCTGGATGTCGTAACCGGCGTGGTCCATAACGCGGCAAAGGGAGTCGCCCAGCGCGGCCCAGCGGCCATGGCCGATGTGCATGGGGCCGACGGGGTTGGCGGAAACGAACTCGACCTGGGTCTTCAGGCCGCCGCCGACGTTGGACTTAGCGAAGTCCATACCCTTCTCGCGGGCCTCGCCAAAGATGGCGTTCTTGACGGCAACGGAGAGGTAGAAGTTGATGAAGCCAGGGCCGGCGATCTCGACCTTCTCGATCGCGGGATCCTCGGGCATATGGGCAACGACGGCCTCGGCAATCTTGCGCGGGGCGCAGTGGGCCAGCTTGGCGGACTTCAGGGCCATGGTGGAGGTCCACTCGCCATGAGAAGTGTCAGCCGGTCGCTCGATGGCGCAATCGTCAAGTTCAAATGCGGAAAGGTCGCCGGCCTCCTGGGCCGCAGCAAGCGCAGCGCGTACCAGCTCTTCAATCTTCTCGGGCATAGATCCTCCTTGTGTTAAAGCCCCCGAGCTCTTGGTCACTCGTAGGGCAAAAGCCAGAGTTTGTAGCACTCTATCACAAGCGACGCACACTGTCGCAGGGTAAAGCTAATAGATATTGCATATGCACAAAAATGACTACCGCTCCTGCGCGGCAGTACAAAGTTGGCGGTTTGCCTGCAGATTATGCACGCGTTGGAACTGCATAAACATATGAATGGGCGGTGCATTTTATCGAAAACTCTTACCTATCGGAGTTGTGTGCTTTTCCTGCATAAAGTAAGGGTTTACGCACGTCAGCGTGGTATTCTTAACATACGTGAATTCGTATAAGTTGGAGGTAGCATGTTCTCAATCGGTCAACACGTCATTCATCCGGGTCAGGGAGTCTGCACCGTCGTCGGTTTTAGGGACGACACGCCGCAGCCCATGCTGTTGCTCGAGACCAAGCAGGGACATGCGCAGACGATCCTCATGTACCCCGTGGCGCAGGCCGACCGTTTGCATGCCGCCATCTCCCAGCAAGATGCCGAACACCTGCTGAGCCACTACGACGAGTTGGAGTGCGACACCTTTACCGAGCGCAACAGCTCGCTGGAGGAGACGCACTTTAAGCAGCAGCTCAAGCTGGGTGCGCCCGAGACGGTCCGCGTGGCAAAAACCATGATGCACCGTATTCGCCAGGCCGAGGAAGCAGATAAAAAGCCAAGCTCTTACTACATGCGCGTACTCAAGGAAGCCAAGCGCCGCTCCATCGAGGAGTTCGCCGTGGCCCTGGGCGTCACCGAGGAGGATGCCGAAGCCCGCCTAGCCCAAGCCGCCCTAAACTAACCTGCCAAAAAGGGACAGGTTAGGACGCCGAAGCCCGCCTATCCCAAGCCGCCCTCAACTAACCCATCCGCACCAAAAACCACCACAAAGGGGACAGGCACCTTTGTGGTGGTTTTCTTGTTCTAGTAGTATTCATTCTTATCGATACCCACGAGCAAAAGGAGTCCCTTATGGCAGAGCCGCTTACCGCCGGAATCACCCGCGACCGCGCGTTCGAACTGCTCAACGAGCACAACAAGGACCCGTTCCACATCACCCATGGCGAGACGGTCGAGGGCACTATGCGCTACTTTGCGCGCGAGTTCGACCCCGAGAACGAGGAGTTTTGGGGCATCGTCGGTCTGCTGCACGACTTGGATTGGGAGGAGCATGAGGATGACCCCATGAACCACACCATCTATGCCGCCGAGATCCTCGAAGGTGAGGGCGCCTCTCCCGAGCTCATTCGCGCCATCCAGACGCACACGTCGGACTTCAACTCTTCGCTGCCCAAGCCCGAGCTGCAAATGGAAAAGATCCTGTTTGCCTGCGATGAGCTCACCGGCCTGATCGGCGCCGCCGTCATCATGCGCCCGAGCAAGAGCGTCATGGACTTTACGACCAAGTCGCTCAAAAAGAAATTCAAGGACAAGCGCTTTGCCGCCGGCTGCTCGCGCGACGTGATTTCGCAGGGTGCCGAGATGCTGGGCTGGGAGCTTCCCGAACTCTTCGACCGCACCATCGCAGCCATGCGGTCCTTCGCCCCCGACCGCGACACCTTCCAGGCCTAACCGCTCACGCCACCTATAACCACCACAAAGGGGACAGGCACCTTTGTGGTGGTTTTTATTTGCATCGGGATTAACCTGCCTTGCGAATTGACCACTCCCCCACGCCCGTCAGGCGCTGGATCTGACGGATTGAAAGGCCGGCCCTCCGCATTGCAGCCAAAATCTCGTTTCGTTTGATTTTATCGAGAGCCTTGACATCGGATAGCTCGCTCAGACCGAACGAGCGAATCAGTGATAACCCCACATCCAGGGCTTCATCCTCATCGATGCGCCCACCCGTTGGTGGACGAACGACCACACCATTCGATGCGCCCATAAAAGCCTGATAGTCACGAACGCGCGGAAACGCAAAGCGAACAAACGCTAAATCGACCGTCGCAATAGCCGGGTCGCGTTCAACATAATCCAGATGGCTGCTCCATCGATACTCATCGAACAGACAAATCCCGGCCTTTTGCGGATTGAAATGCACATATCGAATAGCATCGAGAAGATACTCATCGCTCAAAATAGGAGCGCTCGAAAATCTGTCCTGAAAAACATGGCCGACATGCCCATGCCGACGGTTATACCATGTCGCGTAGCAAGACATGACAAGATGCATGACCTCGCTCACGTTATCATCGGGATCGCTTACAACAAGATGCACATGGTTGCCCATCAGACACCAAGCGATAAGTTTGATGTTGAATCGTAATACCGAGGACCGAACAAGTGACAGCAGCCGCTTCCTGTCTTCATCATCCTCAAACAGGAGCTGTTTGCCGTTGCCTCTCATCGTAATATGATACAGGCCAATCTGCGATTTCTGCCGCGGTTTTCTTGACATGGGCATCTCCTTGCTCTCATATCAAAACATACCGCCGCAGCGCATGCAAAGCAGCGAGAATCTACTCACCGATTATGCCGTCCACCTGCCGAAATGTCATCTATTGCTAAACGAAAATATGCTTAGATACACTTGAGCAACGAACGAATGCGTGAGCAAGCAAAAACCACCACAAAGGTGCCTGTCCCCTTTGTGGTGGTTTTCGTTTATACGGAGTTTAGGGGCGGACCTGGCCGGTGCCGCGGAGCTTGTATTTGTAGGTGGTGAGGGCCTCGGCGGCAAAGGGGCCGCGGGCGTGGAGCTTTTGGGTCGAGATGCCGATCTCGGCACCCAGGCCAAACTCGCCGCCGTCAGTGAAGCGCGTGCTGGCGTTGGCGTACACGGCCGAGGCATCGACCGCATCCAGGAAGCGCTCGCAAGCGTCTGCGTCCTCGGCAACGATGGCTTCGGAGTGCATGGTGCCGTAGCGGTTGATGTGTGCGATGGCCTCGTCCTCGTTCGCCACGACCTTCACGCTCATCTCGAGCGCCAGATACTCGCGGCCCCAGTCTTCCTCGGTCGCGGCCACGTAGTCGTCGCCCTCGGCAAGACCGGCGTCGGCGCATGCGGCGCACGTGGCCTCGTCGCCGTGAATGAGCACGCCGTGGTCGTGCAGCACGGCAACGACTGCGGGCAGGAAGCGATCAGCAACGGCACGGTCGACCAGCAGCGACTCAGCGGCATTGCACACGCCCACGCGCTGGGTCTTGGCATTGACGATAATGTTGAACGCCTTGTCAAAGTCGGCGGATTCATGCACGTAGATATGGCAGTTGCCCGTGCCCGTCTCGATCACCGGCACAAGCGACTCGCGCACGCAGCGCTGGATCAGGCCCGCACCGCCACGCGGAATGAGCACGTCGACGATGCCGCGGAGCTTCATGAGCTCGCCGGTGGCCTCGCGGTCGGTGGACTCGATCATCGAGATAGCCTCGCGCGGGAAACCCTTGGCCTCGAGCGCATCGGCCAGCAGTTCGGCAATCATGGCGCACGAGTGATAGGCCAGCGAACCGCCGCGCAGAATGCAGGCGTTGCCGGTGCGGATGCAGATGCCCGCGGCATCGGCCGTCACGTTGGGGCGCGCCTCGTAGACCATGGCGACCAGGCCCAGCGGCACGCTCACGCGGGTGAGGTCCACACCGCTTGCAAGCACGCGGTGGTCGAGCACGCTGCCGACAGGATCGGGCAGCTCGGCGAGCTTCTCCAGGCCGGCGGCCATGCCCTCGACGCGCTCGGGCGTCAGCAACAGGCGATCGAGAAGCCCCGCCGAAGTCCCCGCATCGCGTGCAGCAGACATATCGAGCTCGTTGGCGGCAACGATGGAATCGACACCGTCGCGCAGCGCTGTGGCCATGGCGCGCACGGCCTCCTGACGCTGCTCATCGCTCGCCGTGGCAAGCGATGCCGACGCTGCCTTGGCGGCAACGGCAAGATCGTGGACATACGTGGCTATATCGACCGACATGGGCGGCCCTTTCTCTTAGTAGTTTGCCCACCATGGTAGCCGATTTGTGCATGCCCTCGCGCGCGGCGGTAGAATTGGTCAATCCGAAACACCGCAACGAACGGAAGTACCGCATGGCCCTCATCACTTCGTACCACGTCCCCGGCCTCTATGTCGAGGACCACAGCATCGACGTCCCCCTTGACTGGCGCGGCCTGGAGCCGATGCTGTTGGCCGTCGGCAGCACCATGCGCCGTGGCGCCATGCCGGCACCCATCGCCGGCGCGCCCGAGAGCATCAAGCTCTTCTACCGCGTGGTTTGCGCGCCCGACCGCATCAACGACGATCTACCGCTGCTCCTGTTTTTGCAGGGCGGCCCCGGCGGCGAGAGTCCGCGTCCGCTCTCGCCCACGAGTGATGGTTGGATTGAGGAGGCCGTCAAGCACTTCCGCGTCGTCCTGCCCGACCAGCGCGGCACCGGGCGCAGCAGCTGTGTAGACGGGCGTACGATCGCGGCTCTAGGCGAGCGCGCGACGGCGGCCGGCTCCGATGCCGCACGCTCGCAGGCGGACTTCCTCAAGCGCCACCTCGCCAGCTCCATCGTGCGCGATTTTGAGTACCTGCGCCTCGTGGGCTTTGGCGGCAAGCCGTGGGTCACGCTCGGCCAAAGCTACGGCGGCTTTTTGACATTGAGCTATCTGTCGCTCTTCCCCGAGGGCGTGGCGGCGAGCTTTACCTGTGGTGGCATCCCCCACGTCCCGGCAAGCGCCAGCGAGGTCTACGCGCACACCTTCCCGCGTATGGCCGCCAAGACGCAGCAGTATTACGGCCGCTACCCCGCCGATGCCGAGCGCGTGGCGGCGCTGGCCGATGCGATCGAGGAGCAAAAGCCCGTACTGCCCGACGGCTCGCCAATGACGGTGGAGCGCCTACAGCTTATGGGCAGCGACTTTGGCATGAAGCCGAGCTTTGAGCGCATGCACTGGATTATCGATCACGCGTTTGTTGACGGCGACGGCACGCTGAGCTGCGGTGCCTCAGTATCCGATAGCTTTTTGATGCGCGCTTTCGAGCGCACCAACACGCGCACAAATCCGCTGTACTGGACGCTGCAGGAGTTCATCTACGCCGACGGCGACACCATGCCCATTCGCTGGGCCGCGGCAGAAGAGAAAGCTCATCGTGCCGAGTTCGACGCCCTCGCGCGCCCGCTCATGTTTACCGGAGAGGCCGTGTTCCCGTGGATGTTCGAGCAGATGCCCGAACTTAAGCCCTTCAAGCCCGCGATGGACCTGCTGATGGAAGACACAAGCTGGGACAAGATCTACGACCCGCAGCGACTTGCCTGCAACGAGGTACCACTCCAGGCCGCCGTGTATTTCGACGACATGTACGTGGACTCGGGCATGCAACTCGACACGCTCAGCCGCGTGGGCAACTCGCACGCCTGGGTGACCAACGAGTTCGAACACGACGGCCTGCACGGCAGCGCGGTATTCAAGCACCTCTTCGACGAAGCCCTCAACCGCGGAGACCTGCGCCGGATCTTCTAGCGAAGGAGTGTCCCCAACTGCCGGCACAAAAGGAACGTCCCCAAATGCCGAATAAGTACCGGCAACGACGATGCCGCAGGTAGAGGACGGAAAGCGAAAACGCCCTTAAGCGAGCAAGGTGACGTGAAAGAGGAGGGCATTGACCTTTTGGTCATGCCCGACGATTGAACGTCAGATTGCCGCTTAGGAGCGTTTGCAGCGTCAATTGGTTAAGCAAATACAATCAGATTATCTCGATGGATCGCGGGCTTCTCGGCCAGGTCGGCCAGCAGGCGGTTGCTGGCGATCTGGTCCTGGCGGCGGCCCGCCGCAAGCTCCAGCACATCCGAATCAGCCTCGGCGATACCGCGGGCGACAACCATACCGCTCGGGTCGCACACATCGAGCACATCGCCCTCGGCAAACTCGCCATCGACCTCGCGAATACCCACCGCAAGCAGGGAAGATCCACGGCTAACCAGCGCCTTCGCGGCTCCGTCATCGACCGTCACCGAACCATGCGCCTTGTCGCCTAGCGCGATCCACAGCTTGCGGGGCGCAATGTCCAGGCGCTCCGCCGGCGGATCGAACAGGGTTCCCACGCTCTCGCCACGAGCCAAGCGCACGAGCGCATCGGGCTCCTCGCCCGAGCAAATCACGCTCTGAATGCCGGCCGTCATCAAAATGCGGCTCGCGCGGATCTTGGTGATCATGCCGCCGGTGCCCACCGACGTCGAAGAATCGCCCGCCGAGGCAATGATCTTGGCATCGATTTTGCGCACGACCGGGATAAACTCGGCCGTCGGATCCTCATGCGGATTGGCGGTGTAGAGGCCGTCAATGTCCGAAAGCGTCACGCACAGGTCGGCAGAAACCAGGCAGCTCACGAGCGCCGCCAGCGTGTCGTTGTCGCCGAACTTGATCTCGTCGACGGTGACGGTGTCGTTCTCGTTGACGACCGGCACCACGCCCAGCTCCACCAGGCGCAGCAGGGCGTCGCGCGCGTGCAGGTAGGACGTACGGCGCGCCGTGTCGTGGCGCGTGAGCAGCACGAGCGAGGTGAGTAGGTCACGCGCATGGAACTCCTCGTCGTAGGCCGACGAGATGATGCACTGACCGGCCGAGGCGCAGGCCTGCAGACTCGGCAGGTCACCGACCGGCTTGCGGTCGAAGCCCAGCACGGGATAGCCACAGGCAATGGCTCCGGAGCTCACCACGACCAAGCGCCAGCCGAGCTTGCGCAGGGCCGCGGCCTGATCGGCCAGGCCACCGATAAACGCGCGGTTGACCTTACCGTCGGCACCCACCACCGTGGACGAGCCGATCTTTACCACCATCGTTTTATAAGAAGTCGTCATACGTCAAACCAATCGAATGTCGAGCGTTCGGGCGAACGGACGAGCGAGAAAAAGATCTGTTTTCCTCCGTCATATGCGGATCATTCGTCCCCAAGGGATTATTTTGCCCAGGGGAAGGCCGAAGCCGCAGCCATGTTCTTGCGCACGAGCTCGTCGCGTACCCGAGCCAGGCCCTGCTCCATGCCCACCACGTAGGTCTGCGGATACAGAAAACGCTTGTATGCAGCATCCAGATGATCGAGCGCCCAAGCACAGCGCTCGCGCGCATCCTCGATGCCCTCACGCGGAGCCACCGCGCTGCCGTCGCGCACAATCGGCACCAGCAGCTCGCGATACTCAAGCTCGGACACATCGGTCACCAAGGCGGCATCGTTCACGGCCACAAGGGTATTGCCGCGCGCGGCGCCCTCCCCTGCCAGATGGTCCTCGTCATAGATCATGTCGCAGACCGGGCCGCCAAAGCCGTCGTAATAGCGGCGCACACGCTGCACGCCCGGAATCGTGCGCTTGTAGGGCTGCTCGGAGAGCTTCACCACCGGCGTCCACGGGTCCGCATCGCTCGCACGGCGGGCGGAAAGCTTGTACACGCCGCCCAGCGCCGGCTGATCGTAGCAGGTCGCGAGCTTGGTACCCACGCCAAAGCTATCGATGGGTGCGCCCTGGTCGAGCAGCGACTGAATCGTGTACTCGTCAAGGTCGTTGGAGACCGAAATCCCCACATAGGGCAGGCCCTCGGCGTCAAAACGGCCGCGGACATACTTGGACAATTTAGCCAGGTCGCCCGAGTCGATGCGAATGGCCGACAGGCGCTCGCCCGCCGCCTCCATCTCCTTGGCAACCGTAATGGCATGCTCGCAGCCCTCGCGCACGTCGTAGGTGTCAATGAGCAGCGTACAGTTCTTGGGGCTCGACTTGGCAAAGGCGCGGAAGGCCTCGAGCTCGGAATCGAAGCTCATCACCCAGCTGTGCGCATGCGTGCCAAAGACGGGAATACCGTAGCGGCGCCCGGCAAGCACGTTGGACGTAGACGAGCAGCCCGCCACGTAGCTCGCGCGCGCAACAGCCAGGCCGCCATCGGGACCCTGGGCGCGACGCAGGCCAAACTCGGCGACGGGGCGACCATCGGCCGCCAGTACCACGCGCGCCGTCTTGGTGGCGACGAGCGTCTGGAAGCCGACGATGTTGAGCAGCGCGGTCTCGAGCAGCTGGCACTCCAGCGACGGACCAGTGACGCGCACCATGGGCTCGCGCGGAAACACGAGCTCGCCCTCGGGCACGGCGTCAATGTTCACGTGCGCACGGAAGTTGCGCAGGTAGTCGAGGAATGCAGGCTTGAACATCGCGCCGCCGGCCGGAGCCTGGAGCGAAGCGAGGTAGTCGATGTCCTCGGGCGTAAAGCGCAGGTTCTCGACAAGCTCGGGCAGCTCGGCGGTGCCACACATGACGGCATACGCGCTGCCAAAGGGATGGTCGCGGTAAAACGCCGTAAAACAACCCTGCTCATTGGCCTTGCCGCTCTCCCACAGGCCCTGGGCCATAGTGAGTTCGTACAGATCGGTGAGCATTGCGATGTCGGTGGGATGCGAGATGTCGGTCAAAGCCATGGGGCGACCTTTCGGATGTGTTGTGCAGAGGTTGAGGGTTGGGCGAGACGGACGCGTGGGCATGGAGCCCGGCGCGAACAGGTTAGTGCAGGCCCATGCTGCCCGTGATCGTGTAGACCATAAAGACGATAAACGCGATGAGGGCGAGCACGATGATGATTTTTTGAGCCGGAGCCATGCCGGGGATCTCATTCTCGCCCGTAGGCTCCTTGGAGGTGACCATGCGCTGGGCAAAGGTCATCTCGTCACGGCTCGGTTTGGGCTCGACGGACTTGGGACGAGCGGCCTTTTTAGGCTGAGGCTTGGGTGCGGTGGGCGCGGGCTTCGCAGCGGCGGGCTTGGGTGCAGGCGCGGGCTTGGGCGCGGGCGCAGGCTCGGATGCAACCTTCGCAGCGGCCTCCTCGGCCTTCGCGCGCTCGGCACGCAGGGCGGCCAGCTCCTCACGCTCGCGGCGCGCCTCTTCCTGGGCCTCGCGACGAGCCTTCTCGGCGCGGAGCTCTTCCAACTCGGCGCGCTCCTCGGCAGACAGTGGTTGGGACTCAAGCTCGGCCATGGTGCAGCCCTTTCTTTTTAAAAAAAGCCGCCGACACAATGTCAGCGGCTTATCAAATCCAAGGGTGGAGACGAAGGGAGTCGAACCCTCGGCCTCTGCCATGCGACGGCAGCGCTCTCCCAACTGAGCTACGTCCCCAGGACAAGTTGATATTTTACCTACGGCTCGCCAACTGTCAACGCCCAATACCCAGTCTTTTTGGGACGGGGCCATTTTGACTACCTTGCGAGCAAGCGATCCTCCCGATGATTTTTCTGGGACGGGGATTAAAAAATCATTGTGTACCTAATGATTTTTTA
>ERZ824978.795-NODE-795-length-40511-cov-4.324698_pt1 | contig 40511 bp, 33 predicted proteins | sample MGYA00519860_ERZ824978 | MGnify/ENA primary metagenome ERZ824978 (study PRJEB31778, sample SAMEA3449184) | human gut metagenome | biome: human gut; feature: human-associated habitat; material: faeces | place: United Kingdom | collected 2010/2012 ... | reverse complement strand
GCCGCGCAGTCCGGGGTGCAGGGCTTTAGCCCTGCCAGAGGGTGCGGTTCGCGTCGCTGGGCATACGCCAGTCGCCGCGGGGGCTGAGACTGACGGAGCCTACCTTGGGGCCGTCGGGAACGCAGTTCCGCTTGAATTGCTGCTGGAAGAAACGGCGTAGGAAGGTCTCCAACTGGCTGTCGATCTTTTCAGCGGCGTATACGCCCTCGAACGCCTGAATCGCCAGCAGACGCAGCTTTTCCGGGGAAGCGCCGCTGTCCATCATGTGATAGAGGAAGAAATCGTGCAGGGCGTAGTCGCCCAGAATGTCCTCGGTGCGCTGATTCAGCTCGCCTTCGCTGACGGGCAGCAGCTCCGGGCTGATCGGCGTGTCAATGATGTCCTGGCAGACGTTCGTTACCTGCCCGTCAAAGGAATGCGTGCTGATGTACCGCACCAGACTTTTCACCAGTGTCTTGGGCACGGAGCAATTCACATTGTACATGCTCATGTGGTCGCCATTGTAGGTGCAGAAGCCCAACGCCGCTTCGCTCAGGTCGCCGGTGCCCAGCACGATGCCGCCCACTTTGTTGGCATAGTCCATGAGGATCTGCGTGCGCTCCCGGGCCTGACTGTTTTCGTAGGTCACGTCGTGGACGTTCTCGTCCTGCCCGATGTCGGCAAAATGCTGCTTCACCGCCGGGCCGATGGCGATCTCACTGGAACTGACGCGCAGACGCTCCATCAGAATGTCCGCGTTGGACTTGGTGCGCGCGCCGGTGCCCATGCCGGGCATGGTAATGGCGTGAATGCCGCTGCGGTCAAGCCCCAGCTCGTCATAGGCCCTCGCGGCCACCAGCAGCGCCAACGTGCTGTCTAACCCGCCGGAAACGCCCACCACCAGATGCTTGCAGTGAATGGACGCAAGACGGCTCATCAGGCCGGTCATCTGAATGTGGACGATCTCCTCCAGCCGTCCATCCGCGTCCGTACCTTGGGGCACAAAGGGCAGCGGGTCCAACCGGCGGATGAGCGGCAGCGCCGCCTCCGCCACAGGCGTGTCGCTCACAAAGGCGGGCTTGCGCTTTCCGGCCGGCATCTGGTGGAAGCTGCCGTTGCGCTGCCGCTGATAGCGAAGCCGCTGCACGTCGATATCCGCAATGGCCGTGCCGCCCTCCCGCTGGAAGCGCAGCCCCTCGCTCAAGGCACGTCCGCTTTCGTAAACGGCGGTGTAGCCGTCAAAGACCAGATCACTGGTGCTTTCGCCAAAACCCGCGCCCGCATAGGCGTAGCCCGCGTAGAGACGGCCGGACTGCTGACTCAGCAGCTCACGGCGGTACTGGTGCTTGCTGACCAGCGCGTTGGAGGCGCTGGGGTTGACGATCACGTCCGCCCCGTCCACCGCCAGCTGGCAGCTGGGCGGAATGGGCGTCCACAGATCCTCGCAAATCTCCACGCCGAAGGTAAAGCCGCCCAGATCAAAGAGCTGATCGGGCCGAAGCAGGGCGGAACAGACTTCTCCGCCGGGCAGGGTGCAGGAAAGCGTTTCGTCCGCCTCCGCACCGCTGACGAACCAGCGGGTCTCGTAAAATTCATTGCCGTTAGGCAAATAGGTCTTGGGTACAAAGCCGATGGGCCGTCCACCATAGAGCACGGCAGCGCAGTTGTACAGGCGGCTGCGCACGTTCACCGGCAGACCGATGACCACAGCCATGGAACCGTCCGTTTTTTCCGCAATGCGCAGCATACTCTCCCAGCTGGCCGTCTGCACCAGCGGCTGCAGCAGCAGGTCGCCCAGCGTGTAGCCCGTCAGACACAGTTCGGGAAAAACGGCCAGCTGCACGCCCTGACGGCGCAGCGGCTCCATGGCGCTGAGAATTTCCTGTTCGTTGGCCGCAACGTCCCCCAGATGGACGGGCAGACTGGCGGCGGCGACGCGGGCAAAGCCTTTGGGCATGTTGATCTCTCCTTTTGCTTACAGCACGTTGATAAGCATGGTTCCCTGCTCGTCCAGCTCCACGGTGAGCAGGCCGTCCTTTTCCAATGCCTTGAGCATATCGCTGAAGCGCTTGAAGCCCAGCGCCCGCTCGGAAAAATCGGGATAGGTGGCCTGCAGGTCGGCCTTGAGGATGCTGGGGTTAATGCGGTCGAAGCCGTCCTCCTTGTAGCGGTGAAGCTGCTCCTGAATAACGGTGCGCCAGTTTTCCTTACTCAGCTGGGGCGCGGCCTCCTTGCTGATGGGCACGGCTGCGGACACCATCACGTTAAAATTATCGCTGCGGATGCGCAGACTGCCAAACTGCTTGCTGAGCTTGTCCAGCACCTTGAGGAAGGTGGCGCAGCCGTAGGCCTTTTCGTTGAAATCAGGCCGCAGACGCAGCAGGATGCCCTTCAGTTCGCTGGCGTACAGCTCGTCCTTGTCGGTCTGCTCTTCCAGGATGCTGCACAGAAGCTTGTTGAGTTCGGCCTCGTCCAGCGGCTCCTTGTCGTCGGCAGCAGCCTTTTTCTTGCCCGTTTCCTTGCGGATGCGGGGGCCGACGTTCTCCAAAAACTGAAATTCGTTGCAGGCGTTGATGAAGATGGTGCTGGCGGCCTCGCTGCGGCTGATGCCCAGCACAAACTTGCCCATGCTCTTGAGCCGGCCCACCAGCGGCGTATAGTCGCTGTCGCCGGACACGATGCAGAAGCTGTCGATCAACGGATTGGTGAAAGCCACTTCCAGCGCGTCGATCACCAGCAGAATATCTGCGTTATTCTTCTGGCTGATGCCGTAGCGCAGACTGGGCACCACCGTGAAAGTATTGGAAAGAAGCACTTCCTTCAGGTCGCTGTAGCGATCGGTGTAGCCGTACACCTTGCCCAGCAGAATATCGCCGCGAATCTTCACCTTTTCCAATACATTCAGCAAGGTGGAAACCTTCGCGCCGCAGTTTTCCAAGTCCACAAACAGGGCGAATTTTGAAGCGCTGATAACGCTCACGCTCCTTTCTGAAAATGAATATCATTCAGCCGCCCAGCCGTTACAGAAACCGGCTGGGCGGAAAGATCCGAAGAGTTAGATCCGGAAGGTATATTTGTCGCCGCGGATCCATTGGCGGCTCAGGTGCAGCGGCTCGCCGTGCTGATTGAGCACCAGCTCGTCCAGCACCAGCAGCGCATCGCCCACCTCGGTGTGCAGATGCTTGCTCACAAAGGGCGTGGCATGACCCATGGAAATATCATGGATGGCGGAAGAAGGAATCACGCCGTGAGCGCGCAAAAACTCATACAAAGAGCCCTCCACCGGCTCGTCCGCCAGAAAAGCGTATTCTTCGGGAAAGCGGTTGACCTCCAGCATGACCGGGTCGCCGTCGCACAGGCGCAGACGGCAAAGCTCCAGCACCCGTCCGTCGGGAGCGACGCCCAGCTTTTCGCAGTCCTCTGCCGTCGGTTCCTCCCACTGACAGGAAATGGGCCGTGCTTCCGCATGATGCCCCCGGGCCTCGCAGGAATCGGTAAAGCTGGTGATCATGCTCAGATCCCGGCGAATCTTTTCCTCGGCCACAAAGGTGCCCTTACCCTGACGGCGCACCAGCAGCCCCTCCTGCACCAGATCCAGCATGGCCTTGCGCACGGTGACGCGGCTGACGCCATAGGTGTCGCAAAGCACCTGCTCACTGGGGATGCGTCCCCCGGCAGGATAAACGCCCGCCACGATATCATTTTTCAAACGAGTCATGAGCTGCTGATACAGCGGGCTCTGGCTCTTTTTTTCCAAAAACTGTTCCTGCACCAGACTTTCCTCCTATTCAATCCCCAGGGTCGCCAGAATCCCGGTTTCATCGCAGAAACGCAGAATATCATTCAGAACGCCGGACGGCATTTCCGCCAGTACGGGCGCAGCGGTAAACGCCAGCGGCAGGGCGAAATCCCGCTTGTATTCTTCCAGATAGTTGTCGTTCAGGTGGAAGAAGTCGTTCTGATTATCGTAGGTTCGATCCACCAGCGCGCTTTCGTCCTTCATTTCCACATCGGCGCTGTACAGAAGCGTGAAGGCGGGCTTCTCCGTTTCGGGATGCAGCCAGTCCACGCCGAAGGTCACATGGAAGGGCGGCTGGGCGGCGGAGCGTGTCAGCCGGAACTGGAAAGCATAGGCAGTCTCCTTCACCGCACTGCCGGAAACGGCAAAGTTCAGCTTGCCGACCGCCTGCGTGTCCGTCTCGCCCGGAAGACCGTCGGCGTTCAGCGTCAGGTCGATCAGGGTTTCCTCCTCAACGGAAACCGTCAGCCGGGCATTCACGTCCGTGCCGCCGTTCGCGCCGGGGGTCTGGTCGTATTCCAGCGCCAGCTCCTCGTCGTTTTCCGTGGGCAGGGACAGTTGGAAGGACAGGCCGTTTTCTCCCCGGGTGCGGGTGAACAGGACATGCCCGCCCACCTCGTAGCGGTCGGTATCGCCCTGCGCCGTGATGGTCATGCCTTCCTGTTCGGGATCCAGCCAATCCAGATAATCTTCCAGATAGCTTAATCCGTCGTAGACCTGATCGGCCATGCCCAGATCGATCAGCAACGCCAGCAGGAAGAAGTAGGACTGCTCCGCCTTCGCGTCCGTCATGACCGTGTCCAGTTTCTGACACATCTGGTACAGATCATCGTAGGAGACCGTCCGATTTCCCTCGCCATGCAGGTAAGGAGTCAGCACGTCCTCATAGCATTCCGCCAGATAAGCCGTCACTTCGGGATAGGTCAACAGGGCAATATACTGGGTGGGCAGCTCGTAGTATTCATAAGGCTTGAGCATAAATTCCAGATAGTTGTTCATCTGGAAATGAATGCTTCGATTGCACAGCGCGGGGCTGCGCACGTAGCGGAAGCCCCAGTAATCCTCAAAGGAAAACCGCGTCAGCTCCCGGTCGTTCAAAAGGAGCTGCGCTTCCATATACATACGGTTGTTGGGCCGGGGGAAGCGCTGCAGATCGATCACGCCGGACAGCCGAAGCTTGCTGAGAAAGGTTTCCCAGCCCCGATAATCCGTCAAGCCGTCGGCCGGGAAAGCGTCCGCATGGAGCTGGACGCTCAGGTCAAAATCGGCGCGGGTAACGGCGCTGGAATCCACGGGCCATTCTTCGGCGAGAGAGGCCGCCTCGCCCAGCGCCGCTGCGGGCAAAAGGCACAGGGCCAGCAGCAGGGCGAGGGCACGGCGGACAGCTTGACGGAACATGCGGTTCCCTCCTTTGCGTTCACGATCGGGTAAGGGCATTACTGTTTGGCGCGGTAGGCGGCACGGGCCCGCTGCTCGTGGTTCAGCTCCCGCTTGCGCATCCGCAGGCTCTTGGGGGTGATCTCCAGCAGCTCGTCGTCGTCGATAAACTCCAGACACTCTTCCAGCGTCAGCGGATGAACGCTGATCAGACGCAGGCTTTCTTCACTGGCGGACGCGTTGCGCATGTTGGTGACGTGCTTCTGCTTGCACACGTTGACCACCAGATCATCCGGGCGGGCGTTCTGACCGCAGATCATGCCCTTGTACACCGGGGTCTGGGGCCCGATAAACAGCGTGCCGCGCTCCTGCGTATTGAACAGACCGTAGCTGGTGCTCTCGCCGTCCTCAAAGCAGACCAGCGCGCCGAAAGCACGGTGCGGAATATCGCCCTTGACGGGCTCGTACTTTTCAAATACGGAGCTCATGATGCCCTCGCCGCGGGTATCGGTCATGAACTCGCTGCGGTAGCCGAACAGGCCGCGGGAAGGAACCAGAAACTCAAGACGCACCCGGTTCACGCCGTGCATACTTTCCAGCGTGCCGCGGCGGCGGCCGATCTTCTCAATGACCGCGCCCGCATAGGCCTGAGGCACGTCGGCCACCATGCGTTCGATGGGTTCGCACTTCTTGCCGTCGATCTCCTTATACAGCACCTGGGGCTTGGACACCTGGAACTCATAGCCCTGACGGCGCATGTTCTCGATCAGGATGCTCAGATGCAGCTCGCCGCGGCCGCGCACCTCAAAGGCGTCGGGGCTGGCGGTCTCGTTCACCCGCAGACTCACGTCGGTCTGCAGCTCCTTGAACAGTCGTGCGCGCAGGTGACGGCTGGTGACGTATTCGCCTTCCCGGCCCGCGAAGGGGCTGTTGTTGACGGAGAAGGTCATGGTCACGGTGGGCTCGGTGATGGAGACGAAGGGCAGGGCTTCCACATGTTCGGGATCGCAGACCGTATCGCCGATGGAGATATCCTCCAGACCGCTCATGGCCACGATGTCGCCCATGGAGGCGCTCTCCGCAGGCAGACGCTTCAGGCCGTCGAAGGTATACAGGCTGGTCAGGCGCAGGGGCTGGCTGACAATGCCGGTATCCTTGTTGGTTTTGACCACCATCATGCCGGTTTTCAGCGTACCCCGGTTGATGCGGCCGATGCCGATGCGGCCCACGTATTCGTTGTAGTCGATGGTGGAAATCAGCACCTGCGCAGGGCCTTCCATGTCGCCCTCCGGCGCTGGGATGTATTCCAGAATGGTCTCGAACAGCGGCCGCAGATCGGGAGAGGGCTTGTCCAGATCCAGTGTGGCCGTGCCGGTGCGGGCAGAGGCGTACACGATGGGCCGATCCAGCGCGGTCTCATCCGCGCCCAACTCGATGAACAGATCCAGCACCTCGTCCACCACTTCCTCGCAGCGGGCGTCGGGCCGGTCGATCTTGTTGATGACCACGATGACGGGCAGCTTCAGGCTCAAAGCCTTGCGCAGCACGAAACGGGTCTGGGGCATGGGGCCTTCAAAGCTGTCCACCAGCAGAAGCACACCGTCCACCATTTTCAGCACGCGCTCCACCTCGCCGCCGAAATCGGCGTGGCCGGGCGTGTCAACGATATTGATCTTGGTCTTCTTATAATGAACGGCGGTATTCTTCGCCAGAATGGTGATACCGCGCTCCCGCTCGATGTCGTTGGAGTCCATCACGCGCTCCGCCACCTGCTGGTTCTCGCGGAACACGCCGCCCTGCTTGAGCATTTCGTCCACCAGCGTGGTCTTGCCGTGGTCAACGTGCGCGATAATGGCAATGTTGCGAATATCTTCCCGAACCATAAAAATCTCCTTCTTTCCTAAAACAAACGTCAGGGATGGGCAGGGGCTCCGCCCCTGCACCCCGGCAGGAGGCAGTGCCTCCTGCACCTCCGGCTTGACCGTACTTCGCACGGCCAAAAAAGTAAAAATCAAGTTAGGTTAGACAACGTTCTTTTTTCCTGCCGCAAAATCTCTTGCTAAGCGGCAAGATTGTCAGCCAACCGGCTTTTTATCATTCCTACCCGCCAGCCGCGAGGCCTGTCGCCGAGCGGCGGCCTTTCTCAGCCAACCAGCATTTCGCCTGCCAGACCCGCGAGCCGTGGCACCCGTCGTGCCACGGCGGTAAAACCCCGGCCAGCTTGCATGTCTCCCTACGCCCCTGCGCGGCAAAGCCGCGCAGTCCGGGGTCAAGGGGCACTGCCCCTTGCGCGCAGTCCGGGGTGCAGGGCTTTAGCCCTGCTGCCTGCTGGCGGTTTCGGCCAGTTCAAGACCTTCGTTGTTCTCCTGCGCCAGACGGATGGACCATTCGTTCTCGAAAAGAAGAACGTCCCGGCCCTCGCTGTCGTAGGCGCGGCCCGAGGTAGAGGTCAGCTTCAGGTCTTCCACCGGCTTTGGCGTTTTCACCACCCAGCGCACATAGCGGAAGGGCAGACGATCCATCAACATGGTCACGCCGTACTCCGTCTTGAGGCGGTGCTCCAATACTTCAAACTGCAGAACGCCGACCACGCCCACCAAAAATTCCTCCCGGCCCGTTTCCGTGCGGCGGAAGGTCTGAATGGCGCCCTCCTCGGCCAGCTGGTAAATGCCCTTCTGGAACTGCTTGCGCTTCATGCTGTCCTCCGGCCGTACCCGGGCGAAATGCTCGGGCGCAAAGACCGGAATGGAGGCAAAATGCAGCTTCGGCCCGGTGGAAAGACTGTCACCCAACCGGAAGCATCCGGGGTCGAACAGACCGATGATGTCGCCCGCATAGGCCTTTTCGACGGATTCGCGCTCGTCGGCCATGAACTGCTGGGGCTGCTTGAGCTGCATGGGCTTGTCCGTGCCGGAATGATAGACCGTCATCCCCTTTTCGAACTCGCCGCTCACAATGCGCAGGAACGCCAGCCGATCCCGGTGGGCCGGGTTCATGTTGGCCTGAATCTTAAAAATGAAGCCGCTGAAGTAGGGCGCGGTGGGCTCCACCAGACCGATATCCGCCTCCCGGGGCAAGGGAGGGGGCGTGATCGCCAAAAACGCCTCCAAAAACGGCTCCACGCCGAAATTCGTCACTGCCGAGCCGAAAAACAGCGGGGTCAGCTTGCCGGACAGCACCGCTCCCTTGTCAAAGGGATCGCCCGCCTCGTCCAGAAGCTCGATCTCGTCCCGCAGACGGTCGCGGTAGTGCTTCTCCAGCGCTTTTTCGGCCTCGGGGCTGTCCAGCGGAACGGAAAGCTCGTCCGCCATGCTCATGCCGTGATTGCCGCCGGAATACAGCAGCACATGGCCGGTATTGCGCTGGTAAACGCCCTGAAAATCTCCGTCCACGCCGATGGGCCAGTTCATGGGGCAGGAACGGATGCCCAGCACGTTTTCCAGTTCCTCCATCAGGGCGAAGGGATCCTTCGAGGCCCGGTCCATCTTGTTGACAAAGGTGAAGATGGGAATATTCCGCATCCGGCAGACCTTGAACAGCTTGATGGTCTGTTCCTCCACGCCCTTGGCTGCGTCGATCAGCATGACCGCCGCGTCGGCGGCGACCAGCACGCGGTAGGTGTCCTCACTGAAATCCTGATGGCCGGGGGTGTCCAGAATGTTGATGCGGAAGCCGTCGTATTCAAACTGCATGGCGCTGGATGTCACGCTGATGCCGCGCTGCTTTTCGATGTCCATCCAGTCGCTGGTGGCGTGGCGCTCGGCCTTGCGCGCCTTCACGCTGCCGGCCTGACGGATCGCCCCGCCGTAGAGCAGCAGCTTTTCGGTCAGGGTGGTTTTACCTGCGTCCGGGTGGCTGATAATGGCGAAGGTGCGCCGTTTCAAGATCTGCTCCATTGCTTCGGGAGCCAGTGTTTCGGGACTCATGAAGGCTTGTTCCCTCTCTTCCTTGCCTGAATAGGGTAAGTCATAATACAATGTACTATTTTACTATGAGCTTCCGGCACTGTCAAGCAGACATGTTGCAAAAAACCTCAAGCGCCGCAAGGTTTTGCTTTCATGACAGATCAGGCGGAGCAATGGCGGAAAGTGACATGTTTTTCCCTTTCCCCAACGCGATTTTCCGCCTTGCCCGATTGATTTTCGCCGTCCGCCATGCTAAAATACAAATGGTGATCTTGAAACTGCGCTGCCGAAAGGCAGTTTTTCAAAAAAGTGCAGTTAGTTAAAACTAATTTCGTACTATTTCCAGTTCACGAAGGAGGAAGCAAAATGCCGTTTTTCGACAACACCCGCAAACCCACGGGTTTCGGCGGGAAGGTCATGGTCGCCGCCATGAATCTGGGCCATCGGGCGCTGGCGGACTGGGGGCTTTCCTTTGGGCCGGCGGCCTTCCAAAAGGCGCTGGACTGCGGATGCGGCGGCGGGGCCAATCTGAAAAAGCTGCTAAAATGCTGCCCCGGCTGCCATGTCACCGGAGCGGACTATTCCGCCGTCAGCGTGGAAAAATCCCAAAAGGTGAACCGCCGTGCCATCGAAGAGGGCCGCTGTCAGGTGGTGCATGCCAGTGTGGCGACGCTGCCCTTTCCGGCGGAGGTCTTCGATCTGGTCACGGCCTTTGAGACCGTCTACTTTTGGCCCGACCTGCTCGCCTGTTTCCGGGAAATTTGGCGGCTGTTAACGCCCGGCGGCACGTTCCTGATCTGCAACGAATGCGGCGGCAACGATCAGGGGGAGCAATGGGAAAAACGGATCGGCGGCATGAAAATTTATCGGGCCGGGCAGCTGAAAGCCCTGCTGGAAGAAAGCGGGTTTCGTCAGCTCCAAATTCATCAAAACGCCAGAGGATGGCTTTGCATCACAGCACAGAAGTGAGGGAAGATCATGTCCAAACAGGCAACGGAATTTCAGAAAAAAGAAATGAGCAAGATGTACCGCGGCAAGGAGATCTTCAAGCCCCTGAACACCGGCTGGGTAGACGAGCACGTCGCCTGCGTGCGGGAGTGGGTGGCGAATATCTTCTTTTACCGCAAGGGCGACGCCACGTTGATGATCGACGCGGGCTATAACTACGACCGTCTGGAAGAAAAAATGGGCTGGCTGGGCATCGACCCCGGCAGCATCCGCCATATTCTCATCACCCATCAGGACACCGACCACGTGGGCGCGGTGGAGGCCGACAGCCCCGGGCTTTTCCGAAACGCCACGCTGTATGTCGGCGAGACCGAAAACCGCTACCTGACCGGCGAAGTTCGCCGTAAGGTGATCTATCATCTCTATAAACTGCCGCAGGTGACCATCCCCAACGAAAAAGTGCTGCTCCGGGACAGGCAGGTCTTTGAGCTGGACAGCATTCAGGTCGAATGCTTTCTGGTGCCCGGCCACACCTGGGGACACATGGTGTATCTGATCGATGGAAAGTACCTTTTCACCGGCGATACCCTGTGGTTCGGGGCGGACGGCGGCTACAGCTTCATTTCGGCGCTGGCGGAAGACAACCGTCTGGCCGTCCGTTCACTGGCGGCGCTGGAAGCAAAGTTGATGGAACGGGGGCTGAAGCCCATTTTCCTCACCGGCCATACCGGCTGGACGGACAATTTTGACTTTGCGTTTGCCCATAAGGACAAGCTGTGCTCTCCCTTTAAAAAACGCGTCCATGACCCCAATGCCCCCTACGACGCTTACGACGAGTCGGACGACACCGAGGAAAAGGCCCGCAGCGGTTTTCTGCCAGGTGTTGGCCGGTAAATCTGAAAAGGAGAACCTGAATCCATGAAGGACAACGAGCTGGTTTTTGACCGCAGCTGCCACGTTCTCTACACCAAACGCTGCAAAAAGGGAATTCTGGAAAAAATTGCCCGGCATTACGCCCCCGAAGAACGGGAGGCCGTCTGGGAGCGGGTGCAGCGGCAGTACGTGGACTTTCTCTCTGACTGGCGCACCGATCTGGGCGGCAGCAAAAACTTCCATAACGGTGCGGGCGGTACTTACGACTGCATCGCCCTGATGGCCTACTACGTCATCTGCAAATCCGCGACCGATCTGGCGGAGATCGAAGAAATGGAGGCCAATTTGTTTCTGCCGGCCTTCCGAAAGATGAAGTTCGTGGACGGCAACAAGCCGATTTTCCAGAAATTGATGTACCGTGCTTTTCAGAACGCCAAAAAGCAGTGCGACAAATGGGGCGATTATCAGATGAACCTGGCTCCCTTTGAGCCGGGCAAGCCCATCTATTATGAGTTTACCCACTGCCCCACTGCGGAATTTGCGCAAAAACACGGGCTCTCGGAGGTCATGCCCGCCCTGTGCAACCCGGATTTTGTTGGCATGGAGCTGATTCACGCCCGGCTGGTGCGCAAAACCACCTGTGCCAACGGCTGCCGGTGCGACTACACCATCTGCGGCGACCGGGATCCCTATTTGAAAGACCACCCCGAATACCGGGATGAAGCAGGCTACAGGAGGAACCGATGAAATATCCGATTCAGAAAAACACCGTTCAGGAAACGCTGGTCATTCCGCTCTACGGACGGAAAATGTGTTCAGAAAAATATCCGGGGCTTTTCCGGGATGAAAATGCCCTTCGCCTGATGGAGCAGATCGACTATGACTTTTCGGAGCTGGAGAAGAATTCCCGGAGCGTCATGCATCAGTTTGGCTTTCTGGAAGCGGCCATGCGGCAGAACGATCTGGCATGGGAGGTGCGGGACTATCTGAAAACCCACCCCAAAGCGGCGGTAGTCAATCTGGGCTGCGGTCTGGACGCTACGGGCCGCGCCTGTGACAACGGCTCCTGCAGGCTCTACAATCTGGACTTTCCCGACGTGATCGCCGTGCGGAACCAGCTGCTCCCCGCCGGGGAGCGGGAGGAAAACATCGCCTGTGACCTGAACGACCTTTCGTGGTTTGACCGCATTGACGCTGCCGGCGGCGCGGTCTTCTTCGCCGCTGGCGTGTTCTATTATTTTCTGAACGAGCAGGTTCGGGCGCTGTTCACGGCCATGGCGGACGCGTTCCCCGGCGGCAGGCTGGTGTTTGACGCAGCGGGAAAGAAGGCCGTTCGGCTGATGCTGAAAACGTGGATCAAAAGCGCCAACATTCAGGACGTGGGCGCCTATTTCTCCGTCTCGGACGCGAAGGCAGAGCTTTCCCGGTGGTCAGCTCGGCTGGCCGTTTCCAGCCGGGGCTACATGCTGGGCTATCACGACCTGAAAGACCCGTCCGTCAGCGGTTTCTTCCGCTTTTTAGCCCGCTTGGGCGACGGCATGATGAAAATGCAGATCGTCCGGCTGGATTTCCAAAAAGAAGCGTGAGCATCCAGCTGTTGAGTCCTGTCCTTCCAGCGGTTCCCGGGTTTCGGAAGCCGCTTTTTCCTTTGCCAAAATCCTGTGTACCAAAAACAAAAATATTGACAAAAAAACGCGCCGTGATAAAATAGGAAACGGCAAAGGAACCCTTTGCCTTGATTTAGCCCGTAAAGTTAGCATAGACTAATTTTACGGAAAACGTTTCACATTTCAGGAGGGATTCATGTGAATGCCATCGGATGGGCGGCGTTGGCTGCGGGCGCTGCGGTGCTCCTGCCCAAGCCTCCCAAACACAATTTGATGAAACTCCCCTCTTTCCGCGGGGTGGCCGAAGTCCGCTCCAGCCTTCCGGGACGGATGCGGCTGTATGTGCCCGCCGTAACGCAGGAGCCCGCCTTGACCGGGCAAATGGTTCAGCAGCTGGAAAGCACGGGCGTGATTCATCAGGTGAAGGCGGAGCCCCGAACCGGCAGCGTCCTGATCTGCTATGACGAGTCCAAGGTGCAGGCTCCCGTGGTGCTGGGCGCCATGATGAAGCTGATGGGGCTGGATGGCAAGGTCAAGACCGCCCCCGCCAGCAAGGTGCAGGGAGGGATCAAGCTGCTGCTGAACGCTGTCGATCAGGGGATTCTGGACGCGACGGACGGTCTGCTGGACGCGAAGACGCTGACCGCTGGCGCGCTGACCGTGGCTGCCCTGCGCAGCAAGACGAAATACGGCTGGGCCGCGCCAGGAGCCATGACGCTGCTGTGGTGGGCCTCCAAGCTGTTTGGAGCGCAAAGCAGTGAATAAAATGGAAGAAAGCTTCCTGCGGCTGTGCCTGCACCCCAAGGTGGAATGCGACCTGCCGGGGCGGCTGCGGATCAGTTTTTCCAAATATCATCTGCTGCCCAAAGAGGCGCTGCCCTATCTCCACTATATTCAGGACGTGCTTCAGCTGCTGCCCGGCGTATCGGGGGCGGAGGCCAATCCCCGCATCGGAACGGTGCTCATCCGCTATGACGCGGCTGTGACCAACACCCGCGCCATTCTGCGCTGGGTGGATATCGTGGTAGACGAGGGCATTTGCATTTCGAAAGAAGACGTCTGGCAGAACGCCGGCGAAAAGGAGCTGGAAGAGATCGTCCGTCAGCGGCTGATCCTGCGGCTCCCGCAGCAAAAGAAGGGATAATATGCTTCGGAAAGAACATCAGGAAGATTTTATGAAAACGCGCGTGGCCCACAGTCTGCCGGGACGGTTGCGGCTGACCGCGGAGGGGCTCCGTTATCTAAAGGAAGAAAGCCCGGCTATTGCCGCGGAGCTGGCTTCCATTCCCGGCGTGCAGCTGGCGCGGGTGACCGTCTGCACCGGCGGCATCCTTTTGCAGTATGACCGCGGCATGGTGGAGTCCGCCGAACTGTCCGAGCAGGCCGATCTGGTACTGGCCCGTCACAGCATGGCGGCCTTGCGCCAGCTCCACGCTGAAAGCGGTGAGGAAGCGGCGGAAACGCCCATGACCACTTCCCGTCTGGCCAAGCGGCTGGCCGTGAACGCCGGGGCGCTGGTGCTGGGCAACACCCTGCTGACCGCGCCTTTGATGGGCGGCGCGCTGGCGAACTTCACTTCACTGGAAGCCCTTGCCAGTCTGGGGCTGTCCGCCCCCATGGCGAAAAGCGCGTGGGAAGGGCTGCGCCGGGATCTGCGCCCCAACGCGGATTTCCTGACGGTCACGTCCATCGTGGCCAGTCTGCTGCTGGGCAACGCTCACTCGGCGCTGATGATCCTGGCGCTGTCCGATCTGGCGGAACTGATGACCTCCTACACCATCGAGCGTACCCGTTCCTCCATCAAAAAGATGCTCTCCGCCGACGAGGGCGACGCGTGGAAGGTCATGCCTGACGGCAAGCTGGAGCGCAAGCCCATGAACCAGATTAGCCTCGGCGACACGGTGGCGGTTCACACGGGCGAAAAGATCTCGGTAGACGGCAAAGTCGTCTACGGCGCGGCAGTGGTAGACCAGAGCCCCATTACGGGCGAATTTGTGCCCGTGGAGAAGCGGGAAGGCGACGAAGTATTCGCCGGCACGGTGGTCAAGAGCGGCAACATTCACGTGCAGGCCGCCAAGGTCGGCGACCAGACCGTCATTTCCCGCATCGTGGGCATGGTGGAGGCCAGCGAACTGAAAAAAGCGCCCATCCAGCGCTACGCGGACAAATTTTCCAACTATCTGGTGCCGCTGAACTTCCTGCTCTGCCTGTCGGTGTGGCTGGTGACGAAGAACCCCCAGAAGGCGCTGAAGATGCTGGTCATCGACTACTCCTGCGGCATCAAGCTGTCCACGGCAACGGCCTTCTCCGCGGCCATCAACACGGCGGTGAAGCAGGGCGTGCTCATCAAGGGCGGCACGTTCATCGAGCAGATGAGCAGCGCCAACACCGTGCTGCTGGACAAGACCGGCACCATTACCGAGGGCCGGCCGAGGATCGTTTCCGCCGTTGTCCTCAAAGAGGGCATGAGCGAGAAAGAAGTGCTCTCCTACGCCATGGCGGCGGAAGAGACCAGTACCCATCCGCTGGCCGGAGCCATCATGCGCTACGGCCGGGAGCTGGGCGCGTCCCCCAAGGCGCACGGCGACGTGGTGACGGAGGTGTCCCGCGGCAGCCGCACGTTGGCGGGCAAAAAGACCGTCCGCGTGGGCAATATCGAATACATGCGGGAAAACGGTGTGAAGGCCGCCGCTCCCCTGCCCGGCGAAACGGGCGCTATCCCCAACTATGTGGGCGTGGGGAGCGAGATCGTGGCCGTGCTTTACGCCATGGACAGCCCCCGGGAGAACGTGCGCCGGGCCATCAACAGCCTGCGCTACGACGGCGTGGGCGACATCGAGCTGCTGACCGGCGACATGGAGTCGCAGGCCCGGACGGTGGCCGAGCAGGTCGGCGCGGATGGCTATCGCGCCCAGCTGCTGCCGGAGCAGAAGGCCGAGGCCGTGCTGAAGCTGCAGGTGCAGGGCAACGGCGTGGTCATGGTGGGCGACGGCATCAACGACGCTCCAGCGCTGGCCTACGCCGACGTGGGCATCTCCATGGGCAGCAAGTCTACGGACATTGCCATGGAAACCAGCGACGTCATCATCAACCGGGACGACCCCATGATGATCCCCGCTCTGCGGCGGCTGTCCCGCGCCACCATGCGCATCGTGCATCAGAACTTTGCGCTGGTCATCGCCATTAACTCTGTGGGCCTGATTCTGGGCGCGGCCAGCGGTATTTCCGTCATGATGAGCGCGCTTCTGCACAATTCCTCCACCATTCTGGTGGTGGCCAACTCCCTGCGGCTGATGTTCATGAAGCCCGGGGATGGGAGGGCATAATGCATATCGAACAGGGAACCTCTCATATGGAAGTGCTGTCCGCCATCCGGGGACGGCTCCGGCTGCAGTTTGAAACGGCAGTCGCATCGGACGAACCCTTCCGGCGCGTCCCGGGGGTCTTAAGCTGTCGGTATAACCCGCGTATCCGCACCCTGCTGTGCGAATACGACCCTGACGCGATCAGTGAAGAAAAGCTCATCGTCCGCCTCGGCGCGGCCTATGCCGCCCAGACGGACGCGGGGCTTCTGCACATCAAGCATTGCGAGGAAAAGGGCTTTTCGATGGCCCCCAGCGGCTATCTGGCGCTTTTCTTCATCGGGCTGGACGGCGCGCTGTCCCTGACGGGCTCGGCGCTGACCCAGTTCACCCGCTGGCTGTCCACGGGCGCAACGCTGGCCGCCGTGGTGGAGCATGGCTATCAGGAGCTCCATGTGCGCGGCAGCTTCGACCCGGAGGTCATGTCCGTGGTCTATCTCATCAATTCCGTCGGCAAGCCCGGCGCGGTGCGCGCCAGCCTGCTGGCGTGGATTATCACCTTTGGTCGTCATCTGATCCCCCGGGCTCCCCGGGAGCAGCCCTACCTGATCAAGCGCGGCAAAGATCAGCTCACTCTCACGCCCATGGCGGGCAGCGAAAGCGAACTGGCCTTTGCAGGCAGCATGTTCCGTCAGGGCATGGAAATGATGGCGCACAAAGGCTAACTTTCCCGAAAGAAACAAACGACAAGGAGGATAAGGTTGTATGTTGAATAACAATCCGTTGGTCAAGGGTATTCTGATCGGTGTGGGCGTGAGCGTGGTCGGTTTCTGCGCCTATAAGCACAACGAAGACAAGGTGGACGATTTCCTGCGCCGTCACGGCGTAAACGTGAAGTCTCCCGCCGCCGGTTTTGAGACCATGTCCGTGGAAGACCTGATGCGCACCAAGGAAACCATCGAAGACCTGATCGCCGAAAAGGAAATGCAGGATCAGAGCGTCACCGTGGAAGCCGCCCCCACCGAAGCCTGAAGAAGGACAAAATGAACCGTGCTCCAAAGGGCGCGGTTCTCCCTAATCAGAAACAGCCGCCGGATTTTTCTGCGCGGCTGTTTTTGTGTCTTCTGATTCCCCCAAGCGCAACTGCCCGTTGCTTGTCTGCAACGCCTTTGTGTGCTACAGTCTCATCAAGGAGGGATTCAATTGGAAACAAAGGAAATCATCCATGAATTGAGAACCAGACGCGGTCTGTCGCAGGACGAGCTGGCGGAGAAAAATTTTGTCACAAGGCAGGCGGTGTCCCGCTGGGAAAACGGAGAAACCGTCCCCAATGTGGACACGCTGAAGCTGCTTTCAAAGTTTTTCGACGTGTCCATCAATACTTTGCTGGGCTCCCCGCGGCAGCTGGTGTGCCAGTGCTGCGGGATGCCGCTGGACGATTCCACCACCAGCAAGGAGCCGGACGATTCGTTCAACGAGGACTACTGCAAGTGGTGCTACTCAGGCGGCCAGTTCAAATACACCAGCACAGAGCAGCTGATCGATTTTTGCGTGGAGCACATGGCCAGCGAGCAGTGGCCCCCGGATCAGGTGCGCGCCCACATGGAGGCCGTCGTGCCGAACTTGAAGCATTGGAAAAAATGAACAGCCAACGGGCGCGGCCAAGTTGACCGCGCCCGTTGCTTTTCTGTTCTGGCAAGCCGCCCTTTTAGAGAATCAGCGACAAAATGCAGCCGATCACGAGCACGCCGCCCACCGCGCTGACCACGCCGCAGATCTTGCGGGATTCCGGGTCTTTTTTCTCCTTCACCAGATAATAGAGCCCCGCTCCAAGAACCAGCAACCCCACGATCAGACCGATGATTTTGACCGTCATTTCTTTTTCCTCCATTTCAGTAAGAATGCCGAGTTGGTAATCACCAACACCGAACCTGCGTTATGCACCAGCGCGCCCACCACGGGATTCAGCGTGCCCACGATCGCCAGCACGATGGCGGCAAAATTCAGCGCCATGGAGAAGGTCATGTTCAGCTTGATGGTGGTCATCATCCGCTTCGACAGGGCGATCAGGTGCGGAAGCTCCTTCACCTCGTCATCCACCAGCGCGATATCCGCCGCGTCCACGGCAATATCGCTGCCTAAGCCGCCCATGGCGATGCCCACGTCCGCTTTTTTCAGGGCAGGCGCGTCGTTGACCCCGTCGCCGATCATGCACACCGGCTGTCCCTGCTCCTGATACTCTCCGATGGTTGTCAGCTTATCCTCCGGCAGGCAGTTGGCCCGCACCTGACGAATCTTCCATTTGGCGGCAATGGCCGCGGCGGCGTTTTCATGGTCGCCGGTCAGCAGCACGGGCTGAACGCCCAGCTGGGAAAGCGCCTCAATCGTGGCGGCGCTCTCCTGACGCAGCGTGTCCGAAAGGGCCAGATAACCGGCCAGTGCGCCGTCTACCGCCACATAGATCACCGTGCAGCCCTGCCGAAGGGCTTCCTCCGCCTCTGCCGGTACCGTCATCGGCACGCCCTGTTCCCGCAGCAGCTCCGGGTTGCCCGCCAGAACGGCTTTGCCCTCCACCTGTGCGCACACGCCGCGCTCGGGAATCATCCAAAACGCCTCCGCCGGGGCCACGCTGTCCTTGCCCGCCTTTCGGAAGCCCGCCGCAATGGCTTTGCCCAGCGGGTGCTCGGAAAGCTGCTCGGCAGAAGCTGCCAGCCGGTACACGTCCTCCTTGGAGAACTCCTCCGACACACTGGCCGCCTTCACGACCTCCGGCGTGCCGTAAGTCAGGGTACCAGTCTTGTCAAAGGCAATTACCTTCACCCCGGCCAACCGTTCCAGCGCGTCGCCCTCCCGGACGAGGAAGCCGTGCTTCGTGGCGTTGCCGATAGCCGCCATGATAGCGGTGGGCGTAGCCAGCACCAGCGCGCAGGGGCAAAACACGACCAGGATCGTCACTGCGCGGATGATTTGCCCGGTGAGGAGCCACGTCAGCGCTGCGGCGCTCAGGGCGATGACCACGATCCACGTGGCCCAGCGGTCGGCAATGCCGACGATCTTCGCCTTGCCCGCATCCGCCGACTGCACCAGCCGGATCATCCGCTGGATGGAGCTGTCCTCCTCCACCTTGGAGGCTTCCATTTCAAACGCGCCGAACTGGTTGACCGTACCGCTGGACACGAAGTCCCCCACGGTCTTATCCACCGGCAGGGATTCGCCGGTCATCACGGCCTGATTGATGGAAGTCTGACCGGAAACGATCACGCCGTCCACGGGAATGCTTTCACCGGGCAGCACACGAATGCGGTCGCCTACCCGCACCTGCTCGGCGGGGACGATCTCCTCCCGGCCCTCCCGCAGCACCCGCGCCGTCTGCGGGGTCAGATGAACCAGCTTCTCGATCCCGGCCCGGGCCTTCGCCACGGTCAGTTCTTCCAGCAAGGCGCCCAGCTGCATAATGAACGCCACCTCGCCGGCGGCAAATTCCTCCCCGATGCAGATCGAGGCGATCAGCGCCAGCGATACCAGCACGTCCGCCTTAATGTCAAAAGCCGTCACCAGCCCGACGACCGCTTCCAGAATGATGGGCAGACCGCATAGTACAATGGCGATCCACGCCATATCAAAGGGAAAAGGCTGAAATTTCAACAGGCTGCAGATAACCGCCGCCCCGGAAATGACCAGTAGCGTCACGTCCTTACGAATGCCGCCCAGTTCCAGCAAGTGTTCCAGTTTCTCCATGAGCCGTTTCATGAATGAAGCCCCTTTCTATACCCCGGTATGTATATGCTTATTATACATATAGGGGTATATGTTGTCAATAGAACAAATAAAAAAGCCGACACAGTCTGCCGGCTTTTTTCGTCTATTGCATATTGGCGAAGCGCTCCACAGCCTTAGTGAAGCCCTCGATGGTTTTTTCCGCGTCGCCATGCTCGATGCCGTCCCGGACGCAGTGCTTGATATGCCCTTCCAGCACCACCTTGCCGCAGCCGTTCAGGGCGGACTTGGCGGCGTTGATCAGGGAAAGCACGTCTTCGCAGGGAACGTCCTCGTCCACCATGCGGTCGATGGCCTGTACCTGCCCGATGATCTTTTTCAGCCTGCGGTGCAGGTTCTGGGAATCCATACATTGCTTCATATCTGCCGCCTCCATCCGTTCAGGGGTATAGGCAGATTATAGCCCCCTGTTTCGGCCCTGTCAACCGGCGGCGTTTTCAACTCTGCAATACTGCCGGGTTTCCATCCAGCGAAAGCAGGCCGCTTTCCACCCGCAGGAACGTTCCCGGCTTCAGCAGGTTTTCATACCGGCCGTCCGACAGTTCCACCGGCACCAGCGCAGGGTTCCCCCGAAGGCAGAAGCATCCGGTCAGGCGCTTTCCGTTTTCCCGGCGCTCCTGCCAGACCGCCGTCAGCACGTCGCCCGGGCAGGCCCGAAGGGAATAGGCTCCAATTTCAAAAAGCGGGTCCTTCTTCAGCGCGGTCAGCCGCCGAATCAGCCCCTCTAACGGGGCGGGACCCTCCATGGGAATGGGATCTGCGTCAAACAGGTCGGGCCGGTGATCGTTCTCCCACTCCTGACCGCTGTACAGCAAAGCCGTGCCCTTCTGGAAAAACATCCAGCAAAGCCAGTTCAGCCTGGTACGGCGCTCGGGGAACAAGTGCGCCATCCGGGGCCGGTCATGGTTTTCCAGAAAACGCAGCTTGGCGTAGTCCGCAGGATAAATACTCTCCTGCCGCTCCAAAGCCCTGACATAGTCCGTCAGTTCGGTTTTGCCCTGCACATAGGATAGAAAATCGCCGTAAATATCATAGTCGTAGCAAAGGTCGAAGGCCTGATACAGCTCGCAGTCGCTGTGGCTGACCATGCCGCGGTTTCGGTTGTCCCGGATGAACTCCGGCTCCACGGATTCCGCCAGCCACAGGCAGCCGGGACGCACTGTTTCCACCTCTCGGCGGGCCCGCAGCCAGAACTCAAGCGGCACCAGCGGGGCCACGTCGCAGCGGAAGCCGTCCACGATCTCCGCCCAGCCTTTCAGCGTCTCGATCTGATAATCCCACAGGCCGGGATTGCCGTAGTCCAGATCAATGATATCCGACCATTCGCCGATCCGGTTGCCGAAGCTGCCGTCCGGCTTATGGTAGAACCATTCCGGGTGATGCTGCGCCAGCCACGAGTCCGGGGACGTGTGGTTGTATACCACGTCGATCATCAGCTTCATCCCGCTGCGGTGGACGGTATCCGCCAGATGGCGAAAGTCCTCCATCGTGCCGTATTCCGGGTTGACGGCCCGGTAATCCGCAATGGCATAGGGCGACCCCAGTGCGCCCTTGCGTTCCTTCTGGCCGATCGGGTGAATGGGCAGCAGCCACATCGCGTCCGCCCCCAGCGCCCGAATGCGCGGAATATCCTTTTCCACGGCAGCAAAGTTTCCACCGTGATTGCGCACAAAGATGGAATAGATCGTCATATTGCGCAGTTCCATGTTTCTTCCTCCTCCCGCTCAAAAACCAGCGCTTCGTTCAGGGGACAGGGCAGTTCCACCGTTCGCCCGCCCTCGTAGACCCTGCCGTTAAAGAAATGCTTCCAGCGGCCTTGGGGCAGATAGACCTTTCGTCCCTCCGCGCCCGGGTAGACGATGGGCGCGACCAGCAGACGGCGGCCCAGCAGGTATTCGTCCCTGCAGGCCAGCGCCTGTTCATCGTCCGGAAAGTCCAGACAGAGATGGGCCATCATGGGGCGGCCCTCCTTCACGCAGGCCTTCGCTTCCTCATAGAGCATGGGCCGCAGCCGCTCCCGCAGGCGGGCGAAGGCGCAGGCAATCTCCGCGATGGAGGGGTCGTTCCAGCGGCTGGCCAGATTCCACGGGGAGCGGTCGTTGTTCCATTCCGGATCGCCGGTGGCGAAGAACTGGCCGTTTCGCGGCTCCGCGTGCCACTGCATCACCGGGCAGAAGCAGCCCATGGCCGTGGCCCGCAGATACAGTTCCCGATCCGGAATCTCCCCGGCGAAGCCGCCCACGTCGAAGCTCCAGAACAGCACGCCGGAAAGCCCGGCGCTGAGGCCCGCGCTGAGCTGGCCCCGCAGCTCCTCCCACGTGCTGAGCTGATCTCCGGCCCAGTGAATGGGCACAGTCTGGGCGCCCGTGTATCCGGCCCGGCTGAACGTCACGCCCTCCACGCCGTTTTCCTTCATCCAGCGGTGATAGGCCTTCACATACTGCATGGGATAGCGGTTGTGGGCCTCGCCGCCCGGCGTGCCGTCCGCCAGACGGATATTGCTGCCAAACAGGAATTCGCCGCCGTCGGTCTTGAATCCTTCCACGCCCATTTCCAGCAGAGGCTGACGCTTGTCAAACCACCAGCGGCAGGCTTCCGGGTTGGTGAAATCCGGCAGAAGGCTCCCGGCGAACCATTTGTCCGGAACCACATAGGGCGAACCATTCTCGCGGCGCACCACATAGCCTTTGGCAATGGCTTCCTCCCAGTCCCTTTGGACGGGCTCCACCTCCGGACAGTCGTGCAGCGCTTTCAGCACGGGAATCTGCCACAGCACCAGATGCAGGCCCCGTTCCCGGACGCGCCGCACCGTCCCCGCCGGGTCGGGCCAGACGGCATTCCAGCGGTAGAAGGTGCTTTCATCGCTCCACGCTTCCAGCACCATGACGGAGGCCGGGCAATCGTACTTTTTCAGCATGGAGAGCTGCTCATCCACGTCCGCGTCGCAGTGCCAGCCGTTGGCGCTGATCCACAGTCCGAAGGCCCACTCCGGCGGCAGCATGCATTCGCCGGTCAGATTCAGATAGGCCCGAAGCTGTTCGGCGGGCGTTCCCAGCAGCAGATGGTCGGTGATCTTTTCCCCTGCGGCAGACTCAATATGAACCTCCGTTCCAAAGGCAAGGCGGACGTTTTCTCCCGCGTCCCGGAACCAGCCGAACCCGCCGTCCGTCAGGAACATGGGCATCGGCAGATAGCTCCACGGGCCCTGCTGTGTGAAATGCTCCACCACCTGTCCGCAGCTTCCCCGGCCCTGCTGGTCTGGGCCGTCAAATCGCTCGCCGGTGCCGTACACATGGCGCTGACCGCCCCGCAGCGTCGTTTCCATCCGGGCGGGCGTTCCGTCCGGCCGCAGAAGGAGGGTGATTTCCGTGCAGGAAAGCGTCCCCAGCGACCAGAGCGCGTCTCCGCCAAAGCGCAGGGGGCTTTCCGCCTCCCGGGGCGCGCTTCTCAGGGTCAGTGCCGCGCCGCCCTTCTCACCCTCGGCGCACAGATATACGCCGGGAACCAGCTCGGCCCAGCCTAGCCCTGTCCGAAGGGGCCGGGTCACGGAAACGGGGCGAAGAATGTCCGTTTCGAACCACGGGGTGCTTTCCGCTCCGCTGACAAAGCGATACCGCAGGGTTCCCTTCTCCGCCGGAAGCGCCCATGTATAGCAATGCTCCCGGGTTCCCGGGCGGCCCGGAATGCTTCGTCCGTCCGCGCTCTCCCATACCGGGGCCGCGCCGTCGCACAGGCAGCCCAGCCGAATTTCCTGTCCTTCCTGCGGATGCAGGGGCTTGCGGTCGTATCCGCATTCTTCAAAGGGCACCAGCCCTTCCGGCAGATGGCGTATCATGGTTTTTCCTCCCCGCACGCGTCAAAACTCGTTTCATCCTGCGCAAAAACGCATTCCTCCAGACATTCGGCCAGGCCCGGCGTTTTCGCCGTCAGCCGCAGCGTGCCCAGCAGGGAAGCGCCGCGTTTTTTCTGATTCAACAGCCGCCAGACGGCTTCCTTCTCATCGTTGGCCGTCTGCATGGCCTGCAGCCGTTTTTCCGCCCGGCGCTTCCAGTCGTCCTCCGCCACGGCGCAGCGTTCCAGCCGAAGGGTGTGAAGCGCGTCGTCCACAGGCAGCTCCACCGTCCAGCAGAGGGCGTTTCGAGCCGGATCGCAGGCCGTTTCCAGCGCTTTTCCCTCAAGGCTGACCGCCATTTTGGCAAAGCCGACGGCCTCCACATGCCAGATTCTGACGGGGGGCAGCAGATGCAGCGCGCCCTCCGCCCGCAGGGTCAGCTCGCCGGTTTTCCACGAGAACCGAAGGGCCGTGCGCACCGTCTCGCCCTCCACGCTCTCGCCGTCGTCCTCGTACAGGTCGAAGGCCCCGTCCGCCCCGGCAAAAATCCGCAGGGTCATTTCCGCAGGCAGCACGTCCGCCCGGGGCTCTTCGCTCAGGGGAACGATCGCCCCGGCCGGGGCCAGCACCGGGTATTCGTCCAGCGCACGCCACAGCTTCAAAAGCCGCCCGCCGGTATAGCTTTGCCCGGTGGCAAAGTCAAACCAGCGTCCCTCCGGCAGCCACGCGGTGACAGAGGCCCTTTTCAGCCGGGCGTCCATGGGCCGGGTGACAGCGCAGACCATCAGCGACGGGCCGAAGAGGTACTGATCGGGCGCGGAGTAGGCCTCCGGGCTTTCGGGCCAGCGGTAATAAAGGGGCCGCACCAGCGCCTCCCCCAGCCGGAAGGTGCGCTCCATGGCCGTGTACAGATAGGGCAGCAGCCGGTGGCGCAGGCGCAGCGCATCCTCCATGGCCAGCTCCGCCTCCAGCCCGTAGCTCCACGGCTCCTTGCCGGTAAAGGGGCTGCAGCTGGAATGAAGCCGCAGGATGGGCGAAAAAACCCCCAGCTGCAGCCAACGGACGGACAGCTCGTCGTCCCGAACGCCGTTCATGTGTCCGCCAATATCGTGGCTCCACCACGGGTAGCCCGCGTTGGCCGCCATGGCGGTAAACCGGGGCTGGAAGGCCAGCGATTTCCAGCTCATGATGGTATCGCCGGAAAAGCCCACCGGGCAGCGCTGGCTGCCGGGGCCGGCATACCGGGACAGGATCAGGCCCCGCTTGCCGTCCCGACCGTTATCCCGATAATGCAGCTCGTTGAGCACCCAGAGAGGATCCAGCCCGGGAATGGCGCTGGTATTCCCCTGCTGCCAGTCGATCCACCAGAAATCCACGCCTTCTTCTTCCAGCGGATGATGCAGGCAGTCCAGATAGGCCCGCAGGAATCCCTCGTCCGCCGCGTCGAAATCCACGCCCTGCTTCTTTTCCGGATCCCGGCCCAGCGCCCGGCAGACGCTTTCGTAGGCTTCCTCGTGGGGCTGCACGCCCCCGGCAGGATGGAGGTTCAGCGTCACACGCATTCCCCGGTCGTGCAGCGCCCGCAGGAAGCGGGGCGGGTCGGGGAACAGCTCCCGGTTCCATGTGTAGCCTGTCCAGCCGCTGCCATAGGGCACGTTGGTCAGATGCCAGTCCATGTCGATGACCGCCACCGACAAGGGGACTTTTTTCTCGGCGAACTTTTCCATCAACGCCAGATAGCTTTCCTCGGTATAGCGGTAAAAACGGCTCCACCAGTTGCCCAGCGCCCATCGGGGCAGCAGCGGGGCCGGACCGGACAGGCGGTAGAAATCCCGCAGGCAGGCGGCGTAGTCGTGGCCGTAGCCGAAGAAGTACAGGTCCTCCTCCGCATAGTCCCGGGAGCGAAGCGCGCCGTCCTCCCGCAGGATCATGGAGCGGCTGTCGTCCAGCACGGAAAACCCGTTTCGGGAGATCAGCCCGTCCCCCACGGGAATTTCCCCATCCGCCTGATCCAGCGTCCGGGCCGTTCCGCCCAGCGTGGACAGGGGCTGCCCGTAGCGCCAGTCGCTCATATAGGCGCTGAGCCCGCCCTTGACGGAAAGGCTCAGGCCCTCCGGGGAGAAGGGCTTTTCGTCGTAGGACAGATGCAAAAAGGGCGTATCCAGCTCCACCCGGCCCGGAAGCCGCTGCTCCCGCACCGTTACCGGCGGGAAATCCCGGCATTGGACGGCGGTGGTGGGGCGGTCCTCAAAGCGCCCCTCGGACTGGTATTCCAGACGAACCAGTCGTTCCGTCAGAAAGGTGATGCGATAATTTTTGCCCGTCCATTGGGTGGTGGTCATGAGCGACCCTCCTTTTGAAAAACCGGGGCTCCCCCGGAAAATGCGGACGAATCGGAAAGCGCCGCCCGGTTGTTCGCCGGGCGGCGGCTGAGGGCGCGGAGGGGGCGTACCCGGCGCGCCCCTCCGGCTCGTGGAAGGGTCAGAACGTTCAATCAGTCCTGCGCCGCCAGATAACGGGCGTAAGCGCCTTCGTAGATCTTGTTCATGTCTTCCAGACCCATGGTGTTCAGCTGTTCCACATAGGCGTCCCATTCCTCGTCGATGCCGCCCTCGGCAACCCAGCGGGCGCGGGTGGTATCCACGTAGGTGTCGATGTCCGCCTGCAGGAAGGACAGCTCGTTGTATTCGTCGGCGGTGTACTTCAGCTCGGGGAAGCAGGGGCGCACATACTGGGCGGTCTCCGCATCCATGGCTACCTTCAGGCCGTCGCCCTCGGTGGGATCCAGAATGATCTTCTTGTCAAACTCGACGGAGCAGTACTTGGGGCCGAAGTCGCGCAGGGAGCGATCCCAGTACCACGCGTCGGCGCTGGTGCCCTCCGGCGGGTTGTTCAGGGTGTAGGTGCCGTCCGCGTTGGCGGTGGTCACCTCGCCCAGACCGCCCCAGAAGTTCTGGATGCTGGCTTCGCCGGTGTAGAACTGATCGGCCCAGCGCAGCACCACTTCGGGATGCTTGCACACAGTGGTGATGGACAGCTGGTTGGACTTGAGGGAATACAGGCCGTTCAGGTCGCCCTGCTGATAGCGCTGACCGTCGGGGCCGGCGATGGGCGCGATGACCTTGTACTCGTCCTTCCAGTTACGGAAGATGGCGTCATAGCTCCAGGCGTAGCAGAAACCCACGCGGGAGACGTTGGGGTCGTCGCACTTGGCGTCGCGGATCTGGTCGTTCTGGGTGAAGAGCTCGTTGTCGATCAGGCCGTCCTGATAGAGCTTGTGGGCCCACTTGATGCCCTCTTTGTATTCCTCGGTGGTGTAGGCATAGCGCACGGTGCCGTCGTCGTTGACCAGATAGCGCTGGCCGTACACGTCGGTCATACCGAAGGGAGACAGGAAGTCCATGCCCAGACCGATGCCGGTGAAGGGGATTTCATCGTTGGGGTCGCCGTTGCCGTTCGCGTCCTGCTCCTTGAAGGCGCGCAGCACGTTTTCCAGCTCGTCGATGGTGGTGGGCACTTCCAGACCCAGATTTTCCAGCCACTTCACGTTGATGACCGGCACGTTGCAGGCCACGGGGCGCTTGGGCATCCGGGAGGGCAGGGAGTAGATGTGGCCGTCCGCGGAGGTGGAGATGGCCTTCAACGCGGGCATTTCTTCGAAGGCCTTGGTCAGGTTGGGCATATACTGCTCAATCAGGTCTTCCAGCGGCAGGAAGTATTCCACGTTGTTGATGATGTCGGACTCGCTGAAGGTCTGGAAGCCCAGCACCACCTCGGGCAGCGCGCTTTCGCCGCCGGCCAGCATCACGGGCTTCTGGTTGTCAGCCCAGTCGTTGGAGGAAACGATCTGCCAGTTGACCTTCACATTGGATTCGTTTTCCAGATTCACCAGGAAGGGGTTGGTCTTGAAGGAATCGCCCATGGAACCCCAGCGCATCGTCAGCACGTTAATGGTGATGGGTTCATCCACGATGGGCATTCCCTCGGCATGGAAGCCTTCGGGAATCTCCGCCAGAGCGGAGGCGCAGGCCAGAAGCATCGCGATGGCCAGAAGCAGAGACACCAGTTTCTTCATTGAGGTTACCTCCTTATTTCCTAAACGGCGTGCGCCGTTTGGTTTTCCATCGTTGGGATACGGATCGTCATCCCTTGACCGCGCCGATCATCACACCCTGATCGAAATACTTCTGCACGAAGGGATAGACGCACATGATGGGCACGGTGGCGACGATAATCATGGCATAGCGCATCAGGTTTGCCTTGCGCAGGGCGATCAGCGCGGCCTCGCCGGTGCCCAGCGCCGACTGAATCTGCTGGGTGACCAGAATGTTGCGCATGATCAGCGCCAGCGGGTACAGCCTCTCGTCCCGGATGTAGATCAGGGCGTTGAAGTAGCAATTCCACTGGCCCACCGCCGTCCACAGGGCGATGACGGAGACCACCGCCTTGGAAAGGGGCAGGGCAATCGTAAAGAAGAAGCGCAGGTTGCCGCAGCCGTCGATCTGGGCCGCGTCCCACAGATCGGGCGGCAGGCTGGTCTCAAAGAAGGTGCGGGCTACGATGACGTTGTAGGCGCTGACCGAAAAGGGAACCACCATCACCCAGAAGGAATTGTACAGCCCCAATTCCTGCACCGTCAGGAAGATGGGGATCAGGCCGCCGGAGAAGAACATGGTGAACACGAACAGCCCCATCAGCGCTTTCCGGCCCCAGAGATCCCTCCGGGACAGGGCGTAGGCCGCCGGAATATTGACCGCAAGGCCGACGAGGGTGCCGACCACGGTGTACAGGATGGTGTTGCGGTAGCCCACCCAGACGTTGGGCTGGTTGAGCAGCTCCTCATAGCCGTCCAGCGTAAAGCCTACCGGCACGAACCAGACGTGCCCGCCCGCCACAGCCGACGGATCCGAAAAAGAAGCGATCACAATAAACCACAGGGGATACAGAATCAGGATCAGCAGAATGGCGCAGATCAGATAGAGCACCACGTCAAAAGCCACGTCCTTGGGCTGGCGGCGCACGCGGTTCCGTCCGTGGGACGCATGGAGCGTCTGTTTCCCGGTCGTCGTAGTCATCCTCCGTCCCTCCTTACCACAGGCTGGTTTCGCCCAGCTTCCGGGTGATACAGTTCACCAGAAGCAGCAGCCCGAAATTGATCAGATTATTGAACAGGTTAACGGCGGTGGATACCGCGTACTGGCTGTTGCGCAGGCCCATCTTGTACACGTAGGTGGCGATGATCTCGCTGGTGGACATGTTCAGGTCGTTCTGCATCAGGAAGACCTTTTCAAAGCCCACGTTCATCAGATTGCCTGCCCGGAGAATCAGCATGATGCAGGCGGTGGCCATGAGCAGCGGCAGGTCGATGTAGCGCATCTTCTGCCAGCGGGTCGCGCCGTCCACCGTGGCGGCCTCGTAGAGGGTGGGGTCGATGGAGGACAGGGCGGCCAGAAACACGATGGAGTCCCAACCTGCGTGCTGCCATATGTCCGACCAGACGTAGATGCTGGGAAAGCCGGAGGCGCTGGTCATCACGTTGGGGGCTTCCTTGCCCAGCAGCCGGTAAAACGCGCCCACCAGCCCGCTGGAGGGGGACAGCCAGATCAGCAAAAGGCCCACCATGACCACCGTGGAGATGAAGTGGGGCAGGTACAGAATGGTCTGAAAGGCCCGGCGGAAGCGCATGGCGGTGATCTGGTTGATCATCAGCGCCAGAATGATGGGGATGGGGAACCCCACCGCCAGACTGTACAGGCTCAGCCGAAGGGTGTTGCGGATGGTGGTTCCGCACTGATAGGAGTTGAAGAAGCGCTGAAAATTCTTAAACAACGGGTCCACCCACGGGCTTCTCAGAATGCCCAGCGAATTTTTGTAGTTCTTGAACGCGATCACCACGCCGTACATGGGCTTGTAGGCGAACAAAATCAGCAGCACCAGCGCGGGCAATAGCAGCAGATACAGTCCCCAGTTCCGGCTGATCCGCTTCCACGTTCCAGAGCGATCCATACGGCGTCCCTCCCATTTCGTTTTTTGATTTACCGCTTAACTTGCTTTTACTCTATCACCGAAAAATTCCCTTGTCAAGATACTTTTTTTGTTTTCATGCAAAGAATCGTTGAAAATGTTGAAAATATTAGATTTTTGTTTTTATTTTTCTTTTGGAGCTGAAACTATCGTTTGACCCTCTCAATGCGTCGTAAGGAAAAAAAATTCCCGTTTTCTTCATCATTGCAAAGTTTATCGTTCAACCCATTGCAAAGCATTTACGGTTGTGTTATATTGATGGAAAGCACTTTGAAAAGGAGGCGGCACGTTGATCACCCTCAAGGAAATCGCACAGGAGGCCGGCGTCAGCACGACCACCGTCTCCAATGTGCTCAATGGAAATTCCAGCCGTGTCTCCGCCGACACGGCAGAGCGCATTCAGACCATTATGAAACGATCCGGCTACGTGCCCAATCAGGCCGCCCGGTCGTTGGCCCAGCGGGAGTCCCACGTCATCGCCGTCATCGTTCAGGCCTCGCCGGGGGAAAATATCTTCCGCAACCCCTACACGGCGGAGTATGTGGGCGCGCTGACCGTGGAGCTTCAGCAGAACGGCTACTATCCCCTGATCCGCTTTTCCGACAACTACAAGGAGATCGATGCGGATCTGCGGGGATGGAACGTGGCGGGCGTGATCTTCAGCGGCGCGTACAACCGGCATCTGCACACGCTGAAATCCCTGACCGATATCCCCACCGTTTTCACGGACTGCTACGTGCGTATTCCCGGAGCCAACCATGTCGGCATGGACGACGACGCGGGCGGGCAGATCGCGGGCGAATATCTGATTCACATGGGACACCGGCACGTGGGCTTTCTGGGCAACAACGTGGACGAAAGCGACGTAGACCGTCACCGTCTGGACGGTTTCCGAACCGGGCTTGCCGAAGGCGGCATAGAGCTGCGGGAGGAATTTATCCTTCATCGCCGGGAAGAACTGTTCCCGCCGGATTCGCTCCGGCAATTGATGGCACGTCCCGATCATCCCACCGCGTTTTTCTGCACCTCCGATCAGGCGGCGGTCCAGCTGATGCAGGCGCTTTCTCGGCTGGGGCTGCGCGTCCCGGACGACGTTTCCGTGATCGGCTTTGACGATCTGCCGCTGGCCACCATGGTGCAGCCGGCGCTGACCACCCTGTCGCAGGACATTTCCCAAAAGGCGCATCTGGTGGTGGACATGCTGCTGCGGCATATCCGCCAACGGGGCCTTGCCCCCGAACGGACGCTGCTGGGCACCTGTCTGGTGGAGCGGCAAAGCGTCCGCCGTCTGGAACCCGCCGAGCCCGAACCCGGCGCAGGGTCATAGAAAGGAGCCCCTTTATGGCTTATCAGGTCACTGGCAACGAATATCTGTCCCTGCCCACCATCCGGGAAAACGACGGTGCCGTCGAGGGCGTCACCTTCCTGTACATGCAGGTCAAGGGACTTTTGGAAATCCGCGGAAAGGACGGGCTGATCCGTCCCTATGTGGATCTGGACGGCCAGCGTCTGTCCCTTCACCCCGTATGGAGCCGTGAGCATTGCTGGATCCCCCGCTTCGTCTCAGAGGAACAGAAGCTCCGCTTCACCTGCACCTATCTCACCCCCGTGGGTGAACGGGCGCTGGTTCTCCGGCTGTCCGTTCAGAATCAGAGTGCCGAACCCCGCACCGTCCGTTTCGGCACGGACGGTCAGTGGGATCAGACGCTGCACGAGGTCAACGAGACCACGGAACTGACTGAGGGCCGGGAAGCCTATGGATCCGGCTGGAACCATATGTTCATTTTCAGCCAGAAGCCGGGGCTTCCGCTGTTCGCCTTCGCGCCCTGTGTGGCCGATCCGCAGCAATTTGCGGAGATCGACCAGCAGGCCCGGTGGAATCGGTCGGATTTTGCCTACGACATCTACCGGGAGACCGTGCTGCAGCCCGGCGAGACCGCCGTGCTGGATATCCCGTGGGGCGTGGGCTATGAGGGCGTTGCCGCCTCCACCAGCGCCAAGGAGCTGCTGCGGCAGGGCTTTGACGCGGTGTACGGCCGCACCGTCCGCTGGCTGTCCGCCCGGGAAAAGCCTCTTGCCGACCCGAAACTTCACGAGCTTCTGAACACCAATCTGTTCTTCGCCTTTTTCTACGCTTCCGGCCGCACCGTCGACACGGAGGAATTGTGCCTGATGACCAGCCGAAGCCCGCGCTACTACGTCTCCGCCGCGTACTGGGATCGGGACAGTCTGCTGTGGGCCTTCCCGGCCATTCTGACGGTGGACGCGGCCTATGCCCGGGAAATCCTGACCTACGTGTTCACCCGTCAGGCCCGGAATTTCGGCGTTCACAGCCGCTTTATCGACGGAACCATGCTGGAACCCGGTTTCGAGCTGGACGAGCTTTGCGCGCCGGTCATCGCCCTGGACCGCTACGTGGAAAAGACCGGCGATACCGCTTTTGCGGCCCGGCCCTTTGTGCGGGACGGTCTCGAAGAAATTCTACGCAGAATGGAGGCCAAAAAGCATCCTTCCGTCCCAATGTATGAGACCTTCCTGCAGCCCACGGACGATATGCATAACCATATTTACCTGACCTACGACAACGCACTGGTGTGCTATGCGCTGCGGGCGCTGGCGAAGCTGCTGAACCGTCCAGAGCTGGCGGAAGAAGCGGAACGCACCCGCCGGGCAGTTTACAAACACTGCGTCAAGGAGCAGAACGGGCGGCCCTTCTTCGCGTGGTCGGTCGACCTGAACGGCCACTTTGACATTTACGACGAGCCGCCGGGAAGCCTGCTGCTGCTCCCCTTCTACGGTTTCTGTGAAGAAAATGACCCCATCTGGCAAACCACGGCGGCCATGATCCGGGACGAGAGCTATCCGCTGTCCTTCGCCGGACACCCCATTGCGGAGATCGGCTGCAAGCACGCGCCCCATCCGTGGATTCTATCCATCTGCAACAGCCTGCTCAGCGGCCACGCGGACAGCGCTCTGCTGCACCTAAGCCGCACGCCGCTGGATAACGGCGTTGCCTGTGAAAGCGTCAACGAAGATACTGGCCTTTGCGAGACCGGCGAAGCCTTCGCCACCTGCGCCGGTTTCCTGAGCTACGCGCTGTACTGCGCCTGCTGCAAAGACTGATCTTTATCATTACAGCAGACCGCTCCGGCAATGCCGGGGCGATTTTTCGTACGTTTTTTGTTCACCGTGCCCGATCAGGCCATCCGCTGCTGTATTCCAGCGTTCCGTCTTTTTGTACCCAAAGGGCTTCCACGCCCGGCCAGCCTTCCACCAGCGCCTTGCCTTCATCCAGCGACATCACGAACAAAGCGGTGGACAGCGCGTCCGCCAGCCCGGAATCCGCCGTCCATACGGAAACGGCCCAATGGTGCTCCGCCGGGTAAAGGGTCTCCGGGTCGATAATGTGGTGGTACTGCTGGCCGTCCACCGTGTAGTAGCGCTGATAGCTGCCGCTGGTCACCAGCGAAGCATCCGTCAGGTCGATCACCGCAAGGTTCTGCTGTTTCGCCGATAAATCGGGATTCTGCACTCCCGCCCGCCATGGAGTCCCGTCGCCTTTTCGCCCGATGGAGCGCAGATTGCCGCCGATGCTCATGAGCAGACTGTCCACGCCCTGCGCTTCCATTTTCCGCGCCGTCAACTCCACCGCATAGCCCTTGGCGATGGCTCCCACGTCCAGCGACATTTCCGGGTCGGCCAGATAAACGGTACTGGCGTTCGGGTCCAGCACCATCTGGTCAATATCCGTATGTTCGCCCGCCCGGTACAGCTCCTCCGCCGAGGGAACCGCCGCGTGTTCCGGATCGGCCAGCCCCAGTTCCCGGTATTCGTGCCAGATGGAAAGCACGCTGCCCAGTGCGATATTGGTTTTGCCGCCGGTTTGAGCATAGATTTCCTTACCGAAAGTAAGCAGGTCGTACAGGGGCTGTTCCACCGCCACCGGCGCGATCCCAGCGTTTTGGTTCACGGTATAAAGATTATTCACGCCCTCGTAAGCCTGATAAATATCGAACAGCCGGTGGTAAACCTTCAGTTCGTCATGGACGGTCTGCAAAATTTCCTGCGCAGCCTCCTGCGTATCCGCGTAGACCACCACCTGTGAAAACGTGTCGAACACGTCCAGAAAGCTGGTTTCGTACCGTTTGCTTTCCGCGGCCGCACAGGGGACAAGGGCCGCCCAAAGCAGCAGCGCCGCCATCCATCCCGCCAGTTTCCTCATGTTTTTTCCTCCCAACCTGTTTCCGTTTCGCTATGAAAAGTTTCTTCCCCGGGCTGCCGGATTCCTGTTTTCTGCCGTAAAACGCCTTTTTCTCCATACTACCGTCAAACCTATGCATTTTCCCGATTCTGTGCTATAATGAAGAACTGTGCAGGATTCTGCACCTTAGTTCCTGAGGCAGGGGGAGGAAACGCCGTGACGCTTAAACCCAAAACGCAGAAAGCCGTCCGCACGGGGCTGTGGCTTCTGCTGGACGCGGTTTTGATCAATCTGGCCATGATCCTTTCGCAGGTTCTGCGCTATACCACCACCATTTCTTATTCTTTCTTTCAGATTTATTTCCGTATCGCCCCGGCTATGACTTTGATGGGGCTGATTTTGTTTGCCGTTTTCGGCCTTTACCGCACCATGTGGCAGTACGCTTCGGCGGAAGACCTGCTGCGGGTGGTACTGTCCACGCTGGCGCTGGCGGTTTGTACCTATCTGTATTCCGTCATCGCCAATTATTTTGTGCGGCCCCAGAATCTTTTCCGGCTGCACCGGCTGATCTACCCGCTTTTCTGGCTCATCAGCATGGCGCTGGTGGGCGCATCCCGGCTGATCTACCGCTATGCCGTCACCCGGCGGCACTTTCCTTTCTTCCCTCGCCGCACTGTCGGTCAGCGCCGCACCATGATCGTGGGGGCCGGTTGGCTGGGGGCCAATGTGGTGCATGAGATGCAGCACGGAAACTATGGCAGCTGTGTGCCCGTCATCGTGGTGGATGACGACCAGCAGCGCACCGGCTCCAGCCTGAGCGGCGTGCCCGTGGTGCGCGGCAGCGGCAATATTCTCAAGCTGGCCAGCGATTATTCCGTCGACGACATCATCATCGCCATTTCCACCCCCAAGGCCGACCTGAACCCGGTGATCGAAAAATGCCTTGCTACCGGCTGCCGGGTCAAGCGGGTCACGCCCCTGCAGAATCTGGAAGGGAGCCGGCCCAGCGCCGGGGCCCTGCGGGAATTGAACATCGGCGATCTGCTGGGCCGCCCGGAGGAACAGCTGGATATGACGCAGGTGGCTGCCTTTGTGCGGGATAAGACCATCCTCATCACCGGCGGCGGCGGAAGCATCGGCAGTGAACTGTGCCGCCAGCTCTTTCCCCTGCAGCCCAAACGGATCGTCCTATATGACATCAGCGAAAACTATATGTACGACCTGTATTCCGATCTGGAACGGGAATACCGGCAGGATCTTTCTCAAAAGCTGATCCTGTGCGTGGGTTCCATCCGGGACGAACAGCGGCTGGATGAAGTTTTCGGCTGCTACAAGCCGGAGATCGTCCTCCACGCTGCGGCTCATAAGCACGTGCCCCTGATGGAGGACTGCCCCGATCAGGCAGTGAAAAACAACGTATTCGGCACCAACCTGACGGCGCTGGCCGCCATCCGCCACGGGGTCAGGCGCTTCGTGCTCATTTCCACCGACAAGGCCGTCAACCCCACCAACGTGATGGGGGCCACCAAGCGGCTGGCAGAAATGGTCATCGAGGCCCGCAACGCCCAGTCCACCACCGAGTTTACCGCCGTCCGCTTCGGCAACGTATTGGGTTCCCACGGCAGCGTGGTGCCCAAGTTTGAGCAGCAGATCCGCTCCGGCGGGCCCATCACCCTGACCCACCCGGAGATCATCCGCTACTTCATGACCATTCCCGAAGCCGCCAGTCTGGTGCTGCAGGCGGCCAGCATTGCCCGGGGCGGCGAGTTGTTCGTGCTGGATATGGGCCGCCCGGTGAAGATTCGGGAGCTGGCCGAACGCATGATCCAGCTCTACGCGCCGGAAAACGGGCAGAAGATCGAGATCGTCTACACCGGTCTGCGCCCCGGTGAAAAGCTCTACGAGGAGCTGCTGCTGGACGGCGAGGGCATTTCCCGGACGGAGAATCGGAAGATCTTCATTGCCAAACCGGAACAGATCAGTGTAGACAGGCTGGAAGCCATGCTGGATACCCTGCGCCAGTGCATTGAGGAAGGCGGCGATATGCGCGCCTGTCTGCATGAGCTGGTACCCACCTTCCGGGAACCCCAGCAGGTCAATCAGAACCACGCGGAAGCTGCGGAAAGCGTCAGCGCATGAGCCACGAAGAACTGATGCGGCTGGCGCTGGAGGAAGCCGGGCAGGCTGCCCGGGAGGGCGAAGTGCCCGTGGGCGCGGTGCTGGCCCGGCAGGGTCAGGTGATCGCCCGGGCCCACAACCTGCGGGAGCAGCGGAACGACCCCACCGCCCACGCGGAGCTTCTGTGCATCCGTCAGGCGGCAGAGCTTCTGCACACTCGGCGGCTGAACGGGCTGACCCTTTACGTCACGCTGGAGCCCTGCCCCATGTGTGCAGGAGCCATGGTGATGGCCCAGCTGGAGCGCTGCTTCTTCGCCGCCCGAGATCAACGGCAGGGCTGCTGTGAAAGCGTGCTGGCGCTGACGCAGGACCCCGCCTTTTACCACCGGGTGCCCTGCGTGGGCGGCCTGATGGAGGAAGAAGCCCAAACGCTTCTTCAAGATTTTTTCGCAAAACGCCGTACAGGAGACAAGCATCATGAACACTGAGATCAAAGCCATTATCTCCGATATGGACGACACCCTGCTGAACGACGAGGGCAAGCTGTCCGACTACACCGTCGCCACGCTGCGCGAGTGCATCCGCCGGGGCATCCACGTCATTCCCGCCAGCGGCCGCACCCAGACCAGCATAGCCCCCTACGCCGCTCAAATCGGCGTGGACTGCCCCTACATCGCCTGCAACGGTGCGCAGCTTATCTCCCCCGACCATCAGGTGCTGGAGGAAGAGACCATTCCCCCGGAAACCGCCCGGGCCATCGTCCGTTACCTGCAGAACGAGGGCTTCTACGTGCAGGTCTACCGAGGCGAGTACTTCTACTACGCCAAAGAGTGCGGTCCCTCCGAAAAATACCGGCATTCCTCCGGCATGAAAGGGCAGGCCGTGGGCGATCTGCTGGGCTTCATTGACTACCCGGTGCCGAAAATTCTCAGCGTCACCGACCCCAGCGAGGTGCAGCGGGTGATGCCGCTCATCAAGGAGGCTTTCCGGGGACAGGCAGACTTCACCATGTCCAAGCCCTTCTTCATCGAAGGCATCGCCCCCAACGTTTCCAAGGGCAACGCCCTGCGGCGGCTGGCGAAACGGCTGGATCTGACCCCGGAGAACACCATAGTCTTCGGCGACAGCCTGAACGACATCAGTATGCTGAATTTTTCCCACAACAGCGTAGCCATGGGCAATGCCCGGGCGGAGACCAAACAGGCCGCCCGCTTCGTCTGCCGGAGCAATCAGGAAGACGGCGTGTCTCATTTTGTAGCCGAGCACGTGCTCGGCCTTCCCAGCACCTGACCCAAACCGCAAAGGAGGAACCGGCATGATCGCCATCGAGGAATTTTGTCAGGCCCTGAATCTGGAACCGCTGACGCAAACCACCCGGAAGGAAATGGACATCAACGTCACCGACCTGAACCGGCCCGGAATGCAGTTCTGCGGCTTTTATGAGTTTTTCGCCGCCGAGCGGCCTCAGGTCATCGGCAAGGTGGAGATGACCTATCTGGAATCCATCGAACCCACCGTGCGGGAAAAGGTGCTGCGGCGCTACATGAGCTACGACCTGCCCTGCATCGTCTGCTGCTGGGGCATGACCCCGCCCAAGGAGCTGTTGCAGATCGCCACGGAGCGGGATATTCCCGTCTTTATGAGCCGGGTGAAAACCACCAAATTCACCCTGCAGGCCATCATGTACCTCAACCGGGTGCTGGCTCCCCACGTGACCCGTCACGGCGTGCTGGTGGACGTTTACGGCGTAGGCGTTCTCCTGACCGGCGAAAGCGGCGTGGGCAAGAGCGAGGCCGCGCTGGAGCTGGTCAAGCGGGGCCATCAGCTGGCGGCGGACGACGTGGTGGACATCTGCCGGGTGTCCGACGACCGGCTGGTGGGCGAAGCGCCCGAAATGGTGCGTCACTTCATGGAGATTCGCGGCATCGGCATCATCGATATCCGCGCCATGTACGGCGTTGGCTCCGTCATTCTGTCCAAGTCCATCGACATGGTCATCCACATGGAAAAGTGGGACTCCACCAAGGAGTACGACCGGCTGGGCCTGACGGAGGAAACGGTCAGCATTCTGGGCGTAAAGGTTCCCTATCAGGTCATGCCCGTGAAGCCGGGCCGGAATTTGGCCATCATCATCGAGGTGGCGGCCCGGAACCTGAGCCTGAAGCGCATGGGCTACAGCGCCGCCCACGAGCTGGACCGGCGGCTGAATGAGATGATCGCGCAGAACTCCTCGAACGGGGACAGTGCGAATTCATAAATCAATCATTTTCTAAAATATGGGCAGTACGGGAGGATGGAATCATGGTATACATCGGTATTGACGTAGGCGGAACCGGCATTAAGATCGGTCTGGTGAACGAAGAAGGTCAGCTCATCCATCAGGGCGAGACCCCCACGCTGGTGGGCCGCCCCTATCAGGAGATCATCGCGGACATGGGCCGCTGCGCCCTGAAGGTGCTGGACGAGGCCAAGCTGACGGTGGACGACGTTCACTCCGTGGGCATCGGCATTCCCGGCATTGCGGACGCGAAGACCGGCAACGTCATCTTCTGCACCAACATGGGCTGGAAGGACGTTCCCCTGCGCAGCGAACTGCAGAAATACATCAACAAGCCCGTCTTTATTGACAACGACGCCACCGTGGCCGGCTTTGCCGAGAGCGTGGCAGGCGTGAGCAAGGGCACTTCTTCCAGCGTGTTCCTGACGCTGGGCACCGGCGTGGGCGGCGGCATCGTCATCAACGGCCGTCCGTGGAGCGGCTTCCACGGCGTGGGCAGCGAGATCGGCCACATTCCCATGGACATCGGTGGCGTGCCCTGCACCTGCGGCAACGAAGGCTGCCTGGAGCGCTACTGCAGCGCCACGGCCATCATCCGTATGGGCAAGCAGATTCTGCAGCAGCACCCCGAAAGCATGATGATGGAAATGGTGGGCGGCGACCCGGAGAAGCTCACTGCCAAGATTGTGTTCGACGCGGCGCGGGAGCTGGACAACGCGGCCATGAAGGTTTTCACCACCTATGTGGACTATCTGGCCAAGGCCTGTTACACCATCATTGCGTTCCTCGATCCCGAGGTCATCGTGCTGGGCGGCGGCGTGAGCAAGGCCGGTTCCTTCCTGCTGGACGCGGTGCGCGCCCGGGTGCCCAAGTACCTGCTGTTCAAAACGCTGCCCTATTCCCGCATCGAGCTGGCCCGTCTGGGCGCGGACGCCGGCATGATCGGCGCGGCCATGCTGGGCAGGCAGGCCTGATTTTCCCAAAACGCTGAGGAGGAAGAACTTCCATGAAAGAGAAAGACACGAGCATCCGCGAGCTGTTTCATCAGCCGCCCACCGAGACCCTGACCGACGTTTCCGTTTCCGGTTGGGTGCGCACCGTGCGCGACAGCAAGGCCTTCGGCTTTATCGAGCTGAACGACGGCACCTACTTCAAAAACCTGCAGATCGTGCTGGAGGACGGCAAAACGGCGGACTTTGCCAACGCCCTGAAGGTGACACTGGGCAGCGCCATCCGGGCCAAGGGAGATTTGGTGCCCACCCCCGGCATGAAGCAGCCCTTTGAACTCAAGGCCAAGGAGATCGAAGTGGTGGGCCTGTGCTCCCCCGACTATCCCCTGCAGAAAAAGCGCCACTCCTTCGAATACCTGCGCACCATCGCCCACCTGCGTCCCCGGACGAACACCTTCTACGCCGTGTTCCGCATCCGTTCGCTGGCAGCCCAGCTGCTCCACGCCTTCTTTGCGGAGCGGGGTTTTGTGTACGTGCATACGCCCCTCATCACCACCAGCGACTGCGAAGGCGCGGGCGAAATGTTCCAGGTGACCACCCTGCCTCTGGAAAACGTGCCCAAGACCGAAAGCGGCGAAGTGGACTATTCGCAGGATTTCTTCTGCAAGCCCGCCAACCTGACCGTCAGCGGCCAGCTGAACGTGGAGACCTTCTGCCAGGCCTTCCGCAACGTGTACACCTTTGGTCCCACCTTCCGGGCCGAAAAGAGCAACACGCCCCGTCACGCCGCCGAGTTCTGGATGGTGGAACCGGAGATCGCCTTCGCCGACCTGTTTGACGACATGGTGCTGGCCGAGGATATGCTCAAGTACGTCATCACCCACATTCTGGCCGAAGCGCCCGAGGAAATGGCCTTCCTGGACAGCTTTGTGGAAAAGGGACTGATCGACAAGCTGACCGCCATTGCCGGAAGCGATTTCGCCCGCTGCACCTACACCGAGGCCATCGACATTCTGCAAAAGAGCGGCCAGAAGTTCGAATACCCCGTCAGCTGGGGCATCGACCTGCAGACTGAGCACGAGCGCTATCTGACCGAGAAGCACTTCCAGAAGCCCGTGTTCGTCTATGACTATCCCAAGGACATCAAGGCCTTCTATATGCGCCTGAACGACGACGGCAAGACCGTGGCCGCCACCGATATGCTGGTGCCCGGCATCGGCGAGCTGATCGGCGGCAGCCAGCGTGAGGAGCGTTTGGACGTGCTGACCCGGCGTATCCATGAGCTGGGCATGAACGAGGAGGAGTACTCCTTCTATCTGGACACCCGCCGCTACGGCACGCATCCCCATGCGGGCTTCGGTCTGGGCTTCGAGCGTCTGGTGATGTACCTGACGGGCATCACCAACATCCGCGACGTTCTGCCCTTCCCCCGTACCACCGGCAGCGCCGAGTATTGATCGGTCGAAAAACCCTGATTGGCCGCCATCGCCCGCGAACAGCGCTCTGCGGCCCGCTCCCCTACGGGGCGCGGGCTTCGGACT
>ERZ824978.787-NODE-787-length-40837-cov-5.791035_pt1 | contig 40837 bp, 28 predicted proteins | sample MGYA00519860_ERZ824978 | MGnify/ENA primary metagenome ERZ824978 (study PRJEB31778, sample SAMEA3449184) | human gut metagenome | biome: human gut; feature: human-associated habitat; material: faeces | place: United Kingdom | collected 2010/2012 ... | reverse complement strand
AGGCAAGACTTATCTTGCGAAGATGCTCGCCGAACAGATGTTCGGAAAGCAGGAGGCTCTGATTCAAATAGACATGTCGGAGTATATGGAAAAATACTCGGTGTCCAGACTGATAGGCTCGCCGCCCGGATACGTCGGGCACGAGGACGGCGGCCAACTCACAGAGCAAGTTCGCAGGCGCCCTTACAGCGTCATTCTATTCGACGAAATCGAAAAGGCGCATCCGGACGTCGCACAGCTCCTCTTGCAGGTGCTCGAAGACGGCAGGCTCACCGACAGTCTCGGGCGTCCCGTTGACTTCCGCAACACGATTATAATCCTGACGAGCAATGTTGGAGCGCATATTCTCCAAAAAAATCCTTCAATGGGATTCTCAGCGGCGGCCGATTCGGAGGGAGACTACGAATTGCTAAAGTCGCGCGTAATGGAGGAAATGAAAAAATCTTTCCGCCCGGAATTCCTCAACAGAATTAACGACATCGTTCTATTTAGAAGCCTCACTAAGGACAACATGAGGGATATCGTACGCCTCGAACTGGATAAAGTCCGCGCAAGGCTCGCTGAACGCGGCTTGTCCATGGTTGTAAGCCAGGCGGCGGAAGATTTCCTAATTTCCAAAGGCTGGGACGAAAAATACGGCGCGCGTCCGCTCAAGCGGGCGATAGAGCGCGAACTCGAAGACAATGTCGCTGAGGAAATCCTGAAAGGAACAATAGTTGACGACGGAGGCGAGATTAAAGTCGATGTGCGCAAGGACGGTGGGGGGCTCGAATTCACCCAGAAAAAGGGCGGAGCGTCAACCCAGCGCGGTGCGAGGCACAAGGCTTAACGGGCTGTGTTTTGCCGTAGCCGGACGCAAGAATTTTCCTTAAAAATCTCCGAATAAAAAATCGGGATTTGCTTCTGTATGATGCAAGGCTTGGTGCCTGTGTCGCGAAAGTATAGTACATTCCCATATAACAGGCTGCCAGCGGCGGTGAAATAGTAGCTCCAAAGTTCTGGCTTGGCAGAAAAATCTTTATGGCGCGCAACGGGAAGTTGCGCGCCTTTTTTGTGCATAAAATTTTTAGAATGCAGTGTTTTTTTCCCCTCCAAAAGATTTTTATTGGATTCCACGGAAAAATAAATTTTTCACTTTAATAGTTTCAACTTAAACCTATAAATACATAAAAAAACAGGCAACAGGCTTCTATTTTGAAACAATGAAAGTGAGAGTTCAAATCAGTTCGATATTATATAGAGGCAGGGAAACTACAGAATTTTACGTGTTCGGCCGCAGAGTTTCATTGAGGAACGAAGATTTTAAGTTCGGTAAGAAAAATACTATTATTATAGAAAAATCGCTGGCGGAAAAAAATCATATGCGCTGGAAACTATTATTACATTTTCCGCCGTATATACAACCCGTCTATAACCAGACCTGCATAGATGAGCTTAAATTTAGAACAACGCAAGGCAGTTGAAAAATTATCAAGGCTCAAAGCTGGCGCCCTTTTTATGGGAATGGGAAGCGGTAAGACAAAAATCGCCTGCGACCTAATAAGGCGCAAACTTGACTGTATCGACGCAGTAATATGGATAGCCCCCGCGGCCCTTGTGAATTCGCAAAAATATATAGGCGAAGTTAAAAGGTGGAGTCGCGGTTTTTTTAAAAAAATGTCGTTTTTCTCGATAGAGGGAATTTCTATGAGCGACTCAAAATATATGCAAATGCGCAATCTTGCCGCGAGCGTTAAAAATTTTTGCGTGGTTGACGAGAGCATTTTTATAAAAAATATTCATGCGCTACGCACAAGAAGGCTCGTATGCGATTACAGCCTCTTCGATTTCCGACTCATTTTAAACGGTACTCCCGTGACAAAGAGCCTTCTGGATTTGTACTCGCAGATAACGTTTTTGTCGCCCAATATACTGAAAATGACAGAACGGCAGTTTGCGGACAACTTTTTAGTATATTTTTTTGACGGCGTTGACCAGTTCCCATGGCGAAGATGGTCCAAGCCTGCCAATGTCGAGGCGCTAATAGAAATAATTCGGCCGTACATTTTTAATTCAAAGTTTGATTCCAGCTGCAAGATAAATATAATAAATAAAACTTTTCGCCTGAATATTGAAGAAAGCCGAAATTATTCGAGGTTTAAAGACGCCTTTTTAAGGGGGAAATTATACGTCTGTTTTTTTACAGTGGCCCAAAAATTCCAAATGGCGTACACAACAACTTGCTCCCAAAAGTACCATGCAGCCGTAGAACTTGTTAAAGAGATAGTTGAACGCGGAGAGAAAGTGATAATTTTTGTAAAATATATTTCCGAGGCGCTTTCCCTAAGGGAATCGACCGGAGGCCTTCTCTACACGGGAAAGTGCAAAGACGATCTTGCGCGCTTTGAAAGAGACGAAAATGTCCTAATATGCACTTACGGAGTTGGAAGCGTAGGTTTAAACTTGCAGTGTGCCAACAACTTGATATTTTATTCGCAAACGTTTGATTTTAAGGAAAAGGAGCAGGCTAAATACCGCGTGTATAGAATTGGGCAGCAGAGAAGTGTTAATATATACAACTTGTGGGTGGATACAAAACTTGAAGAAATTATAAGGAAAAACTTGTCAAAAAAGGGTAATTTACTTAGAGATGTCGAGCGCGTAATAAGCGCAAAGGAGGCGCGAAAACTTTGAAAAAATACCAAGACAAAAACGTTTACGAAGCGGCGAAAGAACGTATAAAATTCGTATTTGAAAACTTTGAGAAAGTTTATGTGTCTTTTTCAGGTGGGAAAGATAGTTCCGTAGTGCTAAATTTGGCTTTGGATTATATGCGCGAACATCGCGAAAAGCGGAAACTCGGCATACTATTTCTCGATTTGGAAGGGCAGTATAGCGCCACCATAAATTTTATAAGGGAAATTCTCTCGGAGAACGCGGAATATCTCGATGTATATTGGGTTTGCCTGCCGCTAAATTTAAGGAACTCAGTAAGCGTTTTCCAGCCGTTCTGGACTTGCTGGGACATCGACAATAGAGATAAATGGGTGCGCGAATATCCGGATTTTCCAGGCGTGATTACGGAAAAAAATAATCCTTTCCCGTTTTTTAGAAAACAGATGGAGTTTGAAGAATTTGTGCCAGAATTTGGGAAGTGGTACTCAAACGGCAAAAAAACGGCGTGCCTTGTTGGAATACGCTCGGACGAAAGTTTAAATCGGTATAGAACTATAAAAAACCGCATTAAAGGCAAAATGTGCGGTAAAAACTGGACTACTAAAATCAGCGGAGAATTTTACAACGTATACCCTATATATGACTGGAATGTTAGAGACGTATGGATTGGGAATGCGAAGCTCGGGTGGAAATACAATTCGCTCTACGACCAGTTTTATAAAGCAGGCGTGCCTCTGGCTTCCCAACGGATATGCCAGCCGTACGGCGACGACCAGAGAATAGGGCTAAATCTGTATAGAGTAATTGAGCCTGCGACTTGGGCGAAGGTCGTCAACCGCGTAAGCGGTGCCAATTTTGGCAATATATATTGTGGCAATAGGATACTTGGATACAGAAAAGTAAAGCTGCCAAAGGGGCACACGTGGAAAAGCTATTGCAAAATGCTTCTTGCGACCCTCCCAAAAGAAATGGCAAACCATTATAGGAAAAAGTTTAAAAAGTTTATGCTATGGTGGTATCGAAAAGGATCTCCGGTTGACGAAGAGAGCTTGAAGGAACTCCCTCCGGAGGCTGTCGCGACCGACAAAAAATCCCCTTATCTTGAAACGATAGTCAGGTACAAGCGCATTCCCGATTGCCTCGACAATGGGCTTGAGCAAAAAAAGCTTGCTCCGACTTGGAGAAGAATGTGCGCATGCATTTTGAAAAACGACTACATATGCGTGGGTCTGAGCTTTTCGCAGACAAAACACCAGCAGGAGCGAATGAAACAATTGATAGAAAAATATAGGAATTTATGAAGAAATCTTATGAGAGCCCAGTTTATAAAGTAAAAGCTGTTCCATTGGAGAAGGTTCAGGCAAATTCGTACAATCCAAATAAGGTTGCGCCGCCTGAAATGAAGCTGCTGTATCTTTCCATAAAGGAGGACGGCTACACGCAGCCGGTTGTCTGCTACTATATAGAGGACAAAGATGTCTATGAAATAGTGGACGGATTCCACCGTTATCTCATAATGAAAAATTATAAGGATATCTATGATAGGGAGAACGGTTTGCTGCCTGTTTCGGTAATCGACAGGCCGCTTGGAGAGCGCATAGCATCGACAATAAGGCACAACCGTGCGAGGGGCTCTCACGACGTGGATTTGATGAGCAACATCGTGGCCGAACTCTCCGAGCTTGGGAAATCCGACGCATGGATTTCAAAGCACTTGGGAATGAGCGCCGACGAGATTTTAAGGTTAAAGCAAATAACAGGGCTTGCGGCGCTTTTTAAGGACGAAGAATTTTCTATGTCGTGGGAGTGAGCGCGAAGGGGGGGTAATAGAATTATTGCAGTTAAAGCGATATTAAAATAAAGCTTCCTCTTGTGCCAAATGCTTTAAAAAGCATGCTGCTAAGTATGTTGAAAAAAAGCCTTAGTTTGGCAATTACAGATTTAAATGATGTAAGATTTTATTAAGGGTGGGGAACTTTTTAATCTGAAAATTTTCTTATTCCTAGTGGTGTTAAATTCTGTTTTTAAAGTAATACTCAAATAAAAAATAGAAAAATTTTTTTAATACAGATTGTTTTTTTGTATATATTGTGCAATAACTACGTGGATAATGTTTTATATTTAAATTATTTCAATACGTAAAATCAAATAATTGTATTCATTTGGTTGTTAATTAATGCAATAATGTTTATATTTTATTTAAATATACGCGTATAGAATTATATTCAAAATATTAAATCATTTTTTTGTTGAATTCTAATTTATAATGAATTATACGTAGATAAATTTTGTATATGAAAAATTTGTTTACGTATATTATAGCTTTTGTAGCTATGCCTTGTCTATGCTTTGCTATGGTAAGTCCTACAACTGCCGATATGAACAACAAAGCACAGACAATTATAATGCAGGGACCATTTTATTTTGTAGATGCTCCTATTAGCTCTATTTTTAACACTCTTGAGGCCTTGCTTGATAAGCCAATAATATACCCTCATTCACTGCCAAGAACTGCAAAATTTACTTTTAAATCTGAAAAAAAAATCCCCCATGACGACGCAGTGAAAATATTTAGAGCAATGCTTATGCTTAATGGTATCGCATTGATCCCCGTAGATGATAAATATTATAAGGCAGTGCCTTCTTCTGGCGTAAGTTCCCAAGCTCCCGAATTTATACTTGGAAGGGCGTCGGATAAAAAACCAAGCCAAAACTTTTATACTAAATTCTTTGAACTTGAATATATCAGAGTTGCAGATATAGAAGGAAAACTTAAATCGTCACTGTCTCCAAATAATGTTGGAGTTTTCGAAAGTTTCCCCAAAAGCAATTCTTTTTGGGTTACAGACACTCTAGTAAATCTTCAGCGCATTGAAAAAATTATTGAAAAGCTGGACGTCTCCTTAAATAAAACGGAATTTATAGCTGTAAAAAAAGCTTCCGCCTCAGAATTGCGAGATAAAATAAACTCTCTAGGGCTTGATGTATTAAAAGACGCAACTATCTCAGCAGACGCACGTACAAACCAAATAATTGCAACTGGTCCAAAATACGCATTAGAGCAAATCAAGATGTTAGTAGTAGGTCTTGATGTGTCGTCGGAGGCAGTGTTAAAGGGAGAAGTCGTTTATTTAAAGCATGGAGAGGCCATTAAAGTTGCTGAAGTCCTGACAAAAATTGTAAATTCACAAAAGGTCAGCAAATCTACTTCAAGATTTACTCAAGAAATCAAACCTAATCCGCAGCTTCGCAATGGAGGTTCGTCGCAGGTAAGGAATCCTCCATTGCGGGGCTCAAATTCTATACTAGAAGTAGAAAATAGTGATGGAATTAAAAATACCTCTGATATGTCGGGAATGGAATTCTCGGAGTATGTTCAAATAGTCTCAGAAGAAAGGAGCAATGCAATTGTAATCTACGGCACTTCAAACGATATAAAACAGCTAAAATCCATAATCGAGAAATTGGATATCGTGTTGTTACAGGTTAAAATAGATGTTTTGATTACCGAGGTGTCGCTTTCTGACGACCAAGTCTCCGGTCTTAGCTCTTTTGGGTTAAGCTACAATACTGACGAGAACAATGGATTTTCAGGTGAAACAAAAACTTATTCCCTAAGCAATGCAAGTAATCCAGCATTTAGTGTATTTGCGTCTGAAAAAAGTTTTTCAATGCTTTTTGATCTCGCTCGGCAAAACCAAAATGTGAAAGTCCTTTCCGCTCCAACAATAGTAACTACGCATAATAAAGAAGCTGAAGTCAACATATCCCAGTCTTTGCCGATTATAACGTCTTCAATGAGCGATATGACTAGCATTACTACGACGCGCAGCTCTGTAAGTTATAAGGATATCGGAATAAAACTTATTGTGACGCCACTAGTTGGGGCGAATGGAAGCATTCAGCTTAAAATAGACCAGAGTGTGGATTCAATTTCCGGATATACTACAATCGATAATAACCAGCAACCCATAATAAGTAAAAGAAGGGCAACGAGTTTTGTGAGCGCAAAAAGTAATGAAATAATAACACTTGCCGGTTTACAACAAGTAGATACTACAGAAATAGACGGTGGTGTATGGCTTCTGGGAGACATTCCGATTTTGGGTGAACTTTTTAGACCGTCAAAAAATGAATATAAGCGCAGGGAACTTATAATATTTATTCGACCAGCAATTGTAAAAAGCCTGCCTTCAGATGAAACTGTTAAGTTGCCTGAAGTTGAAAATTCTCCAGCTGCCAATGAGATAAAAACTTTTTATGAACGCAAAAAATTTTATCCCAATGGTGAATTAGAGGAAAAATCTTCAAATTTTGAGAAAAACAGAATACAAAACAGATTATTCTATATTTTTAAATAAAAAAATAATTTATTTAAATTTAAAATTTAAGTATTGACATAATATATAATATAAATTTATTAAATTTCTAGAAATACGAATAAATATCTTATCATATTTCTATATCGTATCTAGATTGCGTATTTGTGCATTCTATAATTTATATATATTTCTATTAATCGAAGAAGGATATTATATTACACTTAAATGTTTTATTATATCGCTAAATAATAAAATAAATGTGCATAAGCTTGAAGGATTTTTTATTCTATCTATCAAAAATAAAGCATGCAGGATTTATCTATGCAAATCCACATTTGTAAGCGTTGATTCTTTCAGTGCTTTGAAGAAAGGAATTCTTGTTGAGAAAAAATATCCGTTTAGGAACAAAAATAGCAGGGGGAGTTCATATTTGATTTATTTGTTAGATGTAGATCTCAAATTATGTGCAGATTTTGCAGTGTTTAATTATATCCATATTTTTGGGATAAATACCGCATTCTTTGTAGATTTGCAAATAGAGACATCAAATCAATATTGTATCATATATTATAAAATTATTTTCTTTTTTTGAAAAAAAATAAGTGCAAATATTATAATATATCTATATGTAATATTAAAAAAATCTGGATTATCTATATGGAATGCAAGGAATTGTAATTTGGGATCTTAATTTAACCCAGAATAACACTCTTATAACCCGTAAGCTCTATTTTTACTGCTACTTGCGATTGCAACATTTTGAATTTTCAAAGAATTATTTTAAACCGCAGGACTATTATGAATCTAAAAATATACTTAAAAAAATAGCCTTTTGCATATTTGTAATATTAGGAGAAAGTTTATTTGCGGATAGTTCATTCGCACTAAAGCCAGCATTGGTTGAACTTCCAAAGATTTTTGCAATAGAGCCAAACAATGATTGCTACGAGTTGTCATTTATTGCCAAGACTCCCGGTGGGAATGGAAAAGTTGAAGCTGTTGTGGAATTCTGGGAAAGTGGAAATAAGATTTCTCCAGAAAATGGTGGAAACGTACTGTTAAAATTTGACGTCTCAGAAACAATTGTTTGTGCCTCTACGGTAAAAATTCCTATAGGGGCTGCTTCTGCAAAGATTAACATGCGCGCATTTCTGGATTCTTCCGAAAATATAAACGTATCAAATGTGCGTTTTGTTCCCAAATCTATGCCAGACGAAAAAAACAGTTCAGAAGGAATGAACAAAGTTTCTAATTCAGATTCTATTGTGGCAGTTTCGGCAGTAATAAACGGTAAAAATATTTTACGACGCAAGAGGTTCAATCCTGAAGTTGTTTTGCAGAAGGCTCGGGCGGCTGCAAAAATAGAATCGGAAAATGCTCAAAACATTCTCCCTTCCCTAAACGTATACTATGTTGATTCTGACTATGGGAGTGATGAAAATACAGGAGAATACGCATATGCCACTGGGCGAACAGGGCCAAAGCGCACTGTTCACGGGGTTCTCAAAAGCGCAGAGGCAAACGGTACGCAGTCCAGCGAGATAGTTTTATCCGGAAATTCAAATAAACCGCATAGAGCAGGGGTAGTGTCCATGCCCGGAAAAACTCTTATAATACGTACACAAGGCACTGCCATAATAAAAGGAGGAGAACAATGATGCCTTTTAAGAATCTATTATTAGGGGCCATATTTGTGCTATTTGTTTCGGCGGTTTTTGCGCAGAATGTAACGCAGATAATAGAGCTTGGAAATGTTTCCATTTGCGACGATCCCGATACTTCGCAAACTGCCGAGGGAAATCTTCGAGTTGAAAAAGGGATAGCGCTTGGAGATACATCAGCATCTCTAAATAACCTTTCCGCTGGAAATTCGAGTACGGATGGCGGGACATATTCAATAGCGTTTGGTGGCGGTGCGCAATGTCTTGGATATTCTTTGGCTATTGGGCAAGAATTTGATGTTATCGATACTTCAAAAAATGCAGTAATAGGAAAGTCGATAGCAATCTTAAGTTCTTATTATACTGTTTTTGCACATGGAAATAATGACAGTCTTACCGCTTCCGGATCTGTCTTTTTAATTGGAAGTCGTTCTTACCTAGTTCATTCCGATGAAAATTTCATATTTGGGCAAGGGGCGGATAGTAGGTTTTCTTTATATTCATTTGTATTTGGGAAAAGTGCCCATGTAATTAATTATAACCCCGAATATAGTTCATATTATGGAAATTATTCCTTGGGATACGGGGCACATGTAGAATATTCCGGAGGTTCGTTTTCAATAGGGAATAATTCGGTTGTAGAAGGATTATTGGATTCTAGTTCCTATGATGTCGGCAAAAACTCGTACGCAATAGGCGCAAATGCCAAAGTTTTAAATACTGGATGCGCTTACGCTATAGGCTCTAATTCTACTTCCGAATGCTACGGGCAGATAACACTCGGATCGTATAATTTTAATAGTTTTCAAGGCGCGAATAAAAGCGGGTGGAACCCGCAGGATCCTCTGCTTGTACTGGGTAATGGGACATCAGATACAGAACGCTCGAACGCTTTTGTGGTTATGAAAAACGGCGACGCAGAAATCGCCGGAAAAGTGAAAATTCGCGACGCCGGTGGCGACCTGTCTATGGGTGAATACGCCAGACCGCAGAGCGGCAATTAAGGAGTCATAAATATGAACGCATCGGGAAAAATAATAATATTTGCCGCATTGTTGCCGGCTTCAATTGCAACCGCACAGACTCAAATTATCCAACAAGGCAATGTGCTTATTCAAGACGATCCCGCAACGGCTTCCGTCACGGAGGGCAACTTGCGCGTCGAGGGTGCCGTGTCCATCGGAGCAGCAGTAGTTTCCGGGGCAAATTCAATTGTTTCGGGCAATTCAGAAACGACTGTGCTATCCGACTACTCGATATGTTTTGGCGAAGGAAACTCTCTCAACAGCGATTACTCTTTCATGGTTGGCAAGAATAATGAACTGGAATCCGGAACATACAATTTCGTTTTGGGAAATTCGACTCTCGGAAGCGAAAATAACTACAGTTTCAGGATGGGGGATAATATATCCCAAAGCAATAGTTCCTATTCAATGGCTTTCGGAAGCAATGTCGAGATGGCTCATAGCGACTACTCAATGGCTTTCGGATCCGGAGCGAGCGTAATGTATGCCGAGAGCTCTTTTGCAATAGGCAAGAATGCTATAGTTAATTTTATCGTCACATTGTCAGAAACCGAATATCCTCAGTCGGGGATAGGGGCTTTTGCAATGGGTAACGGAGCGAGGATTGACTTCTCTAACAATTCGTATGCTATAGGTGAAAATGCGTATGTCAACGGTCTTACCGCGGACCCTGTAAACGCAGAGGGAAATTATGATCAGTCCCTTGTGTCGATGCTTGGCAATTCTTACGCTATAGGCAAAAGTGCAAAAGTCTTAAAAGCGGCGAATGCATATGCGATAGGTGCATATGCGACTTCCGAATGTTTTGGGCAAATTACTCTAGGTTCATACAATCTAAACGAGTTCCCGACGGCGAGCAAAACGCAATGGAATGGAGGCGATCCATTACTTGTCGTCGGGAATGGTACGTCAGAGACTGAGCGTTCGAATGCGCTTGTGGTACTGAAAAACGGAAATACAAAAATAAACGGAAAGCTTAAGATAAAATCCCCCGGCGGCGGAATTTCAATGGGAATATTCGGCGAATCAACAGGCGAATCTTCAGAATCTCAATAGCCATAGACGAATTATGAAAAATTTTGTAGATTTGAAAATTGCGCAAATTATATTCCTAACGGTATCCGTTTTCTCTGCAGCACTTGCCGATGGCAAGATACCAGAATGGTGGGAGGCGCGCGGTGCGGGAGAGATAGGTTCGCGCCACTTATCCGTGGATGGACGTAAGGATGCAATGTCAGCGGCAAATGTGGGGCAGCTTAAGAATATGGCAGTAAAGGGTGCAGAGGAGATGAATGAAAAACTCGCTGGATATGGCGGCGCTGGAGATTCTGTAAATTCACTCCGGCAAACTTTACTTTCATCGTCAATTGGAGATTCAAATTATGAGGTTGCAAACGCGGGCCAGCTTAAAACCGTTGCGAAACCTTTTTTTGACAGACTTTACGAAATTTCCCAAACAAATCCTCAGTTGGTAGACTACAACGGGATAGAGCTTATTAGCGGAGGATCTCAAGGCGCTGCCCAGAAATATCCATGGCCCCAGTTCCCGTCAAACCCTACGGGGGAGGATTATGATGCAAATTACGAGGCGGTTAATACCGCACAGTTAAAGTATTTGTTTTCATGGAGAATTCTAACTAACGACCTGTTGCCGCTTTCTTCAGACGGATTTCCATCCGGGTGGTATGAAGGCCTAGACGGTACATCTCAGGAATATGCAGCTGCCGCTTCGCTTGTCCTTGAAGCCGTTAGTGCATCCAGTGTCAGGTGTGCGGATAATAGCGAAAACCAGATTAAGGTAAGAGTACGCGACATGCGCGGCAATCCGGTCGCAAATGTATCTGTTGCTTTCTCGTTTGGCCCCGCTGATGGAGGGGCATCGATAAGCGCGACGCAAGTAACTACCGATTCCAATGGAGAAGCTTCTTTAATTTTTACAAAGGGGACTGGCAGAATGTACGCAGTAACTGCGTCTCTTATTTCAGATTCCTCCCAGAAAAAAATATTTTCTTTTGTTGATGAAATTCCTGCGTCTACGCCCATGACAACGCCAGCCCACGAATACTTTAAATATGTAGATATATGTCCAGAGTACGAGGTAGATGGAGGCGGCATTCCTAATATTTACTCGATTGCAACCAGAATGATTGAAGTGTATAATTATAATTATTATTATATCTATCCAGACGATGAAAGCAAGTTTCCGTGCGACGGGTATGGCGCTACTAGTTATGATATAACATACGACTTGAGAAGAAATATAATCCTTAATAATTGTAGTGTAACGCATGCTTTTATGCCGGGGTTTCCGGTAGACGATGAATCTGAAATGAGTTTTATAAAGTCTGTTTTGCCAGGCTATCTTAGCTTATGTAATTGGAGTTCATATGGGGAAATTGGCAATGTCGAGGTAAGACAGGAGTATGCCTCGTTGGCGACATATATTTTAAACGATATAAGTTTTATATATGTGACAGAAGAGGTTGAGAACGGTTTAAAATTCTACAGGACACACACTGGTTTGCAAAATGCAGTCCATGGGGAGGTCAATCATACGGGCGACGGGTTTTTAGAAGATTATGCATTTTCATATTCCTGTATGGTAGATGTTGGATTTTGGCTCTATGGAATGAGTGTTGAAGAGTATAAAAGCAAAGATATAAAAATCGGGAAAAAAGGCACTCGCAAACTTATGATAGGAGGCGGCGTTGACGAGTGTGTGGTCTCTGTTGGTAACGGTGTTAGGGTTCGCGGGAATGTCGATGATGAATGGGGCAACAGCGCATTATGTAGAAGGGATATAACTGGAAGCATGTATTTTGAAATCTACGTCTCCGATGTCAACGAAAGCGGTTGGGCAACTATATCTTTTCCCAATTTAAGGAAAAGAATGATACCGGAATATTATTTGCCTTCCGAAGGTTCTGATAATAGTGGCGAAGAGGAAGAAGATAATGATCTAAGAGGATCAACTTTACTTGGTTCACAAGGGTTTATTGATATAAATTGTCCTATCCCGGCATGGCGTATCAAATTTGAGGGGAGGGAATTCTCAATGCCTGCAAGCGAATCATCAGGGCCAAAATATAGAAAAATATCTCTGCTAGGCCGTCCAATAAGCGATGATAAGCCACAAACGGAGTCCGAAAGCGATTTTTCCCCTCCGGAGACATTCATAGATGCTCTTACGCTAAATCTCCGCCATGACTGCGTAGATTATATACAACCTATACCCAATAGCGAATTAGTTCTGGCTGTCCGCAGAAATTATTCACAGGAATCATGGACATTAAGAAATGGATTACGTCCGCATGAACGTCCGGATTCGCCTTTTGGGGCAGGGTGGTCTAGCAATCTTGCGCCGAGTGTAGTTTTGGAACTTACGACAACAAACGATCTAAGTTCAATAACCTCTCCTTCGATGGCTCGCGTGACAGATGAAAATGGGATGTCATTTTCGTTCGCTATTACTGGGACGGGTAATATGCGCAAATTTTATCCTATGCCAAATTCAAAAAGCGACGCCCAATCTTTTCTAAATAAGTTATATTTCAATTCTGACGGGAAATTGATTTTTGAGAAGAAATATGGTACTCGTCTAGAATTTGAAAATATTGAAGCTATACGCTCTATACCGTCTAACAGATTTTCTAATGGTTATCCTATAATTTCGTACGATTACTACCGATTGAAGCGTGTAGAGGATAAATACGGGAATGCGCTCATATATGAATATCAGGATTCGGAATATGACGAGAAACTTTTGTTGCCTTCCCGCATATATTATAATAAAAACCCTAATGTTTTTATTTGCATAGAAAGCAACTATGACGGAAATGTCACTTCAATATACGGTCCGGAGGGCGTAAAAATAGCGTATTCCTACGATTATTTTGGGCATAATAGCGATAATCTTTCTAGCTATGAGACTCGCGGATTGTATGATGGTTTCTACGCACTTACATCTGTCTCTTTAATGGATGGGGATACTTCTGAAATGCTTTTTAATTATGCTTACACCGGTGTGACCTACGAAAAAGATATTTGGCATATTATTAGCGGAGGCGAGGTGTTCTCGGATTTTTCGCATTGCCATTTTGATTTAAGTGAAATAACAGACGGTGCGGGGAATGTTTACGAGTTTGAATATGCACCATTCGAGACGAACTATATGGTGTCAAGCGCTAACGGTGCTCCGGATGATGTGGTTTCTAAGGGGGGAATTTTTTCAATAAGGGAGAACGTGTACTATGCGCAGAATGGCGGAGCTCGAAAGGTTTCGAAAGTTACGGTTAGGGCACCTGCGCGCGCTGGTGAAGACGCTCCCTCACCGTTGGTGAGCCAGTTTAGTTCCTATTCTTTTATAGTCCCAAATCCGACGCCAACCGGCAACGTTTATTCTCTTGCTTCGGCGTATTCGTCGCAGGCTGCGCGCAATACTACAGTCACCGACCCGAATGGAAATCAGATTCGGTATACATGGGTAGACGGAGGAAATATTTCTGAATATGGAGTTGTCATAGAGGAAATGCCGTCATTTAGCGATGCTTACGGAAAAGGACCAAGTGATCCTTTTACTGTGCCTGTTATGGTATACTATCCTAAGATGAAGATAGAGTATCTTGGTACGGCGCCAGTGGAAGGTGGGGAAAATTTGTATGAGACAGCCGAGTTTGATATTGGAGCTGGAATGGCTGTTAAAAAAGTAAGGGACATATCTGGAAATGTGACGACATTTGAATATGCGGATGAGCTTCCGTTATCGTCCACAGAAGTCAAACTAAACTATGCATCGCGCCGTTTAGAAGACGGCACTTACGAAGCTGCGCGATATTCTGATCCTACCAAGCAGACGGATGCGCTTGGGAATGTTACTGAGTATGTTTACAATTCGTCGACGCGCGTTATGACATCAGTAAAGCACAGGGCATCTGGTGCGGAAGAATATTCGCGACAGACACTTTGGACGCTTGACTCGGCAGGTTATTTGCGTATTCAGGAACAGGTATTAGGTTCTGATGGTCAGGCGGAGAAGACGACGCTTAACGAATATGCGGACTCCGATTTCCCCGCGTTTTTGACGAAGGCGACGATTGTTGACGGCGCGGGGACGGATAAGGATATCGTGACGGAGTATGTTGCGGACGCTTCCGGGCGTGTTGCCCAGATGGAGAACGCGGCGGGCACGAGATACATGGAATACAACGGCAACGGCAGGAAGATTTCAGAGACGGACGCCAACGGGAATACGACGCGCTATGTCTACAATGCACTTAACAGGCTTGTGCGCGTTGAGAATCCGGACGCTACATTCCGCGCGTTTGAGTACGACGCCATAGGGCGCAAGGTAAGCGAGACGGACGAGCGCGGGGCGGTGTCGAGGTATGAGTACGACGCCATGCACAACATAGAGGTTTCGGAGCGGCAGGTTTCGGGGCAGAGCTACGCTCGGACCGAAAATAAGTATAACGGAATGGGTTTGCTTGAGCGCGTTGAAGATCCCAACGGCAACGCTGTAGAGTACGGCTACGACGCGCTTGGCAGGCGCGTTTGGGAGAAGAAATACGATTCGTCTGGAACGTTGAAATCCACCGCGACGTTTGAGTACGGGGCGAACAGCGGGTCCGCGATGTTTCCCGCTGACGGGTTCAAGCCTACGCGCAGCGTGAGCGGCGCGGGTGTAGTTAAGCGGTATGAGTACGATGGGCTTTTCAGACCGTTAAAGAGCATATCCGAGTACGGCGAGGACGAAGGCGGAGAAGTGTTGGAGTCCGTTGAAAGCAGCGAGTTTGACATGTTCGGCAACGTGGTTAAGAAGACTGATCCGCTTGGCAACATAACACTATTTCAGTATAATTCTTTTGACAAGCCCGTGTCGCAGACGAATCCGGACGCTACCGTAAAGCTTTACACCTATACCGGCAACGGCGCTGTTTTGAGTGAGACCGACGAGCTTGGCGCGCGGATAGACTACGAATACGATTTGACAGGGCGGCTTTCCAGAAAGACATTTCCGCAAGTTGAGGACGGTCATGGCGCATCAGTGCGCCCGTATGAGATATACACATACGACGCAAACGGCAATATGATTTGCCGCACGGACGCGCGTGGTTTTGAATACGGAATGTTGTACGACCAGCGCAACCGCGTGGTTGAAAAGTTGAGCCCTGCGGTTGCTGTTGAAATCGGCGGATCGCAGACGTATAGGCGTCCGACGAGCAGGGTGGAGTACGACGCCGCCGGCAATGTCGTGAAGGAAACCGACGCCAACGGCAATATAAAGACGCACGAATACGACCTGCTTGGGCGGCGCACAAAAACAACCCGCCATTCGGTTAGTTGCTATGATGGAACCGAAAGCTCGACAGTAAACTTGGTCGATACCGTGGAGTACGACATGAACGGGAATCCGACTATCATAACCGACGCCGGCGGGCGCAAGATGAAGTATGAATACGACTACCAAAATAAGCCCGTAAAGAAAATTCGCAACTACGGTGGAACTTCGAGCATAACCGAGCTTTCCGAATACGACTGCGACGGCCGGTTGACGGCTGTGGTAGACGGGAAGGGGAACCGGACGGAATACACATACGACGGCATGAACCGCAGGACGCTCGCAAGCTACGGTGTAGGCACTGAAACAACGCGCCAGCGTCCGTACACATACAATGCTCTGAACCTGACCGCCGATATTGGCACGTCTTACGAGTACGACAGCCGCAACCGCCTAAAAAAGCATAGTGATACTTACGTCGATGAAAATCCCGTATCCTATAATTATGCGTACGACGCCGTCGGGCGCATACTGTCCGTAAACGACGTAAGCTATACGTACGATGCCATGGGGCGCACGACGAGCGAAACCAACGGCGGCTATATGCACGCTTACGGGTACGACGAGAATGGCAACCGCGTATTTTCGCGCTACGGCATATCTTCCGACGGAAGTTATACGCATGCGCTGTCTGCGAAGTACGACAGCAACAATCGTCTTGAGAAGCTGACGGACGAGAAGGGGCGAGTCACAACATATATATACGATCTCAACGGTAATATATTGAAGCAGATGTATCCGAACGGCATAACTATAACCAATACCTACGACAGTTTAAACCGCCTGACTTCCACCACATCTAAAAAGCCCGACGGCACGACCGTAATAACAGGCGAATACAAATACGACGCCGCCGGTAACGTAAGATACATATTGCAAGAGACGGCTGAGAATAAGCATCTGCTATTAGTTTCCTATGACGATTATGACCGTATGGTAAAAGAGGAAATGAAAGTGGACGGAGATATGTATACGGCGCAACCTGAGTGGAATCATTCGTATGATGATGCTGACAATTATAACGGATGGAGTGAATACGTTGTTATACCTGGACCTGGTGTGCGTTTTGTAACTGGGGGAAGGTCACATACCCAGATGAATTCCTTGAATCAAGTAGGGAAGACAATTTATTTTCCGGGAGATAGCATGGAGGCAAGATATGGGTATGATGAAATGGGAAATATGGCGCAAATAATAAGTTTTTACTATAATGCGCCAGTAGGTCATCAAGAGCATATAATAAATTATACGTTTGACGGATTCGGTAGAATGATAAAAATAGAGAATGAAGAGCGGATAATAGAATATGAGTACGACTATCGCGGAAGATTAATGAGGAGGGTAGAGCGCGAATTGCCTGACGGGGAAAATGTAGAGACAGCGAGAATGAGTTATTCGGGTGGTACATCAGTATTGGAGAAGAATGTAGAGAATACGCTAAGGTTTTATCGCGGTTCGGACATGGGGGGCGGCGTAGGAGGGTTATTGTACGCAGAGAATGCGGACAGTAGCGGGCTAAACTATAAGCATTATAATTTGCGCGGAGACATAGTAGCGACGACGGATTCTGGAGGGAGTATATTATCGGAGCTTAGATACCTAGGTAATGGTGATATAAAAGGATCAAGCGGCACGCAGCCTGCGGATAAGTTTAAGCACAATACAAAACGAGTGGAAGACGGATTTGTGAACGAAGGGCGAAGATATAGGGATATTGAAATGATGCGTTTTACGTCTCCCGATCCGCTGGAATACATAGACGGGTTAAATTGTTACGCCTATTGTGGCAACAACCCATGGGGCAGATTCGATCCCTATGGATTGGCAGATACTTATCTTGCAGATGGGGCTGGAGCGGCATACGCTTCTTATGATAATTATAAAAATGAATTTATAGTTGCAACAATGATGAAGTTCTATATTAGAAATATAAAAAATATAGAGGCTGGGAAAAAATATATATTTGTAAGAGAAGTGAATATTAATGTAAACAGCGAAAAACAAAAAATAGTAGTGGCAAATGACTTTGTTGGAACAAAAAATACAGAATTAGATTTAAGAGTATTTTTAAGTGATATATATAATAATTATGTTCTTAATTCGGATACTGATGATGAAAATACAATAGTAGCAAACGTAAGATTTGCAATTATTGAAGGTAGCGCAGATAAATTGGGAATGCCTAAATCAAATGTTAGTGTAGTCGATATGAATCAAAGTGGGGAACCAATTGGGGACGTAGAAAAATATAAATCTACGCAAAAGGGCAAATTGGCTTTTTATGCAGAAGATTCCGGTAAATTAACTTCATATGCGGCAGAAAATATGACGTTAGATGATATTATAAAAGGGCATAATGTACAGGATAGTGGTAGCTTTTCATATAAAAATAAAATTAGAATCACAGATAAATCCTTTGGTACAGGGAAAAATGAAGTATCTGGAAGTGGTATATTGGGTGAATTGATTAAAATACCTAAAAACACATATTATGAAATAAATAAAAACAGAAATAATATATACAAAAATAATATTACTGGAAAACAATGAGGAAAATACTTATATTTATATTGTTGATACAGACTATTTGTTGGGCTGGAGAAAAAGATGTCTTTAGGGATTTTTTTACATCATTTTCAGGCATTTGGTATGGTGAATTGTATGAAAAATTTCCTTCTTCAAATAAAAAGTTGAAAATAGCACCCAAAATTTCACTTGTAGACATAAATAAATACTATGAAAACTCTAATATTTTTTATTCGTATTATATATATGGAAGTAAAATAAAGCGCGAATTTGATTCAAATAATAGATTAATATTAGATTGGGAAGACTGCAATTTTGTATTCTCTAATTTATATCAACTTCATTATTTTTTGCATGATATGAACAATATAATTATATTACATGACAATAATTTCAAAAAAATTTTATATTTAAAAATCTATGGAGATCTTTTTTGTCGACCGACATTTGCGATTGAAGCGGATAAAAATCGTATATTATTTAAAGAGGATTTTGGTATCAAATTAGATGATACATATTTTAAATATTTTATGTTATTTGATGACAAAGTAAAGAATAGCATAGAGTTTATTTATAATACCATGTATGAATATTCTAAATTCCAAAGAGTGGATGAGATAAAAAATAAGAATTTGTATAAAGATGAAATTATAAAAACAATGTGCTCATCATACATGATTAACTATGGTATTAGTGAGTATGACGTAACCGACAAGCAAAATTTAAAACGCAAGGATTCTGTATTAAATAGAATTATTGATCTATATGATTTTATTAATAATATAAACGGGATTTGGGAATATATTATTTACGATGCAAATGGTAAAGAAATGCATCGCGTAAAAGTTGAATCTTTGTTAAAAGATGGTGTATCCTCAACATTTGTATTTCCAGTAGAGAATAATATCAGACACATAAAGGTCTTTCCACCTCAACTATATGATTATGAAAATATAAGTAAATATAAAACGTGTTGCGAAGGAATGAAAAAAATAAGTATATATCCTTTGCAGATGCTTTCGAGCTGCTTATATGTGATCCACGATATAACGCCAAGGCGCTATCCAGTACAGCTGAAATTACAGCGTGGTATATATTTATTTGCAGGCAAAAATGAGCAGAAAAATAATATAGATTTATGTAGTGGAATTGATTTAATTCGATGTGCTTCATCCCCAATTGATAGTAATTCACTTTCCGAAAATAAAATTATATGGTATAAGTATAGCATTGAATTTTTGGATTTAAATATAACAGTACCATACTTAAAGTGGGAATTGTCGGATGATTGGAATGAAATAACCGAATATATTTATAAAAATAAAAAATGGGTATTAATATCTAAATTTAAAAAAACAACCAATGGAAATTGATTAAGTGGGGCGTACATGAAAAATGAAAAAAATAATTACAATATTACTCTTTTCAAACGTATGTTTTTCCATGCAAATGGACGACTTTAAAACATTTTTTAACTCAATTTCCGGAGTATGGTGCGGGAAGTGGTATCCGTATAAGATAAGCACGGAAAGCTACACCTATAAGTATGAGCCCGGATATAGCTATCTACTAAAGACAAATAAATATTACGCATCAAATATATTTTTCGCATATAATACGTTTGGGATTTATACCGGAAAGTCTCTTTTAAGCCCTGATGGCGATATATTATTAAATTGGAATGATTGGGATTTTTATGGATCAATTTCATATTTATATGAAATTTGCTCCTACGAGTATGCAGGGGTTTATGATAAGAATTTTAATAGAATATTTTATTTTACAACAGGTACGTTTGGCGACAGTTGGGATTGTGCATGGGTTTCGACAGACATAAGCCGCGACTCGATTTGCTATGAAGATTTATGTAGAGACAAATATGCGAGGTCGGAGATGAGATTGGGGCCAGATAATATAGAATATATAAATATAAATGAAGCGCATGAATTGTTGTATCCCATTTCATATTTACCATTACAGCCTAATTTTAAAATTTCAAAATATAAAGATGATAAAGATATTAACTTTTTTTATAATTTAAAGAGAGTTAATGAGATTGGTCCATATAGTATCTATAAAGAAAAAATAATAAATTTATACAAGGAAGAAATGAAGCATTTAATAAAAAAGAGAGAATTTTATAATGCTAACATTGGTGAAAAATTAAACATTGAAAAGGCAGAAAAAGCAATAGATAAAGTTTCCGTTATTTACGATTTTCTATCCAATATTAAAGGAGTATGGGAATATATTGCATATGATTTAGATGGGAAAGAGATATATCGTACAAAGATGGATGCATTAGCCAGAGACGGGATCACTACTTCATTTATTTTTCCAGTAGAAGCGAATTTAAAACATTTCAAAGCTTTCCCGCCAAGCATTTCTAACGCTAAAGAAAAAATTGGTGTATTATATGAAGAATGCGACAAGTATAGCGTATATCCAATACAAAAATTATCTGTAACAGGTTCATGTTATTCATTTTATTTTTCTGACTATCAAATTATATTAATGCGCACAGCAAATATATTTTACAAAGTTAAGCCGAAAGCCGGAGAAGTGCGCGACAGGCTTACTGACGTAGGTTTTTTTCATCGGAAATTTAACTCATATCTAACTAATGTGTTGGATATACGCGAGCGGAATGAGCTTATTTGGTATTTGTATGCAGATAAAGTTAAGAAGGTTATTGGCAAGGAACCATATTTAAAGTGGAAATTATCAAAGAATTGGGATAAAATAAGCGAGTATCAAAATATAAATGATGAATGGAAATTAACGTGCGAATTTATAAAGGTTAATAACGATAACTAAGCTTTTAAAAATTATTAAAATATTAGTTAAATTATCAATAAAATATAACGTTAAGAGATATATAATTAAAGGGCGACGGTGGCGAACAACAAGCGCAACTGGCTTTATATCTCCCGATCCGCTGGAATACATAGACGGTTTAAATTGTTACGCCTATTGTGGCAACAACCCATGGGGCAGATTCGATCCCTATGGATTATATTATGATTTAAGTTATTTGAACGAAGAAGATCGTGCATATGTTGAAAATATAATTGAAAATATATCAAGAAGTGATTATGGAAAGGATAAAAATTCGGCATTTTATAGAATAAATAATAGTGATGAGATAAATGTTAGGATAGAAGTTTCACATGGCTTTTGGGGCGATGAGAAAAATAGAAATGAATATATATCCGAAAAAAACGTAATACGTATAAGTGTAGATGATGCAAAAAATAATGAAGGTTATCTAATTGACAATGGAAAGGGAAATGCACAGATAGGTAAAGTTTCTGTAGAGTCTCAGTTTGTACATGAATCACAACACAAAATAGATGATGTTGATAAAATAAAAGATGGTGATATAGAAATAACTCGAGATACTGGAGAACGTATTACTAAAAGAGAATCGAGAGCATTAGATGAGCAAAATAAGTATAATAGATCAGTTGGTGAACCGGAACGTATAGCTTATAATGTAGATCAGTATATAACTGAAAAACTAGGGAAAGTTGATAATCCCGAGCTTTTTGAAAAAAATTTCCAAAAAATGCAAGATTATGAAAAAAAACAATCTCAGAAACGGATGAGAAAGCGTAACGAGTTAATAAAAATTAGAAATAAAAAATGAGGCAGCAATGAAAATAAAAATATTCATATTATTTTTTTTAGTGAATTTCTCTTTGTTGTATAGCGATCCGCAGAGATATATGAAAGTATACAATCCAAAATATAAAGAAAATGCGGCTCAAAAAAAATTTGCTTCCGAAATAGATCGTTTCCGGAAATCAGAATTTAATGTAAAGTTTTCAGATGAATGGTTGTCAAAAAATTTTGAAAAAAAAGGTATAAAATATATTTTAATATCGAAGAAGTTGCATGAGCCAATCGGAGTCCCACTAGAATATCTCATAATATCTGATTCTTCAAACATAAATCATATTAAGGATAAAGATAATATATATCCTATGCCTGATTATATTTTTAATAATATGGCGTTATTTATTGGTCGTGCGACAAAAGATGAAGTTATGGTTAGCTTGTCAAGAATAATAAAGAAGAAAATCTACTACGATAAGTTGATTATAGCAACTTACTTTGATGGGAAAAAACAGTTCACATCTTATTTTGAAAGACCACAATTATCGATATATCCAGACAGCGACTTTTTATTTTCTAACGATAACGATAGAATTGCGAAAAATGCGGCTTTAAATTTCTTTTATGCGTATTGGTATGGTTCATTAGTAATGACTCTCGATACATCAACAATAGAAAGTGACAAAGAATTATCAGAAAAAATAGAAAATAGAGTTAATGAAATAATTGATGAACATTACAAAAACATAAAAAACAAAAAATAGTATTTTTTCTATCCTATTACTATATTTGTAGCGTCTTAGAGGTGTATTGTACGCAGAGAATGCGGACAGTAGCGGGTTAAACTATAAGCATTACAATTTGCGCGGAGACATAGTAGCGACGACTGACAGCGAATGTTCCATACTCGTACAGTATCTATATGAGGCATTTGGTGCGATAATAGAGACATACGGTATTTCACCTTCCGACCGGTATAGATCCAATACAAAGTATCGCGATGGGTATATAAACGAAGGGCGACGGTGGCGAACGACAAGCGCAACTGGCTTTATATCTCCCGATCCCTTGGAATACATAGACGGTTTAAATTGCTACATCTATTGCGGCAACAACCCATGGGGCAGATTCGATCCTTATGGATTAGATTGGGCAGTTCAGAATTACCCTAGATCTCCACAAAAAGAAATGAGAGATGGAGGAATTTGGCATAGAAAGGTAAATCCTGGGGTTCCAAATATATGGATTGCCTTTTTAGGATCGTGTGATACTCCGGTAAATATAGACAAAGATTTTATAGCTGTACAAATAGATATAGTTATAAAAGATTTTGATGGTAAGATTAAATTAAAAGATTCGGTAGTAGTAGCAAATAAAATATCAAAGGAAAATACCACTGAAAAAAATGGGGAACGATATGTAAACAATTTAAAAATAAAAGGATTTTTACAAGATGAAGGTAATTATATGAATATTGTTAGTAATGAGGATGAAATAGAAATTTCTGTAAGACCTGCATTATATTCAGGATCACCAAATGATTATGGCTTTTATGAGACAGATGTAACTGTTGCGGATTGGGACGATAAACAACATGAATATTATGGTGATATAAAAAATCAAACGCAAGATAAATGGTCAGCATATTCACAAACAAAAAATGATTCACATGATAAGAAATTTATATCTAAAAGCGCTAAAACACTTGATCAAATAAAAGATAAAAATGGAAATGCTCCTAAAGCTAAAGATATTGCAAAAAGTCCAACTACGTCAAAAATAGATGCATTCTAATCATGAATAATATTAAATATATAATATCCTTGGGATTGGTTTTGACAAACACAATATCTTTACATGCGTCAACAATATTAAATAATGATTTTTTTAATTCTCTGCGAGGAGATTGGATAAGCTCAAAAATTGAAATAAAGTTAAATGCAGAATTAGATAAAGATACGCATCTCTACGCAGAGTCCATATCTCAATTTTATAAATCCATACAAAAATTAGATGATAGCATATATATTAGATCATACATGATCAATAACTTTGATGATTCTATATTGAATGCGTATCAATTATCTTATAACTATTCATTTTCTGAGTTGTCTTTCATCGAGTATGATGAATTTTTTAAAAGATTTTTATATAGAGAATACAACATCTCATTTCATGATTTTAATCTATCAAAACTAACTGGAAGAATTTCTCCAATGGATATAGTCCCGGAAGGGTTATTTGGTAATTTATATTATATTGGTCAAGATATCCCTTTGCAGGAGGGAAAATCCGATAGATTTATAAATATAACTCTAACAAATGGCAATCTTAACGTCATTGCAGGAGATATATATGGAGGATGGGGAGGATGGGGGAAAGATCCTTATGTTGAAGATGTAGTATTTAAGAAATCGAACGAGGAAAATTTAGATAAAATAGTATCTGAATCTATTGATTTTTACTGGTTGTATTATTCATCATTGTATAAATCAAATGATAGATTAGTTTATGATGATTTTATAGAAGAATATAAGAAATTTTTAAGCGGGGACAAAAGTTATTTATCTGAAGAATATAAAAAAATTACTAATATGCGCAGATTCATAGAATCTTTTAGGGGTAAATGGACTTATAGAGATGACCGAAGATATATAACAAATATAAGTGCAGTTTCTAATCATGGGATAGCATCAATGTTTAATTTTCCAATTCGTGAAAATTTTTTATTTAGGGATTACGTTTTAGAATTTGGCGGAATAGATATTTCTTATTATCGGATGAATTATATGTTGTGCGATGAAAGTGCCAGGAAAAAGAACCCATGTACTAAATTTGTGCTTCTTCCGGAAATTAAAATTGACGGTAAAAAGACAGTTAAGCCTTTAATTTTCATTTTCCCCAATATTAACGAATCAAGAATATATTATATAAAGTTAAATGAGGTAATTGAAGAAACAAAAAAGGGGTTTCTTACAACATGGTATCTTTCTGTTTATCATATAGACTTCCCTAAAAATGGTACCCCTGAGAGCAAAATATATTGGAAGACTGAATATAAAGAATACGACAATAGGCAAATGGTAGGGAAAGCGCAAAAATTGAGGTGGATAATTTCTGATAATGGAAGAAAGATAAAAGAAGAAATACTCGGATATGACGGAACTTGGAAAGAAAATTTTACTTTAAAGCATATAGAGTAATTAGCGATGTTAATGGAAAGGATAAGTTTATTTAAAAACTTATTACTTGAAGTTGACATTTAAATATTTGGAAATATTCTAGTTATTGTCTGACAATAACAATATTGCTATTTATGGCAGTAAGATATCAAAAAGCGTAGTGGTAATAAGAGAGGCAAAAATTCATAATGGGAAAATGTATAGCCAAGAAGTAAAAGAAATACTTCAAGATAAATATAACTATGCTGGGATAGATAAAGACAAGGTAGATTCAATTACGGTTGAATCAAGTTTCAGGATATACGAGGGCGAAATTCCCTCAAAGCTAAAAAAGAGTGATGTGATTTGCGTAGATACTAAATTTTTGCCTAATGGGAGAACTGAACCAACAAACGTTGGAAAAAATTTTAATGATGTGACAAGTTATTCAATGTCACAAGTTGGGAATGAATCTCCGTATGTATCAGACGCAAAAAATCTGGACGAATTTGAGAAAGAGAATAATGTAAAATCTATAGATGTATCGAATAAGGTAAGGACGACAATAGACATAAAAAATAAAAAACTTAAGAGTGAAAAGGTAAAGTAGTTGTATGAAGAGAATATTTTTTTATTTTTACATTTTATTATTATCAAAAGCGGTATTATTTGCGCAGGCGGATTTTCCGAAAGACTCGAGTATATATAAAACACTTGGTTGGTGGAAAGTTCGCAATGAATCTGAGAATATTACATATATCACTCATCGTTATATGTGTGGTGATAATGTATTGATTGGTAATTCTATAAATAATGATATGGAATTATATCCTCATATTTACTATGAAAGTAAAGGATTTGAATATACAATATATTTAAAAGAATATTCACTGTATATAACTAAAAATCGATATTCTGTTCGTGATTATCATTCACTTGTAATATCAAAATATATAGGAGATAATTGTTATTCATATGTAGATATAAAAGAGTTTAGTCCTTTTATTTCGTATATAAAGGATTTTGCTTCGAGTGAATTGAAAGAGAATTGCGCTCATACGATTATTGAAAAAAACAGAATGATAGAAACGAACAGGTATTTTGATAATTCAAAACATGATAAGTTTGGCATAAAGAAGATGATTTATACCAGATTGAGTAAAGATGAAGTAAAAATGGAACCTGTAAATAATGCACAGAGAATATTTTTTGATGCGTATTCTAAAAATTTAGAATTTATAAAGACGCGCAAAGAGCTGTCCGAATTTTATAATAATATAAAAGAGGGTTCGTTTTATTATCCGTGCAAGGAAAAATTGGAAACATTGTCATACCTCGTAAAGAAGCTTGAAGGCAAATGGGAATACAAAAATGTAAAGAGCGGGGTATCGATGGAATTTACAGTAATAAACCAGTATGATACATACGCGCTTTTTCTGCCTAAAACAACTTTACCGCGAGATGTTAAATTATATCCTGAAAATTATCTATCATTTGCAAGAGAAGAGACTAACGAATGGAGAAAGGGAATAATTACAAAATCAAAAATCAAATTGCCATACATTACTTTAAACTTCTCCATTGACGGAATGTGTCTATCATATAGACCTTCATGTATATATTGGGGTGAAGACGAGAATAACTATTATAATATAGATTATTTCGATCCATTTGTTTATACAAAAAAAGATAATAATATCTATTATTTTAAGGGCTATTATGTTTATTATGATCTTGGTAAATCTAAAAACGGTAGAACTCGCAAACATAAGATAACATCTTTAAAATGGGAAGTGAATGAGGATTTTACGAAGATAGACGAATATATAGATTTAAAAGACGGGAAAGGGTGGCAACATACTGTAAGTATGGAAAAAATCATTAATAAATAAAAGAATTGTTTTTTAAGAATAAAAGATATATATAGTTGTACAGATAAGTACATCAGTATTGGAGAAGGATGAAGGCAATACGCTAAGGTTTTATCGCGGTTTGGATATGGGCGGCGGTGTAGGAGGGTTATTGTACGCAGAGAATGCGAACAATAGCGTGCTAAACTATAAACATTACAATTTGCGCGGAGACATAGTAGTTACGACCGATTCTGGAGGGAGTATATTATCGAAACGGCAACATGTTGGCAATGGGAGCGTATTCGATTCAAGTGCCACGAAGCCTGCTGACAAGTTTTTTTAACAACGCTAAGTATATAGATGTGATACGAATTTATTATTGTAATCTTCTATATGTGAAGTGATGTTTGCTTATTTTATTATATTATAAGTATTTTATCTTTTCATGTGTGAGATTTTATCCGCAGTTGTAGTATCCTCACTCTTTCATTTTTTATGTCTTTAATAACTAATCTGATATAAAAATTTTTTAAAATCTTGAAACTTTCTGTATATGTGCGCGTTTAGCGTATTAGTTTACTTGCGTAAACTTTTTTGCCCATAGATTTTTTTACCCTCTATGGCTATTACAATTATTATATGAATAAAAAAAACAACAGTGAACCCGCAAAAGAAGTTTGCAGGCTTCTTAATGCGTGCGCGGAAAAAATGAGAAGGTTTATCGCGCACAAAGATAACCACCGCCTTTACGGATTAAGTGTCGGGCAAATTGAAATACTGCGTTTTCTAGCGGAGGCGGAGGGCGACATTATGCTAAAAGATCTTATAAAAACATTCAAAATTTCAAAAAGTCTCGCTTCTCAATCCGTCGCACGGCTTGTCCGGCACGGCTTTATTTGCAAATCCCGCTCAACTTGCGATTCCAGAAATATCATTCTTTCCAAAACAAAAAAATTAGAGCTTCTTGAATCTAAAATAAAGCAAATTGAAATTGACTACTTTTTTAAAGCAATAGGCAACCTCCCGCGAGAAGACTCTATCGCCCTCGCAAACCTATTGCAATCTCTTCAAATAAATCTCGAAAAAGAACTCGTATGAAGCAATCTCTCCAAAAAATCGCTTTACATATCTCACTTGCGGCGTTTCTCGTTTCGCCTCTTCTGGCCGCGCCGCAGCAATCACCCTCGGAAGCGGGCGCTCCAAGAATTTCCGTCCCAGTTTGCAATGCGACCACGGAATATGAACTTGCGGAGTATAGATACACGGGCAGGGTAGTCCCTATTTCATCGGTTGACATCACTTCGAGAATTTCCGCCGACCTCACAAAAATCGGTTTCAAAGACGGCGATTTTGTCAAGAAGGGCCAGCTTTTGTATGTCTTTGACGACACGCGCTACGACGCCACAATGAAAATGGACCAGGCAAAAATCGCAGAGTATGAGGCGAAGCTCATCTATGCAAAAAATGACTACGAGCGCATTGACCAGCTATATAAGAAAGGTGTCTCCACAAAAGATGAAATGGAGAGCGCACTAAGCCAATATAAGTCGTACCAAGCCTCGTTGCTCGGCGCCAAGGCGGAATTTATACTTTCCGAGGACGATTACAACCACTGCCGCATTTATTCCCCCATTTCAGGCGTAATAGGGCTTACTAATTACACCGAGGGAAATTATATTACGCCGTCTTCCGGAATTTTGGTGACCATTATCCAGCTTGACCCCATAAGAGTTAAATTTTCAATGAGCACGCGAGATTTCCTCAATAATTTCTCGGACATCGAGGGCCTGAAAAAAAACTGCACTGTAAAGATAAAAATGGCGGATAATTCTTTTTTCGACGAGGAAGGCTCTATCGAGTTCGTCAACAACGAGGCGGTTAAAACTACCGATACTATCCAGGTTTTTGCAAAATTCAAAAATTCAAAGTCGAGGCTGCTGCCAAACAATACGGTCGCAGTTTATCTTGGAAACAAAAAAGGGGTGGAAAAAGTGGTCATACCAAGCACCGCTCTCATGTATGACGAAGATTCCCCATATGTGTTTGTACTTGATGACAACAATGTCCCGAAGCGCAGAAACGTATCCCTCGGGCGCATGGACGGCGGGCGGTAGTTCGTAAATTCAGGCCTTAAAGCCGGCGAGCGCGTCGTAAGCGACGGCGTTCACAAGGTCATCGAAAATGTAAAAGTAGACATTGTAAAATAGGCAAGCTATGTTTTCAAAATTTTTTATAGAGCACCCGCGTTTTGCGGCGGTCATAAGTTTGCTGCTCGTCATTACAGGCGCGCTTACCATATTCAAGCTGCCTGTTGCGGACTATCCGGAGATATCGCCGCCGCAAATCCGCGTGCAGGCAACTTACAGCGGCGCGAGCGCGGAAGTTTTAAAAGACACTGTTGCCCTTGTCATAGAGGCCAATTTAAACGGAATTGAAAATCTGCTTTATTTTGACTCCGAATGTTCAAACACCGGCACATACTCGTGCTCGCTTGTTTTTAAGACGGGGACAGATTCCGACATCGCAATGGCCGAAGTGCAAAACGCCGTCAAGCGCTCCGAGGCAAAACTGCCGAGCGAAGTCCAGCGGACTGGGATTGAAGTGCGCAAGCGCACAGGCGACTTGCTTGCAATGTTTCAGCTAATGACGGACGGGTCGCACATGTCCGATCTGGAGTTGAACAATTATGCCTCGACCGCCATCGCCGATGCAATCAGCCGCATAGACGGCGTTTCCGCGGCCGACGCATTCGGCGGCAAAACCTTCTCTATGCGCATCTGAACAGACCCCATACGAATGGGCGGGCTCGGCATTTCCACCGACGACATAAAAAATGCTGTGGAGAGCCAGAATTTGCAGGCAGCGCAGGGCCCGTCGGCGCTGAGGGCGGAAACGACTTCCTGCAATTTAAGGTCGACATCAAAGGGAGGTTAAAAACCGCAGAAGAATTTGAAAATATCATCGTCAAAAACGACGACGACGGAAATATCGTGCGCCTAAAAGATATCGCGCGAATTGAGCTTGGAGCGGACTCGTACGGCGCAAGCTGCAGTTTTAACGGCAAGAGCTCCGTCGGCCTCGGCGTATTTAAACTACCGACGCCAACGCGCTCAACACGGTAAACGCAGTCAAAAAGGAGCTTGAGAGACTATCGAGAAATTTTCCTGAGGGCGTCTCGTGGGAGATTGCTTACGATCCGACGAAATTTATAGAAATTTCAATGCGGGAAATTGTCGTCACTCTCGTTTCGGCGCTCGTCCTCGTAGTCTTGATAACGTATCTATTCCTTCAAGACTGGCGCGCGACTCTTATTCCCGCTGTCGCAATCCCGATATCTCTCGTGGGCACCTTTACTGCGATGTATGCGCTTGGGTACAGCATAAATTTGCTAACGATGTTCGGGCTTATATTGGTGATTGGCTCTTTGGTTGACGACGATATTGTCGTGGTCGAAAACTGCCAATCGGTCATGCTGCGCGAGAGAGTCGATGCAAAGACGGCGAGCATTAAATCTATGAAGCAGATAACGGGCGCTGTAATTGCAACGACTCTCGTGACAATCGCCTGCTACGTGCCGCTCGCTTTTTACGGGGGAATGGTCGGCGAAATTTACACGCAATTTGCGGTTACAATGTGCATAGCCCTTTCCATTTCGACGCTTGTGGCGCTTACGCTTAGCCCGGCACTGTGCGCAATTTTATTAAAAAAAGAGGAGCTGTCGGAAAAGCTCTTCTTTAAGCCCGTGAATTTCGCCATAAACGGCGGAAGGAATCTTTATACGAAAATTGTAGGCTTTCTCGTCGCAAGGCTTTTCCTTACTTTTGCCATTTTCTGTGCAGTAGTAGGCTTGTCTTACTTTCTATTCGGATACTTGAAATCCTCTTTTATCCCTATGGAAGACAAGGGCACTATTATGTGCGATATTGAGCTTCCGCCGGGCGCATCGCTATCGCGCACGGAGGCCGCGACCAAAAAATTTGAAAATATGGTTAAAAAAATCGGCGGCGTTAAAAACTACATGACTGTCAACGGCAGGGGCATGGTTAGCGGAAGCGGCGAAAATGTCGGCATGGCGATTGTCGAACTGGAAGACTGGGACAAACGAACAACTGAAGATTTGTCGCTAAGTTCCATCGTAAGGCGCATTCAAGAGGGGGCGAAGTCGATACCCGAGGCAAATATCATGGCGTTCACTCCGCCCGCCATTATGGGTCTTGGCGTGACAGGCGGCATATCGTTTAGCCTTACTGCTTCCGGCGAAGTATCGACTAAAGAAATAATGGAAAACGCTAAAAAACTCGCCGCCGAAATATCTACTTTTGAAGGCGTGACAACTGCAATGAACTCAAATTCGGGCGAAATCCCGCAGTTCTCAGTTCAAATCGACAGGGAAAAGGCCGAGAGTCTCGGAATCCCGGTAAGCTCGATTTTCTCAACCTTGCAGAGCAACATCGCATCGTATTACATAAACGACTTTAACATTCTCGGCGACGTATTCGAGGTGAACATGCAGGCAGAAAGAAACATGCGTTCCACGCTCGAAGACCTCATGGAGCTACAAATCCCCACTCCCGACGGCGAAATGACCCCTCTTAGCACTGTCGCGTCCGCAAAGTACGGCTCGGCTCCAAAGCAGATAAACATGTACAACAAACTGCTTTCAACTGACATAAACGTAATGACGGATTCAAGCGTCTCTACCGGGGAAATCATGGATAAAATTGAGAACATAAAACTTCCCTTCGGCTACGACATCGCATGGACCGACATGAGCTACCAGGAAAAGCAAAACGAGAACAAAATAGTTTCCCTAATGGCGCTCGCGATAGTATTCGCCTACTTGTTCCTTGTCGCCCAGTATGAGAGCTGGACAATCCCTGTGCCTATTATGATGACCGTGGCGACTCCGATACTCGGTGCGCTTGCGGGGCTGTTGATTACCGGGGAATCGTTTAGCATTTACGCCCAGCTGGGCATGGTTACGCTCGTCGGGCTAACTGCGAAAAATGCGATTCTTATGGTCGAATTTTCAAAACAGGAGCGCGAGATGGGCGTGCCGATATACAATGCTGCGGTAAACGGCGCGTCACAGCGGTTCAGGGCAGTTATGATGACGGCGCTTTCTTTCGTGTTCGGCGTGCTCCCGCTCGTAGTAGCAACGGGTGCAGGGGCGGCGAGCAGGCGCGCTATCGGTATTACGACTTTTTCGGGAATGCTTATGGCAACATGCCTTGGAATCATCTTGACTCCGTGCCTCTATGCGCTTGTCCAGACTATAAGGGAATCTTTCAACGGTAAAATTGGAATTAAAACTCGATGAAAAAATTTTATTTTAAAATAATTGCGACGCTATGCTGCGCAATATTCTCCTCATGCCAGACTGTCGAAGACGCGCGCGAGGCCCAGAAGGAAACGTCGCTTATGCTTGGCGAGCGCACGGCTTCTCCCGAGGAGTTTGGGATAAAAAAGGCGAATGCTATGACTTGGCGTATTTGGAAAAGGTTGCGGTGGAGGCGAATCCCCTCGTATTTCAGGCGCGCCAATATCTAATATGGTAGCAGCTCGAGCTTAAAAACGTCAAGGCTGGCTACCTCCCGACTATCGACGCTTATGCCGGTTTTGAGGAAAGCACCCACAATGAATTTAAGCGCGGCCAGAGCGCAAATATGCGCGGCAACGGATACAGCGGCATCGACTTTCAACTGCTTATTTACGACTTTGGCAAGACGGACGCTAAGGTTGTCCAGCAAATGCAAAATGTGGTTTCCGCCGAAAAAAATCTAATACTCGCAGAAATTGACGCTGTGTATAAGTTAAGGCAGGCGTTTTTTGGGTTAAAACGCTGCATAGAGCTAAATATTGTCGCGGAGCAGGCTGTTGCGCAATACAAGGAGCACCTCGAACATATGCTTGCAAAGTACAAATACGGCAAGAGTACAAAATACGATTGCTCCAAAGCTAGGGTCGACTACGACTCCTCCGTGTTGGAGCAGATAACTACTTCCAACAATGTGAGAATTGCAAAGGCAAATTTGATAAACGCTCTGGGATTCGACAAAGACGTGGATTTTTCCATAGGGGACGGAATCATGAAGGATACCGACATGACCGTTGAGGAGCTAATGGAGCTCGTGCGCAAATACGATCCGTCTCTTGGCGCTTTATACGCGAGCGCCAAGGGCGCGAGCTCATACATAGACGAGCAGATAGCCAATTTATATCCCACCATAAGCCTGAATGCCGAGGCGGTTGCCACCGGGGTGTCGTCGGGTTGGCCCGCCATTTGGAACATTGCCGGCGGCGCGGAATTGGTGCAGAATATTTTTAACGGAAACAGAAATATGAATGCGATAGAGCAGGCCGTTTCGGAGCTTAGGAGCGCCAGAAGCCAAATATCGGAATACGAACAGAAGGCTTATGCGGAGCTGACTACGGCGCATTTAAATCTCGAGAAATCGAAAAAACAATACGAGGTTGCGCTCGCGGCGGAGAAGGTCGCGAAGGAAAATTTGGACCTTGTCACGGAACGCTTTAACGTCGGGAAGGCGTCGGCTCTCGAACGCACGGACGCCCAAGTGTCGTACACTTCGGCGCAAGCGGACGCCGTCTCCGCTAAATACGACTGGCAGGACGCCCTTGCAACCATCGCTTACCTCACAGGGGGCGACGTAAAATCCGAAAATTAAGACTTATTGAATATTGTTAACGTTTTTCTAATCGTGTCCCGCGCGGATATTCATCGGCGCAGGCTGTCCAAATATGTTAAATGAGCAAAATAAAAAATTTCCCGAGTGCGTATTTATGCGGGGAGGGTAAGTAATTTTGTTGCTATTTCCCGCGCGATTGCCATATTTGCGGCAAAAATCGGGAAGATGAAAGATACAAAGGAAAGAATAATGGAGGCCGCGTTCGTGCTTATGATAAAAAACGGCGTCGACGCGGTGTCCACGGGCGACATCACAAAGGCGCTGAATCTTTCCAGAAGCCTTCCTTACCGTTATTTTAAAACTAAGCGGGAGTTGGTTTACGAGACTTTTAAGCTCTACTTTTGCGACAGGTTTTTCCCTGATCCCGGAGTGCCCTTGCCGACTACCTTGCGCGAAACACTTTTGCTTGTATCAAACAGGCTGGCCGAACTCATGGACGTTTTGGGGCGTGCGGTCGGCAGAAAAATGGACGTTTTCGACTATAACTGCCTCTATCTTGAAGCATTAAAAAGAGAACCCCGATTTAAAAAATACGTCTATTTGCAATCAGAAAAATTTTCAAAATGTGTAGATCTTGCCCTATCGAGCGGCGAGATAAAACCGCTTCCGCCGGAATTTATAAAGAGAGTGTTGCTCGATATATTCGGCAGAGGCTCCGATGTATTGGGAAAGAAAGACAGAAGGCGGAATCTTGAAAATATAATTTCCGACATGCGCCAATTTTACGAATTGATAAAGGCCGAGGTTTTGCCGGACGGAGAGTAGGCTTCTGTTGTCAGCGGGTTAAAGAGCCTTTTTGCGCGGAGGCGTTTTTTTAGTAGTGTTTGGAAAATCCTTTAAGCTGTTTTTTTAGCTTTGTAGCAATTCCCGATGGGTGGTATTGCTTGGCTGCCTTATGTGCGAAATGCGCAAAAATGTGCCTCGGCGGGGCTCAAGGCATGGCGTATAGGCATGTCAGGCGGTGTAGCACAACATAAAGTTAATTGCGCGGCGAAAAAAATATTAAAATATTTTTTGCCGCCCATGCGGAAGACTATCGCATTGCGCGGCGAATTTCCAAGACGCCTAAAAATCAGTTGTGGAATAAAAGCGCCGCGCAAACTTCGTTGTTGAAAAATAGCGCTATTTACCGCCGAATTTTGCGCGCAGCTCGCGCTCTTCCTCCGGGGTTATTACAAGATACATTTTGGATTTGGATATCTCTACCGTATAGTTTTGATTCTTGTCGATGCCGTATTTCTGCCTGAGCTTTTCTTCGTTTGACTGCATCGCCTTTTCGGCGGCGGAGATATTTGCGCTTATTTTAAGCTGCGCTTGCGGATCGACAGTCCCGGCGAGCTCCGTGCGCAGTTTGTCTATCTCGTTCTTACGCGATATTGAAAACCCAAGCATTCTTTGGAGCTCCTCATTCGCGCGCGCTCCGGATATATTTTTTAGAATATAAAGGGAAGTGTTGCCTCGGGTGATTATTTTTAGCGGGTCGAGCTTCTTGCCGTCTTTGGATTTTAGTTCGGAAAGCTCTTCCTTGGTAATGGGTACGCAAATGTTGGATTCGTCATAGGTGATGCGGTAATCCCTGTTGGAAACAAAGCCGTAGAGCTTTTTCATTGCCTCCTCGTTTGTGGAAAAGTCCTTTACAAGCTTGTCGAGGGCTGAAGATATGCGGGTTTTGTCGGCGGCGAGGGCTTCGAGTTTCTTCGGGTCTTTCTCAAAGGTCTTTTCAGCGTCGGTTATCTCTTTGATGCGGAGTTTGCATTTGTCTATGGCAGTCGCGTGGCGGCGCATTATGTCGATATCGCGCTGGAAGGCTGCGTTTTGCTCGGGCGTAGAGAAAACTCTTACCAGATAGTATATGGAGTTGCCCTGGCGAACGATGTCGCCTGCTTGCGGTTCTCTGCCTGTTTGCGCGGAGGCTGAAAGGGTGGCTATTGCCGCAAAAATTGTAAATAGTTTCTTTATTCTCATTTTTTCGATTTTTTGTTAAATATATCGTACAAATTTTTCATATTTTCCGGAGGCAAAATTTTGTATAGTTTGCCTTTTATGCCCGGAGCTGCGTTTTTTAAAGAAGTTTTTGCCGCTTCCGAGAGCTTGTCTTCGGGGGTTATGTTGCCGATGAAGTCGTTTGAAAATATCGTGTAAAACTCTTCGAGCTCCTCGATAGACGGCACTATAAATTCTATGGTTTTTGAATTTGTAGTGGCGGGAAACATTTTTTGTATCTGAGGTGCGGAGGTTGCCTGGGCTGCGTTGCTTTGGGCGTCGGTCAGGCGCTGCTTGACGGAATCGGGCATCTTCGCGTAAGGTTTAAGGTTCTCGGGAAGCTTCGACTGGGCGAGCTTTTCCGCCTCGCTTAAGGCTTGCGCCATCTGGGCATTGTATATCCTGACTTGCGACGGAGACCCCAATATGTCTATTACAACTTCCGTAATTTGAAGAGGGCCTGCGTAATAACTCTGGCGCGATACTGACACAACCGCATCTGCGTTTGCGTAATAAGAGGTATTGTCAGGGAAAAGAATCCCGAACTTGGACTTGTTTTTTATCGCGTCGTTGTCTATTTCAACCGCAAACGCGCACGCTGCCGAAAATGTCGCCGCCGCCGCGATTAGAACCTTGAAATTTCTCATGCTTCCATTTAGCTTAAAAAAATACTGAACATCAATACTAATTTTTTTACCTACATGTTAAGTTGCCACAACCTGACAGTATCTCCCTCAGAGAGTCCCGAACCAATTCTATACTCCGCGAGCGTCGCATTTAAGCGCGGCGCAATGAACGCCGTAATAGGGCCGTCTGGATGCGGAAAAACGACCCTCGTAAAAGCCATGTTAAAAATAATACCGGCTGAAGGGGAATCGTTTTTCGCCGGCGAACAAATAAAATCGCCTGACGAGCTTGTCGGGAAAGTCGGGTTTGCGCCGCAGTTTACCTGTGCACATCCGATGCTGACGGTGGAGGCTGTGGGAGGCGCCCTCGAAATCGCGGGAGTGCCCACCGAAAAAAGAGCGGAGAGGCTCGGAGAGATACTTGAAACGATAGGGCTTGCGGAGCATGCGAAAAAACTTGTGGGATCGCTTTCAGGCGGACAGCTTAGGCGCATAGGGCTTGGTGTTGAGCTTGCGGGGGATCCCGCCGTAATGTGTTGCGACGAGGTCACATCGGGCCTCGATCCGCTCTCGGAAAATTCCATACTCGACCTCCTCCGCAATCTCTGCGACAGCCGCGGAAAAACTTTCGTATGCATAATCCACAACCTTGCGAAGCTCGACTACTTCGACACGGTGACTGTCATACACAAGGGTAGGGTGGTTTTTAGCGGTACGCCTGAAAACCTCAAAAAGCACTTTGGAATAGATTCTCCGCTTTCCTTATACGACAGGCTAAACGAATTGGACGTTTCTGAATGGCTCGCCCTCCGCTGCGACGAACAAGAATCTGGCGCGGGGGAAGCCTTAGGGGATAGCGGGAGCGCAACTCAGCTCTCTAAGCGGGAGGGCACTGGATTTTTGAGGCAGCTCGTAATGCTGCTTAGGCGCAGATACTTGCTTTTTTTCAGGGATTCGTCGTATTTGCTTTTGACTCTCGCGATTACTTTTGGATTCCCGATAGTGGTTGTCATCTTTGCGATAGGCGGTCTGCCGCAGATAGAGAGCCTCGCGCTCGACCGCAGCCTCGGCGCACTCGACGAATTGCGCGAAAGCCTTAAAATGCAGATAAGCGCTGCAAACACTTCGGCGATAGTCACAGGGCTGATTCTATTCCAAGTGGTATTGCTTGCGCTAATGGGCGCAAACAATTCCGCGCGCGAAATAGCGGGCGAGAGAGCCCTCTACGAGAAGGAGCGACTCTTGGGGTTGAAGCCCTCTGCGTACGCGCTTTCCAAACTTATTTTTACGTCGTCGCTTGCGATATTTCAAGGGATCTGGATGTGCGCTTTCGTCAAGTTTGTATGCAAATTTCCGGGAGGATTTCCAATACAGGCTACAGATTTGGCGATGTCGTGCGTGACGATGACGGCCGTATGCTTGGCGTTCAGCTCGCTTTTCAATACACCGGAAAAGGCGAATATAGTTTCAATTTATTTGGTAGGCTTTCAGCTTCCGCTTTCTGGGGTCGTCTTAGCTCTGCCGGAGGCTTTAAAATGGGTTTGCAGGCCTTTTATATCGACCTATTGGGGCTGGGCTGGATACATGTCGAGTATGCGCGATACCCGCATTTACGATGCTTATGTCCAGACCCGCGCAGTCTGGGAGTATCTTCCCGACGCCGGAATTTCAATTGCCGTAATGGCTATACAAACAATCATAGCTGCATTATTTGTCTTCTACGGCTGCAAGGCGAGAAAATGGCAATAGAGCTTATTCTTTGCTTGCGGGCAAAAAAGCTTGCAGACAACGGGCATACGCGCAAAATTATTTTTGTAAAGATGCCATCGCTTGCGCATTGGCGAAGGCGGCGGCAAAGCAATACTCTTAATTTATATGAAATCTAAAACGGCTCCGATAATTGTGGCGTTGCTTATACCGATAGTATCGGTCGCGGTTGCGCTTTCGCTTATATATTTTAAGAAGAAAAACGTCTCGGGTCTCGACGAGTTCCCATACTCGGTATATATATCTTCTCCCGACGGGTTGCGGGGCAATAAATACACGCTAAACGCCCAGATGGACGTACAGCTTGCAACAACCGGCGAGGGAAGGGTAATCGCCGTGAGCGAAGGGGGTTCAGGGTCGCCCATTGCGGTTTTAGTCCCGAATGAGCTTAGGGTCAACATTTCCGCAAAACAGCGCTACGAAATGGTTGTGCGCGTCGGCGAGGGCGGAAAAATCATAGTGGAATCAATGGAGAAATATTAAATGAAAATACGTGCGTCAAAAATATCTCCAATTATGCGCCACGGCTTTTTTGCAAGAGGCGCAGCCGCTTCATGCCTCATTGCGGCGGGAATCTCGGCGCAGGCGAATTTGATGGTCTCAGGCATTCCCGGTGCCGCCCAGCCTGTTTCTCCCACTCCTGCGCCTGTGCAAAATGTATCGACGCCGACCGCGGCAGCCGCGCAGCAGCAGGCTCCGCAGGCTTCCAACACAGGAATTTTTGAAAGCTCCACGGCAGAGCGGTTTGCCGACAGAATATTCGACGTAAAAACGGACTCGATTGACACGGACGGAAATTTGCGCTGGAAGGGCAAGACATTTTCCGTCGGAGACTCCCGCATAGTGCGCGCGCGGTTTGAACGCTATCTTAGCATGCCGGCCAATTTGGGCGACTACGAAAACTACCGCTCTATACTCGCGGAAATAGAAGCGCAGCTTGCCGCCAATAACGACAATCTAACCTTAGAAAACATAAAATACGCGTGGAGCAGGCTGTTCGACGCCGCCGAATATCAAATAGACGGCGATTCGTCCCTGGTGATAGCAAACCTTGTGTATCTATCGTGGCGCATGCGCGACGAGTATGAAAATTTTAAATCCGCCGAAAACGAAAAGGAGCGCGACGTGAAAGCTGCCAAGTTCCGCGCCAAGGAAAAAGCGGAATTTATGGAGTACGCTTCCGACAAAATGAAGCGGCTTACTTCAAAGCGGGCCAGGAATTCGCAGTCTAGTCCGACTGTCGGGACGGCAGATTTGGGATATAGGCTGCAAGACTTGCAGCGCCAAGTAGCGGAGCTTGCTACGGCAAAAGCAATGAAAGAGGCTGTGGCTACAAAGGCGGTATGGCAGTTCCAGTCGCAAATTCTCGCATTCATTTTGGAACGCAAATTCCAGCAGGCGCAAATTTCGGCAATGTTTTACAGGCACATATACCGCGGCAATGCGCAGGAATTGCAGGTAGGTAGGGAACAAATAAAAGACCTCGTTCAAGTCTCCAATTTCACCCCGACAGCCGATGCCCTTGAAATGATTGCAATAGACGCAAGAAAGGATATTGCAGACGGCATGGCGGCGGTTGAAACCCTCTACGATAAGGGCGATAGGTATGCTGCTCTCGAGCGCTTGCTTGAAACATTTTTAATTGGCGAGCAGGACGTAGCTTTGGCTGTATTCTCGCCCGAAAAGCGTGAGGTATTGCGCAAGATATACAAAGACGCCATTACATTAAAAGAGCTTGCCGACTCAAAGGACTGGGGGGGCGTTGAAGAAGTAGTAAACGAGATTTCCAAGCTCGCGGCCGATTTCCCAGCGCGCGAAGTGCTTTCAAAGGTAAAAACAGCGCAGACCGCAAGCAATATGGCGCTTCTTGCGGCAAAGCAGGCGGCGGCGCTTGGAGCGGCAGACGACGTTAAAAAGAACATAGAAAAAGCGGCGCTTCTTTGGCCGCTCAACCCGGGTATTCAGACGTTTAACGACGAGCTGCTCGGGCTCACGAAAGGCATATCAACATATGTAAAGAAATTTGACGAGAATGTAGAGCGGGGGAATCTCAGGGATATTATGGACGAGGCTCCCGAGTATGGGATTGCGTTTAAAAACGATCCCGAGAGGGCAAAAAAGCTGAGGGAGATTGTTGTGAAAATATCCCAGATTGATTCGCTGATTGCCCAGGCCGCCGAGTTTGAAAGGCAAAAGAGCCCGTACTTCGCGTGGGACATTCTCGAAAATGCGTCCCGTATAGATCCTGCGGATCCGGTTCTCGCGCGGGCTATTGCGCGGCTTGCGCCGGAGGTTTCCGACTACGTTAAATCGCTAAACCGCGCCAAAGACGCAGAGAATAAAAAAGAATTTGCGGCGGCGCTTAATTATTATTTGGCGGCGCAAAAGATTTTTCCGGCCTCCCAAGCGTGCAGAACGGGCATAGAAAGGGTGGCGGAAAAGTACTGATGAAAAGGCTTACGGCACTGTTTTTTGCTGTGTTGCGCGCGGGGGTGTCGTACGCGATATTCGCGCTTTTCGGTGCGGTATGCGCCTTTTGTGCGCTGGCTTTTGAATTTGACAATCCCCACCGCAAACCAGCGTATTCAGACGCTCT